>Ga0180009_10000860_pt1 | contig 38887 bp, 38 predicted proteins | sample OS_PC_MetaG_FD_123537 | JGI IMG/M metagenome (GOLD analysis project Ga0180009, IMG submission 123537) | Groundwater microbial communities from the Aspo Hard Rock Laboratory (HRL) deep subsurface site, Sweden - OS_PC_MetaG | ecosystem: Environmental > Aquatic > Deep subsurface > Groundwater... | reverse complement strand
ATAAAATAACAGAATTTAAGCTAAAAAGCAAGTTAATAAAAATACTCGAATAACGAGTATTTATTATATAATTTATTAAAGATTTATTTATTAAATAATTATTCTTTTTATTAATGGATTTAGGCGAGTAACGATTTCATAATTAACAGTGTCGCTTAAATAGGCCATATCATCAATTGATATTTTTGACTTATTACTTTCTCCTATTATAATAGCTTCGTCTCCAATTTTTACATTCTTAATATCTGTAATATCAACACTAATCATATCCATTGAAACTCGGCCAAGTACTTTTGCTTCATTACCATGAATTAAAATTTTCCCAATATTTGAAAGTGATCTTGGAAAACCATGCCAATAACCAATTGGTAAAATTGCGACTCTTGAAGCATGACTTAATGTTTCTGTTAAATCATATCCAATTTTACTTTTTTTTGGTATTTTTTTAATTTGGCAAATAATTGTTTTCCAAGATAAAATTGGTTTAAGTTTTATTTTATTTTTAAATGCTTCTTTAATTTCTTTTGATGGCCAAAGACCATAAAGTCCGATTCCAATTCTAACTAAATCAAAATGACTTTGTGGGAAAATAATCGTGCCAGATGTTGCTGCTGCATGTTTTAAAAATTTTTTAAATCCAGCTAATTCAAAAAGATCGATATTTTTTTTGAATTCTTCAATTTGATGAAGAGTTGTTGAAGGAAACGATGGATTTTTAGCTGAAGAAAAATGAGTATAAACACCTTCTAATATTATATTAGGCTGTGATTTTAAAATTTTTAATACATTAGGAATTTCTGAAATAAAAAATCCTTGACGATTCATTCCAGTATCGATTTTTATATGAATTTTTAATTTCTTATTATTTTTAATTTCTTTAAAACTTTTAAGGGTTGGTAAGTCAGCTACTGTTAAAGATATGTTTTTTTTAATAGCTTCTTTGATTTTATTTTGTAGAGTATATCCTAAAACTAAGATAGGTTTTTTAAGACCAGCTTTTCTTAGGCTTTCAGCTTCTACAATTGAATCAACACCAAGCCAATCAACTTTAAGATTTTCAACAGTGCGAGAAAAATCAATTAAACTATGACCATAAGCATTTGATTTAACAATGGCCATTAAAAGGCATTTTGGGTCAATTAAACTTCTAAATGTATTATAATTGTTTTTTAAAGCTGATTGATTAATTTCAATCCATGTTCTTAAATTTTGTTTTTGAAACTTTTTATTTTTCATAAATTTGGAATCCTATTTATAATCATTATAGCTATTGTTTTATTATAGGTCTATAGAAAGAAATAATATTTTAAAAATAAAAATACCCGAATTAACGAGTATTTTTATCTTGGTGGGCTCAATAGGGATTGAACCTATGACCTCGTCGATGTCAACGACGCACTCTACCACTGAGCTATGAGCCCGTAAATAAAATATTATTATGTGGGCGTACCTGGATTCGAACCAGGAACCTTGGCCTTATAAGAGCCCTGCTCCGCCATTGAGCTATACGCCCCTTAGATTAAATTTTCTTATTATACTTTTCTGCAATAGCTTTTATACTCATCATTACCATCTCTTTTGATATTACATTGCCTCCAAATATAGCACAAGTACCATGTTTGAATCCTGGATAATCTACTGACATAGTAGTTGTTTTTTTGATATATGGTTTTCTAAATTGTTTTAGAGAAATTCCTGTTTCTTTTGACCAAAATAAATGCTCCTTTTTAATATTCATATCATTATATAAATGGAGCTTTGCTTTGAGTTTAGATTTTTGTATGCCTAGAATTTTAGTCATCCAGAAAATAGTAAATTTTACAATTTCTGGATTAGTGTTGGCAACAGCAAGTCCTTCGGCCATCTTTTTTGTGCCTTCACCCCAATAAAGAAATAATCCAGCAATCAATAATTCTTTTTTACAAAGGGGAAGTAATTCTTTTTTTGCTTTTTCAAATGCTTCATTCCATCGCTTTTCTTTTTTTCTTCGCATAGTCTGCCGAAATCTTTCTATTCTTTGTTCATTCTTATTACAGAGTTCTATTATTCTTTGTTTGGGAAGAGGATAGTCTCTTAACCAACAACTTAAAGTGCCCTTACTTACTTTTACAATTTTTTTGATTTGACTATAACTTTTACCTTGTTTTCTTAATGCTATTGCTTTTCTTCGTTCTATTTTTTTTGCCATAATGAACCTTTATTTATCATTTACTCAAAGAGTATTCATAGGTTCATTATATCATAAATATTTTTAGAAAACAACAATAATTTTTAAACTTTCTTTTTCATCAATGCTTCAAACTGCTTTCTTTCAATAACTTCTTTCTTTATAAGTACTTGAGCAATTTGATTTAATTTTTTCCTATTATTAGTAATAAGTTTTGTAGCTGTTTTATAAGCATTATCAGTAAATTTTGAGACTTCTTTGTCTATTTGAGAAGCGATTTCTTCAGAATAATCTTTTTCTGTAGAAATTTCTCTACCAAGAAAAACCATTTCTTCTCTTCCGCCAAATGTTCGGGGACCTAATTTTTCGCTCATACCATATTTAGTCACTAACTTACGTGCTAGTTCAGTAGCTATTTGTAAATCATTTGAAGCTCCGGTTGTTAGTTCTTTAAATACAAGTTTTTCAGCTGTATATCCTCCTAATAAAACAGTTAGTTCATCAATAAATTCAGAGCGTGAGTGAAGATGTTTATCCGTAAGAGGGAGTTTTAATGTATAACCAGCAGCCATCCCTCTTGATATTATTGATATTTTTTGAACTGGATCAGCATTCGGCAATAAAGCAGCTGTTAAGGCATGGCCTGATTCATGATAAGCAGCAATTTCTTTTTCTTCTTTAGAAAGTATATTACTTTTTCTTTCAGGTCCTAAGAGTACTTTTTCAATACATTCTCTTAATTCATCTTGGCTTATTTTCTTCTTATTCTGTCTTGCTGTTAAAATAGCTGCTTCATTAACAAGATTAGCTAAATCAGCACCTGAAAAACCAGGTGTTCTTTCTGCAATTTCCTTAAGATTAACATCTTTTTCGAAAGGTTTATTAAGAGAATGAATTTCTAAGATTTTTTTTCTATCTTTAATATCAGGTAAATCTAATGTAATTCTCCTATCAAAACGTCCAGGACGAAGCAATGCTGGATCAAGGACATCAGGTCTATTTGTTGCGCTTATAAGGATAACTCCTGTATTTACTTCAAATCCGTCCATTTCAACAAGTATTTGATTAAGGGTTTGTTCTCTTTCGTCATGTCCTCCTCCAATACCAGCTCCTCTTTGTCTGCCAATTGCATCAAGTTCATCAATAAAAATTAATGCTGGAGCATTTTTTTTAGCTGTTTGAAAGAGATCGCGTACTCGTGAGCTTCCGACTCCTACAAACATTTCAACAAATTCTGATCCAGATACACTAAAGAAAGGAACACTTGCTTCACTTGCAACAGCTCTTGCTAAAAGTGTTTTTCCTGTTCCAGGCGCTCCAACGAGCAATACTCCTTTTGGAATCTTTGCACCTAAATCAATAAATTTTTTAGGCGTTTTAAGAAATTCAACTATTTCTTCTAATTCTTCCTTTGCTTCTTTTAGTCCAGCAACATCTTTAAATCCTATTTTATTTTTTTTATCTTTAGGATCAATTAAACGAGCTTTAGATCGTCCAAATGTAAATGCTTTCATTTGACCTTTTTGCGCTCCTCTAAACATAAACCAAAATAGGAAACCAATAATAAGTAAAGGTAAGAGAAATGGAAGAATATTTCCTACCCAAAAAGCTGCTCCTGATTCTCCCTTTATTTCAAGATTAACTAATTTTAATTTTTCTGAGTCAACCCCGTAATTTTTTAATGATTCTGTTAGTGAAGTTTCTCTTTCTTTTGTGGCTTCTTGTTTTGTACTATCTTTTAGTTCAATTTCTAGTTTATCTCCTTTAATAGTAATGACTGATACATTCTCTTGATTAATCTGTTTAACTAGATTACTTAAAGATAATTCTTCTGCTTCTTCTGTAGTATTATTAAAAAGCGTAAAAGAACCGGCAATTGCTAGAAATACCAAAAAAGCAATAATTAAATTTTTAAATAGATATTTCATATTATTATATATTTTTTATTCCTAATATCATTTTATGCGCTTCAGGAATAAATGATATTATTTCGAAGTTATAAGATTCTCCTATCTTAAGAACATTTTCCATCTCTTTATTTTGTTTTGAAAATTCAGAAAGATGGATCATTCCGTAAATTTCTTTTTTTATTTCAACAAATGCTCCAGATGGGTTGAATTTAATAACTTTACCCTTAACTGTTTGTTCGTTTTTAAAATCTTTTTTAATTTTTTCCCAAGGATCTTTTTTAAGCGCTTTAATGGAAAGAGAAACTTGTCCGTTACGTATGTCGATTATTTGAGCTTTAACTTTATCTTTCTCTTTAATTACTTGATTAGGATGGTCTATAATTTGCCAACCAAGTTCAGATATATGAATAAGTCCTTCTATATTTTCATCAAATTTAACAAAAGCTCCAAAATTAGTTAAAGCAGTAACAGTCCCTTCAATAGTATCTCCTTTTTTATAATTACTTAAATTTTCATGTAATTTCTTTTCTTGACAAACTTTTTCTGAAACAACTAATTTATCTGTATTTTTGTCCAGTCCGATAATTTTAACTTCCATTTCTGTCCCTATAAACTTATTAAGTTCTTGAAGAATTTTATTTTTATCTCCGTCTTCTACTTTTGGATAATTATCAGCTGAAAGTTGTGATACGGGAAGAAATCCTATGATTCCTGATAATCTTATTACTAATCCTCCCTTATTAGCTTCTATTATTTTAACAGAAACAGTTTTATTAGATTCTTCTTCTTGCCTAATAGCAGACCATCCTTTTTCTATGTTTGCTTCTTTTAAAGATAATTCTATATAATTATCATCATTTTCTGAATCTAAAACCAAAGCTGAAATTTTTTTACCAATTTCTAAATCTCTAATCATATCTCTGTTTTCCCTTAATTCAGCTCCATAAACGATTCCAGTACCAAAAGGTTCTAATTCTAATATTAGTTCATTATTACTCTTTTTTATAATCTTGCCCTCAACTATATCACCCGGCTGAGGAAGAGAAGAAACTTCTTTTTCTTTCGCAAGTAACTCCTTCATTGTTTTTGTTTCTTTTTTAATCATAGTGTTAATATTTTAATAAATAATATATTGAAGTATAGCTTATGATTACCGGCTTGGCAAGGGTTTAAATATATGATAAAATATTAATATTAAATTTATGATTATAAATTGGTACGGACATTCTTGTTTTAAAATAACTAATCAAGGAGGTCATTTAATTGTCTTAACTGACCCGTTTGATAAAAAGACCGGATTAAATCCGCCTCGTTGTAGTGCGGATATTGTGACTGTTTCTCATCAACATTATGATCATAATAATGTTAAGGCGATTACAGGAATGGAAGGCAGTCAACCATTTATTATTGATAGCGCAGGAGAATATGAGATTAAAGGAGTTAGCATAGTTGGTTGTCGTAGTTTTCATGATCAAGAAAAAAAAGAACAGAATATTATTTATGTAATGGAAATTGATAAAATAAGAATTTGTCATTTAGGAGATTTTGGGCAAGATAAATTAGAAGATAAACAAATAGAGAAAATTGGAAATATTGATATTTTAATGATTCCTGTTGGAGGAAATTGTACAATCGAAGCGAAAAGAGCTGTAAAAATAGTTAATCAAATTGAACCAAGAATTATTATTCCTATGCATTATAATCTTCCTGGAATTAAGATAAAATTAGATGATGTTAAAGACTTTTTAAAAGAGATGGGATTAAATGGAATAGAAGCTGTTGATAAATTAACTATAAAAAAGAAAGATTTGATTGGAAAAGAAATGGAAGTAATTTTAATGAAGCCATGAATATTTAAATTTAAAATCCGAAATTGCAAATAATAAATAAATTACAATGTCCAAAATTCAAAATCCAAAACATAATTATTTTTTTGAATTTTAGATTTATTATTTTGAATTTATTTGTGATTTGGTGCTTTGAATTTTAGATTTATAATTATGTCATTAATTGATTTTGTTCAAAAAATTCAAAAAAAGCCTCGTCGTGTCCGTATTCAATTTTTATGGGCATCTGTTTTTATTTGTATGTTTCTTGTTATTACTATCTGGGTTATTTCTCTAAAACATTCTTTATTAATTGAGGATGATAACAAAAAAGAAAATATTAGTATTAGCGATGATATGATTTCTTTAAAAGATGCTTTTAAGGCGAGTATTGGTGCTTTTTTTGAAAAAGAAATAGAAGATCAAAATAAAATTATAGAGCAAGTTAATGAATCAAATAAAGCAAAGCCGGCTAAATTGCCACTTTCTCAATAATATATTATGGAAATAGGTAATATTAAAAAATATTCAATTGTCAAAGAAATGGAAGAGTCATATTTAGATTACGCTATGAGTGTAATTATTTCGCGTGCCTTGCCTGATGTTCGTGATGGTCTCAAACCTGTTCATCGTCGTATTTTATACGCTATGCATGGATTAGGATTAACAAGCTCTGCTAAGCATAGAAAATCAGCTACTGTAATAGGAGAAGTTCTTGGAAAATATCATCCTCATGGTGATGTTGCTGTGTATGATTCTTTAGTTAGAATGGCTCAGGATTTTTCATTAAGATACCCATTAATTAATGGACAAGGTAATTTTGGATCTATGGATGGAGATAATGCTGCAGCTTTTCGTTATACAGAAGTAAAAATGTCTAAAATCACTGATGAAATGCTTTTAGATATTGGCAAAGGAACAGTTGATTGGATTAATAATTATGATGGAACTCGCAAAGAGCCAGTTGTTCTTCCTGCAAAATTACCTCAACTCTTATTAAACGGAGTTATGGGTATCGCTGTTGGTATGATGACAAATATACCTCCTCATAACTTAGGAGAAGTAATTGATGGAATACTCTATTTTATTGATCATCCAGAAGCAACAGTAAAAGATCTTTTTCAATTTATTAAAGGACCTGATTTTCCAACTGGTGGTGAAATTTATGATCGTAAAGGAATGATTCAAGCATACAGTACTGGTAAGGGTCCTATTGTTATGAGAGCTAAAACTGAAATTATTGAAGATAAAAAAGGTAAATTCAAGATTTTAGTCAATGAAATGGTTTATGGTGTCAATAAAGCTAATTTAATAATTAAAATAGCTGATTTAGTAAAGAATAAGAAAATACAAGGCATTAAAGATATTCGCGATGAATCGAATAATAAAGAAGGAGTCAGAATTGTTATTGAATTAAAAAATGATGCTTATCCTAAAAAAATACTTAATCATCTTTTCAAATTCACTGATTTACAAAAAACATTTCATATGAACATGCTTGCTTTGGTTAATGGAATTCAACCACAAGTTTTATCATTATCTAATTTTTTAGAAGAATACATCAAGCATCGTCAAGAAATTATTACTAGGAAAACTAAATTTGAATTAGACCAAGCAAAAGAAAGAGCTCATATTTTAATGGGATTAAGTAAAGCCCTTGATAATATTGATGCTGTTATAAATACAATTAAAAAATCTAAGAATAAGGAAGAGGCGGGTAGGAACTTAATGAAGAAATTCAAATTAAGCGAGAAGCAGACAGAAGCTATTTTAGAAATGAAACTACAGACACTGGCTGGTTTAGAACAAAAGAAAATAAAAGATGAATTAAAAGAAAAAAGGCAATTAATTAAAGAATTAGAAGTACTACTTAAAAGTCCTGAAAAAATATTAACTGTAATTAAGAAAGAACTCAAAGAATTAAAGGAGAAATATAGTGATGCAAGGCGAACTAAAGTTAATATTCGTCAAGTAGGTGAATTGAATATAGAAGAATTAGTTCCGGAAGAAGATTGTATAATTATTTTAACAGAGGGAGGTTATATAAAGAGAGTCAATCCGCAAGCATATCGTGCTCAAAATAGAGGAGGCAAAGGAGTTGTTGGAATAACTCCTAGGGAAGAAGATGTAGTAGGGCATTTCATGCACGTTTCAACACATGACAATATTTTATTCTTTACTAATAAAGGACGTGTTTTCAAATCAATGGCCTATGAACTTCCTGAAACAAAAAGAGTAGCTCGCGGACAAGCTATTGTTAATATTTTACAATTAGGTCCAAATGAAAAAATCACAGCGGTTCTTAATATTAGCAAAGGGGATAATGTTAAATATTTGGTAATGGCTACTGAAAATGGTATAATTAAAAGAACAAAAATAGAAGACTTTTCTAATGTTCGTATTAGTGGTTTGATTGCAATTAAATTAAAAAAAGAAGATAAGCTTAAATGGGCTAATCTTACTTCTGGTGAAGATCAGATTATGTTAGTTACATCAAAAGGTCAAAGTATTCGTTTTAAAGAAAGTGATGTTAGATCAATGGGTAGAGCAGCTTCTGGTGTTAAGGGAATTAATTTAAGAAAAGATGATAAATTAGTAAGAATGGATATTATTAGTGAAAGTATAGATAAAGAGAATTTAAAGATTCTTGTTGTTACTCAAAATGGATTTGGTAAAAAAACATATTTGAAATTTTATAAGGTTCAAAAAAGAGGTGGCATAGGAATTAAAACAGCTAAAATTAACAGTAAAACGGGGGATATTGTTGTAAGCGAGATATTAGATAAAGGACAAGAAGATCTAATTGCTATTTCTAGCAAAGGGAAGGTAATTAAAACTAAACTTAAGAATATTTCTTCTTTAGGTAGAGCAACTCAAGGAGTTAAAATTATGAAATTAAGGCAGGGAGATAAAGTTGTTTCAGTAGCTTGTATATAAAAAATATGGAAAATAATAATGGATTTCTTCAACCCACAGAAATTTTAAAGCAAATAGATATTCGTAATAATATGCATATTGCTGATTTTGGTTGTGGTAATGGATATTTCAGTATTCCGATGGCAAAAATTGCTGAACAAGGGCACGTTTATGCTTTGGATGTTATAAAAGATACATTAGAAGCAGTTGAAAGCAAAGCAGAATTAGAAAATATATCAAACATTGAGACAATTCATTGTAATCTTGAGAATCTTAATGGTTCAAAATTAGACAATGAATCAATAGATTTAGTTCTTTTACGAAATATTTTATTTCAATCACAAAAAAAATCTGAGATAGTCAAAGAAGCAAAAAGAGTTTTAAAAGACAATAATACGCTTGTTCTTGTGGAGTGGATTAAAGATTCATCTTTAGCACCTAAGGATGGCTGGTTAATTTCAAAAGAAGAAGCACAACAATTAGTTAAATTAGAAGGGTTTGAATTTGAAAAAGAATTAAAAATAGATAATCATCACTACGGACTTATTTTTAGAAAATAAATACATACTTGGTGTCATCCTCGCGAAAGCGGGGATCCAGGAAATAAATTAATCTGGATTCCCAATCAAGTTGGGAATGACATTAAAAAGTTAATAACTAAAGTAAATTTAATTTTGTGTTCAAAATAAAAACTGTCACTTTATATACATTTATTATTCCTTTGTTTGTTTTTAGTTTAGCAATTGCTTTTCCAGGGTGCAAATCTAGTCCTTTACAATCAACAGAGCTAGAGTTTTGGGGAGTTTATGATGATTCTGATGTTTTTAATGAATTGATTCAAGATTTTAATGCAGAATTTCCAAAGACAAAAATTAAATATTACAAAAAGGTTTATGCGACATACGAAAAAGATTTGCTTGAAGCTATGGCAAGTGGAAGAGGTCCCGATCTTTTTATGATTCATCATACTTGGGTGCCTAAATACGAAAATAAAATTTGGGCTGCTCCATCTGATTTAATATTAATCAAGGACATTCAAGATAATTTTGTTGATGTTGTTTATAAGGATTTTGTTATAGATGATCAAATTGTTGCTCTTCCTTTAAGTGTTGATACATTAGCGCTTTATTATAATAAAGACATTTTTAATACTGTTGGTATTTCTCAACCACCTGAAACTTGGGAAGAATTTTTAGATGTTTTAAATAAATTAACCATAAAAGATGATAGAGATAATATTATTCGTGCTGGGGCTTCTTTGGGTACAGCAAGAAATGTTAATCGTTCAACTGATATTTTATCACTTTTAATGATGCAATCAGGTGCTCAAATGGTGAATCAAAATAAAACAGAAGCTGTTTTTGATGAAGCTATTAAATTAGATAATGAAAATTTTTATCCAGGGCAAAGAGCTTTAGAATTTTATATTGATTTTGCTAATCCTCTAAAATCATCTTATACTTGGAATACAAGAATGCATTATTCTATTGATGCTTTTTACGAAGGATCAACAGCTATGATGTTTAATTACTCTTATCATTTACCAACTATCAGAGCTAAATCGCCTTATCTAAATTTTGGAGTATCAAAAATGCCTCAAATTGAAAGTTCGGAAAAAGATATTGATTATGCTAATTATTGGGGCATGACTGTTTCTCGTAATTCCAAGAGTTCAGAACAGGCATGGGAGTTTATAAATTGGATAACGCAAAAAGAAAGTTCTCAGAAATATTTGGAAAAAACAAAAAAACCAACAGCTCGTAGGGATTTAGTTAATTGGCAAAAGAATGATAAAGATGTAGGTATTTTTGCTGAGCAATCATTATCTGCTCAATCATGGTATCAAGTTGATAGTTTGTCTATTGAAAATATTTTTGCTGATATGATAGAATCAATAGTATTAGGAGAAGAGACAATTAAAAAGTCAATTGAAAAATCAATTAATCAGATTAATCTTTTAATGAAATAATAATCCAATGAAAGCTTTTAAAATATTTTTTATTATTTATTTAGTTATTATTATATTCGTAGGAGCCAATTCTGTTTATGCTGGTATTCATACTGGACCAATAGTTCCTTGTGGAGGTAGTGGTCAATCATCTTGTACTCTTTGTCATATTTGGAATCTAGCGAGTAATATAATTAATTTTATTAGTTTTAATTTAGCTATTCCGATTGCAACTCTTTTATTTGTAGCAGCAGGAATTATTTTTTTAACATCAGCTGGGAATGAACAGAAAGTTGGTTTAGCAAAAAGCATTTTTACTAGTACGGTCATTGGATTACTAATTATCTTTTGTAGTTGGTTATTGATTGATACCTTAATGAAAACATTAGTGAATCCTGATTCAAGTTCTGGTACAATAATATGGGCATGGAATCATTTTCCTAGTTGTTCTACACCTGAATTATGATTAAAAAAATATGATTAAAAAAATATTAAAAAAAACTTATTTATTAATTATTCCAGTTTTAGTATTTGGACTGCCTTTTTTTGCTAGCGCTACATTACCTCCGCCAGGTGAAGGTGGGTCTATTTCAAATCCTCTTAATTCAACTAGTTTTGATGAGTTAATTAGTGCTATTGCATATTGGATTTTTATAATTGCTATTCCTTTAGCAACATTAATGTTTTTAATTGGAGGTTTTATGTTTATGGTTTCTGGAGGAAGTGAAGAGAAAGTAACTCAAGCAAAGAAAACAATGCTTTGGGCAGCTGTAGGGCTTGCTGTTTGTTTAATAGGAGCTGGTTTTACAAGCATAATTAAAGAGCTTTTAGGTGCTAATTAGATATAATAAATTAAATTAAAAATTGCGAAAGGGGGTGAAATTTGTGAAAAAAATAATAATTGCGAGCTTATCATGTCTTATATTATTCGGATTTTCTTTGACTGTATTTGCAGCAGAACCAACAATTCCGGATTCTGATATAACGAGTATGGATAAGATAATTGAATTATTAGATACTATAGTGAATTATTTTTTTGGTATTGTTCTTGCCGTAGCTTTATTTATGTTGCTTTTTGCCGGTTTTAAGTGGATTACTTCATCAGGAAATGAAGAAGCAATAGGTACAGCAAGAAAAATGCTTATTTGGGCATTGGTTGGCATAGCTATTGCATTAGTTTCTAAAGGATTGATAATGGTAATTAAAGGATTGGTAGGAATCAATTAATACATTTAAATATCATTTAAATTTAAAAAGCCAGAGCAAGGTTGTTTTTCCTTGTCTGGCTTTTTGGTTGTTTTGTTATTTATTGAACGGTTACCCTTAAACTCATTTCTCGTCCTGAGCAGGACATGAGTTTTATGGTTCCATCAGAAGAAGCAGGTCCGCTTATGCAGGATCTTTTATTGGTTTCCCATGATGGAGAATCGGGATTAACATAAACAAACTTACCAGAGGCAGTTAGTTGTTCAAAACGGACATACTGCCCCTTTTTATAAGAAATTTCCCGTCCATTTTCATCACGGCTGACTATTGTTCCATCAGCTGGTAGTTTGAAAGTTGCAGAGAGGGTTCGTGAAGCGCGAGGTTTTTGTTGAGCGGTTGAGGTTGATGTTTTGTTAGTAATTTTTGGTTTTTCTGAAGAGTTAATTAATATAAAGATTATTCCGATAACGAGAACTCCTCCAATAATCATAATTAGCCAAACTTTCTTTTTAACCGCTAAATAGATGATTAAAGAAAACATGGAGAGAACAATAAAGATACCTAATATAGTTGCCAAGATATTCATTTCCTACTCCTCTTTTCTTTAATTATTCCACCAGTTAAATCTTTTAACATTGATTTGGCGGATCCTAATGGAAATATAACTAAATTGCTTGGGCCTCGTCCGGCTTCTTCAATTGCCTCGTTAGCTCTAATGAATAATCCTTCACTTCCATGACTTGTTATCTCGCTATATACTTTATTAATTCTTTCAACTTCAGCATTAGCGATTGTTTCAATTCTTTCTTTTTCTCTATCAGCCTCATATTGTTTTGTAGAGGCCTCAAGGTAAGCTTTTCCTCTTTCTCCGCAAAGATTAATACTGACCATGCCAACTCTTTTTAAACGAGCGCCATAATTTCTTTCTGTGTATCTGTGAATTCCTGATTCGGCAAGAAAAGTGTCTGCTTCTCTTTCTATCTCTTCTTTTTTTCCGATCAGATCCGCATAGTTTTTATCAGCGGCGAATCCTCGAAGAGCTGGCTTTGTTTGATTTTGGACTGCTTCAAGCCAATTCTGAACGCGAAACAGCGCCTTGTATGGATTAATTATTCTAATTGTTAAAAGCAGTTCCATATCTACTGGTATTAGTTCTTTTGTGTCAGCGTCGCCAAGAAAAGTATAATAGATGTCATCTTGGACTAGAATGTAATCTATTTTTTCTCCTGCGTGAGGTACCTTTTTATCTATCAATTTTCCTCCCTCTTCAGCTTGTTCAAATGACGTCCATCTGAATTCGTATTTATGCACAGAATGAATTAATGGAATGCCTATCCACATTAAACCGCCTATTCTGATCAGTTCTTTTCTTAACTGGCAATTTCCTATTATTTCATCATTGCTGTTTTTTACTGCCCCTAAAACTCCTCTTAAATTAGGTTCGTTTCCTTGAGTAACTCTTTGACAAATATCCCATTCTTCGTTGAATCCATATCCTTGATAACACATAATCATTCTTTGGAATGCTCCAAATTTTAAGATTGCCTTTGCTTGGCCTTCTTTGACAATAGTAAAGAAAATATTGTTTTTTGCTAAAAAGTAAACTAAAACAATAGGGCCTATGATAATTGTTATGATTCCGATTATATATAACCCAATGTAAATGCCAGTTAGAAAATTTTCCATTTTCTTTCCTCCTTTTCTGTAGTAAGAATAAGTTTATAAATTTTTAAAGGGCTTGAAAATTCAGCCCCTCTAGCCAAATTTCATTGTTTATATTATATATAATAAATTTAAAAAAGTCAAGATGGAGAGGTAATGTGTAAAAGGACGGTCCTTAAATATATTACGTCCTTTGTAAAGGACGTATATTTTAAAGACCGTCCTTGATACACCTTGATTTAATCAGTAAAAAGTTTAAAATATAAATATGCCTTGGTGGCGGAACTGGAATACGTGCTTGGCTTAGGACCAAGTTCCCGCAAGGGATTGAGAGTTCGAATCTCTCCCAAGGCACTATTAAATATTATGATTAAAATTAAAAATATTCTTCGATCTATTAAGATTGAAGAATATATTTTATTTATTTTTTCTTTAGTTCTGATTTCTGCTTATTTTATTCTGAATGGACTTAAATCAGGTTTTACTGATTTTTTTGACTATGGGTTTAAACATCTTGCTATTGGAGTAAAATATTTTTCTTTTGTTTTTCTTTTTATTTATCTTTATATTTTTTATAAACTTTATCTATATATAATAAATTGGCTAAATCCTTTGATTGAAAAAAAAATTAGTTTTTTTTCTTTATCCAATCCTTTTAAGAATACTTCAAGTAAAATTAAAAAAATATTTTTTACCAGTTTAATAATTATTAAACCACTTTTTTCTGTGAGTATTTTTTTTGGCTTTATAACCATATTACTAGGACTTTTAGCTATTTTATTAAAAGGAAATTTTATTGATAGTCTATTAATGAATATGGACAATAAATTATTTGGTTTTTATCCTTTTTTAGGTTCTTATTATCAAGTTGATTTGTTTTTTAAAATGATTCCTTTATTGATTTTTGGTTATCTTTTTTTAGGTTCAATGATGGGAATAACATGGGTCATTTTATATTTCAGTAAAAAAAGAGAATTATTTAGTGAATATATAGTGGCAATGACTTTAGCTGTTATGATTGCTTTGCCTGTTTGGATAATATATCCGGCTAATAGTCCTAGACATTTAAATAATATTTATAATCCTCAAAGAATAAGTCAGATTTATAGTAAAGTTGATATGGATGTGAAAGAAATTATTGCTAATAATAAGTTGGATTATAGGATATTAAATTTTCATGAAGATATTGGCATTGGGAGAAATGATGTTATACCTATTAGCACAATTCCAAGCATGCATGTTGCTTGGGCATTGTTGATTTTATATTATTTATATAAATTAGATAGAAGAACAATATTTTTTACCTTGCCTTGGAACTTCCTTTCTACTGTTGGTGCGATATATTTAGGCCAACATTATTTTATGGATGTTATTATTGCTTTTCCAGTTGTAATTATAACTATTTGGTTTGCTAATATTTTAGTTAAAATGGAAAAGAAGTATTATTATAATAATAGATTTGATGAGTATGAAAAGAAAATAAAAAATCAGATTAGAACTGATTTGGCTAAGTTTATTGATATTTTTAAATATTTTTATTCTACTTTACGTTTTAGGAAGAAATAAAGTTTATTCTTCCTCTTTTTCTATGGGAAATAAGTCAGGGGATTTGTAGTCAGAATAAAATTCTTGTTTGCTAATAAGCTCTCCTTTTTGGTAGATTTCTTGAGTAAAGACGGTTTTCATTGAGCCGTCTTCTTTTTTTTCTAAAACATATGGTCCTTTTACTATTATCTTTCTACCATCATTAGTGCCGTAAAAATTAAAAAATAATTGATAGCCACTAACAAATGATTGAACTAAAATATGATTCGGTGTGTTGTTAATAAAACGTAAATCAGTCCAAGGGCTATAGACAGTAGCATCAAATCCTTGAGGATTATAATATCCTACTGGAAATGCATGTGGTCTTCTTTGAGTTATTTCTAATCCTGCTTTAATTGCTGCTCTGAATATAGTTGTTGAAACCTGACATAATCCACCTCCGTATTCTAAAATTGTTTTATCTTTTTTAATTACCAATTCTTGTAAATATCCTTGCTCTGGTCCTGTTTCGTTTATAAAATAATTAAAAGAAAATTCTTCATTTGGCTTTATAATTATACCATTTAATGTTGCTGCTCCCGTCTTTATATTATGAATTCTATTCTTTGAAGAACCATAAAAATTAGAAACTCCTTGGCCAATTAAGACATTAATTCCTAGATCATTTGTTTCTCCTAATGTGATTTTAGGTAATGATTTATCAGCTATAATATTTATTATTTTATTTGGCTCTAAAGCAAGAATATCGTTATTTATTTGTTCAATCGTTTTTTCTGTTTTTATTTCAAATCCAGGCTTATCTGGTATAAAAAGAATAGCAGTACTACTTGATGTTTTTAATTGCGCATCAGTTGCAGGCTTATTTATCTCATAAGAAATTTTTAATAAATATTCTTTAATTTTATCTTCGTTTAAGAAAACGCCAAGAATTTGATTATCAGAATTGATCTCATTCTCAGGCTTAAATTCAATCCAATCAATTAAAGTTTCTTTATTAATTGTCCATGTTCTATCTTCAAGAATTAATTGGTATGGCTGTTTTGATAATATTTTTTGAGCTTTTTCATTCGCCAAATTAGTTTCATTGTTTATTACTGAAGGATTATCAATAATTAATTCTAAATTAATTGATTGTAAAGAAAAACTAGAAACATTTTCTGATAACTTATTTAATAATTTTTCTCTATCAATTGTTGTTCCTTTTGTTGAGTGTTGAATGGAAAAGCTATTAAGTTCTTCATTAAATATCAATGAGGCGTTTTGAGCTGGTTTTTCAATATTTTTAAACAATTCAATTGTTTTTTCTTCAAATTTTTTGCTGTTTATTTCATAAATAGGTTCAGTTTGATATAAGCCAAATAAGGCGAATAATTGTTCTTTGATATTTATTATAATATTTGCTTGATGTGTAATTTTATAAGCCTTATCTATTGTTTCTTGTGTTTTTAGTTCAAATCCTAAGTCAGGTAATTTAACAGGCCAATTATATTCTTGATATAAGAGAGTTATGTTTTGTTCGTTAAAATTATTCCATTGTTCTTTTAATATATTTTTTGATTTTGTAATATTTTGCCCACCTAAATTAGCATCTGCTATTTTAATTCCAAAAGCTATTTTTTCATTATTAACAATCTGAAGAATTAGTATCAAATATATTAATCCTGTGGTAATAATAAGAAGACCTATTATTATTTTACGATAAATTTTCTTCATTTTTTAATAATAACACAAAAACCCCGCAACAATAAGCGGGGTTTTAGTTCAAGATCGTAAAAATTTAAAATTATTCAGCTTCTATTGATATTTTTTTGGTTTTTACTCTTTCTATCTTTGGAAGTTTAATTGTTAGAATACCATTTTTCATTCCTGCTTTAGCATGGTCAACTTCTACATCTACAGGGAGAATGACAGAGCGGGAAAAAGGTCCCCAGTAGCATTCTTGATAATAATAATCTTCTTCTTTTGCATCCTCGTCTTTCTTTCGGTTTCCTTTTATAGTAATCATGTCATTGGTCATACTAATATCAATATCTTCTGGCTTAACTCCAGCAATAGTTGATTTAATAACTATTTCGTTTGGAGTTTGATATACATCAATAGTGAGTTGTCCTTCTGATTCGGCCAACCAATCTTCTTTCTCTTCTGATTTTTTTTGAAAAGAAACCTGCTTATCATTTTTTTCAGAAGAATCTTTCTTTGATTTGATTTTTTTCATTTTATTTGTTTTTTCTTTTATGATAAGTTCATTTTTAGCCGATTTTTTATCTTTCTCAGAAACTTTTTTTTCTGACTCTTCCCAACTAGCGCCAGTTAATTTTTCAAAAAATGAAGGTTTTTTAGTCATGTTAATTTTGAAGCTTGAGTATTTAAACTTGAAATTTAATTTGAATTTCAGGTCTTTTTTTTCAGGCTTCAGGAAGTTATTTACAAATAGATTTTTGTTTTTTTAATTTTTTAAAATAGAGAGAAACGAATAGCGCTACAGAAAATAGAAGAATAGCTGTGGCAAAAATTAAAATTATCTTATAACCGTCTGTTCTATTAAGCGCTGTAATAATAAGATAATTGTAACAGGTATGAAGAGCGATGGCAATAGTTAATCCTATGAATATAAATATTTTTCTTTTTTTTGCATTCAAAAGGCCCAAGGCGAGCCAATAGCCAGTTATCCCAGCTGCTAAAGCATGAAGTAATGTTGCGCCCAGAAAACGAAATCCAATTATTCCAAATGATTCTCCAAAATTAGGAAAAGATCCTTTAAAAATAACAAGTATATTTTCTATAGCAGCAAATCCTAATCCTGCTATAATACAGTATAAAATAACGTCAGTTGGTTCATCAAATTCAGGTTTTCTAAGAAATCGATGTTTTATTATTGAATATTTTAAGTATTCTTCAACTAATGCTGGAATTAATGTTGCAGCTAATACTATTTTAATAATATTATCAGAATTTGTTTGAGATAAAAGAGCTGTTAAATTATATCCTGGATTAAGTATCCAGATTAACAGTAGTTCTAGAATAATAGCTAGTGGAGCTAAAAGCATTCCCCAAATAAATACCCTTATAATTATAGAATTAGGTTCAGGGTTTTTATCTTTTCTTAGATAAAAAGATAGCCAGATTAAACTAGGCAAGAGACCGAGACAAATGTAAAAAACATATTGCATGAATTTAATTTTCAATTATCAATTATCAATTTTCATTAAATTATCAATTCTTTAATTTTCAAACATAATTAATTTAGTTTGGAAATTAATTTATTAGATATTTAATAGAAATTAAAAATTAGAAATTTTAATTTGGCCATTCTTCAATCATTAATAATCCTTTTTCTTTAAATGATAGTGTTTGATAAATAGCTTCAGTGGCAAATGGAATAAATGGGTGAAGGATTTTTAAAGAATTAATTAAAATATAAGCAAGAATTTCTTTTGTTTTTTGGTCATCTTGTTTTTTAGCTGATTCAATATATTTATCACAAAAATCATGCCAGAAAAAATCATAAATTAAATGAGTAGCGCTTCCAAACTGATAATTTTCAATATCTTTTGTTATTTTCCTATTTACTTCCTTAAGTTGTTTTAATATTTCTTTATCAGCTTGAGTTAATTTTGTTTGTGTTTCAGGATCTTTGATTTGTATTTTGGAATCTCCAATTTGCATTAAAGCGAATCTGCTTGCATTCCATACTTTGTTAATAAATTTTTTACCCATCAATATGTTGTCTTCTGAAAACTTTATGTCTTGTCCTTCAAATGCTTGGTAAAGCAAACCAAAGCGTGTAGCATCAGCTCCATATTGATTTATTAATTCTAGAGGATCTATCCCTGTTCCTAACGATTTGCTCATTCTTTTGCCTTCTTTATTCAATACAGTGGCATGAATATATATATCTGAAAATGGTGTTTTTTTTGTAAATTCCAATCCAGAAAAAATCATTCGTGCTACCCATAGATTAATAATATCTCGAGCAGTACTTAAAGTATTAGTAGGATAATACATTTCTAAATCTTTTGTTTTTTTAGGCCAACCAAGAGTTGCTAAAGGCCATAACGCGGAAGAAAACCAAGTATCTAAAACATCATCAATTCCGTCAATTGGTATTTTATGACCCCACCAAATCTGTCGCGAAATACACCAATCTTTAACGTTTTTTAACCAGTCAAAATATACTTTTTCCCAACGCTTAGGATGAAATTTAATCTGGCCACTTTTAACTACTTTAATTGCTTTTTCAGCAAGTTTATCCATCTTTAGAAACCATTGATTGCTTATTAATGGTTCCACAGTACTATTGCAACGATAACAACAGGGGATTTGATGTGAATAATCTTCAATCTTTTCAATTGAATTTTCTTTTTTTAATTTTTCAATAACTTTTTTGCGTGCGTCAAGAATCTTCAAACTAGCAAAATCTTTTCCTGCTTTTTTTGTCATTCTTCCTTTATCGCTTATTACTTGAATTGATTCTAACTTATTTTTTTCTCCAATTTCTGCATCAACAAGTGAATGAGCTGGAGTTACTTTTATTGCACCTGTGCCGAATTCAGGATCAACAGCTTTATCTGTGATGATTGGAATCTCTCTATTAACTAAAGGTAAAATTACATTCTTTCCAATAAATTTTTTATAACGAACATCATCTGGATTAACAGCAACAGCTGTATCTCCAAGCATTGTTTCTGGACGAGTAGTAGCGACTATTACAAATTCTTTTGAATTAGCCAACGGATATTTTATATACCACAAATGACTTTTTTCTTCCTTATATTCCAATTCTAAATCAGATAAACTTGTTTGACATCTTGAGCACCAATTAACCACTCTTTTGCCTTGATAAATCCATCCTTTTTCGTAGTAGTGAAGAAAGGCTGTTTTAACTGCTTCTTGATAATCTTCATTCATAGTGAAAGCGGTTCGTGACCAATCACAAGAGCATCCTATTTTCTTAAGCTGTTCTAGAATTACTTTCCCGTATTTTTTTTGCCATTTCCAAACTTCTTCTAAAAATTTTTCTCGTCCTAAATCATGGCGAGTAACGCCTTCTTTTTTTAATTTTTTTTCAACTACATTTTGAGTTGCTATCCCAGCATGATCAGTTCCAGGTACCCATAGCGTTTTATATCCCTGCATTCTTTTAAATCTAATTAAAACATCCTGCAGAGTGTTATTTAAAGCATGACCCATATGAAGCTCTCCAGTAACATTGGGAGGAGGAATCACAATGGTATATGTTTCAGCATTTTTCTTTACAGGTAAATTATCAGGATTAAAAAATCCTGACTTTTCCCATTGTTGGTAAATTTTTTCTTCATTTTCTTTTGGATCGTATGCTTTTGGTAGTTCTTTCATTGATTTTAATATAACAGAATTATTTTTTTAGGTAAACAATTTTAAATTTGAATTAGCATTAATATGAAGCCAGCTTTGTTTAGAGGTTGGCTTCTTTTTATAATTAGGAGTGAGGGAAGAACAGAAAAATTTATTTTTATTTTCTTCACGAATGAGTAATTTCAAGCTCTGCTTATAGAAAGCAACTGCAGCAATCATAGCTGCATTGTCTGTACATAATTTAATTTCAGGCATTTTAAAACTAACATGACTCAATTCTTTTTTAACAGCTTTTTGTAATTGATTTCTTAATTCTTGATTAGCAGCTACGCCGCCAGATAATATAACATTTTTTACTTTATACTTTTTAGCCGCTTTTATTGTTTTGTTAATTAAAACATCAATTGCAGCTTGTTGAAATGAAGCAGCCATATCATTTATGTAATCTGGGGACAGTCCCAGCTTTACAGGGGACTGTCCCCATGTTTTTCTTACTTCATATAATACAGCTGTTTTTAATCCAGAAAAAGAAAAATCAAAATTTTGTCTATTCATCATTGGTCTAGGTAGATTAAATTTTTTAGGATTTCCCTTTTCTGCTCTTTGAGAAATAATTGGTCCTCCTGGATATCCAAGTCCAAGTAATTTTGCAACTTTATCAAAAGCTTCTCCAACAGCATCATCTCTTGTTTCCCCTAATAATTTATACTTATTATGTTTTTCCATTAATACTAATTGTGTGTGTCCGCCCGAAACAACTAGGGCTAAAACAGGAAATTCTATTTTTGAATTATCAAGCCAATTAGCATAAATATGTCCTTCAATATGATTAATCCCAATAATTGGCTTTTTGCAATTATATGCAAGTGCTTTAGCAAAATTAACACCAACTAGGAGAGAGGGAATTAGTCCAGGTCCATGAGTTACAGCTATTAAATCAATTTTTGGATTTTTTGCCTCTTTCATTGCTTGTTTAAGACACGGTTCAATATTTTTTAAATGTTCTCGTGCAGCTAAATTAGGAACTACGCCGCCGTAAGTGGCATGTATCTTTATTTGAGATGAAACAACATTTGATAAAATTTTAAAACCCTTGGCGTTTTTTTTAACCAAGGAAATACTAGTATCATCACATGATGTTTCTATTCCTAAGATAATCATTTTATCTTTACAAATAATATCTTAAGCCGTATAATATCACAATATGGCCCTATCGTCTAATGGTTAGGACGTCAGATTTTCAATCTGGCAACCGGGGTTCGACTCCCCGTAGGGCTACCATGAGATGCCTATCGTTCGCGATAGGCGTTTTTTGCTGTAAGATTAAACAAATTTTGGGGGTTCCAAACTTTGGATAGGTATAAATGGGCTTTTCAGTGAAAATTAAACTCTGTAAACGAATTTTTTGTTGGCAATCAGCTTTCTTCCAAAACTCAGGTATATTTGTAATAAAGTTGAATACATAGTTAATCGCTTCAGTTGGATTGAATTGTTCAATTCTGGTTTCGCTTAAGATTATCTCTTTTCGTATTTTCTCTTTTATTTCTTCGAATGCTTCTTTAAAATCTTCATCAGGTAACAATTCTTTCTTTTTCATATCAATTAATTTTTCTTTTTCTTTATTTAATTTCTCAATTTTTTTCATTATATCATTTCGTCGTTTATTAAGATCATTATAATTTTTGTTCCAAACATCAATTACAATTGGTTTAAATATATCTAAATATTCTCTCTTGGGAGTGATTTGTTTTAAAAGTTCTAAAAAGTCATTTTCAACACTTTGTTGATTAATAGATTTTTTAGCTGAACAATATTTATTATAGCAACGATAATATGGATATTTACCACCTCGATGACCTGTTGAGAAAGCAGCAGTCAATGGACGCTCACAAACAGAGCAGATTGCAAAATTTCTTAGAGGAAAATCAACATTAGTTCTTCTTCTTGAGATATTTTCTCCTCTATTGCTTCTTTTTAATAATGATTGGCACTTATCAAAAGTTTCTTCACTAATTATTTTTTCATGTTTTCCTTTGTATAAATCTCCTTTGACTTTTAGCACACCACAGTAAAATGGATTAGTTATAATTTTATGCATTAATTGAGAGGAAATTTCATTATCGCTATTGTTTTTAAGTCCTCTCTTATTAATTAATTTTCTAATGTCTTCTAAAATATAAAGTTCGGTAGCGAATTTTTCAAAAGCTAGTTTAACGAAACGGCTTTTTTCTTTATCTAGAACAACTATTTTTTGGCTATATTCGTTTGCTCTATTTAAATAGCCAAGAGGAGCTTTCCAACACCATTGTCCTTGTCTTACTCTCTCCATCATGCAAGAAGAAACTCTCTCGCTTCTCAAGTCATTATCAAATTGAGCAGAGGCAGCCATTACGTTGCCGATAAATTTACCTGTGGGCGTATCATCTATTGATTCTGTGGTAGAAACTAGTTTTATTTGTAATTTATTTAAAAAGATCAGAATATTTGTATAGTCATTAACATTTCTAGAGAGTCGATCAATTTTATAGACTATTAGGCAGTCAATCTTTTTATGGTTTTTGTTGCAGTATTTGAGCATGTCTTGCAAATCAGCTCTATTCGTTGTTTTTGCTGAGACGCCATCGTCATGAAATAGTCTTAAGACATTAATATTATTTTTTTCAGCAAATTCAGAACAGTTTCTTTTTTGGTACATTAAACTAGCACCATGTTCAGCTTGATCTTCGGTGCTAACTCGATAATAAATAATTCCTGTTTGTAATTCGCTGTTTAATTTCATTTATTTTTTTCTTCGATCCAAATTTCAAATAATAGATCGCTTAATTGATACAGTAAATTAATCACTGCTTCTATTTCTTCATCAGTTAATTCTAATGTTTTTGTATTATGTAGTTTTTTAAATTCTGCAACTGTAATCATTTTTTTAATTTTCAGAGGCAGGACATGAGCATTGTATGATAGTATGCAAATGTTTATAACCCCTGTCATTTAGCTTCATTCTCTTTCCAGAAATAATAGATCTTAGCAATATAAGCTGCTTTATCTTCGATTTCTTTATTTATTAAACATTTACGAATAATGTTTTTCTTTGCTCTCCAAAACTCTTTTTGTTTATTCATTTCATTTACGAGTTTAGGTCTTACTCCAATATTGAGAAGCTGCTTCTTCATATAATTAATTTCTTGAAGCGCAGCTTCATCAATATTATTTACATTATTATCATTATTGTCTGTGTTCACTTGTTTTTCATTTGTTGTTAATAATGTTTGATACTCTTTCCATTTTTTGATTGTTACAATACTGAATTTATTAGTTGGTTTGATGTCAATATAATCGTCGTTCTTTAATTTTTTTATCCAGAACCAAGTTGTTGATGGTGATATTTTTAACTCCTCACTCGCTGTGTAACGTCCAAATACAAATTGTCCTTGTTTAAGTATTATTCTTTGTCTTCCTAAAAATATCTCAGTATTTTTGTGATTTGCTCTTAATAAACACCAGATCCAAATTTTTAGTCCTTTGTCGCTTGTAAAAATTGGATCATGTAGTAGTTTTCTATATAATTTTATCCATCCTTGCTTTTCACTCATGTTTTTTATAAAAATAATTCTTTAATTGATGATTCAGACCATTTATTTTTGAATTCATATTTATCATTTCGCCATGCTTGATAAAGCCAATTTCGAATAATTCCTAATATATATTGTTCTTTGATTATTATGTCATCTCTGAAAAGTGTTTTTATAATAGCTATACAATTATCATCCCAGAACCAAGGATAAAGATGATTCATAATTTTTCTGACTTTGTTCCAGTTGATGCCAATTCCAAGCATTAACATATAGACGTCTTCTTTGGTTTGTGAGCTGGTAATAAATTTATCGTAGATTTCTTTATATTGTTCTTTTGTTATCATATTTTTTTATTAATTTTAATTATTAATTAAGGAACAACCATTCTATTGTGGCGGCCCTCTCGGTTGATTGGTTATAGTCATATTTTTATTAGAAAATTAAAAAACAAGCTTATGTATTAAGCTTGTCATGATTTTAACTTCTGATAAATTAGACTAACTATAGGTCAACTGTTGATATCACTTTTTTACGCCTTTTAAGGTTATACTGTGTTTTAATATTAAATGATTCGCATTTAGTCCAAGTTCTCGTCTTAATCTTGTAATAAAACGATTCAATCGCTTTGCTTGTTCTGTTCCACTTAAATCAATTAAATTTATTAACTCTAGTGCTTTCTTTCTTTGGATTGGTTTGTTTATATTTTTATAAAGTTCTTTAAAAAATATGTATGGCTTGTTTCCGATACGAAACTCAAATTTAGATCCATTAACACTACCTATGCCAGTTTTTGAATCAAACAAAATTAAAGGAGTAGTATTTTTTGGAACTTTCTGGGGATATTTTTTATTTTCTTTAAATTTTTTATTTGTATATTTATTAAGCTGTATTAAATATGATTTTATCTTTTTAGGAACATCGAATAATTCTGATAGATCATAATTCATATCGCCATGCTCGTTAGTTTGTGTATAACAAATCACGAAAATGTTGTCTGCATCTAATGCCCATTCTGGGATAATTTTAATTTTCTTACGAATATCTAATTTTTTAAGTAAAAACTCAAATTGTATTTTAATTTTTTTTATTAATATTCTATATCCTCTTTTAATTTGATATTGTTCCTGTTTGAGTTTTTTAACTTCTAGATTTTTAATGTGATTAGAATGTCTATCAATTATCTTATCCGAATCAATTTTTATAAGCTTAACTATCACAGATTCTAAATCATCTGTAATGGCCTTTAAATCTTGAATTTGTTTGATTATTTCATTTTTATCCATAGATTCAGTATAACATTTATTAATAACTTACGTCTGTACGTTACTGCCATGGAAATCTAGAAGACACCCCCTCCTCATATAGAACGTTCTAAATGTGCGTGTACGATGTAATAATCAATTTCTAATAGTTTCTATTACTCTATATATTAACGTCTTAATACGGACAAGTATAGACTAAGTGCATCATGTCTAGGTGAAAGATAGGATCAATTGTATTTTTTATATGAAATTTATTTATATTTTTTATCTACAGCTAAGGTATTGACAAATAATATAAGGATATGATATCCTTGTATTATAGTGATAGTATTTATTATATACATATTAAAAATATGACCAAACAAAATCAAGAGATTAAAAGAGAAAGATTCAAAAAATTAGCAACTTATCGGACAAATGAAGTTCTGAAAAGAATTAAAGTTCTTGGTAATTGCTCTAATAGAAGTGCTTATAGTTATAAAGAAGAAGAGATAAATAAAATTTTTTCAGAAATTGAGCGTAAAGTAAAAGAAACTAAATCAAAGTTTCATTTTCCTAAAAATAAGGAATTTAAATTATAATATGGATGCTTATAAAAAATTTGTAAAAGAACTTAATCCTTTTCAAGAAAACCAATATGAAAATATTACGCAAGATAAATTGGCGATTTTTACTATGTATTTTTTAGAAGAAAAAAGAATACCATTGTATTTTGAATATATTGGCATAGCGATGTTTAAATTTTTTCCTAAGAGGTTTTCATTAATTACATTCAAAGAATATCCTGATTTATATAGAATCTCTAATTTACTAAGATTGCATTTAAGACCAACTGATAGAAATTGGGCTGTTGGAAATATTAGAACTAATTTTTCAATTACAACATTAGGAAAAGAAGTAGCGAAAGAGACAAAAAAAATGTTGAATAACCCAAATCTACAAAAAAAAGTTTTAGCTAAAAAGAACGAATCTAAAAGAATAAAATCAATTGAGGGCGATGTAGACGAAATAATAAATTCGAATTTATTTAAGAAATGGCAAGAAAATAAAGAAAGCATAAATGAGTTTGAAATATTCTCTTTTTTAGGAGTTATGTCCTTTACAAGAAAGGAAGTAATTAAGAAACGCATTTTAAAATTAAAAGATATTTGTAAAAATACAAAAAATACAGAAGCTTTGTCTTTTATGAATTATATTATTGAATTATTAAAGTTTTAAAATTATGCCAGAACACATAATAAAAAATTCAAAAAGATTTGCCAGTAGAAGACATGGTAAAGCGCTACGAGATATATACAAAATCTTTACTGAACTTATAACTAATTCTGATGAAAGTTATAATCGATTAGAAAAGAAAGGTATAAATATAGATTATATTAAGAGTATTGAAATATATATAGATAGAAGAACTAGAGTTATTCGAGTTATCGATTATGCGGAAGGTATGAATCAAAAAGATATAGAAGAAAATTTTGGGAAATACGGCGCAATTAAAAGTGGATCGAAGAAAGGACATGATGGAAGAGGTCTCTATGGTCAGGGATTGACTGATGTTTTGTTTTTAAATCCATCTTCAACAAGTAATCTTTATTCAATAAAAGACGATGAATTATATATTTGCTCGTTTTATTATAAAGAAGATGATCAAATTTATTCTCACAATAGATTAAGTAAAAAGGAATTAAAAAAATATAGACAAAAGTATAATATTAAAAAAAATGGGACAGTTATAGAATTCGAGCTTCCTTCTTTTAAAAAAATTAACTTGCCAGAGTTTCAAAATCTTTTTAGAGGACTTTCGGATTCATACATGCTTCGATTTATTAACAGTAATCCTGATAGAAATATTACATTAATTGAAACTGAAAACAAAAAAAATCCTGTGTCTAAAAAAATAGAATATAAATTTGTAGAAAAATTATATTCAAACGATGTTTCTAAGATTTTAGACAAAAAGTTATATTTTAAACCGTATGAAGAATTCAAGCCAGTTGAAATAGATATTTGTTTATATAAAGCTAAGTTTGATTTGGTACAAAAAATTGGCGAGAATGCAAATAAAATATTGGTTTACGATGCTAATTATGATAATTCAGTATATGATTTAGATTTTTTTGGATTTGAAAAAAATTTAGGGGCTAATAATATTTTTGGTTATATAAAATTAACTAATGCACGTGAAATTATTGACGAAAAACTTAATGAGGAGATTCCTGAAGAAATATTAACTGATACTAGAAATGGTTTTGATAAATCTCAACTGTTTTATAAATATTTTTCTAATAAAGTTAAAGATTTATTGTATCCAATATTTGATGAATTTAAAAATTCTGAAGAAGATGCAAGTGATTTATCAGAAGAAACAAAAAAACGACATTCAGAAGTATTTAAAAAATTAAATAAGATATATTCCGATCTTGTTGGCGAAAAAAGTGGTGGAACATTTGATAATCCAGATTCAAGAAAAATTAATGAGTTAATGTTTGCTAGAGAAAATATAAAAATAACAGTTGATAAACAATATTATTTACAGCTTAAAATAAATATCGATGATTTTTCTCAAAATGCAAAAGTGTTTCTACTTTGTAATGAAAAACAAATTTCAGTTACACCGGATACAATTATTCTTAAAAAAGAGGATGCGAATAGGGATGGCATAATTTCAAAACATATAAAAATTAAATCCAACACCTTGAATGCAGTTGGTAAGATAACTGCTACTTGTGAAGAATCTCAAGCTGTTTGTTTCGTATCTGTGATACAAAGTGATTTGTTCTATCCTCAAAATGGTATAGAATTTTATCCAAATGAACTTTCTGTAGTAACTAATAGGAAAAGTAAACTATATTTGTTTGTTGATTTAGAAAAAGTAAAAACTGCTGAAGTTATTAATTTAGAATCTGATAACTCATCGATTATATTATTAGATAAAAAAGTAAAAGTTCCTAAAGAAAAAATCAGTAAATCTAATAATGCAATGATACCAATTGGTTTTATAGGTCAAAAAAGTAATGAAAATGGTAATGTCATCGCGATATCGAATAATTATCAATGTAATGCGAAAATTTATGTCCATGATAAAAATAGGATACCACCGCAAGGCAAAGACGCCGGAATTTTTCGTGGTTGGAAATTCAGAGATATGCCAGAGCAAATTCAAAAAGCTCGAGCGCAATTCGGAGAAGAGGCAGGATTTATAATTATAAATAGAAAAAATCCAATTAACAAAATTTATTTTGGAGAAGATCCAAAAATGTCTGATGTAGAAAAATCAATTATTATGCAGTTATATCTTGCAGAATTGATTTTAGATGAATTTCTTAATCTTTCAGTAGCAGAGGCATATAATAATGGTAATCTTGGACAAAAAACTGATGATGCGCATACTGATATTTCAGGGCATATAATAATGAAAAAATTAGAAATTGGAGCAATTATATATGAAATGTTCGTAGACAAACCATTACACCAAGACTATATAAATATTATTAATCGTAATATAGAAACAAATGACGCAAATGTTTTAGTATCTCGTATAGATGTGCTTGGGGGTAGGCTTAAAGAAATAGTTGAAATGAAGTTTGGCATAAACGAAAATCGAAAACATACATTAGAAGAAATATCTCTTAAATATAAAATAAGTCGAGAAAGAGTCCGACAAATAATAAATAGCGCTTTGCCGAAGTTATACGGAGATGATGAAATAATTACTATTAACGATATTCCTAAAGAAGAATCATCTATATTTGAAGGTAAAAAAGGCAAAAGAAATATAAAAATTATAGATTATATCGATCGTTTTGAAAAATCTCTTGATGTATCTACTGATAAGATTATAGAGGGAGTCGCAGATTTTTACAGTATTAAGGAAAATGAAATTAAAAGTATTTCTAGAAAAAAAGAATTTGCATATCCGCGGCAAATTTCAATGTATCTAATTAGAAAACATCTTAAAAGTTCTTTTCCTGTTATTGGTAATATTTTTAAGCGCGATCATACAACAATAATGTATGCATATAAGAAAATTCAAAAAGATTATAAAAAAGATAATAAAATGCAAGAAGAGATTACTCTTATTGAAAGTAACTTAAGGAATTTAGATATTTTAGCATAGGTTGATTTTGTTTATCACTTTAGTTATATCTATTTTCAAATAAAAACTTATTAGAACAAAAAAATGGATTAAAAATTACAAGAAATAATTGAAGAAAATTTGACGCCGATTATTAATAGTCTTAAAATTAAATAGACAGAGAAAGCTGAAAAATATTAGGTTTATCATAAATCATATGTCACAAAATTTATCTAAAATAAAACAAATCGATTTACGAAAAGCGTGGAATCACGAAGCTACTGATTTTACTAATTGGTTATCTGAAGATGAAAACTTATCTTTATTGAGTGATGAAATAGGCATTGATTTAACTTTAATACAAACCGAAGCTAGTGTTGGTAAATTTAGTGTTGATATATTAGCAGAAGAAGAAAATACTGGTAGAAAGATTATCATTGAGAATCAATTAGAAGCGACTGATCACGATCATCTTGGTAAGATAATAACTTATGCTTCAGGATATGATGCAGAAATAATTATTTGGATAGTTAAAGATGTAAGAGATGAACACAAACAAGCTATTAACTGGCTTAATGAACATACGGATGAAGAAATAAACTTTTTTGCTATTAAGATGGAATTATGGCAAATAGCTGATTCACCTTTTGCACCTAAATTTCAAATTATTGCCAAACCAAATGATTGGGCGAAAGCAATAAAACAATCTTCAGGAAAATCAAATTTAACTGACACTAAAGTTGAACAACTTAATTTTTGGGATAAATTTAATGAATTTGCAAAACAAAATGGGACTAATTTAAAATTAAGGAGTCCCAGACCTCGACATTGGCACGATATTAGTCTTGGTAGTTCTGATTATCATATAGCATTAACTGTTAATAGTCTTGGTGGTGTTATGTCATGTGAAATATATATTCCAAGAAAAAAAGAAATTTTCAGAGGACTTGAAATACAGAAAAAACAAATAGAGAGTGAGTTAGGAACAAAAAAAATAGAATGGATGCCATTGGAAAATAAAAAAGCCAGTCGCATTAAATTATCAAGAGAGGGTAGTATCAATGATACTGATAAATGGGACGAATATTTTGCTTGGTTGCAAGTAACAGCAGAAAATTTTCATAAGGTTTTTGGTAAGTATCTTAGAAAAGTAAAGAGTTGATGTTTTATCTAGGGTATTGTTAAATTTATTCTAAAGCTGAATTGATTCTGGACTGAGATTTGGAATATAAAAAGAATTTAAATTATGATTAGTAATTATTTTTTTATAGATGGTTCTGCTTTAATCTCTCAAATTTATGTTCTTCAGAAGAAGAGAGAAAATTTCAAAGAACATAAATTAGATCCTTTGAAATTGATCCATCATTTTATACTTAATTTAAGAGATTTGCATAACGGACAGTATAAGAGAGCTGTTTATTATTTTGCTAAAGGTGATCCACGTATTGAAGAGTATCTGTCATTGCCAGATTTTAAAGAACCAGGATTAATAAGAGATGTTTATTTTAAGTATTGTGGCGGAAAATTACGGGGGTCAAAGGGTTATGATGAATTTTTGAAGACTGTACCTAGTAAGTATCGTGATAGGTGTAGCAAAAGTGAAAAAGGGGTTGATACTGAGTTATGTTGTGACGCATTGCAGTTATCGGCAACTGGTAAATTAGAGAGGTTATTTTTGTTAACTAATGACTCTGATTTTATTCCTCTGTGTAAACGTTTAAGGGATTTTGGTAGTAACGTCAGTTTATTAAGTTTATCTGAATCAAACATAGTTAATAAAGAGCTAGTTAAAGAATGTGATACTTACGATACGCTTGTTGATGGTCATCTAAGAGAAATTTTTGGCGTAGAGACAAAAAAAATCATCGTGAAGTAATTATTTTTCATAAAGAGATACTCTTAAATTAAGAGTCCTGCCAGTAGTTTTTCAGTTTGTTTTTGGTTATATTTTTTTTTGTTAAATTTAATTTAAAGATGAATTGATTCTAAAGAGAGGTTTGGGATATAAAAATGATCAAATATTAATCTATGCCTAAAAAAATTAAAGAATCAGAAGGATTTATTGTTGGTTGGAATAGAAAAAGAGAAAAAACTAACGATCTTATTTTCTTTATCCGCCATAAAAATATAGATAATTATAAGGTCGCAAAGAAAAAACCATGGGATGTGGCTTCTTATCTAGTTAATAAAGCCAAGGAGATTGATAAAAAAAAGAAAAAATAATGGCTTCCTGTAAAACTGCAATGGCAGTAGGGATAATTAAGAAGAGAATATTATGTTACAAAGGGATATCTACCCTAAGGACTTCATCAAAGAGCACTTTATCGAAAAGTTAGGAGAAATTATTCTTATTGATCCTTACATGTCTTTTCTATTGGTTTGTAGTGGAATCGAGTTTTTAGGGAAATGTATAGATTCTAAGTGTGAATGGAGAAAGCCTGGACTTAGTAAAAAACATTTTGAAAATGCTATTATTGAATTGTTCCCAGAGCGCTATCACGATTTGAGAAAGCAGATGTATTCTAATTTAAGATGTGGTATGGTTCATATGTCTGGTCCAGGGACTATAATTGTGACTCAAAACAAGAATGATCCTTATGGAGTACATCCATATAAGAAACATCCAGATTATGTAAAAACAGATGGAAAAGAGTTAAAAGTGTTTGTTATAGAATATTTTTATTTTGACTTTGTTGAGGCCTGTAAAAAAGTGTTATCTAAGGATTTCGAATTTGGCGACAAAATGAACGATTCATTTTTGTGTGTAGGGCCTGTGGCTTCATTAATTCCTAAAGACAAAGATTAACGTTCAATTCCTGTATGTAGTAATCTCATGAATTACTATATGCCATTTCTGGATTTCTTGGACTATAGTTTTTAAATTCTCAATACAATAGAACGTGATATGACTGGATATTTTGGTCAGTTATTATATATAATAAGAAACTGCAAGGAAGCTTTAAAGATGTTACGAAATACAAATTCGGAACTTGTTTTGGAATGGACCACTCCTGTGATTTCTGGCAATGAAAACGAATTAGGAAAACTAAACAGAATATTACAGGATTATTTAATTATAAGAGTAGCTAATCTTTTTGATAGAGATACAAGAGCTATTTCATTTGAAAACACAGAATTAAAAAATAATGCTAATTATAAGTCTATTAAAAAAGAAGAGATTATTAAATATATTATTGATCAGAGATGTAATTTCGTAGCTCATTGGAATAAAAAAAGAGGAAATTTTATTGATACCGCAAAAATATTAGATTCTGACTTAGATAATATTCTTTGTGATTTAGAAAAATTGTTATAATTAATTTTTTTCTTTATGATATTTTTTAATAAATTAAAATATGGAAATATTGAAAACTAAAAGTTTTGAACTAGCAGTCTATTCACGTGGGGATAAGACTTCTTCTAAGCTTGCTATTTTATTACCAGGTCAATTAGATACAAAAGATTACGCTCATATGACTAGTCACGTTGATTATCTATCGAATAAAGGATATTTTGCTTTTTCTTTTGATCCTCCTGGCACATGGGAAAGTCCTGGTAGTATTGATTTGTATACAATGACCAATTATCTAAAAGCAATCAATGAATTAATTGATCTTTTTGGTAATAAGCCGACAATTCTAATGGGACACAGTAGAGGTGGAAGTATGGCTATGCTTGCAGGCCCCAGTAACGAATATGTGACTCATATTATAGCGGTTATGTCTCATGCAGGTCCAAGTGAATTTGATGAGAGTAAATTAACTGATGGTGTAAAAATATCGTATAGAGATATGCCACCCAATGATATGGAAAATAAAAAAAGATTTGATTTACCTCTTAACTATTTTGAAGATGCAACTAAACATAATATACTCGATGGTTTAAAAGAATGTTCCAAACCAAAGTTATTTTTTTATGGTACTAAGGACATATTAGTTGAGCCAGAAGATGTAAAAACGACTTATCGAGCAGTATTAGAGCCAAAAATTATACATGAACTAAATTCAGAGCATGATTATAGGCGTCATGAGGATATTATTGTTGAAGTAAATAATGTAGTAGGAAAGTTTCTTGATAAGGACTTTAAAAGTTTAAATTAAATTGCTATACTAACTATAGTCTAGTTAATTCAGGAATTACTAAACACCATTTCTGAATTTCTTCAATTATAGTTTTCAAATTCTCAATACAATAGACTACAAGCATGCTTTCTAAAGATAAATATTATTTAAAATTAGGAAAAGCAACTGATTTAAAAAGTCCGAAAGAAAGAATGATTTATCGGGCTTTTGAAATTTTACCAGGAGCATTAGCCTGGTTCACTCTTTTGGGAGTGTTTTTTTTATCTTGGATTAGCCCAGCTTTTGTAGCAATTTTTATCATCACTTTTGATGTTTATTGGGTTTTAAAAACAGTTTATTTATCTTTTCATTTGAGGATTAGTTATAAGCAAATGCAAGATAATATAAGAATTAACTGGATGGAAAAATTAAGAGCGATTAAAGATAAAGATTACAAAGATTATTATCATTTAATAATTCTGCCAATTTACAAAGAGCCTTATGAATTAGTTAAAAAAACTGTTCAAGCGGTACTTGATACGGAATATCCTAATAATAAGATGATGATTATTTTAGCGACCGAAGAAAGAGCTGGAAAACCTGCGCAAGAAATAGCCGAAAGAATAAAAAAAGAATATTCTGATAGTTTTTATAAATTTTTAATTACAATTCATCCAAAAGATATTGTTGGTGAATTAGCTGGCAAAGGAGCTAATTCAACTTGGGCAGCTCGTCAAGCAAAGAAAGAATTAATAGATGTAAACCCCGCCGAGCGGGGTAAAATTCCTTATGAAAATATTATTGTTTCTTGTTTTGATATTGATACTCAAGTTTATCCTAAATATTTTTCTTGTTTAACTTATCATTATTTGACTACTAAAAATCCAACTAGAACGAGCTATCAACCTATACCTGTTTATAATAATAATATTTGGCAAGCACCTTGTATTTCTAGAGTAGTTGCAACTTCAGGAACTTTTTGGCAAATGATTCAACAAGGAAGACCAGAACGTCTTTCTACTTTTTCTTCTCAATCAATGAGTTTTACTGCATTAAATGAAGTTGATTTTTGGCCAGTTAATATGGTTTCTGAAGATTCTCGTATATTTTGGCAGAATTTACTTTATTATGATGGGGATTATAAAGTTATTCCATTAAATTATCCTGTTTCTATGGATGCCAATTTATCAGATAGTTTTTTTAAAACGTCTCTTAATGTTTATATTCAACAAAGGCGTTGGGGATGGGGAGTTGAAAATATTCCTTTTTTGTTTTTTGGTTTTTATAAAAATAAGAAAATTAATTTAAGAAAAAAAATCCATTGGATATGGATTCAACTTGAGGGATTTTGGTCTTGGGCAACTAATGCTTTGCTTATTTTTCTTCTTGGCTGGCTACCTTTATATTTAGGAGGCGATAAATTTAATATTACTCTTTTATCATATAATCTCCCAAGGATTACTAGGACATTAATGACGATAGCTATGATTGGATTAATCGGTTCAGCTATTTATAGTACTTTGCTTTTGCCTAAACGGCCGGATAAATATGATGGAATTAAAGGATTTTTAAAAAGTTTTGGTATGATTATTCAATGGATTTTGGTTCCTTTTACTATTCTTATCTTTGGAGCTATTCCAGGATTAGAAGCTCAAACACGCTTAATGATTGGAAAATATATGGGATTTTGGGTAACTCCAAAGAAGAAATAAAAAAAGAAGCCGGAAGGTATCGCTTTTGTTTCCGCGATACCTTTCCGGCTAATTCAAGACAGGGATTTCTTCCTTGCCTAATGAGCGAGTGTCTCGAGAGCTGCGTACGCCCGCTCGATCATCATGCAAAATATTACCTGGCGCCTATTCCTGAGTAGGCGACCATGCGGAACAGAGGCAATTTGAATAGAGCCGTTTTTTCGTGCAGTGATTTGCACTTCGTGCAGATTTCTGTTTCAGGGAAGATTCTTAATCTTGCTTCGGGGATTTGCTTCCCACATTCGCAAATTCCCCAATCCCCATTTTGAATTGTTCTTTTCGCTTCCTGTAGGGAAATCCATGCCTCATAATTTAATTGAGACAATATCCTGTGGACTCCTAATTCCCGCGGAGAAGAATTCTCCCTTCCTTGTAATCTCAGAAGTTGATTCTTGGTTGACCGAGATAACCCTTGGAGAAGTTCTTTCTCTCTTTCTCTCAGGAGACTTTCTGCTTCTGATCTAGATATTTTCCTATGCTTCCATTTCATATTTGTCTCCTTGTCTAAATAAAGAAAAAATTAATAAAGAACAACCCTGTCTTTTATATCTCAATCTTATAACATTAATTATCTTCTTGTCAATTTTTATTCCAAATGAATATCTTTATTAAGATCTTTTAATTTCAATTTCATAGTTTGATTAATAAGATTATTTTTTAAAATCATTTCTGCTACCTCGCGGGATTTTTTTATTAATTCTAAATCATTTAATGAGGCCATTACTAAATCAGGCAGTCCCCATTGTCTAGTTCCAATAAAATCACCAGCTCCTCTGATTTTTAAATCTTTTTCAGCCAGTTCAAATCCATCTTTAGCTGTTAATATTGCTTTTAATCTCATATTGGTTTTTTGAGCGTTGGAATCAGTGAATAAGAAGCAATGTGATTGTACTTTTTCTCTACCGATTCGTCCTCTAAACTGGTGTAATTGCGCTAGTCCAAATCTGTCAGCTCCTTCTATAATCATTACAGTGGCATTAGGAATATCAACGCCGACTTCTACAACTGAAGTGGAAATCAATATATCTGTTTTTGCTTTTTTAAATTCATCCATAATTTTTTCTTTTTCTTTGGGTTTCAATTTGCCATGAAGCATAGCTAATTTAAATTCTGGAAAAACATTTTTTGATAATTTCTCGTATTCTTGTGTTACAGATTTAATTTCTGTTAATTTATTTGATTCTTCAATTAAAGGACAAATAACAAAAACTTGCCTTTTTTCTTTTATCTGTTCTTTAATAAAATTATATGTTTTATCCCTATTTTTCGGAGAAACAATTTTAGTTATAATTTTCTGTCTGCCTTTAGGTAGCTCTTTAATTAATGAAATATCAAGATCGCCATAAATCGTTAAAGCTAAAGTGCGTGGAATAGGAGTAGCTGTCATTGAAAGTAAATGTGGAATAGTTTTTAATCCATCATCTATTTGGCAAATTTTTTTCTGTAAAGCAGCTCTTTGAGCTACACCAAATCTATGTTGTTCATCAACAATAGCCATAGCAAGATTTTTAAAAGAAACATCTTTTTGTATGATTGCGTGCGTTCCGATAATAATATCTATTTTACCTTGAGTTATTTCTTTCTTTAATTCTGCTTTTTTAACAGAACTGCTAGTTAACAAAGCTATCTTTATCTTTTGATTTTTAAGCATATCTTTAAATGTTTGAAAATGCTGTTTAGCTAGAATTTCAGTTGGAGTCATTATTGCTACTTGATATTTTTGTTTAGCGACTGCTAAGGCTACCATAATTGCGACAATAGTTTTACCAGATCCAACATCTCCGTTAAGTAGGCGATTCATAGGTTTATTCTTAACTATATCTTGAAATATTTCCCAAGCAGCTATTTTTTGATCATCAGTTAATTTAAAAGGTAGGTTATCAACAAAAGGTTTGATTAATTTTTTATCAAATAGTAATTTAATAGCTTTTTCTTTAAATATTTTTTGCTTTTGCTGAAGGGAAGCTAATTGGATTAAAAAAAGCTCATTAAAAGCTAAACGCTTACGAGCCTTTTTTTCTAATAAAAAATTTTTAGGAAAATGAATTTGTTCAATAGCTTGAGCTAAATCCATTAAATTGAATTTATTTTTCACCTGAGTAGGTAAAAAATCATCAAGTTGTTCTGTTAGATATAGTAGTGGTTTTATTAAAAATCTTAAATAACGAGAACTAATTCCTTCTGTTTCTGGATAGATAGGAACTAATCTCCCAGTGTGCGTAGTTTCTTTTTTTGCTAATTCATAAACAGGATTAGAAAGACAAAGTGTTTTTTTATAAAAACTTAATTTTCCTGAAAAATTAGCGATTTTTCCCTTTTTTAAAGTTTCAATTAAATATGGCTGATTAAACCAAGTAACTTTAATCATGCCAGTATTATCTTTAACTAATGCTTCAGTTAAAGACATTTTTCTATGGAAAAGTCGTGTATTTTTAATTTCAACAATTTCAGCTTGAATAGTTGCTTTTTCACCTTCTTTTAATTCGCTTATTGAAGTTCTTTTACTAAAATCTTCATAACGATGAGGAAAATGAAAAAATAGGTCCTGTATTGTTTTGATATTAAGCTTATGAAGCTTTTTCAAATAAGCAGGACCTACTTTATTCAGAGATTCTATTTTAGTTGATAAAGATAACATTGGTACGCCCAGTAGGACTTGAACCTACGACTTCTTCCTCCGCAAGGAAGCACTCTATCCACTGAGCTATGGGCGCTTGATTAGAATTTTAAATTTCTTGCTAAATTATCAATTGCGGATTCTTTATGTTTTTTTTCAGGAAGATACTTAATTAAGATTCTTCTGATTTCAACAGGGTTTTCATCTCCGATAGGCACTCTAACATACGGCATAATTGTTTTTTTACTTCTTAAACTCAATTCTTTTATTTCAGGAAGGTCATAGAAAATCCAGAATGATCTTAGATTTTCAAATTCATAAAGTGTATTATTTATTTTAACTCCTTTAGGACTAATTGATAATTTTACATTATCTGGTTTTTTTAATGAATAGGTGGTTATTAGGAAATAGCTTATTCCAATAAGTAATCCAAATAAGAAGTTTTTTGTAAAAATAGCTATAATTAATAATATTCCGGCAATTACCCCTATGGTAATAAACCAGCTTTGACTATTCTTATAATACTCAAATTCAGGAGTTGTCCACTCTAAATGTGTTTTTGATTCTTTCAAAACAGGTGTTTTTTTCTGTTTAATTGGTTCAGGTTTTTTAACCTGTTTTTTCCCGACGCTTTCAGCGTCGAGGATCCTCGATGGCTTTTGCATCGGGACTTCTTTTTCTTTTAGATTAATAATATTAGACATAGTGTTTTTTATTTTTATTTGGCGGTGTGCGTTCGAAAAAATTCGAACTGATTTCGCCAAAAATTTGTAGGGCGGGCGGAATTCCCCCCAAACCCCCCTTCCGCCCGCACGCAGAAGCGACCCTTTCGGATTGGACGATTTCAAGTTTTTCTATGAGTTAATCATAACTCATTTCAGAAAATTTTTCAATTTAAAAATTTTCTGATTTGGCGGCAAATTCTTTGATTAAAATCAAGAAAAGAAAAAACTCGCCAGAGGTCTTAGACATGGCGAGTTATGTGAAAGCGCGGTCTTACGATTGTTTGACGACCTCCCACGGGTCAGTCCGACTTTT
>Ga0180009_10000859_pt1 | contig 38925 bp, 34 predicted proteins | sample OS_PC_MetaG_FD_123537 | JGI IMG/M metagenome (GOLD analysis project Ga0180009, IMG submission 123537) | Groundwater microbial communities from the Aspo Hard Rock Laboratory (HRL) deep subsurface site, Sweden - OS_PC_MetaG | ecosystem: Environmental > Aquatic > Deep subsurface > Groundwater... | reverse complement strand
TGTTGAGCAGTTTGGTCAACACTCAGCAAGCTGGTGTTGAGCAGTTTGGTCAACACTCAGCAAGCTGGTGTTGAGCAGTTTGGTCAACACTCAGCAAGCTGGTGTTGAGCAGTTTGGTCAACAGTCGTGGGCCTGGAGTGCTTTCACCTAACACCGAATGCACTCTAAAACTCGATTTGGCCAACACTCGGTAAACCGGTGTTGGGCTCCTCAATGCCAACACTCGGTAAACCGGTGTTGGGCTCCTCAATGCCAACACTCGGTAAACCGGTGTTGGGCTCCTCAATGCCAACACTCGGTAAACCGGAGTTGGGCTGGACTATCCCCGAAAGACACCTCCTCTTTCGGTTTGCCAGAAGGGTCCGGTGCCGTTGTGCCGGGCCCTTTTGGCGTCAATGGCGATCGCCCGTGGCACCGCACCTCTGCGAGAAGGTCAGGTTCGTGGTTCTGTCTCCGACACTTCGTTCGCTGAAAATCAAGCGGCTGATCCAGAACAACAGACTTTCATTTTAATCATCTTATGACTAATGTCCGCGACGTACCCGGGTTTCAGCGGCATATCGCCAATTTTCTATTCGATATTGCGGAAGGAAGCTTTCTTGGCATGGCAACTGCCTATCTCCATATTGGATCCCACAAGACCGGAACCAGCGCCCTCCAAAGCTTTATCGGCAGGCATCGCGACTGGCTAGGCGAACACGGCCTCTACGTCCCAAAGTCGGGCCAGGTGACAAACGGTGCACACCACCAGCTTGCGCGAGCTCTGTCCGGCCTGCCTGCCCCCCCGGTCTTTTCAACTATTGCGGACCAGTTCTCGCAAGAGATGCAGACGTGCGGAGGCCAGGACCTCCTCATTTCTTCCGAGAGCTTCTCCATGTTGCTTCGGTCCCATGAAGTTCTCGATACGATCGTCAGAAACTTTTCAGTCCTCGGATACTCCATCACCATCATCTACTACCTGCGGAACATGCCGCAGTATTACAACAGCGCGTATGCCCAGAAGGCCAAAGCGGTTAGACAGCGTTTGTCGTTCCAAGATGAAATAAACTACCGTATCAGTCAGCAGCAGAAGGCCGCGCCGCTGCCAGTTTTTCTCGTGGATCCGCGTCTGGAAAAAATTGTCCGTCCCTATAATTCGAACGTCCGCCGGACTGGAATCGTCACGTCCATCATGAACGATCTCGGCCTGCCGCCTCCGCCCAAAGCACGGGCTGCGAAGATCAATAAAAGCCCAGGTCCGGTCACGGTCGATCTGGGCCGCTGGCTGACACGTCAGCTTCACGATGAAAATATCGAACTGACACCTCTCCAGCAGCAAGCCTGTGTCAAGGCGGTCCTAGAGCTGGCCGACCAACATGAGGAAGCGGAGGTCCGTTACGTTGGCCTGACGACCGAGACGGCCCGAATGATCGAAGTGGCGTTGCAGGAAAAATGCGAAAAGATCGCCGAAATCATCTGGGGCTCTACGTGGGAATCCCGTTTCCCGGGGGAACTGGACCGCGAATACGATTGCAACGACCTGGAACTTGTGGATGCCCGGCACGTGGAACTCGATAATCTCCGCGCAGAGCTGTTCATGCGCGTAGAAGAAATTCGCAATGACGAAGTTCTGTCGCGCGCCCCGCCGGCTCCGCCGACAATCGCAAATCTTTTGCGTGGCGACGTCCCCGATAACAATTCTTCCAGCTAGAGCATTATCCGAGGATACGGAAACGCACCCGGGCTTCAGAGGTCGGATGAAAATGCGAGCAACTTTATCCGACCTGTGAATCGCTGATAGCGATTCCGTCAGGTCGGACGTTGCTCTAGTTTAGCGAATCTGACGTTTTGCACCGCTCGCGGTTGGCCTATCAATCAGATGCAGAAGCTACACTCGAATCATGGACGTTTGCTCTCAGGCATGGCCGGACGGGAGGCAAAATGCCGGAACCGGAACACTCGTGCTGCATCCGCGGGACCGAATGCATTTTTGCCACATCGATCGTCAACTTTAAGCTGCGGCGCCCCGTAACGCTCCGCTGGCTGGTAATGCCGGCACGGGTTGACTACGTTCTGCGCGATGATTTGGTGATCGGCCGTCTCCGGGGGGATTGGCCGGCTGATATCGATTCGACTGCATGTCCGGCTCAGAAGCGCGGATGCGGAGCTTGCTCTTGGAGGTGACGATGCGCGGATTTCGCGGACTCTGTGTGATCCTTGGCCTTGCGGTCGGGATGCCCATCGGTCAGGTGCTGGCGATCGAACCCGGCGCGCCCGAACGGCTGATCACGGCGGAAGAAGCCGTCGGAATTCAGGCGCGCCAACTGCTCGTCGAGCGCGAAGGACCGGCGGGCAATGCCGATAAAGCCGATGTCGAAGCACTTGTCAGCTTCTATGCGGGGCGCGAGAGCAAGCCGGTCTGGATCAATGGCGACAAGCTCAACTTGAAGGCTGAGGCCGTTGCAGCAGAAATCGAGCGCGCGGGCGATTGGGGGCTCGACGCGCAGGCCTTCGACCTCACCGGTACGCACGTCAATGGCGGCGCTTCGCCGGGAGATCTGGCCCGGGCCGAGATCGGGCTGTCGCTTGCCGTCCTGAAGTATGCCAGCCATGCGCGCGGCGGGCGAATCGCCGACCCGGCCGCGCAGCTCAGCACCTATCTCGACCGCAAGCCGCAGATGAAAGAGCCTTCGGTGGTGATGAGCGAGATCGCCAGCACCGATGAGCCCGACGCCTATCTGCGCGAATTGAACCCGCAGCATCCGCAGTTCCTGGCGCTGCGCAAGGCGCTGTTGAAGTTGCGCAATCCGGGGGTCAACAGCGAGGGCGAGAAGATCGCGCGCCTGCCGACACCTGGACCGCTCTTGAGCCTCGGCAAGCGGCACCCCGATATCGCCTTGCTGCGCAAGCGGCTCAATGTCGAAGCGCGGCCCCGCCAGGATGGGTCCGGCGAGGACGTCGAAGTATTCGACGAAGCCGTACTGGAGGCCGTGAAGGAATTCCAGAGAAGCGAGGGGCTTTCTGTCGACGGGGTCGTCGGCAACAACACGCGCGCAACGCTCAATGGCGATTCGGCGGAAGTCTCCGAAGACATGCTGATCGCCAACATGGAACAATGGCGCTGGATGCCGGAGAGCCTCGGCGAATTCTTCGTCGCTGCCAACATTCCAGAATACAAGGTCCGCGTCTTCCGCGACGGCCGCACCGTTCATGAAGAGCGGATCATCATCGGCGAAATCGCCAAACAGACCCCGGTCTTCTCGGACAATATGGAAACGGTCGTCTTTCACCCGTTCTGGGGCGTGCCGGATTCGATCAAGGTCAACGAGCTGCTGCCTTCCATCGCACGCGGCGGGGCCGCGCTGCAGAAGCATAATCTGAAGCTTCAGTACAACGGCCGCACCGTCGATCCGAATTCGATCGACTGGAGCACGGCCGATATCCGACGGTTCCACGTCTACCAGCCGCCGGGCGGGGGCAACGTGCTTGGCGAGGTGAAGTTCCTATTCCCCAACAAGCACCAAGTCTACATGCACGACACGCCGACGAAGCATCTGTTTTCGCAGAGCCAGCGCACGTTCTCGCACGGCTGCATGCGGGTCAGGAACCCCCTCAAGCTTGCCGAAGCCGTCCTCAACTACGACAAGGGCTGGGACATGGATCGGGTGCAAGGTACCGTTAACGGCGGGCCGGAAAACAACAACGTAACACTGGAGAGCAAAGTCCCGGTGCATGTCACGTACTTCACCGCGGTCGCCGAAGAAAATGGCGAGGTCTCGGCTTTTCCTGACGTCTACGGGCACGAGAGGCGCATCAAGCTGGCGCTGGCTGGACGCTGGAACGAGATCGACAAGGGCGGGGATCATCTGGCGCCGGTGCGCATCGACAGATCGCGCCTCGTCGTGAAGCAATACTACGACAATCCGATCTCCGATCTTTTCAAACAGGCATTCGGCTTCTAACTGCAAAGCAGCTCAACAGGCTGGGAGCCGCATTCCGCCAAGCGGATGCGATGCCTGCCGGCGATGGCGTATGATCCGGCGCAACATCCTCGAGGTCGAATTGCTGCATAGTTTGCACGGCGTCCGATAACCGGTCGCCGGGGGTAGCGAGGTGACTGGGGCAACCCGCCAATAGGCACGGCGTGAGCAATTCTCCGCCACGTTCGCGCCCCATAGCGCTGGCAGAAAAGACGTCTCACAGGACGTTAATGGCTTTCCGGTATGACTAACGGTCTGTGAAACGCTGCATCGCCCTCCCGGAGGGGGCCGGATCACGGTTCGCTATCGAACCATATTCGGGAGTTCCGGGGCGGCGGGCCAAGCCAAAGCGCTTTCGACGGGTGGATCTTGCAAATCGGACTCTTTCATAGAGCCGCCGGGCTGTTGAGCCTTCTGGTGCTCGGGGTGGGATTCTTCGCTACTTTCGGCGTCGAGCATTTGAGCGCGGGCCGCAATGGCGAACGCCGGATCGCGCTCTATAACATCCACACCAAGGAAACCCTCGATATCGTCTATATGCGCGACGGCAAGCGGCTGGCCGACGCCATGCAGAAGATCAACTGGCTCCTGCGCGACTGGAGAGAGAACGAGCCGACCACAATGGACCCGGAACTCGTCGATCTTCTCTGGGAGATCCGCACCGAGCTTGGCACACAGGTGCCAACACATGTTATTTCGGGGTTCCGCTCCCCCAAGACCAACACCATGCTGCGCAAGACGCGCGGCGGCCAGGCCACGAAGAGCCAGCATATTCTCGGCAAGGCGATGGACATCCAGTTCCCCGACGTGCCGCTGAAGCGGCTGCGGTACTCGGCGCTGATCCGCGAGCGCGGCGGAGTGGGCTATTACCCGACGTCGGCGCTGCCGTTCGTTCACATCGATACCGGCCGCGCGCGGCACTGGCCGCGCATGCCGCGCTATGAATTGGCGCTGCTGTTCCCGGACGGCAAGTCACGCCACGTGCCCTCCGACGGACGGCCGATAACCAAATCCGACGTGAAGACGGCACGGGCGAAGTACACCGAACTTGCCGTGCAAATGGCGCAGTTCCACGAATTCCGCAACGGTCCGACTGCGCCGAAGCCGACGTTGGTGGCCAGCGGCTGGGGCGCGCAGGTCCGCCCGGACGCCGATCTCGCGCCGAAGCTGCCGCTACCCGTTGCGCGCCCACCCGAGCGGGCTGAACTGCGGGTGGCTTCCCTGACCCCGATGGCGCCGCCTTCGCCGCAACCCGTCACGCGTCCGGCAAAACCAGCGGTTGCAGTGGCCTCAAACGACGACCGCCAGCAGCTCGCAAGCCTGTTCGCGCTGGCTTCTCTTGGCGGTTCCTGGCTGGGCGGTTCAACAGCGGCAAAGCAACCGGGCGCGGAAGTCTCCCGATCCGCACCCGAAAGCGGGGTGGAAACCGTGCCCAGGCCCGCCGAGACCGAAAAGCTCGAAGCGTCCGCCGAGTCCCGGCTCGGCTTGCGCAGTCACGGGGACGACGAGCCATCCATTCACAAGCTGATCGCGGAAGCCGAGATGGCTGGGTGGTCGAATGGCTTCGTATCCGCGCCGGCCTTCGACGAGGAGCACCCCGACGAGCTGTTCTATCGCCCGTTCCCGCTGGCGCCCTTGATGACGACTTCTGCTTCGCCAGATGACCCCGCACTCGCAACGATGCAACATCCCGACGTGCTTGCGACGCTCGATTTTCTGGATGAAGAAAGCATTACGCTGCCGATGCGCTTCACCGCCACGCAGCAGGTCGCCGAATTGCTCTGGACGCAACAGTTCAAGGGTTCGGCCATCAATCCAGCCGCACAACAAGGCAACGCGCAAGAGACAGGCAACGGCAATAGCGGACTGTCCAGCCGCAGCGTGCGAACTTCGATGCGTTGAAGTTCCTTTATTGCGCCTGTTGATGCCCACTACTTCTTGGCCCACACTTCCTGAAGTCGTGTGGGGCTCTGTTGGCCCACACTTCCTGAAGTCGTGTGGGCTTCTGTTGGCCCACACTTCCTGAAGTCGTGTGGGGCTCTGTTGGCCCACACTTCCTGAAGTCGTGTGGGGCTCTGTTGGCCCACACTTCCTGAAGTCGTGTGGGGCTCTGTTGGCCCACACTTCCTGAAGTCGTGTGGGGCTGGCAGCATCCGGCGCGGCGCATCGGCTTCAAACGATCTTCTTGCGTCTTGATGGCTTCTGGCCGTTTGCGGCTGCCGGTGGAACGCCCTCGCGGGCGGCTCTGATCAGCGGCTCGGCGGCTTCGCGGACAATACGTGCCAGTTCCAGGAAATCGGATTTGCGTGGCGAGGTGGCGCGCCAAACGAGACCCAGCTGACGCTCCGGCTCGGGTTCTGCAAAGCGCATCAGATTAAGCAAGCGCCCGCGCGATTCCACGCCAAGTGAAATCTCCGGCAACAGCGTGATGCCGTGTCCGGCCGCAACGAGTTCGACGATCGTCGACAAGCTCGACGCGCCGAAAGTGTTCAGGTTCTTGACCTGCTGCAGCTCGCAATACGAGAGGGCCTGATCGCGCAGGCAATGACCCTCTTCCAGCAGCAAGAGGCGTTCATGCTCGACAAATTCCGGTGTCGCGCGCACGTCCTCGGTCATTTCGCGGTCACCGGGCAGCGCCAATACGAACCGATCCTCAAACAACGCTTCGACCTCGACGTCGGAGTGCTTGATCGGCAACGCGAGAAGCAGCACGTCGAGCTTGCCGTCGGCGAGTTCCTGCACCAGTGCGTGGGTCTGCGTTTCGCGCAGCGACAGTTCGAGATCGGGGTGTTCGCGCCGCAGAATCGGCAGTAGCGGCGGCAGTATGTAGGGCGCGATCGAGGGGATAACGCCGAAGCGGAGCGCGCCGGACAGCACCGACTGGCCGGCACGCGCAAGGTCGATCAGGTCGCGGGTTTCGCTCAGTATCCTTGCCGCGCGGGCCGCGACCTCGGCACCCTGCGGGGTCAACTGGACGCCGGAGCGGGTGCGCTCGATCAGGTGCATCTGCAGGTTCTGCTCGAACTCCTGGATCTGCATGGAGAGCGCCGGCTGGGTTACCGAACAGGCCTCCGCGGCGCGCCCGAAGTGCAGTTCGCGGGCCAGCGCATCGAAGTACCTCAATTGTTTCAGGGTGATATTTATCATCAGATCGCCCGATAAGATTGCCTGATAGAATTCTGTCAAAGCGACTATTAGTTCTTATCGACCAAAGTGTCCAGCTTGGTGTGGATCACGTTTTCGGAATCAGCGCGCGACCAGCCATGGATGCAAGCTGCAGTGCATTCGCGATGACGCACCGGGACAACCCGCTGCCCGAGCCAGACGGTGAAACAGGGTGACGCCCAGCGAAGCGATTCGATCAGTCCCACCTTCAGGTTCCGAGCCTTATTGAACCTCTTGGAACCAGAGAGCGCAGCGGTACTTGTAGGTGATCTCGGCGCCGGCTGGGATGTCATCGAGGGCGTAGAGTTCGGCGATCCAGCCGCACGGGCCGCCGTCGATAAACCGGACATGGGCATTCGGCTGATCGGCGTGATTGCACAGGCTCGCCATGCCGAGGACCATCAATCCTTCCTCTTTCGCGCGCGGGTGCTCGAAGTAGAAGTCGCCGAGCGGCTGCATCGCATCGAGCGCCTTCGCCTGTTCGGCGGAAATGAAGACCGTGCAGGCGCGCTCGACGATCTCGCCGCGAGCGATGCGTGCGGCCGCGAACAAACCGCGCCCGCGTCCCGGCGAGGAGCCGGGCACCGCCTTCTGGGAACGAACTCCCCAATCGAGGAGGTCGCTTGACGCATTCTGATTGCAGGCCTTCCTGGTTGCCTCAGACATCTCAGACTGCCTTCTCATAGATGATCTTGTTGTCGCCGACGCGATAGAAGTCTGGGAGTTCGGCGATCTTGCGGAAGCCCGTCTTGCGATAGAACGTGCGGGTCGGCGCGTAGCTGTCCTTAGAGGACGTATCGACGTAGATGCGGGTTCCACCAGCGGCGCGGATTGCGTCTTCCGACTTGGCGAGGAGCTGGCGGCCGATGCCGCCGCCTTGCGCATCGGCGCTGACGACGATCCAGTAGAGATCGAAAGCCGAATCGGTCGCCGGCGTCGGGCCGTAGCAGGCGTAGCCGACGACGCGCTCATCGCGATGCGCCAGAATGAACTCGTAACCGGAACTGATTCCCCTCGCGATCCGCTCCTCGGCCAACTCGACGGCGATGTCGGTTTCGGCGGCGGTGAACACATCGGTCGAGGCGACGAGCTGGCGGATGGTGGCGACGTCGGCATCCGTCACCGTGTCGGTGAAACGCAGCGGCAGGGCCTCGCCCTTCCTGCTCTTTGCCTTGCCGGCATTGCGCTTGCGGACCGGCGGGGCGGCTTCGACCATGCCGGCGGCGAGGCCGTTGAAGAAGTTGCGCGCGTTGGTGCCAAGCGTCCTGATGCGGTAGCCGCCTTCCTGGACGACGACGGTCGGATAACCGGCAGTACCGATCATATGGCCGAGCTTGACGAAATCGGCGGCTTCGTTCGACCAGGTTCCGGTCGGGTCGGACTTGGCGGTGTCGAAGCCGATCGATAGGACGAGGAACGCCGGGTCATGGCGGGCAATGCGGCGCAGCGCCTGGGCGACGGCGGCACGGTGCTGGTCCGGGGCGATGTGCTCGTCAAGCGCAAGGTTGACATTGAAACCGGCGCCACGGCCGCGACCGCGCTCGTCCGGGAACCCTGTGAAATAGGGGTAGGCGAAGCTCGGGTGGCCGTGCACCGAGACGGTCAAAACGTCGGCGCGTTCGTAGAAGATGTCCTGCTGGCCGTTGCCGTGATGATAGTCGATGTCGAGGATCGCGACGGGGCCATGGCGGGACAGGAAATGGGCGGCGATCGCCGAGTTGCAGAAGTAGCAGAAGCCGCCGAACGTGCGGTGCTCGGCGTGGTGGCCGGGCGGGCGGACCAGTGCATAGGCGAGCGGCCGGCCCTTCAAGACCTCTTCGGCGGCCGTCAGCGCGCAGTCGACGGCATGACGGGCGGCCGGATAGGCGTTGCGGTTGATCGGGGTGAAGGTATCGATGCACCAGTAGCCCGACAGCACGCTGCGCTCCTTGGGCTGGCGCGCCTCGTTGCGGACCGGGAAGACGTAAGGGTAGACCGACTTCTTCTCGGGTGCTTCCGCGCAGGCCTGCCTGATATAATCGACCAGTCCGCCGTCGTGCACCTCGCGGATGAAGCGGTCGGGAAACTCGCGCGCCGGCATCGGTTCGAACAAATCGGTCTTGAGGATTTCGCGCTCGATGGCGGCGACCCGGACCGGGGCTTCCACATAGCCGCGCTCGCGGATGTGGTGGATGGTGTGACGGTCGTTGACGATGAGCGCGATGGGGGCGGACAGCTGCGGCTTGACGTGCTTGTTGTTTAGCTGTGGCGTGTCGGCATAGCGCGGCTCGCGCAACCAGTACCTGCCGGCCTTCACGGAGGCCGTCACCTTTTCGATATAGCCGGGCGGACAGATGGCGGCGTACTTGCGATCAAGGATCGCCTCGACGATCGTCGCCAGGGTGGCAGGCGGCGGCAACTTGTATTTTCCAAGCCCGTCGAAGACGAGATAAGGGCTGTCGGTATCGCCTTCATTGATCGGGGTCTCATAAGCGGTTCCCATGACCGGCCGGGCACCGTAGCGCTCGTAGAACTTGAGCCGCTGCGCATTCTGGCGGCGGATTTTCGGATCGGGGCTGAGGCGCGGGTCGTCGGGCAGGGTCTCGTAATAGAGCCCCTTGGCACCAAGCTGCAGGGCTTCCTCGCGCACGACCTGATAAAGGTGCGCGCCGAGGCCGCCGCCGGTGCGGCCCGGGGCCGCCGAGATCGTTTCGAGATAGGCGAAGCCAAGGTCGGGAGCGGTAAGCAGGATGGCGAAAGCCTTGACGCCGCCCTTGGGGTCCTCGCTGACGAGCAGTTCGGTGACAAACCGGTATTTGAGCGGATCGGTGAGCTGTTCGGGAAGCTTGGCGACGTCCGTTTCAGCCATCAGCGGGAACTGGGCGCGCATGATCGCCTGGACTTCCTCCACGGTGGCTTCGTCGGTTTGCGTGCGGCTGCCGCGCAGGCGGCGGATCTTGATCACAGGTCAGAAGCTTTCCACGAATGCGCGGTCGTGTCGACGATCGCTGCAATGATGTCGTCATAAGAAAGTCCAGCTTCGGCGGCGGCGGCGGCAAAACCGGCGTCGGGGGCGAGGCAGGGGTTGGCGTTGGCCTCGAGGACAAAGACGCGGCCCTCACGGCTGGCGCGGAAGTCGACCCGGGCATACCCGGCGAGGCCGAGCGCGTGCCAGGAGGCGAGCGACAGCCTGCGAATTTCGGCGGCGAGATCGGGTTCGGCCGTGTCGAGGCCGAAGCGCCGCGGGGTGGCGTGATAGGACACCGCGGCCGGATCCCATTTCGCCGCAAAGTCGACGATGTGCAGGGCCGCTTCGGGCAGTTCGTCGAAATCGATCTCGGCAATGGGGAGGACAACAAGTCCGTTGCGGGCTTCGATCACGGATACGTTGAATTCGCGCCCGTCCACGAAGGCTTCGGCAAAGAAGCGTCCGCCGAACCGGGCTTGGCGGCGCGCTATCTCCGCCTGTGCATCCTCGCCGGCTACGACCGAGTCCGAATCGATGCCGAGCGACCCGTGCTCGTCGATGGATTTGACGATGACGGTTTCGCCTTGCGGCACGGGTTGCCCCGCCAGCCAGTGGGCCGGTGTGGGAATGGCGTGATCGACAAAACGCGCCTTGCTCGATAGCTTGCCGTTGGAAGCCAGATAGGCCGGCGCGCGGGCGCCGGTGTAGCGGACACCGAGGGATTCAAGCCGATCAACGGCATACTGTGCCCTGGCTGCCTCGCCATCCAGCGCCTCGACCAGATTGAAGACGACATAGGGAGCCCGCTCGACAACGGCGTCCAGGGCCGCGACATCCGCGCCGATGGCTACGACTTCGCTTGCGAAGCCAAGGTCCGTCAACGACCGGGCGATGCTCTCAGCCGCGTCGATGGTATCCTGCTCGTCGGGGCGGTCGAGTGCGGCCCCGTGGATCACGGGCACATAGCGATTGCTCATTGCGACTCATGCGACCTCGCGGGCTTGATGAGAGCAGCACGAGCAGGAGTAGCCGCCGGAAGCGGCAATTTCGACGGGCAACCCCAACCGGTGCGCCGCCGAAATGAGGATTCCCGCAATCAGACCGTCGTAGCCCAGTCCCGACAGTGCCGCAATGATCGGCAGGTCCGAGTGACTCGGGTGCAGGCCGGCGATCGGATTGACTTCAAGGAAGTGCGGCACACCCGAGCCATCGGAGCGGAAGTCGAGGCGGGCGGCATCGCGGCAGTCGAGCGCGCGGTAGGCCTGAAGCGCGGTTGCGGCGGCGCGGCGGGCTTCCTCGTCATCGACCAGGGTGTAGACGACGGTTTCCTCGCAGGTTTCCTTGTTCTCGAAGGAATAGACCGGGTCTTCGGCGTCTTCTTTCACGGTGATTTCGGCGACACCGATGACTCGTGCCGTATCGCCGGTACCGAGAATGCCGACGGTGAATTCGCGGCCCGGCAGATAGGTCTCGGCCAGCGCCGGCTGGTCGAACCTGTCAATCAGCCGGGCTGCCGTCCGGCGCAGTTCTTCCGGGTTGGTGACGATGGAAGCGGCATCGCAGCCCTTGCCGGTGCCTTCGGCGACCGGCTTGACGAACAACGGGAAGGCAAGAGCGATGCGGTCGGCGTCGGCGGCGGAGCGGAGCTGCGCAAACGCCGCCGTCGGGATGCCGTAGCCCATGACGATCTGCTTGGCGACCACCTTGTCGAGGGTGGCGGCCATGGTGAGCGGATCGGAGAACGCGTAGGGCTGGCCGAACAGTTCGCAGAGGGCTGGAACCTGGGCTTCGCGCGAGCGCCCCCACAGCCCTTCGGCGATGGAGAAGACGAGATCGAAGCGCTCGCCGGCCCCGAGACGCCGGGCGAGGTTCTGCCCCCGCCCGATTCGCGTGACGGTGTGGCCGAGGCGGAGAAAAGCCGCCTCGATTTCGTCGATCGTCGCTGTCGAGTCGAACTCGGCGACTTCCAGTTCGGAGAACCCGAGGTCCAGGTACTCGTCGCGCAGGTCGTAGACAAAGCCGATGTGCATGGCCTCAGCCCTCCAGCAACGCTGGAGCGGACACAGGCAGGCCGCCCGACTTGTCCGAACCGACCGTCCCGCCCGGATCGCTGTAGCGGTAGACGCCGCCTTCGAAGTTGCGAAGCAGGAGGTCGTCGCCGTCGCGGCCGACGACGTACTCGGGCAGCAGCGGGATCTTGCCGCCGCCGCCGGGTGCGTCGATGACGTATTGAGGCACGGCGTAGCCCGTCGTATGGCCGCGCAGGCCCTCGATGATCTCGATGCCCTTGTCGACGGGGGTACGGAACTGCGCCGAACCGGTGATCGGATCGCACTGATAGAGGTAGTAGGGCTTGACGCGCCGCATCAGAAGCCCGTGCATCATCGACTTCATCGTTTCGACTTCGTCGTTGATGCCCTTCAGCAGCACCGTCTGGCTGCCGAGCGGGATACCCGCATCGGCCAGACGGGTGACGGCCTGGGTCATTTCAGGCGTCAGCTCGGAAGGGTGGGTGACGTGGATGCTCATCCACAGCGGATGATGCTTCCTGAGTGTGCGGACCAGGGCACGCGTGACACGCATCGGCAGCACGACGGGAACCTTTGTGCCGAGGCGGACGAACTCGACGTGCCGGATCGCCCGGAGGCGGCCGAGCAGGTAGTCGAGCTTGTCGTCCGACAGGGTCAGCGGATCGCCGCCCGAGATCAGCACATCGCGGATCTGCGGGTTGGCCTCGATGTACTGTAGCGCCTTCTCCCACTGCGACTTGGAGAACGAATAGTCGCCGCCGGCCTCTCCGACCATGCGCGAACGCGTGCAGTAGCGGCAGTAGGTCGAGCAGAACCCCGTCGCCAGGAAGAGGACGCGGTCGGGATAGCGGTGGACGAGGCCGGGGACGGCCGCGTCATGGTCTTCGCCAAGCGGGTCATCGGCCTCGCCCGGCGTGCGGATATACTCCTGGCCCACCGGGATGTGCGTACGCCGAAGACCGTCGTCCGGGTTCTGGCGGTCGAGAAGGCTGGCGTAATACGGCGTGATGCCGACCGGAAGCGATCCGTTGTGGCGGATTACGGCGTCGCGCTCGTCATCCGAAAGCAGGAACATCCGCTCCAGTTCGGAAAGCGACTTGATGCGCGAACGCAACTGCCAGCGCCAGTCGTTCCAATCGGCAGCGGTGGCGCCTGGAAAAAACTTCTTCTGGAACTGGCGAGCGTCGGGTCCGACAGGGAACCGCTCGCGGCGTGCTTCCGAAATCTGCACGACCTTGGCCGCCGGCTCCGTCGCATTGACGGCCGGTCCGCGCGGGCTAAGCGCCCGTTTCAAGATGTCGGCTTTGGTCGGGTTCGTGGACGGGCGAGCCGTCGTGATACTAGGAGGTTCTTCCACCTCTGGAGAGGTGGTCTGCGCGTCGCAGTTTGTCCGCATCGGACATTGGCTCCGGTTCTCTGGATCGCGGCATCGCAAGCACGGTCAAGTCGCCTGGTTGCCCTGCATCCCCCCGGACGGACCGTCGCGCGACCAGCCGCCGTTCCTGACATCCCTAATCCGGGTGCAGTCGCATATGCGATGTCGAGAGTGAATCGCAAGAGGAAATCTTCGAACGGGCCGAAAAAAGTGTTCGCGATCCCGGGCTGGTATTGGGATTGCTCTATGGTTGAGGGCAAACGGCCTCCGCCCGCCACCGGTGCAGCAAGTCGGGCTTTGCGGGACTCGTTACGATCCGGCAGCCGGCAAATCACAATCAAGGCGCCAGTAGGCGCCTTCGGGCCGATACTCGATATTCGATCGGCCGGAGACGGCACTTGCGACCAACGTCTCGATAATCCTTGAGCCGAATCCCTTTCGCGATGGCTGTTCGGTGATCGGCGGACCATCCTTTTCAACCCATTCCAGCGAGAGCTTCTGCGGCGTCGAGCCGTTAGAGGACAATCGCCATCGCACCGATACGCTACCGCCCGGGACGGACAGTGAACCGTACTTGACCGAATTGGTTGCAAGTTCATGGAGGGCGAGGCCGATTGCTTCTGCCGCCGACGACTCGAGCAAAACATCCGGTCCCAATACGGTGACCCGTGCACTGTCGTCGCTGATATGGCTCGTTTCGCCGTTATCGCCGTTCTCGCCGACGAATACCGCAAGCTGGCGATGAACGAGTTCGGTCAGTGAGGCGCCGCGCCAGTCCTGACCTGTCAATAGATCATGCGATATAGAGATCCCTCGAAGACGCTGGCGGAAATCGGCCAGGAACTCGTCCATGGAGTCCGAACTCCGGGCGGTTTGACTGGCAATAGATTGAATTATCGCCAGTTGATTTTTTGAGCGGTGCGCAAGCTCGCGCATCAGCAAGTGACGGTGAGCCTCATCCGCCTTGCGCTCGCTGATGTCGTGAATGACCGACGAAATCGCGATGATCCGGCCGTCCGCCCTGCGGATCGGAGCTGCGTTCACGGAGACGTCGATCAGCTTACCGTCCTTTCTTCGGCGGACCGTTTCCGTACGTATCCATTCACCCTGCAAGACCTTCGACTTTTGCTCCTCGAAGTCGGCAAGGATGCCGACCGGAACGATCAGGGACTTGGGTTTGCCCACTATTTCTTCAGCGGTATATCCGAAAAGTTTCTCAGCACCTTCGTTCCAGGTAGCGATGGTGCCGTCGAGATTCATGCTCAAAATGGCGTCACCCGACGAGGCCACGAGGGCCGCGAGACGGGCGTTCTTGGCCATTGCCGCTTCGAGCGCGGAGCGCACATCGTCAAGTTCGATAATATCGTAGGCGATCTCGTCGACAGGTCGCCCGTCGGCCAGTGCAGCCGCATATCTACTGAGATCACGTACCGGCTCAGAGATCCTCTGTGCCATGACTGACGCCACCATTATCGTCACCGTCAGGATTGCTGCTGCGCCCAATACCGTCAGTATTACAGCGCGTTGCAAGGGAGCGATGAGTTCAGTCTTCGGAACAGCTACGACTGACGTCCAACCGGTAAGATCTGAGCGATGGTAGGCGTTGAGGACCTCAACATTCTCCCAGGTCGTGTTTTCGAAGGTGCCCGAATTTTCGCTGCCGCGCGCGGCGGCGACGAGTTCCGGACGCGCCATTTCACCAACAAGCTTCTCGGGATCGATGCTTCGAGCGACAAATCTACCGCTCTGGTCAACGACCGCCGCCGGCCAATCGGGATCCAAACCGACGTCGAAAAAAAGCCGACTCAGCTGGCCGACACTAACCTCTGCAGCGAGGCCATAAATGACGCTTTGGCGGTCGTAGACGGGAACCGTTATGACGGCCGTCGCGTCCTCAATGCCTGTACCGTAGACCTGCGATATTGAGGTACTTCCGTTGAAGACTCTTTCGATGAACGCGCGTTGGAGCAGAGTCGTGTCTTCGACTGGTTCAGCCTTGGTGCCCGCAACAGTTTTTCCGTCTTGTGAGAACGCCCAAATTCTTCGCACCCTTGGTTGGGCTACCAGGGTACCGGCCTGATTGGCGAATTTATCAAACTGGTTGCGAATAAGGTCATCCGAGCTGGACAAGGCTCGCAGCATGCCGATGTGCTCGGCAATATCCTGGTCAGCGGCGGACGAAATGTATGTCGCGGTGTCGAAGCGCTGCAACTCGATCAGATCGCGTTTCGCGTTGGCGTAATTCACCGCCACCCAGGCGAAAAGCGCGATCAGCGGGATAAGGATGAGTGTGACAAGAGAAACGATCCGGAACCGGATTGTCCGTGGGCGATTCTCAAAGATGCGAGCAAGTGTCGTCAACCCGGTTACCATGCGCTGCTGAGTGAGGCTTAGCCACTATACACCATACACCCAACTCGCCGCGACAGCATTTCTCTATTCAACTTGTCTTAAGACACGTGCAGGAAAGTATACCCGAGTTGGTCACCACATCGCTTGTTTGTAGCCCTAAGGTGCCGAAAGCGAGCGGTAATTCGCCATTATGAGGTAGGGCTCGAACAGGGCCACCAGGCTGATGACCTGGCCAGCCCGGGACCGCTGGCAAAGAGCGCTTCTGCGCCTAATGCAGCTGGCGCTTGAGGACAGAAATCATTCTTTCCACTTCGTCTGGCTGCAACCGGCCGTGATTCGTTAGGAATTCCGCGATGTCTCGGCCGGTATATCGGCCGGTCAGCCTGCCGTCCCGCAGGATCAACTGGTGTCTCGCAAGATCGACGGCACGATCGTGACAGACGCGGCATTTGTCCTGAAACAGGCCCCCCGCGTTCAGGATGCTCTCGAAGTGCTCGACGAGAACATTGATCTCCACCGGGGACAGTTTTCCGTGGCCGGAATCGAGGAAGCCGCGCAGTTCCCGCGAGGATCTGCGCGTCAGCATCATTCCTTGCGAACTGACGAGATAGTCGCCCTCGAAGTCGCCGGCGTGGGGGGTATGGCATCCCCCGCAGCGCTGCTCAAAAATCTGGTGAGGATCGGGTGCTTGTGCCAGCACCTGTTCGCATGGCGCCGCTGTGATCGCCAAAGCGAGCCAGCCGACGTATAACAGGCGATATCTCGACATCCGCATTGTATCTCGATCAACGATTACTGCTGGCGGTCAACATAGAGGATTGCGCAAAGTCCCGGCTTGAGCTCAGTCAATGGCTCGTCCCCTCCGAAAACGTGATCTTGTTCCAGACGTTGTACTTGCCAGACGGCTTGCGCATCGGCAGGCGGCGCACTTCCTCCAGTGTCGCGGCGTCGTAGACGATGACCGCGCCGTCATCCTCCCAGACAGAAACGAGGGCATGGCGGCCGGACCGGTCGAACTCGACATGAGCCGCCGTTGCTCCGGGCACGGGCCGCAGCGTCTTGACGATCTTCAGGGTCTGCTTGTCGATGACGTGCATTGCATCCTTGTTCTTGCCAAAGAAGACGTCGGCCCAGACATAGGGCGTATTCTCGTGCGAGCGCAGGAAGAAGCCGGGGCCATCGGTCGGGATGGTCGCGATGAGGGACCAGTCATCGACGGCGATGACGCTGAGCTTGGCTTCCTTCAGATGCGGTGTCGCCATGACACGGCGGCCGTTGCGCATCCAGGAGATTCCAGAGCCCAGGTGCGGCATGCCGGGAAGCGGCAATTCGGCGATTTCGCGGCCGACCGTGAGGTTGACGACGACGCCCTTGCCGCCGTCACGGGATGCGCCGATCAGATTGCGGTAACCGGGATCGAAGAAGAAGTCGTCGATGGGTTCGCCGACAGCGATGCGTCGCAGCGCGAACAGCCCCTTCGAAGACCCGAGCGCTTCGACCATGCCTTTCTCGTGGCTGTGCACGTAGCCCTGGTAGACCGGCTCGGCATCGGGGTTGGTTGCGATTTCCCAGATCTCGGCGACATCCTTCAGCGCCAGCACGAAACTGTCCCGCGTCGGCGCCTGGTAGACCGCTGAAACTCGCGAAGGGACGCCGGACTTATCTGATACATCGAAGACGCGGGCAACCGAGAGATCCGATGTCGCGATGATCGTCAGCGTGTTGGGGAGATAATTGGCAACCGCCAGCCAGCGGCCGTTCTTCGAGATGGCTATGTTGCGGGCATTCAACCCGGCGCGGATGCGGCCGACTTCCTGAAGCGACCAGATATCGTATTTCTGCACCCAGCCATCGCGCGACATGATGAAGACGAAGCGGCCGTCGGGCGAGAACTTCGGCCCGCCGTGAACGGCAAACGGCGTGGCGAAGCGGTCGAGACGGTCGAAGGTGTCGCCATCGAGGATCGAAACGTGATGGTCGCCGGTCTCGACGACCAGGAACAGATTGAGGGGATCGGCCTCGAAGACCGGCTGCAAAGCAGGTTTGTAATCCGCATTGAGGGTGAGGCTCGCGGCGATATCCACGGTGGTCCAGGCCGGCTTGGTGGAGAGCGGCGTCTTGATGAACTCGGAGAGGGCAGCGATGTCGTGTTCGGAAAGCTTATCGGCGAACGCCGGCATCTGGGTCGCCGCGCGGCCCTTGGAGATGACGCTCGAGACGGCTGGGCCACGCATCCGGTGCAAGGTTTCTGGAATCAGGGCCGGGCCGGTGCCGCCGAGCCTGTCGGCGCCATGGCAAGCCGCGCAATGGGTTTCATAAAGCTGCGCGGCACTGGCCGTGGCGTTCCCGGCGTTCGCAGAGAACGCAGTCACGCACATGAAGGCCGATGCAATGAGACTGCTAAGCGAAGCGGTGCGCGGGATCATGGCTGCGGCCTCGAAATGGTTTCATCTGGAGTCGGTCGGCTTCGCTTGAGTTGCCTGCCGCCAGGCCGATTTCCGCGTCGCCGAGATAACAGGCCGGATCGGCCTCCCATGGGTCGCCGGTCAGTTGCAGGGCACGGATGCGGGTGTTGCCGCCGCAGACTGACTTGTAGGCGCAGGCGCCGCAGCGTCCCTTGAGGGGACGCGGGCGCAGCCGCAGCGCTGCCAGCATCGGATCGCCGAGGTCGTGCCAGATCTCGCTGAACGGCCGGTTGCGCACGCTGTCGATGGAATAGTCCGACCAGTAGGTGTCGGGGTGGACGACGCCCTGCGTGTCGATGTTCGCGACGCCGAGGCCGGAAGAGTTCCCACCCCAGGCTTCAAGGTGCTGGCGCAGTTGCGCGATCGCCTCGGCCGTGAACCGGCTCTGCGCCCAGCGCAGGAAGGTGACCGCATCGGCATCGTTGTTGCCGGTGACGATCTCGAATGCCTCGCCGTTCGAAGCCGACCGCCATGCGCGCTCGATGAGAAGTTCGACCGCCTTACGCGTCACCTGCCATTGCGTGTCGTCGGCGCGGTGCTTGTTGCCGCGGCCCGCGTAGACAAGATGGGACAGGTAGAACTTCTCGACGCCTTCGTCAGCGGCGAGCGCCAGAAGGTCGGGGAGCTCTCCGGCATTGTCCTTCGTCATCGTGAAGCGCAGGCCGACCTTGATGCCGCGCGCCCTGCACGCACGTACTCCGGCAAGCGCCTCGTCGAATGCGCCAGTTGCGCCGCGAAACCAGTCGTTCGTCGCGCCGATGCCATCGAGGCTGATGCCGACGTAGTCGAAACCGATCTCGGCGATCTCGTCGGCGATGTGCTCGTTGATCGTCGTGCCGTTGGTGGAAAGCGCGGTGTAGAGGCCATGGGCCTTGGAGCGCCGGGCCAGATCGAGGGTGTCGGGGCGGCTCAGCGGCTCCCCGCCCGAAAGGATCAGCGCGGGAATGCCGAAGGCCGCGAGATCGTCGAGGACGACGATGGCCTCGCTTGTCGTGAGTTCTCCAGGGAAGTGGCGGTCGGCGGCGACCGCGTAGCAGTGACGGCACTTGAGATTGCAGCGCCGCGTCAGGTTCCAGATCACAACGGGTCGAACCGGTCCCTTGCGGCGGCGTACCGGCGTCGGCTCGATGAGCTGGTGCATATAATGCGACAGGCGAAACATTGCTTCAGCCTCCGTTAGCGGACAGACGCAGTCCGGTCTTCTTCAGGATCCGCTTCGAATAGAGAATGTCGCAAGCGCGGCAGGCCGGTCCGGCGAGCAGAGCGATCTCGCGCCGTTTCGCTTCGACCTCGTCACGGGTTGTGCCGTGGACCATCGCGAACAGGTTGTAGGGCCAGGACGGGAGTGCTCGCGGGCGCAGATAGCAGTGCGTCACGAACGGCAGTGCGCCGACCTCGCGCCCGACCTCGGAAGCGACTTCGTCTTCGATGTCCCAGACGGTCATGCCGTTGGCGGTCAGCCCCAGGGCATAGTGGTTCGGCGCGATGGCGATGCGTCGGATGACGCCGCGTTGCATCAGACGACCAAGCCGCAAAATGACGTCGGCTTCGCCGATGCCGACGCTTCTTGCGATTTCGGCATAGGGGCGCGGGGTCATCGCGAGGCCGGCCTGTGTCGCTTCGATGATGCTTCTGTCGATAGAATCGAGACCGCTCATGCCGCCACCCTGAAGCCGATAAAGAACTCTTCGAGTTTGGGAAAGCGCAGCACGGCAAGGCCGGTTGCCTGCTCGATACGCAGGGCGGTGCTGTCTATTTCCTCGGGCGATTCGGTTGCAAGCACGAACCACATGTTGAGGGCGTGCTCGCGCTCGTAGTTGTGCGCGACCTGAGGAAAGCCGTCGACGATCCCGGCGATTTCCTCGAAGCGATCCGCGGGGGCTGCAACCGCGCACAGGCAGAACGCGCCGCCCATGGCCGCCGCATCGAGGAACGGCCCGAAGCGGGTAACAACGCCGGTGTCTGTCATTCGCTGCAGCCGCGCGATCAATTGGCTTTCGGGAATGTCGATTTTGGCCGCGACGGCGGCAAATGGCGCCGCGACCAGCGGAAACCCCTCCTGCAGGACATTGATGATCCGGCGGTCGAGGTCATCGAGGGCGATGTTTGCTGCCATGGGGTGTCGGGCCATCATGCAGCCTCCTTGGAAGCGGCAACCAGCGCGCCCGTCTGCTTGAAGCAGCGCAGCGAAAAAAGAATCTGGCGGGGAACGCCGTCGAGGCCGGCAGCCGCTGAAGCTTCGACCAGTGCCCGCAGCGCCATGTCCCGCGATTTCGCATGGATCATGCAGTAGAGGTTATAGGGCCACTCGCTTTCGTATCGCGTGCGCCGGTAGCACAGGTTGATGCCGGGACATTTGGCGAGGGCCGCACCGGCGCGGTCGATGCCCGATGGATCGACGTCCCACACCACCATCGCATTCGACCGCCAGCCGAGCGCGCGATGGCGGACTATGACGCCGATCCGGGACAGAACCCCGGCCTCGCAAAGCTCCGCCGTGCGGGCGATGACCTCGCCTTCCGCGCGGCCCAGGCGGGAAGCAATTTCGCGGAATGGCGCGGCGATCAACGGCAGCCCGGTGACGAGTTCCTGGACCAGTTGCCGGTCGCCTTCGCGGAGGCTGCGGCGCGAGGCCTCGGTAGTGGCCGCGTCGACGAGGTCATGCCGCCCCACCTGCTCGCCGGAAAGTGGAAATCCGAGGTCAATGTGATAGGGGCGCTCCAGGCGCAGATCGAGAACCCGGTCGCCGGTTTGGCCTTCCACTTTGGCGATCGCTGCATCGACATAGGGACGGTCGGGCCCGGTGACTACGAACCAAAGGTTCCAATCGTTTTCCCTGAGGTAGACGTGGTTGATGCCCGGCTCGGCGCACAAAATCGCAGCTTTGCCGTCGACGTCGAGATCGGGAACCGATATTGCTGCGAGAGTGCTTGCCCCAAGTGTATTCGGGCGCACGACGCCGCCGACACGGGCCACGACACCGGATGCCTGAAGTCTCGACAGGCGAGCGATCACGTCCGCTTCGGGAAGGCCGATCGTGTTGCCGATCTCCAGGAACGGACGTTCGACAAGGGGCAGTGCCCGCTGCCAGCCGTCCAGCAATTCATTATAGAAGCGATCGCTTGAAGAGACAGCCATGGCTCACAGTCCTGTGCGGTGTGCACGCGAGGTGAAGAAAATTCCGCTCGGGCTCGTGGCGGCAATCTCAGCTTTCTTTTCAAAGGTCCGCGCGTCGTAGACGTGAACCGCATTGGCATCGCGCACCGAGACCCAGACCTCATGCCCCCTGGCGGTGAATTCCATGTGCAGGACGGCCGGACCCGGCCTCCATTCCTTGACGACTTCGGCCGAACGCGAGTCGATGACCTGGATCGTGTCATTGCGGGGATGGGCGAAGTTGACCCAGACATGGCGTCCATCGGGACGGGCAACCGCGAAGACTGGCTGGCCGTGCACGCTCGTCCTGGCGACCTCCGCGAAACTGCGGGCGTCGACGAACAGCACTTCGTGGCGTCCCACCGCCGGCAACACGAAACGGTCGCCGGCCAGCGCCCAGCCTTCGAGATGAGGCATCTTGTAGACGGGGAGCTTTGCCTCTCCGCGCCCGTAGTTGTCGAGAATGCGCCGGGGCTTCACGGGATCGTCCCAGAGGTCGACAAGGCTGAGGCCGTCCTCGCCGTAGAGGCCGGCGACGTAATAGCGGCCGTCGGCGGTGATGAGCGCGTCGTAGGGATTGGCGCCGATGCCTTCGAGTTTCGTGATGATGCAGGGTGCCGCACCGTTCGAGAAATCGGCGATCCAGGTTTCGCCTGCGTCCCAAAGCGTGAAGACGAACCTGCGGCCGGGAGCATCGACAAGGCCGATGGTCTTCGATAGACCGCCCGGCCACGCCGCCGGTATGTCGGCGACCAGAGCAAGCGTCGCGGCATCGAAAACGCGGACGCCGCCGGGCTCGTAGTTCGAAACCGCGACGAGGGTGCCGTCGTCCGAGATCGCTCCGCCGATGGAGTTGCCGGCCTGGACGACGCGCCCTGCGATCGTGCCGGTGAGGAGATCGACCTTGGTCAAACCGCCGTCGCGGCCGAAGACGAAGGCGTAGCGCTCATCGCGGGAAAACACGGCCGAGGCGTGAGACAGGTCGCCAAGGCCTTCGACGCGCGAGAGAGTTTTGCGCCCGGTGGTATCGACGATGAGGAGGGAACCGGTCGCGCGCTCGATGACGATCCCCAGATCGCCGGTACCGCGCAATGCCAATTGCGACGCCCGCAGGACGCCCGTTGCACTGGCTGCAATAAGGGCCATGGAGAGGACCAGCAGCGCTTTCAGCAGAACCCTCACCGGCCGCCCTCCTGCAAGAGATAGTGGGCGATCCATTCCGCGTCGCCCTCGCTGAGCAGCGACCGCCACGGAGGCATCGGCGTACCTGGAACCCCGTCGAGGATGATCTCCTTGATCGCTTTGGGCGACGATCCTTTGAGTGTCGCGGCGCGGATGTCGGGGCCGAGTCCGCCTTTCAACGTCATGCCGTGGCAGGAGCCGCAGTCCTGAAGAACGAGGCGCTCAAGGGCTGCCGCCCGAGCCGGGTCAACCGTCCCGGACCAGCGCTCGCCGGCCCATGAAGTTGCCGACCAGCAGAGAACACAGCCAGCTGCGACCCACAATCTAGACATGAGCGGCAACCTCCTTTTCCGCTTTGTGCAGGGCGATGGCTTCGCGAACGACAGGGCAGATGTCGCGGCTTGGATAGAGCGATACGACTTCGCCGATGACGAAAAGGACCGGCCCGTCGAAGTTGGCGCGGGCGGTCGCTGCTGCAACGTCTTCCAGGTCGCAGACAAGACGCCGTTCGCGCAAGGTGGTGCCGTTGTTGACAGCGAGCACCGGTGTCGTTGCCGACCGGCCTTCCTCGATGAGGCGCCCGGCGATTTCCGCGATGTTGGCGGCACCCATGTAGACGACGAGCGTCGTGTTCCTGTCGGCAAGGCCGGCCCAATCGAATTCGAGCGGCTGGTCCTGCCGGCAATGCCCGGTGATGTAGCGGACGCCGGTCGCCAGTCCGCGATGCGTGAGCGGCACGCCGATGCTTGCCGCGCAACCTTGCGCAGCCGTAATGCCCGGCACGATTTCGCAGGGAATGCCCGCCTCGCGCAGTGCCACCGCCTCTTCGGAACCGCGCCCGAAGATGAACGGATCGCCACCCTTCAGCCGCACGGTGTTGCGGCCGGCCCGCGCCTGCGCAATCAGAATCGAGTTGATCCTTTCCTGCGGGACGGGGTGGCGTCTGGGCTCCTTGCCGACCGGGATCAGATTGGCCCGCCGACCGGCCAGCGCCAGGACTTCTTGCGAGACGAGCCGGTCGAACACGACGACATCGGCGCCCGAAATCAACCGCACCGCCTTTACCGTCAGGAGATCGGGATCACCGGGTCCGGCGCCGACGAGGAAAACACGTCCGGGCATTTTCATGTCCTCTACCCCTCAGTTCCCTGGCTTGCGGGAAGCGTAATCATCGCGGCGAAGCAGGAAGCGGCGGGGCCGCTTCCCGCGGTCAACGCAGCATCAGTAGACGTCGTTGCGCGTATTGAAGACGTTGAACTTGCCGGTCGGCGTGATGAGCTTTGGATCCTTGATCACGGTTTTCATCTTCAAGGTCTTGTCGTCGACGACGACGATTGCCGAGACCTTGTCCTTGGCGTTCCAGACCGAGAACCAGACTTCATCGCCGGCCTGGTTGTACTCGCCCTGGACGACGCGCGGCTGGCCCTCGCCGATGTTGGCCCACTGGGCGATCGGCAACTCCACGTACTTCGGCTCCTTGTCGCCCAGCTTGCTGACCGTGAAGACCGCAATCGAGCCGGAGACTTCAGCTTCAGGGTTGAGCGGCGCATCGACATAAAGGTGATCGGACTTCGGGTGCGATTTGACGAACAGAGATCCGCCGCCGAGTGCTTCGAGCGTCTGCACCACCTTCCAGGCCTTGTCGGGATGGCCCGTCGGATCGGTGCCGATCAGGGCCACCGTCTCGTCGCCGAGGTGCGAGGTCGCCCACACCGGACCATGAACCGGGTGGCTGAGGTTGGCGCCGCGGCCCGGATGCGGGGTCTGTCCGCCGGTTTCGATCAGCGCCGTCAAGGTGCCGGTCTTGGTGTCGATGACGGCGACCTTGCCGCGCGCGTTGGCGGCGACCAGGAAGTAGCGCTTGGTCGAGTCGAAGCCGCCATCGTGCAGGAAGCGTTCCGCCTCGATCTCGGTCTGCTTCAGGTTCTTGATGTCCGAGTAGTCGACCAGCAGGATCTTACCGGTCTCCTTGACGTTGATAATGAATTCCGGGCGGTAGTGCGAAGCGACGATGGAGGCGACGCGCGGCTCGGGATGGTATTCCTGAGTGTCGTAAATCATGCCGCGAGTCGACTTGATCTTGAGTGGCTCGAGCGTGGCGCCGTCCATGATCACGTATTGCGGCGGCCAATAGGAACCCGCTACAGCGTACTTGTCTTCGAAGCCCTTGAACTTCGAGGTTTCGACGGAACGGGCTTCCGCACCAATCTTGACGGTTGCGACCTTGGCCGGCTCCTTCATCCACAGGTCGATCATGTCGAGCTTGGCGTCACGGCCGATGACGAACAGGTAGCGGCCTGAAGCCGACAGGCGCGAGATATGGACCGCGTAGCCGGTATCGATGATCTTGACGATTTTCTTCGTGCCACCATCGATCAAGGCGACCTGGCCCGCATCTCGCAGCGTGACAGAGAAAAGGTTATCGCGATCGAGATCGTTTTCCGGTTTGGTCGGACGCTGATCAACCGGAACGATGACTTTCCAAGTCTTGCGCATCTCCTCCATGCCAAACTCGGGCGGCTGCGGCGGCTCAAGGAGAATATAGCGGGCCATCATGTCGACTTCGGCGTCCGTCAGATCCCCCGAGGTTCCCCAGTTGGGCATGCCGGCCGGCGAGCCGTAGGTAATGAAGTCCTTGAGGTGCTGATAGCCGCGTTCGCGCGTGATGTCGGTCGTCAACGCCTTGCCGGTCGCGCCCTTGCGCAGCACGCCATGACAGCCGGCGCAACGTTCGAAGTAGATCTTCTGGGCTGATTGGAATTCCTCCGCCGTCATGACCGGATCGTCAGGCTTGCGGCCGGGGATCTCGAGATTCATCTGGCCGAGCGTTGTCATGCTCGGTTCATAGGCAGCAGCCGGGGTACTGCCATGCTCCTTGGGCTTGTCCTCGGCCGAAACGGGGGCGGCAGCGAACATCAACGGCAAGGCGACGCTTAACAGCGAAGCCGTTCGAATGTGAAACCGGGTTCTCGTGTCCATAGCAGATCAACCTCCGTGCTGATGGTGCAGGAGGAGGCTGAACCAAAGTCAGCGGATTCACTTTGACTTTTGTGAAGGCTCATCCGTTTGACCGTGACAGACTGATCCGGGTCATCAGAAAGGTTCGGCGATGGCCCTTGAAGACGGAAAGCGATCAGGCTCGAGCGATTGGCCGGCTATTGACTTGCGCCGCGTTCGGTTCGAGTTTTCGCGGCAGGTCAAGGTCCTTCTTGTCGCCGGAACTATCGCGGTCGGGATTTCTGGCGGGCCGGCCCTGTCGCAATCGGGACACGTTGCAAACGATGCCATCGCGCCGGCGACACCCGATGCTGCCCTGGCGCGCAGACTGCTGCCGCTGGCCGGCCCGATCGAGCGGCTCGATCGGCTCGAGGACAATCCGCAAGGCTGGGCTGCCATCGGAAATTCTGCAACCGTCGGCCTGATCGCCTCGACCTGGGAAATCGCCGGGTCGGTTGGCTACTCGGGCCGGCCGATCGACATTCTTGTCGGCATCACGCAGGACGCAAAGATCTCCGGTGCCGAACTGATGCGGCACAATGAGCCGGTCCTGACGCTCGGCATTTCCAGCGAGGACATCGCAAGATACGTCGGCGGGTTCGCGGGCTACGATCTTACAGCGCCGAAAATCGAGGCCTTCAAGGACTCGCGTGCGCTGCCACCCATCATCGCAGGGGCAACCGTTTCGACAGGCGTGATCCGCGACGCGATCCTGCGCACCGCGCGGACGGTTGCGGTCGGGCGCGGGCTGATCAAGACGGCGAGCCGGCAAATCGACCGCGTATCGTTTTCCGAAGCAAGCTGGGAGACGCTTGCCGGCGACGGTTCGATTACCCAAACCGCAATGACATTCAATGAAGCCGGCCAGCGGTTCGGCGCGATCGCTCATCCCCTGCCGCCAACCGAGGGAACGTTCATAGCGATGGCGGCCGCAATCCTCGACCCGCCGACGATCGGGCGAAATCTCCTCGGACAGCAGGCCTATACGCGGGCCGTCGGTGCACTCGCCCCCGGCGACACGGCGCTGATGATCGCCAGCTCAGGGGCGCAGTCGCATCGCGGCACAAGCTATCGGAAATCCGGAGTCTTCGACCGCATCGAGATCATCCAGAACGACAAGACGATCCGGCTCAAGAAAGAGGACTATTTGCGCATCGACCGGCTGGCACTTGCCGGCGCGCCCGAATTCAAGGAGATCAGCGTCTTCAGACTCGGCGCGCAATCCGGTTTGCGCGCGTCGGAGCCGTTTCGCATCGAAGTGACGGCGGAGCGCGAACGCGAGGACGGTTCACCGGCCACGCTTCGCATACAGCTCGGTTATCGACTCCCGGAACGCCATCTCAACAAGGCGGATGCCGCCGAAGCCGCCGCAGAAGATCCGCTGTGGGTGGCCGCGTGGCAGCGCAAGCCGCTGACGATTGCGTTCACCGCGATGATGATCGCCGGCGTCGCCGGCTCCTTCTTCGTGCAGGAGTTTTTCGTACGGCGGCCCAAGCTGTGGCTTTGGGGCCGACTTGGATTTCTCGCCCTGACGGTCGTATTCCTCGGGGGAATCGCCAAGGGCCAGCTTTCGGTGGTGCAGGTCGTCGCGTTCCTGCATTCGCTCCTCAACGGGTTCCGCTGGGAGACCTTCCTCATCGAGCCGGTGATTTTCATTCTTTGGGGTTTCGTTGCTCTCGGGCTGCTGTTCTGGGGGCGCGGCGCCTATTGCGGCTGGCTGTGTCCGTTCGGCGCGCTGCAGGAACTTTTGAACGAAGGCGCAAAACGTCTTGGCGTGCGCCAAATCGAAGTTCCGTTCGCGATCCAGGAGCGGCTATGGGCGATCAAGTACACGCTGTTCGTCGTGATCCTCGGCCTGTCGTTCTACTCGATGGAGAGGGCGCTCATCCTGGCGGAGGCGGAACCTTTCAAGACCGCCATCTCGTTCCGCTTCATGCGCGAGTGGCCGTTCGTGCTGTTCGCTGTCGGACTACTCGCGGCCGGGCTTTTCATCGAGCGCTTCTACTGCCGCTATCTTTGTCCGCTGGGGGCGGCGCTGGCGATCCCGGCGAAACTGAAGCTGTTCGACTGGCTGCACCGGCGGCCGCAATGCGGCAGCGAGTGCCGGTTCTGCGAAACGCAATGCACTGTCGGGGCCATCGATACGCTCGGCCGTATCAACCCGAACGAATGCATCCTGTGCCTGCGATGCCAGGTGATCATGAACGACGAAGCGCAATGCGTGGTGTTGAAGCGGCGCGCGGCGCGCCATGCCGGCGCTTCGGTTGCGGCTGCCAAAAGGCCGGTCGCCGTGCCGCCACCTGCGTAAACCCCTGGAGGACCCGCCGATGACAATGACCCGCCGGAAATTTCTCGTAACGGCTGTCGCGGCCGGCAGCGTGGGCGGCCTTGGCGCGCTTATCGCCTCGGGCGATGCAAGACCCGGGCTCGTCTGGCGCGGTTCGGCGATGGGCGGGGAAGCGCGCGTGTCGCTCTATGGCGCGGACACGGACGCCGCACGTAGCGCGCTCGGTGCCGTGGCAAACGAGATCGAGCGGTTGGAGGACATCTTCTCGCTGCATCGCGAGACGTCCGAATTGAGAAGGCTCAACCGGGATGGCCGAATCGAATCCGCATCGCGCGACCTTGCCGACCTGATCGGCTCGGCGCTGAGATGGCGGGAGGCAACAGGCGGCGCATTCGACCCGACGGTGCAGCCGTTGTGGCAGGCTGCCGCCGATGGCATCGCGCCGACACCGGAGCTTGTTGCGAAAACGGGCGCTGCCGTCGCCATCGGCGGTGCGGCGATCTCGATCCCACCGGGGGCGGGTCTGACCCTCAACGGTATCGCGCAGGGCCGGATTGCCGATCGCGTCACGGAACTGCTGCTCGCACACGGATTTAACGATGTCGTGGTCGACGCCGGGGAACTGCGGCTGCCCGGCAAGGAACGGAGGGCGGTCGGCATACCGGCGGCCAAGGCTGCCGTTTCGGTTGCCGAAGTCGCGATCGCCACAAGCGAACCGAAGACGCTGGTGTTCGACCATAACTCCTGGCGCCACCACCTTATCGATCCGCGGACCGGAGCCAGCCCGCGCCACTGGGAAAGCATCTCGGTGTTCGCGCCGACAGCGGAAGCGGCCGATGCGCTTTCGACGGCATTCGCGGTGTTGCCGCAGGAGGCGGTCGCGGATCTTACTTCGACGATCGGCGACATCGCAGTGATCGGGGCGGATGGCAAGGGCCGCGTGCGGCGTTTCGGCGACCTGTCGCTCACCGGTGCGAGGACCGCAACGTCATGACACGCGTGATCGAATCTTCGCGCACACCGATCCTCTTCAGCGAAGGCTTCCGCTTCTTCTTCTTCGCCGGACCGGTGTTCGCCGTCGTGGCGATGCTGATCTGGCTCGGCTGGCTCGGTATCCACGCGGCCGGCGCGGTGGCAACCTACATCCCCTTCTCACAACCGCCGCAGCAGTGGCACGCCCATGAGATGATCTTTGGATACGGCGGCGCGGTCCTCGCCGGATTCCTGCTGACGGCGGTGCCGAACTGGACGGGGGCCAAGGCCAGCCCGGCAACTTTCGTTTCCAGTCTTGCTGCGCTTTGGCTGACTGGCCGTTTCGCGGTGCTGTTTTCCACCGAACTGCCCGCGGCTCTCGTCATGATTGTGGACGTCGCATTCATTCCGGTGCTCGGCGCAAACATCCTCGTCAATCTCCTGAAGCGGCCGAAACCCCAGAACATGCTGTTCCTGGTCCTGCTGGCCATGATGACGGCAGGTAACGCGGCGGTGCACCTCGAATGGATCGGGGCCGCTTCGCAGACGTCCACCGGGGGGCTTCGAATGGGTCTCCTGACGCTCGCGGCAATGATCGCCGTCCTGGGCGGGCGCGTCACGCCGGGCTTCACACGGAACGCGATGGTGCGCGCGGGAATCGAAACGGGCCTGCCGAGTTCGCGCGGCTGGCTCGACGGAATCGGAATTTCCAGCGCGATCCTGCTGGCGCCGCTTGCAGCGATCGATCCGGGCGACACGATACTGGCGGTCGTTGCCGCGATTGCGGGGGTCAGCAATGCCTCAAGACTTGCCGGTTGGCGCACAATCGCCGTGATCGATCAGCCGATCCTGTGGAGTTTGCACCTCGGGTTCGCAATGCTTGCAGCCGGCTACGGACTGCTTGCGCTGCACTGGTTCGGCCTGGGCTTCAGCGAAGCAGCCGCCCTGCACGTCATCGCCATCGGCGCGATCGGCGGCATGACGATTGCCGTCATGAGCCGGGCGACGCTGGGCCACACCGGCCGGCCGCTGACCGCTGCAAAGCCGATTGCCGGTGCCTATGCGCTGGTGGCGCTGGCCGCGCTGGTGCGGTCGGCGGGCGTCGTTCTTGCCCCGCAGCACTACTTCACGATGATGTTCCTGGCTGGCGGCCTCTGGATTGCGGCGTTCCTGATTTTCATCGCCGTCTACGCTCCGATCGTGATGTCACCGCGGCTTGAAAAGCCCGAATGAGGATCGTCGCCAACGGGCAACCTCGCTCAGTCGATCGTCGTGGCACGAAAACTTGAACTCTCTTGCCTTTCGTTAAGCGCCGAGGCGATGCCGCGAGCGACAATGCGCTCACCATCCGCCTGTTTCGAGGAGGCACAAAACAATGCGCGAAGTCATGACCAAGACGATGGCCCGCAACATATTCTACGGCGGCTCATTGTTCTTCATCCTCATATTCCTTGGGCTGACGATCCACAGCTTCTACTACATCGTCACGACTTCGACGGCGGCAGCACCGCTGACGGACTCGGTCATCAAGGGGAAATTCGTCTGGGAACGGCACGCCTGCATCAACTGCCATACGCTGCATGGCGAAGGCGCCTATTTCGCTCCCGAAGTCGGCAACGTGATGACCCGCTGGGGGGTGATCGATAACCCGGAAGACGCCTTTACGACGCTGAAAAGCTGGATCGAGGCGCAGCCGACGGGAGTCGAAGGCCGCCGTCAGATGCCCCGATTCCATCTGAGCGACGAAGAGATCCGCAATCTCGCGAACTTCCTCATCTGGGCCGACAAGACCGACACCCAGAATTGGCCGCCGAACGATGCCGGCTGACGATTACGCGCGGAGAAAAGAACCATGAAATACCATTCCCAGAAAATCGCCCTCGCCTACTTCGTTACGGCCATGGCGCTGTTTCTCGTCCAGGTGTCGGTCGGGCTGCTGCTCGGCTGGATCTACGTGGCGCCGAACACGCTGAGCGACATCCTGCCGTTCAACATCGCGCGCATGCTGCACACCAACTCGCTGATCGTGTGGCTTCTGACCGGCTTCTTCGGCGCGGCCTACTTCATCATTCCCGAAGAGGCGGAGCGCGAGATCCATTCCGAAAAGCTCGCCTACATCCAGCTCGCAATCCTGGTATTGGGTACGGCGGGCGTCGTCGTCACCTACGTGTTCGACCTCTTCAACGGCAATTTCCTTCTCGGCAAGGAGGGCCGCGAGTTCCTCGAGCAGCCGCTGTGGGTCAAGCTCGGCATCGTCGTTGCCGCCCTCATCTTCCTCTACAATGTCTCGATGACGGTGCTCGCCGGCCGCAAGACGGCAATCACCAACGTCCTGCTGATCGGCCTGTGGGGCATCGCGCTGCTGTTCTTGTTCGCGCTCTACAATCCCTCGAACCTGTCGCTCGACAAGATGTTCTGGTGGTACGTCGTGCATCTTTGGGTCGAAGGCGTCTGGGAACTGGTGATGGCCTCGATCCTCGCCTACCTGATGCTGAAGCTGACCGGCGTCGACCGCGAGATCGTCGAGAAGTGGCTCTACGTCATCGTCGGCACGGCACTCTTCTCGGGCATCCTTGGCACGGGCCACCACTACTACTGGATCGGCACGCCGGCCTATTGGCAGTGGATCGGCTCGATCTTCTCAGCGCTCGAGGTCGTGCCGTTCTTCCTGATGATGGTGTTCTCGTTCGTGATGGTGTGGAAGGGCCGGCGGGATCATCCCAACAAGGCAGCCCTGCTGTGGTCGCTCGGCACGACGACGCTGGCTTTCTTCGGAGCGGGCGTGTGGGGCTTCATGCACACGCTGCACGGCGTCAACTACTACACGCACGGCACGCAGATCACGGCGGCACACGGACACCTAGCGTTCTTCGGGGCCTATGTTTCCTTGAACCTCGCGATCTTCACGTATGCCTTCCCGATCCTGTGGAACCGGGACCCCTATAACCAGGTGCTCAACATGGCGAGCTTCTGGCTGATGGCGGGCGGCATGGCGTTCATGACCTTCGTCCTCACATTTGCGGGTACGATCCAGACGCACCTGCAGCGCGTCATGGGCCAGTACTACATGGACGTCCAGGATCAGCTGTCGCTGTTCTACTATATGCGCTTTGGAGCCGGCCTTGCCGTCGTGCTTGGTGCGATCCTGTTCATCTATGCCGTCCTGGTGCCGCGCCGCGAAGTGATAGAGCCGGGTCCGGCTGTCCAGACAGCGGCGGAGTGAGATCATGCAGGCTGCAATGCAAACGACGCGGGGGGCCGAAGCCCCCTTCTACCTCCCGCACTCGGATGAGTGCGATGTCTTCATGGCCGCGTATGACAACCGTATGCCGCTGCTTCTCAAGGGCCCGACCGGCTGCGGCAAGACCCGCTTCGTCGCGCATATGGCTGCGCGCCTTGGCCGGCCGCTGTATACCGTCGCATGTCACGACGACCTGTCGGCGGCCGACCTGATCGGGCGCTACCTTCTGAAAGGCGGCGAGACCGAGTGGATCGACGGGCCATTGACGCGGGCGGTCCGCGAAGGCGCCATCTGCTATCTCGACGAGGTCGTGGAAGCACGCAAGGACGTCACGGTGGTGCTGCATCCGCTGACCGACGACCGGCGCATGCTGCCCATCGAACGCACCGGTGAGACGTTGCAGGCCGGGGCCGAGTTCATGCTCGTCGCCTCCTATAATCCCGGCTACCAGAACATCCTGAAAGCGCTGAAACCATCGACGCGTCAGCGCTTCCTGGCGATCGAGTTCGATTTTCCGCCGCCTGCCCGAGAGATCGAGATTGTCTGCAGCGAGAGCGGGCTTGCCAAAGACAAGGTCGCCCCGCTGGTGCGGCTCGCCGGCAAGTTGCGCAAGCTCAAGGGACAGGATCTGGAGGAAGGCGTTTCGACACGGCTCCTCGTCTATTGCGCCACCCTCATCAAGGCCGGCATGCCGATCGAGCGCGCCATCAAGGCCGCCCTCATCGAACCGCTCAGCGATGAAGCAGACGTCAAGCAGGGCCTCCTCGACCTCGTCGCGGCGGTCTATGGGTGAAACCTCAGATGGGCACGCCGCGCGACAAGCTTGAGTTCGAATTCTGGGAGCCGGAAGAGACCGTCGGAAAGATCTGGCACGCGCTCGCCAGCGGCTTCGACGCGCAGCCCGCATTCGATGACGCGTCGGTCTCGCTCGAGGAGATGCACGGCCGCCTCGTCATCCTGTTCCGTGGCCTCGGCGGCGAACGCGATGTTGAAATCAAACCTGCGCCGCTGCAGGAATCGCCACACCGGCTGTCGCGGCGGCGTTCGCTGGGGCAAAGCGCGGAAAGACTGGCGCGAGCCAGTTTCGATGGCGAATCGCTGCGCCTGCCCGCAATCCTTGCAGTGTTCCCGCACGCGCAGGCCAACAGGGGTCTCTATCTGTGGCTGACGGCGGCCAGCGTGTTTTCGGAACCGCCGCCGAACGATGAAGATCCCTTGCGCGCCGACGTTCGCGCATTGCAGGCGGCGCATGCAATGACGGAAGCCGTGCTTTGCGACTGCCCGGGTCTGAGACGCCTCTACGCCAATCTCCGCGTCGCCGCGCGTTCATTGCGCCGGCCGCGTTCGCTGCCCGCCGCCGAAGCCGCGATGGAAGCTGCGATCCTGCATCTCCTCGGCGATGCACCGCCAGCCGACCCCCTGGCGCAATCGATTGCAAGGGCCGTTCGCGTCGGCGCCGAAGACCTCTCCACGCTTGCTGCGCCGCGCGGCTACCGGACTTTCATGCCTGTTCCACTCTGGCCGGACCTGCGCGCGCCGGCCCGCCGCCAGAAGGTCACTCGCGACGACGAAACGCCAGAACAGGGCCAGTCACCGCAGGATCAAGACGAGCGCATGTTCAACGCCAAGCGGAAAAGCGCCGACCAGGCCGCGCGCAAGGACAGCCTCGTCCTGCACAAGTTCGAAGCGATCTTCTCGTGGGCGGAATTCCTGAACATCAACCGGCGCATCGAGGACGACGACGAGGACACCGCGAAAAAGGCTGCCGACGACCAGGACGAAATCTCACTCACCCAGGTGCCCCAGCGTGCGCGGGCCCGGCTTCGCCTGCACCTCGACCTTTCACCGGAGGAAGCCGATTTCGAACGACTGGCGGGAGAGCACGTTTATCCGGAGTGGGACCACCGCAAGAAGGACTACCTCCCCGACTATTGCCGGGTTCTTGCAGGGCCCGTGCAGCCCGCCGAAAATCCTCCGGAATTTCTCGATTGTCCCAAGACGCAGCGGCGCATCCGGCAGGTACGGCGCCAGTTCGAAGCGCTGCGGCCCAAGCGGGTGCATCTCAACCGGCAGATCGACGGCGAGGAGATCGACATCGAGGCGGCGGTCGAAGCGCGGGTGGAACTCGCAGCGCGTGGCGCACACTCCGACCGCGTTTACCGCGCCAGCCGCAGCCAGGAGCGCGATCTTGCCGTCTCGATTCTGCTCGATGCCTCGCGATCGACCGAAAGCATCGTTGCCGGGCGTCAGGTCATCGACATCGCCAGGGAAGCCTTGATCGCACTCGCCTGGGGGCTCGATGCCTGCGGCGATGCAACGTCGATCGATGCGTTCTCGTCACTGCGCCGCGACCGCGTCTTCGTACACTCCTGCAAGAGCTTCGAAGAATCCATGTCGTCTCTCGCCCAAGCTCGAATCGCGAGTCTGAGGCCAGGGCACTACACCCGCCTCGGCGCGGCGATCCGGCATGTCTCGCAAGGCCTTGCCGATCGGCCCAACCAGCGCCGGCTGCTGCTCGTCCTGACGGACGGCAAACCCAACGATCTCGACCACTATGAAGGCCGGCACGGCATCGAGGACACGCACATGGCGGTGCGTGAAGCCCGGCGCCGCGGGCAATCGGTGTTCGGCATCACCATCGACGCCAAATCGCAAGCGAGCTTCAGCCGGATCTTCGGCAGCGGCGGTTTCGTCGTCATCCCGGATCCGGAAAGACTGACCGCCGCCCTGCCGCAGATCTATTCCCACCTCGTCGGCCAATGACGAGAGATAAAGCGGATACCCAGCTGATGGACGGCGGCGGCGGCAAGGATCGGGACGCGGACGATCTGGGCGACGAGGATTGGGGCGTTCTCGGCGAACTGCCCGGCGACCTGATGATGTGGGTGTTGATCGTCAGCGAGTTCCTTGTCTTCGGTGCGGCGCTGATCGCGTTTCTAGGTGTTCGTATCACCGATCCCGCCGGCTTTGCCGCCGATCAGGCGCTGCTCGATCGGACGGCCGGGGCAGCTAATACCATCGTCCTGGTCACGAGCGGACTGTGCGCGGCGCTCGCCGTGCGTGCGCGAGACACCGAGGCGCGGCGCCAAGCCCGCTACTGGCTCTATGCCGCGTGCCTATTGGGACTTGTGTTCCTGACCGTGAAGGGGTTCGAATACTGGAGCAAGGCTTGCCTCGGTATCGGCATCGACACCAGCCAGTTCTTCACCTTCTACTACCTGATCACGGGCTTTCACGCCGCCCACGTCGTCGCCGGGATCGTCCTGCTCACGCTCGTGAGCTTCCGGGACAGCCGGCGCAACATGGAGACCGTGGCTGCCTTCTGGCACATGGTCGATCTCGTATGGGTGCTGTTGTTCCCCATCATCTACGTGCTGGGATGAACCGATGCTGACAACGATTGGGCGATCACGCGATCTGGTCACGGCATGGGCCGCCCTCGCCGGCCTCAGCGCCGGCACAACTCTGCTGGCCGCGTTCAAGGACAAGGGGTTCGACCCAAACTGGCTGGCATTCGGAATCCTTGTTCTTGCCGGCCTCAAGGCACGACTGATTCTTGGCCGCTATCTGGGGCTGCGCGCAAGCCGTTTCTGGATGAGGGGATTCGACCTTGCGACCGGCATCTTTCTCATCACGTGCTTCGCGCTGTTTGTTGGCGCGGGGAAAGGATAGCCTATGGCGAAGATGGCCAACGTACCGGACAAGACCAAAATGCCGCTGTGGATCCCCGCGTTCTGCTACGCGCTGATGGGACCGGCCTGCGCCATCAATGCCGTCTTCATCGCGCTCGCCATTCCGGCGATGGCGGGCCACGGAATCGGCGGCCTAATCGCTGCAGGTGCAATCGGCGCGGTGGCCGGCCTCCTGCCCGCGCTGTGGCTCGCACGGAAAATCCACGAAGGCCTCAAAGACGACCATTGATAGCAGGACGGCTATTCAGCGGCCTCGATCGCCGGTACGAGTTCAACGGGGAGCGGCAACAGCAATGCCGCACGCCGGCCCTTGGGAGACATCTTGCGGGCGGTCTTCTCGACGATGCGGAAAAGCTCGTCCGGCGTTCGCTTGTCGGCAAACGATGAGACGTACGAGCGCATGAAGACGAGGCAGGCGACATCCTCGAGAGTTTGCGCATCCGCGTCGCGCTTGATCGCTTCCTTGCGAATGAGCGAGGCGACCCGCTGCATCGAGGCCGCATCGTAGCCTTCGGCCGCCATCAATTCGCAAACGCGCTGCGCATGATAGAGGGCAGCATCCCGGCGCCATGCGAGATAACCGGCGCGGCCCTCGGGGTAGTCCGTGCGGGGGCGCTTCCAGCGCTCGATGTGCTGGCCGCGAACGGCGATCCGAAGGAGTTCGCCAGCTTCCGGAGCGAATTCGGCAAGCACTTGCGACATGCGCTGCCCGTACAAAAGCGCTGCGGGCTCGCAATTCGATCCGGCCTGTTCAAGGGTCGGGTCGGCCGCGTTGGCGCCGTCGATGGCCGAAAGCACTGCTGCCAATCTGCCCTCCTCAGTCACTCCGACTTCCTCCACGGCGCGCTGCGGTCCTCGAGCATGTACTCGCGCAATTTATCGACGTCGGCGATGGATGCCTGGTTGTGCGCGATTCTCACGCCCAGCGGTTCAAGCCGGTTGAAGGCGCGCGACAAACTCTGCGGCTGCATGCCGAGGCGGCCGGCGATCAACGTCTTGTCGTAGGGAAGGGTGATGGTACAGGACCCCGTCTCGGAGTTGCATAGCTCAAGCAGGAATTCGGCGACGCGCTGCGCACCGGTATGGGCCTTCAGTTGTTCGAGCTGCGACACCAGTCCCTGCAGGTGGCGGAATGCGGAGGAGAGAATTGCGGTCGCGATTTCCGGGCGGTCCTTCATCATCGAAGACAGAATGCCCGCGCGCACGAGCAAAAGCCGCCCCTCGGTTACCGCCTCGGCGGAAACCGGATAGGTGCCGCCGGCGAACGCGACGGCCTCCCCGAAGCTTCGCCCCTTCGTGAAAACACCGACGACGGCTTCCGAACCGGTCGGCGTAATACGGAAAAGCTTCATCCAGCCGTCGAGCACCACGAAGATGAAATCGGCGGGATCGCCTTGCAGAAAAATTGTCTCGCCGCGGTGGTAGGTCCTAGTCGTGGCGCGCTGAAGGATGGTCTCGGCAAGCTCATTTGGAAGGCTCGCCAGAAGTATGGCCCCCCGCGCGGTTGCAGAATCGCCAGCTTCCAGCACGATACGTCTCCCGGTCGCCAGAAATGCTCAGAGCAAAGCTTTATTCTCCGCCCGCAGGCGGCAACGCCTCACTAGTCGATCCGGCGCCATGGATAACTATCACATCGCCCGTTCGGTCGGAAGTCACTTTGCCCGGCCTGCCGCGATCGGGGCCGAGGCAACTCGATGGCCATCGACTGATTGCCGAAACCGTCCGGCAGAGGCACACGACATGACCCGTTGCCGCAATGAGATCTGAATGACAGTGTGAGGTTTCGCCAGAGAAATCAGCGCAAAGGACATCTGCATGCTGGTCATCGTCAGGAATGGAAAGCGAACCGTCTATACGGGCTGGCGTGCCTGGCTGATCCTGGGAGCCCTGCTCATCGTTGCCTGGCTGGCGTTCGCATTGATCGCGTTCGTTTTTGTCGGCATCGCGATCACGGCAGGCATCATGTTCCTGCTGCTCGTGCCGGCGCTGTTCGTCGTGGCCGGACTCGGCGCAATGATGAAGAGGTGAGGCAAGATCCAATACCGAACCGATGACCTCACTAACGCAGATGCAGCCTGCCGGCAGCATGCTATACGTCAAGGATGCAGCAGCGACTGCCCATCGGATAGCGGTTGCTGCTTTATCGAAGGGCTTGACGCAGACTTTCGTTGATCGTCAGTGTAGTTAACATCTCGCCTGCGCGCAGTTCACATCTCAGGACCGGAAAATGTCAAAACGTTCCAAGTTCATTCCTCCACTCCGATCGATCGCCGCGTGTGCGGCTCTCGCATTTGCGACGATTTCGCAGTTTGCCGGTACGGCAAGCGCGGCTGGACCATTCGAGACGTTGCTTGGGTCCTGGGGAGGGTCGGGCACATACCGGCTCGCCAGCGGGAAATCCGAAAAACTGCGCTGCGACGCCTATTACACGGGCGGGGGGACGCAGCTCGGCATGGTCGTGCGATGCTCGGGCGGAGAGAACAAGATCGAGATCCGCAGTAAACTCAGCGCCAGCGGGAACAACCTGAGCGGCCATTGGGAAGAGCGCACCTTCAACGCGGAAGGCAGCGCGACGGGCCGGGTCAGCGACGGCCACATTTCACTAGGTATCAGTGGTGCGGTGTCCGGCAGCATGAGCGTCGAATTCAGCCGCTCGCGCCAAACCGTGGCGATCTCCACTCAAGGCACCGAGCTGGCGGGCGTCGATGTCAGTCTTTCCCGGAAGTAGTTCGTTGCAGGACCACCATGGTCGCCGACAATCGAAGTAGGGCCGAGGCTTCGCACACATTAGCTCCGATGGTTCCGGCAACTGCGATGGTTCCGGCAAATCCGATGGTTCCGGCGGATGAGCGAACGCTCCCTGTTCAGATGGGCTTCACAGTGTGAATATTGCACCGTCCATAACCTCCGGCGGCGATGGGGATATGAAGCGGCTGACGGCAGCCGGGTCATGGACGGCGGCCCATGCGAACCTGCTGGAACCGCTCATCGATGCGGCGGCAAGCACGACCGCCGGAGAGCCGAGCCTGCTGGTCGACATGGCCGGCGTCACGCATTTCGATACGTATGGCGCATGCCTGTTGAAGCGCCTGCAGCGGGCGCGGA
>Ga0180009_10000857_pt1 | contig 38944 bp, 31 predicted proteins | sample OS_PC_MetaG_FD_123537 | JGI IMG/M metagenome (GOLD analysis project Ga0180009, IMG submission 123537) | Groundwater microbial communities from the Aspo Hard Rock Laboratory (HRL) deep subsurface site, Sweden - OS_PC_MetaG | ecosystem: Environmental > Aquatic > Deep subsurface > Groundwater... | reverse complement strand
TTTGATCATGGTCACCTTGCCGACCTGGACCTGACCCGCGGTGCGGGCCTCGTAGAAGTACACGCCCGAGGGCGCACGGGCTCCTGCCTCATCCAGCCCGTCCCAGGCCGCACGGCCGGGCCCCGCCTCGCGCCGCTCGTCCAGCAGCGTCCGCACCAGACGGCCGCGCAGATCGAACACCTTCAGGCTCAGATGTCCGGCTTGCGGCATGGTGAAGCTGAGGGCCGTCGTCGGATTGAAGGGGTTGGGATGGGCGCTGACGGCAAAGGCCTCGGCGCCGGGCACCGAACTCGGCGCACCGGTGAATGACCGGCCGAAGGAGGTCAGGATGGCCTGGATCACCTGGGTTCGGATGGCTGTGGGCGCCGCAGTCTTTGCGAAGTCTGGATCGGGATAGATCCGGCGCAGGGTCGTGGGCATGGTGATCGCCCGGCTGCTGTCGGCGGCGACCTCGTTCAGGAGGGCGGCCGCATAGGAGAAGGATCCCAGGCCCCCGCTGGCGGTGGTGTACTCCGCCAGGACCGTCGCCCCTGCGGTGGGAGTGACGGCGTTGCCCTTCAGGTGGTTCCGGAAGATCCGGCCGTCGGGCCGGCACTGGGCGTTGTCCCGCCAGCGGGGGAATCCGCCGGAAAGGACGGGATTGCCTGCCAGGGGAGCGATCTGGGGGAAATCCTGGTCGAAGATCAGGTCGTTGACGATCCGGTCCACATCGCTGATGCCGAGCCTGTTCAGGGCGAACGCGGGACCGATACCCGAACCGTCACCCCAGCCGTAGATGTCCTGCAGGTTGCCGGCCACCGTCAGCCCCATGGCCAGGAGATCCTTGCCGCCGGAGGCGAACCAGTCCTCGAGGAGAAGGACATCCTCGTCCGGCAGGAAACCCACGAAGGTGGACCCGGTCAGGTAGATCAGGTCGTCATAGGAGGCAAGCTGTTCCAGGCTGATCCGGTCCGCCATGCGGGCCTGGGCGCCGGGCCTGGTCGCCAGGTCGAAATCCCGCCCCCACTGGAGACCCAGCTGGGCCAGGGTCGCCACCCAGAGGTCGTATTCCTTCCCGTCCTCGGTGTCGCTCCAGATCAGCAGGTCCGGCCGCAGGTAATTCCCGGGATTGCCGGGGTCCTCGCTGATGGACGGCAGAACCCTCACCGTGAAGTCCGGATCGTAGACCAGACCGGGGTCGGCGGAAGAGAATCCGGTGGTGTCGGCCGGCAGGATGGAGTGGGCCGTGACGCCGCCGAGATCGTCCGAGGCGGTGAAGAAATAGCGAAGGACGTCGCCGGGAAACAGGAACCCGGTGTCGGGAAGGTCGAAGAAGAACTTCCCGCTCTGTCCGGCGATGCCGGCGACCGAATCGGCCAGGGGCTGGCCGCTGGTGCGATGAGCATCGAAGACCGGATTGGGCAGGAGGCGGTAATGCATCAAGGCAGGACCGGTCAGGGCCGCACCGGCCCGTGCGGGAATCGCCGTGACGACGACCGAGTCTCCCGGGGCCGATAGATCATTCAGGTTCCTCCCCCCATCGAACCGCGCCCACAGGGAAGCCGGGTCGCCCATATCCGAGGCGCCGCCGGCAGGGAAGGCGTCCAGGGCCAGGTTGAAGCGATTGGCGGTCAGGTTGGGCCCGGCCGATTCGTAGGCCGTGACCCTCACGTCGTCGAAATAGGGCGCGGGCAGGGCGTTGTTGCCGTTCTGATTGTAAAAGAACCCGAATTCCAGGGCCTTGACCATGACCTGGACGTAACGCGCTCCAGGTTCGAGGAGATCGCCGATGATGTACGACTGGCGCACGTAACGCCCGTCGAAAACATCGTTGATGTGGACGAAGTTGCGATTGGCCCAGGGTGCGATCTCGAGGTCGGCGGGATCAACCGATGCCGTGGACCGGACGTGCCAGGAATACAGGATCCCGGGGTCATCGTTGATTTTTAAGAAGAAATCATCCTCGAACACGGAATATTCCAGGATCATGCCGTCGTGGCCGGCCGGCCAGTCCATGACGGGGCTGATAATGCCGTTGTCCAGGTGCTCGTCGGGCCCGGCCAGGCCGCCGGTCGAGTTGACCACGTACCCGTTCGGCCCGTAGCAATGGTCGATGCACAGGGATCCCCCCGTTCCTGGGACAATCACCCCATCGTCGATGAAGGCGACCTGGGGACCGTAGTTCGACCGGCAAGGATCCGAGTCGTTCAGTCCGGTCCAGATCTTGGCGAAATCCCCCACGCCCTGCGCCGGAGGCGCCTGGAAGGGTCCCAGGGTCCCGTCCTCGAAATCATGGCTGGCGCCGGCGCCGTTGGTGAGGGTGATGGTCAGGTCGTCGATCTGGGCGGCACCACTGGTCGGGAAGATGCAGTCCTCGTCGGACCAGCCTCCATCGGATTCGAACCGGAAGCGGACAACGACCTCGTCGCCGCCGGCCCCCGCATAATCCCCCGGCAGGTAGGTGAAAGTCTCGTTCACAGGCACCGCCGATGCGGTCCCGTCCCAGGATGCGAGCTGCACCGTCGAACCGTCCCCCAGAACGCACTCGAGGAACAGGTAGTCGTATCCGGGTTCGGTATCATGGTTGAGAACGGCGCTGATGCCTACGGTGCAGGACTGGCCGGAGTCGGTCACGGGGCCGCTCCACTGGAGGTCTTCCTTCCAGCTGTTCCCGTAGCCCCCGGGTTCATCGCCCACGTCGCAGGCCGGGTAATCGGCCAGACCGCACCAGGCGGAGTACATCCCGCTGACGGCGTGGAAGGTGTCCGCGTGCCAGCGGTTCACCAATGGCTGGGAGAAATCCCGGCTGGTCCAGCCGTTCCAGGCCGGCAGGCCGCCGGTGGTCTGGAATTGACCGTTGTAGGTTGCGCCACTGCCCCAGGGACCCATGAGCAGGGTGCTGTCCCCGGGGGCCTTGGCGGCGTCGGCCGGTCCACCCTGGAGGGGAGGTCGGGACTGGAGCTGGAAATCCCTGAAACCGGCCGCGTCGGCCGCCGGGGCCAGGAAACAGATGGCTCCGATCATGGCGAAATGAGCGATTTTCATCAGAGACCCCCTTGTCCCCATGAAATGGGCAAACAGTACACAATACAATGTGATGAAATCAAAACCTTGATCCTCATGATCGTACGGGTTCAGATGAAAAAAGTCAACAAATCCGGTATTGTTTTGATTGGGCCCGGTCGCCAGGGGGGCGGCGACCGGGCCGGGCCAGCACCATCAGGGTGAGCCATCTACTTGAGCATCATGATCTTACGAGATCGGACATCGTCACCTGAGACCACCCGCACGAAGAACACTCCCGAGGGCTGCCGGCGGCCGCCGTCGTCATCCCCATGCCAGACGACCCGGTGTTCGCCGGATTCACGGATTCCCTGCTCCAGGGTCCTGACCAGGCGGCCGGCCAGGTCGTGGATCGTGACCGTCACCGGGCCCGACCGGGTCAGGCTGAACCGGATCTCGGTGGAAGGATTGAACGGGTTGGGTGCGTTCGGCAGGAGTTCGAGACCCGCCCCGCGCTCCGGGATCTCGGGCGCGCCGGTGGGCTGGGCCACCCACAGGAGGTAATCCTCGGTCTCCCCGTCCCCGAAGACGCCCTCGCCGGTCCAGTTCTGGCCAACCGGGACGTCGGTCAGGCTGAAACGGAACCAGTGGTAGCCCCCGTCGCTGACGATGTCGAAGGTGGGCGGGGTCAGGAGGGATGCCGGACCGTTGAACCCTGCGGGCACTCGGACATCCACCAGGAAATGCTCCCGACCCAGGAGGCCCCCGGCACAGACGTTGTTGCCCGCCCACATGCCATCGCCGCTCCAGTCGGCCAGGACGTTGAAGTACATGTCGGGCCCGCCGGAGTTGTCGATCTCGATGTCCAGGTCGGTGCCCCAGGCCCCGATCGAACAGGGGTTGCCGAGCGAGGCCTTCGGCCCGATCGAACAGACGTACGGGGACGAGCCCTTGAGGGTGTAGGATGCGGGCCGGAGCAGGCCACCGTCCCCGTCGCCCTTGTGGCATTCATCGTTTTCATAGTCGAGGAAGCTGCATAGATCGTGGTTTCCCTCGCTCTCCAGGTCGACGCTGTCGCCGAAGTGGCTGGTGATGGGGGCCCGGTGAAAGATGAAGCTGGACCCTGGCCCGGTGGCGATGCAGGTGGGAAAGCGCCCGATCAACCCGGTTGGGTAGGCCACGACATCCTCGGGAGCATCCCCCATTTCGCCCGCGCCCAGGCCCGATCCTGGTTCGGAGATCTCGATCAGGTAATCCTCCGTCTCTCCCGTGTCGAAAAAGTAGCTGCCGTCCCAGTCCAGGTTCATGGGAAACGGATCGCCGATGGTCAAGCGCATCCAGACGTAGCCGCTGTTGGGCCCGATCTGGATCGGCCCCGGGTTCAAACCCGACAGCATACCGGCATAGCCGTCGGGAACAGGCAGGTTCACCACCACGTGCTCCAGAGCCTGGCCGCCGTTGGGACACAGGCTCTGCCCTCCCCAGCGCCCATCCTGATTCCAGTCGATCAGGACGTTGATCAGGGCATCGTTGCCCGAGAAATTGGTGACCCGGGTATCCATGGCCGGACCCCACTGGACCATGGCGCAGGCATCCCCCAGAGGATCGGGAACCTGCAGGCCGCAGACCGTCACCTGGTTGTTGACAATGCTGTAGGTGGTGACGTTCACCAGGCCGCCGTCGCCGTCGGCGGGGCCCCAGCATTCGTCCATCTCGTAGGGGGGCGGGGGACAGATCCCGGCGTTGCCGTCCATCTCGATGTCCATGGTCGGGCCGAACCAGGCCAGGGGGGCGAGGTTGGCGTGGAAGACGAATCCGGCGGGCCCGCCCTTGCAGGTGGGGAACAGGCCGCCGACTCCCAGGCTGGGATACGCGATGGCGCCTTCGGGGGCGTCTCCGAACTCCCCGGGGTCGACCGGCGGGTCCTGGGCCGAGGCGACCCCTGTCGCCGTCAGAATGAGGAGACCGAGAATCAAGGTTCCTGGTTTCATGGTATTCTCCCTTCGGGTTGGCCTGGATGGGATCGGTGGCATATCAGCCATCCCTATATTCGACCAATTTGGTGGGATTTTGGAACTTTACAGGGTATCCCTAATTTTCCTGCGGCGACCTTCGACCCCGAAAGGACCGTGATGAGAAGAATGCTGCTGATTCTCGGCTTCGCCGCTGTAGCGCTGGCCGGGTGCGGAAACCGGACCCAGCTGCGGACGGCCTCCCTCCTTCCCTCCAGCCTGGAATCCGTCGGCCTCCACCTGGCCGCCGTCCCCGACACAGTCGGGGACTGGAACGGGTTTACCGGGGGGATCCACCGGGAAGGCCGGGTCCTGATCTCCGGTCAGCCCGGCCGGGACGCCATGCTGGAGATGCCGTCGAGGGGCGTGACGGCGGTGATCAACCTGCGGACTCCCGCCGAGGTCGAGAACCGCGATCGGGTTCCCTTCGACGAACCGGCCCTGGCGGACAGCCTGGGACTGGTCTACGCGTCCATTCCCCTCGGAGGCGACGAGCACCCCTACACTCCCGCCGCGGTGGATTCGTTCGCCGCTGTCGTCGACGCCCATCCAGGAACCATCCTCGTCCACTGCACCGTGGGATGGCGTGCCAGCCACATGTGGGCGGCCTATCTCGTGCGGCACCATGGGATGGACGTTTCGGAGGCGTACGCGCGCGGCGAGGCCATGGGGATCGGGAAGATGGCTTTCGCCAGGCTCATCGGCAGGGAGTTGAAGGTGGAACTGAAGGATTGAGATTCGGCAAGCGGCATGAAACGAGGGGCCCCACCTCGGCGGAGCCCCTACCTTCAACAATCTCAGCGGAACAGGCTCTTCACCGACCCGAACGAGGCAGCCTCGTCAGGGACCGAACCGCTGTTCGCTGCCCATAGCAAGGCGTTCTGGGTGAGGGTCAGCCCGGTTTCGTTCTCCGCGCCGTGGTTGACCGCATGGCCGAAGTACGGCACCAACACCGCCCGCCGGGTGTCGTGAACGACCAGCGCGGGGCCCGAGGGGCCGGTCGCAAGGACGGACGCCTCGGGAGCAGGAGTCAGGTACCAGCCCATGTAGGTAAATCCCAGGTTCACCGTCCCCAGGGAAAGGAACGAGGTGATGGGATGGGTATTGTCCAGGACGGTCAGATCGGTGGGCGATTGCCAGGCTTCCTCGGTGGTGGTCATCAGTCCCAGACCGATCACAGTCGCGTTGTGCCCGAACGCCCGGAAGAAGACGACCCCGATCTGCCCTGAATCCAGCGCAGCTGTCAGGTGGGCCAGGTCGGCGGGATTCTTGGAATCATACTGGAAAGCCACCACGTCATAGGGCTCGTAATCGAAAGCGGCGTCCCAGGTGAGCGGGTCTCCTGGAGTGACCGTGTGCCCCAGGCCCACGAGGCGGGGAGCCACATCCGGGTATCCGAGGTGGGGCGCTCCATGGGCGAGAAGGATGTTGAGTGCCGCAGCGTTGCCGGCCACGAGGCCCAGGGAGCCGGCCAGGATGAGTCGTAGCAGGAACTTCATGAGGGTCCCCCTTTATTGCACAGAATTCTGATGGGATATTATTTTTACAAATTGCGAGTCAAAATGCAAGACGAATTCCGCCTTCGGGGTTCGGAAGCGCGGACGCCCCTCACCCCACCATCACCTCCACCTTGTATCCCGTGTACTTCCTGAGGTTGATGACGCCGGCATCGAACATCAGGTACTGCCCCTTGATGCCCTGGAGGATCCCGCCGGCCACCGGATCCTTGTCCAGGTTGAAGCTGGTGACCTTGTCCGGCCAGGCCAGGACGGGATAGGTGAACCGGTACTCCAGCCGCTCGAGTTCGCCGAGGATGCCCTCGATCCCCCATTCGGTGAGCCTGGCGACGACCTCGCCGGCCGTCCCCGCCAGATCGAATCCGGGATCCGGGTCGCCCTTGAGCATGCGCGTCCAGTGGGTCTTGTCGGCGAATCCGGCGTCGCTGAGGCGCTTTTCCAGGAGCCCGACCGTGCGGCGATCCGGCAGGACCGCCACCGGGATCGCGGCCACCGCGCCCTGGTCGATCCAGCGCGAGGGGATGTTCCTGTGGCGGGTGATCCCCACCTTCACCCCCGAGGTGAGCGAGACGTAGAGGTAGTGCGGCTGGAAGCATTCCCGTTGCGCGAAATCCTCCTCGCGGCAGGGGTGTCCGGGGTCCCCGTGGTGGCAGAGTTCCGGCCGGACGATGCAGATGTCGGCCTCGGCCCTGGACTGCGAGCAGGGGAAGCAGAACCCCTGGCTGAAGGTCTTCTTCGTGGCCCGACCGCAGGCGGTGCAGTGGATGTCCCCGGTGAACCTGATCTCCAGGCGGGAGCCCAGGTGCGGATTGAGGTGGTGTTCGGGAACCCGTGAGCCGACCTCCCACCAGCCGTCGCTGAGGAAGTAGTCCACGGGCTCGGCGGCCTCCACGCGCATCTTCTTGAGGGTTCCGGTCCACAGGGTCGCCACGGGGATCCTCTCGGGTCTGCGGGATGATGGGTGACAGGTCCTGCCGGCGGGGATATGCTGGCCGGGATCATGGCGACACTCTAGCGGACCGCCGGGCGATCGGCCACCGCCAACCGGAGTCGGGATGCTCAACAGGATCTGGACCTTCTTCTTCCTCGCCGCCTTCCTCGCCGCGGTGGGCCGGAGCTTCGCCGGCCACTCCGGCGTGTGGGCCGACATGGTCGGTTCCACCTTCGACATGGCCAGGACCGGGTTCGAGATCGCCCTCGGCCTGACCGGGGTGATGTGCCTGTGGCTGGGCATCATGCGCATCGGCGAGAAGGGCGGAGCCGTGGACTTCCTGGCCCGCCTGTTCGGCCCCCTCCTGCGGCGGTTGTTCCCCGGCGTGCCCGCCGGCCACCCCGCCGGATCCAGCATCGTGATGAACATGGCCGCCAACATGCTGGGGCTGGACAACGCCGCCACGCCTCTGGGCCTGAAGGCGATGCGGGAACTGCAGGAGTTGAACCCGGACAAGGACACGGCCAGCGACGACATGATCCTGTTCCTGGTGATCAACACCTCGGCCGTGACCATCGTGCCGGTGACGATCTTCACCTTCCGGGCGCAGCTGGGCGCGGCCGATCCCACGGACATCTTCCTGCCCATCCTCATCGCCACCTACTGCAGCACATTGGCCGGCCTTGTCGTGACCTCGGTGTGGCAGAAGCTGAACCTGCTGCAACCGGTGATCCTGGCCTATCTCGGTACGATGACCGCGGTGATCGCCGCGCTCGTCGCCTACTTCGCCAGGCTGGACCAGGCCGCCCTCGAATCCCAGTCCTCGGTGCTGGCCAACGTCCTGGTCTTCGGGATCATCATCGCCTTCATGCTGGGCGCCGTCCGCCGCAGGGTCGACCTCTACGACACCTTCGTCGAGGGCGCGAAGGACGGGTTCAAGGTCGCCATCGGCATCATTCCCTACCTTGTGGCCATGCTGGTGGCCATCGGGGTGTTCCGGGCCAGCGGCGCCCTCGACTTCATCCTGGACGGGGTGCGCGGCGCCGTGGGAACCCTCGGGGTGGACGCCCGCTGGGTCGACGGCCTGCCGACGGCCCTGATGAAGCCGCTTTCGGGCAGCGGGGCCCGCGGCATGATGATCGAGACCATGACCGCCCACGGCGCCGATTCCTTCGCCGGCCGGCTGGCCAGCGTGGTCCAGGGCAGCACCGAGACCACGTTCTACGTGCTGGCGGTGTACTTCGGGTCGGTGGGTATCCGCCGGACCCGGCACGCGGTGGTCTGCGGCCTGACGGCCGACCTGGTGGGCGTGATCGCGGCGATCGTCGTCAGCTACCTGTTCTTCGGTTAGCCGACCGTCCACCAGGAGCGGACATGGTCCACGGTCACGCGACGATCCGGCCGGCCACGGCCCCACGCATGCGGGACCTGGATCACCCGTCCCGGTGAACGAAGCCTGAATCATGGGGTCCTTGACCCCTGTCGAAGGAGATCGAAATGCTAAGACGACTGCTCTCACCCCGATCCGAAGCCGTCTACGCCGCCCTGCGGATCATCGCGGGATTGCTCTTTGCCTTCCATGGCCTGCAAAAGGTCTTCGGTGTCATGATGGAGCAGCAGCCGCCGGTCGGTTCCCAGCTCTGGATCGGAGGCGTGATCGAGATCGTGACGGGATTGTTGATCGCAGTCGGTTTCCTGACCGTCTGGGCTGCCTTTTTGGCCAGCGGAACGATGGCGGTGGCCTATCTGCAGTTCCACTGGAAATTCGCCTTTGACGGAGCCTTCTGGCCCGCCGTCAACAAGGGGGAACTGGCCGTCGTGTACGCCTTCCTGTTCCTGTACATCGCCTGTCGGGGCGCAGGGGGTGCGAGCTTGGATCGAAAGTGACCGGAAGACGCCGGCAAAGGCGACGAGGATCAGGCCTGCGGATCACGCAAGGGGACGCAAGGGGATACATCGGCGCCGGCGAGCGACGGCATCGTACGCTGCGTCACGCAGACGCCGCGGCACGAAGCGCAGCCACCACAGCAGGGACCAGGGCCGGCCCAGATCGCGCGCGATACGCAGAACAGCCGTCGAACGCTCATGATGACCGGCGTCGTCCAGCAGGTGAATCGTTTCACAGTCCCCTCCGGCAGCCGCCAGCAGGGGAGCGGCCTCCGCCGAATCGAGAGGCAGGCAGCGGAACCGACCTGCCTGGTCGTGGCGCTCGATCAGGGAAATGGCCCGCTTGCAGAAGCGGCACTCGCCATCATAGAGCACAGTCGCGTGGGATGGATGCATCGCGCAAGCAGCTTTCGATAGGATCCATGGGCGTTCTTCGACAATATAGTGGGACCTTCGAAGATGGAAAGCATGCAGCGCGGCAAACGAGGATCGGGCCCCAATGGAAGGAGATGCGAGCATGAACCAGGGAAGCGGATGCCCGGTGACCGGAAGAACGAACAACCCCACCGCAGGCGGCGGCACGTCCAACCGGGACTGGTGGCCGAACCAGTTGAATCTCAAGATCCTCCATCAGCACTCTCAACTGAGCAACCCCTTGGGACCGAGATTCAACTACGCCAGGGAATTCAAGAAGCTCGACCTGGAGGCCCTGAAGAGGGACCTCCACGCCCTGATGACCGACTCGCAGGACTGGTGGCCGGCGGATTACGGCCATTACGGAGGACTCTTCATCCGGATGGCGTGGCACAGCGCAGGCACCTACCGCATCAATGACGGCCGCGGGGGGGCGGGGTCCGGCAGTCAACGCCTGGCGCCGCTGAACAGCTGGCCCGACAACGTGAACCTCGACAAGGCGCGCCGGCTGCTCTGGCCGATCAAGCAGAAATACGGCAAGAAGATCTCCTGGGCGGACCTGATGGTCCTCGCCGGCAACTGTGCGCTGGAGTCGATGGGATTCAAGACTCTCGGATTCGGCGGCGGGCGCGAGGACGTCTGGGAGCCGGAAGAGGACATCTACTGGGGCAGCGAGGACACCTGGCTCGGGGACCGGCGCTACAGCGGTGACCGGGACCTCGAGAACCCCCTCGCCGCCGTGCAGATGGGCCTGATCTACGTGAACCCCGAAGGGCCGAACGGCAACCCCGACCCCGTTGCCTCCGGACGCGACGTCCGCGAGACCTTTGCGCGCATGGCCATGAACGACGAAGAGACCGTCGCTCTGGTCGCCGGTGGTCACACCTTCGGCAAATGCCACGGCGCGGGCGACCCTGCCCTGGTCGGCCCCGAACCCGAGGGCGCCCCCATCGAGGAGCAGGGTCTCGGCTGGAAGAGCAGATTCGGCAGCGGAAAAGCCGGAGACACCATCAGCAGCGGCATCGAAGGCGCCTGGAAACCGAATCCCACCAGGTGGGACATGGGCTATCTGAAGGTGCTTTTCAAGTACGAGTGGGAGCTGGTCAGGAGCCCGGCCGGCGCACACCAGTGGCTGGCCCTGGAGGTGGCCGAAGAGGACATGGTGGTCGACGCCCACGATCCGACGAAGAAGCACCGTCCGATGATGACCACGGCGGATCTTTCGCTGCGTTTCGACCCCATCTACGAGCCGATCTCGCGGCGCTATCTGCAGAACCCCAAGGAGTTCGCGGATGCCTTCGCCCGCGCATGGTTCAAGCTGACGCACCGCGACATGGGACCCCGCTCACGCTATCTGGGTGCGGAGGTCCCGGCGAAGGTCATGATCTGGCAGGACCCGGTGCCCGACGTCGATCACAAGCTGATCGGCGCGAAGGACATCGCGGCACTCAAGCGCAAGATCCTCGCCTCGGGATTATCCGTCTCCCAGCTGGTGGCGACGGCCTGGGCCTCGGCATCGACGTTCCGCGGCTCCGACAAGCGCGGCGGGGCGAACGGTGCGCGCATCCGTCTTGCCCCCCAGAAGGACTGGGAAGTCAATGAGCCTGCCCGATTGAAGACCGCTCTGAGTGCCCTCGAGAAGATCCGGAGGGATTTCAACGGCGCACAATCGGGCGGAAAGAAGGTCTCCCTCGCCGACCTGATCGTCCTGGGTGGGTGTGCCGGGGTGGAGCAGGCCGCCCGGAATGCCGGACACAAGTTGACCGTTCCCTTCAAGCCGGGCCGCACGGATGCGTCGCAGAAGCAGACCGATGTGGAATCATTCGCCGTGCTCGAGCCGGTTGCGGACGGGTTCCGCAACTACCGGAAAGCGAAATTCAGCGTGTCACCCGAGGAACTGATGGTGGATCGCGCCCAGCTGCTGACCCTGACCGCTCCGGAGATGACGGTTCTCGTCGGCGGAATGCGCGCCCTGGATGCCAATTTCGAACAGTCCCGGCACGGAGTCTTCACCGATCGGCCGGAGGCCCTGACCAACGACTTCTTCGTGAATCTGCTCGACATGAACACGACGTGGAACCCGACCTCGAAGGACGCTGATGTGTTCGAGGGTCGCGATCGCGCCACGGGCGAGCTCAAGTGGACCGGCACCCGCATCGACCTCATCTTCGGCTCGAACTCCCAGCTGCGCGCCCTGGCGGAGGTCTACGGATGCAAGGACTCCCGGAAGAAATTCCTGCGCGACTTCGTTGCGGCCTGGGACAAGGTCATGAGCCTCGATAGGTTCGATCTGGCCTGATCGTGACACTGTCATCGTGACCGGGCCGCTTCGGCCGGGGGGTGCGCCCTTCTCCCGTGATCAGGCGCACCCCTCTCTCGTAGAAGAAGTACATCCAGATCCACTCCAGGAAGGTCGAGAACTTGCGGCGGAAGTCGACCAGGAAGAGCACGTGCACGAAGGCCCAGAGCAGGAACGCGAAGACCCCGCCGAAGCGCAGCCCGCGGATGTTTGCCACGGCCCGGTTACGGCCGATGGTGGCCAAATCGCCCTTTTCCCGGTAGACGAAGGCCGGACGCGCGGGGACCGGTGAGCCTGCGGCCTTGGCCTGCAGTTCGGCCGCGAGGGTCCGGCCGACGAAGCGACCCATCTGCATGGCGGCCGGGGCCACCCCGGGCACGGGTCGGCCCAGGGCCGGGTCGATCCTGTGCGCCAGATCGCCCGCCACGAAGACCTCGGGATGGCCCGGCACGGTGAGATCGTCCCCCACCTCCAGCCGCCCGGCCGAGTCGGTGGGGGTGCCGACCCGCTCCGCCAGATCGACGGCCCTCACCCCGGCGGCCCAGATGATGTTCCCGGCGGCGATGCACTGCTCATCCCCCCCGCGGGCAACCGTGAGTCCGCCGGGGCCGACGTCGATCACGCGGGTGTCGAGCCTGACCTCCACGCCCAGGGATTCGAGGTCCCGGTGGGCTCGTCGGGAGAGGTCCGGCGGGAAGGTGGGCAGCACCCGGTCGGCGAAGTCGATCAGGATCACCCTGGCGCTCTGGGGATCGAAGTGCCGGTAGTCCCGCCGCAGGGTCTGGCGGCTGATCTCGGCCATGGCCCCGGCCATCTCCACACCGGTGGGACCGGCGCCCACGATGGCGAACGTCAGCACGGCCTGACGCGCTTCGAGGTCTCCCTCAAGCTCCGCCTGCTCGAAGGCGAGCAGGAACCGGCCCCGCACTGCGATCGCCTCGTCGATGGTCTTCAAACCCGGGGCGAACTCCACCCAGCCGGGGTTGCCGAAGTAATTGGTGCGAACGCCGGCAGCAAGCACCAGGTAGTCGTAGGGCAGGGTCCGGTCCGGGAGGGTCACCCTGCGTCCCTCCAGGTCGACGTCCGTCACCTCGCTCATGATCACCGAGCAATTGTCCTGCCGGGAAAAGATCCGCCGGATGGGCGCGGCGATGTTGCCGGGCGACAAGGCCGCCGTCGCCACCTGGTAGAGCAGGGGCTGGAAAAGATGGTGGTTCTGCCGATCCACGAGGACGACCTCGGCCTCGGTCTTGCGCAGGGCGTGGACCACAGCCAAGCCGCTGAAACCGCCGCCGACCACCACCACGCGCGGGCGGTTGACCTTCTTTGCCTTCTCCATGCGCGCCATGTTACTCACAAGAAGCGCCGTCCGCCTGTCTTTCGCAGGTCGAAGGCGAGTACGGGTGAAGGAATCCCCGGAGCGTGATTTCGGTCCGACGCCGGCTTGAACGTCCTGGACCTTGCACTTTGTCTGGCAGGCCTGTGCGGGTCGGCGTACAATGGGGTCTGGCCGGATTCCGGCCGGACATCTCCGATCCGACCTGCAGCCGCCGGAGCATCCCCATGGCTGGTTTCGGGATCAGGCCCGCGGCGCGGATACGCGAACCGGCCATCCCTCCTCCCCGCTTCATCACCCGCTGGCAGACCTGGGTCCTGCTGGGCGTGCTGCTGTTGCTGCCCTTCTTCATCACCATCCCGGTCGAGTTGCGCAAGCACCCGGTGGTCGGTCCGCTGGGCGACCAGTTCCACGTGCTGCTGCTGGGGGCCATCACCCTGGTCCTCTACTGGGCCGGCCCCCTGCGCGGACGCATCTGGTGGTCGGCGCTCGCGGCATCCCTGATGGGAGTGGTGATCGAGTTCGCGCAGCTCCTGGTGGGACGCTCGGCCTACTGGGGCGACGTCGTCCTGGACATGGTGGGCACCGGAATCGTGGTGGGATTCGTGTCGTGGCGGGGCCTGGGACGGCGCTGGGGCCTGCCGCTCATGGTCCTGTGCGCCATCTACGTGCCCTGGGTGCTGCGGGACCTGCCCGCTGACACCCGTGCGCGGCGATTCCACCGTGACCTGTTCCCGGTCATCGAGGACTTCGAGAACCCCCACCTCGGGCGCATGTGGGCCGGGGTGGGCGACGGCGCCGTGGGCTTCCCGCCCATCCCCGACGGACCCGACGGACCCACCTTCGTCCTGCGCATCACCGGGGCCCCGCCGAGCACCTGGCCGGGGGCGCGGATGTCCTACTTCCCCCACGACTGGCGCGGCTACGATCGGCTGGTGCTCCGGGCCCGCCACCGGGGACCGGACGACTGGATCGCCCGGTTCACCATCAAGGTGGACGACGAGCGGGGCAAGAGCGACGATGGGGCGGTCCTGGCCTACCACCATGCCACCGCCGAATGGCGGGAATACGAGCTCCCCATCGAGGGCCAGGTCGGACGCAACACCGACCTGTTCCTCGACCTCCGCGACGTCTCCACCCTCTCGGTCTTCCTCAACAGCCCGGGCGACACCGTCGTCCTGGAGATCGACGACGTCCGGCTGGAAAAAAGCGGCGGCCCTGAGGCCGCCGCCGCCGTTCTCGAGGAAGGTTCCTGAATCAGCCGCCGAAGTTCTTCGCGGCGAAATCCCAGTTCACGAGGTTCCACCACGCGGTGATGTAGGCCGGACGGGCGTTGCGCTTGTCGATGTAGTACGCATGCTCCCAGACGTCGATGGTCAGGATGGGGGTCACGTCATGCGTGAGCGCCGAGCCGGCGTCGTCGGTGTTGAGGATCTCCAGCTTGCCGTCCTTGTTCTTCACCAGCCAGGTCCAGCCGCTGCCGAAGTTGGTCGCGGCGGCGGTCCCGAACTTCTCCTTGAAGGCGTCGAACCCTCCGAAGGCGGCCTCGATGGCCTTGGCCAGATCGCCCTTGGGCGCTCCCCCGCCCTCGGGGCTGAGGCCGTTGAAGTAGAAGGTGTGGTTCCAGACCTGGGCGGCATTGTTGAAGACGCCCCCGGCCGGAGCGTTGCGGACGATGTCCTCGAGGGACATTTTTTCGAATTCCGTGCCGGGAATCAGGTTGTTCAGGTTGTTGACGTAGGCCGCATGATGCTTGTCGTGATGGAATTCCAGGGTCTCGGCCGAGATGTGGGGTTCCAGAGCGTTCTTGGCGTACGGAAGATCCGGCAGGACGTGTGCCATGGGTCCTTCTCCTTTGTTTCAGCGGAAACCGGCGTCGGGCGCCGGATGGCTTGAATGATCGCTTACCCGGCAAAATAAAGGCGCTCACCGGAATCCGCAACGCCGGGCTGATTCCCGGATTATTTGCAATTGTCCCCCCGGATCATGTAGGGTGGGATACCTGAAGCCGTGCAGACAGGGCCCACCACCGCGGCCCGCCGGCATCCTCGAACCCGGAGGTTCCGTCATGAAATCCTTGTTCCTGATCTTTCTCGTGCTGGCCGCAGCAGGGGCCGCATCCGCCCAGACGCCCATCTACTTCTCCGAATACGTGGAAGGCTCATCCAACAACAAGGCCGTCGAGATCTACAACGCCACCAACGTCACCCTCGATCTGTCCCGGGTGCGCATCGAGCGCTACAACAACGGGTCCCTGACCGTCGGCTACACCGCGAACCTCGAGGGGACGCTCGCCGCGGGGGACGTCTGGGTGATCGTGAACGCCAGCGCAGTCACCGAGCTTCTCGCCCTGGCCGACGACACCGTCAACTCCACCTTCACGTTCTACAACGGCGACGACTGCCTGCTGCTGTACTTCGACGACGTCCTGGTCGACTCCATCGGCCGGCTGGGGGAAGATCCCGGAACCTTCTGGGGCACCGAACCGGTGACCACCGCCGAGCATACCCTGGTCCGCAAGGTCGATGCCTGCACCGGCGACACCGACACCGGCGACGCCTACGACCCCGCTGACGACTACGACGGCTTCGCCCAGGACGACTTCACCCACCTCGGTTCCCACACGACGACCTGCGGAGTGGTGGCCGACGAGGTGAGCAGCTTCGGCGCCATCAAGAGCCTGTTCCGGTAAGGGGGCGGGCGGAGGAACTGCGTGACCCGCAAACTGGGGACCTTCTACGGAGTGTTCACCCCCACGATCCTGACGATCCTGGGGGTGATCATGTATCTGCGGTTCGGATGGCTCGTCGGCCATCTGGGCCTCGGCCGGGTGCTGCCCATCGTCCTGCTGGCCAACGTCATCACCCTGATCACCACCTGGTCCTTCTCGGCCGTCGCAACCAACAAGCAGGTGGGCAGCGGCGGGGCCTACTACATCATCTCCCGCAGCCTGGGCATCGAGATCGGCGGGGCCATCGGCGTGCCACTGTTCCTGTCCCAGGCCCTTTCGGTCACCCTCTACGCCTACGGTCTCGCAGAATCCCTGCAGTTCGTCTGGCCCGGCCTTCCGCTGCAATGGGTGACCGCAGGGGTGATCGGGGCGGTCGGCGTGCTCGCCTTCCTCGGCGCCGAGAAGGCCCTGAAGGCCCAGCTGCCCCTGCTGGTTCTGGTGATCGCGTCCCTGGTCGCCCTTGCCACCGGAGCCATTCTCCACAGCGGAGCCCGCGCGGTGCCCCTGTCCCTGCCCACCGGCGAGGTGGGCTTCTGGAAGGGATTCGCGGTTTTCTTCCCCGCGGTGACCGGAGTCATGGCCGGCCTCGGCCTTTCCGGGGACCTCAAGGACCCCATGCGGTCGCTGCCCCGCGGTGCTTTCGCCGCAGTCCTGGCCGGGCTCGCCGTTTACCTCCTGGTGCCGATCCTGCTCGCAATCGGCACCGAGCCGGCCGTCCTGCGCGACGATCCCCTGGTCTGGGGGCGGATAGCCGTCGGCGGACACTTCCTGGTCCTGCCCGGTCTGTGGGCGGCCATCTTTTCCTCCGCCGTGGGATCGATTCTGGGCGCCCCCCGGACCCTGCAGGCCCTGGCCAGGGATGGGCTGGCCCCCCGGGTCCTGAACCGTACCCGGAACGGCCAACCCGACCTGCTGCCCGCCCTTCTGGTGTCCCTGGCCCTGGCTCTGGTGGCCGTATTCCTCGGTGACCTGAACACCGTGGCCGCGGTGGTCTCCATGTTCTTCTTGACCGTCTACGGCGTCATCAACTTCGTGGCCGCCTTCGAATCGTTGAGCGGAGATCCCAGCTGGCGCCCCCGGCTCCACTCGCCGTGGTGGGTGACCCTCGCCGGCGGCCTGTCCTGCCTTGGCGTGATGGTCCTCATCAATCCGGTGGCCGGCGTGGTGGCGCTGCTGCTCGAACTGGGGCTCTACCTCGGCTTGTCCCGCCGGGAATTCGAGGCCGGCTGGGGCGACGCCCGGCGGGGCCTCTACGAGAACCTGATCCGCTGGGCCCTGGTCCAGCTCGACCGTCATCCCATGACCCCACGCAGCTGGCGGCCCCACATCCTGGTGTTCGTGGAGGATCTGCGCAAGGAGCTCGACCTCGTCCGCTTCGCCGACTGGTTCTGTCAGCACCGCGGCGTGGTGACCGTCTGTCGCCTGCGTGTGGGTGAGGAAATCCCTGCCGAGGAAACACTGCGCCATGACAGTTCCGCCATGCGGGAGGTGCTGGAATCCGAGGGCGTGGTCGCCTTCCCCGAGGTCGATCTGGCGCGGAATCTGGTGGACGGCATCGTTGACGTGACCCAGGCCAACGGCATGGGCGGAATCGCCAGCAACACCGTGCTTCTGGGCTGGCCTGGGGATCAGGCGCTCCAGGTCGATTTCCTGAAAGCCATGCGCCGGCTGGAAATCCTGAACAAATCGTTGATCTTCGCCCGCATACGGCCGCAGCTGCTGTACCGACGGGCGGGTGTCGAGCGCCAGATCATGGTCTGGTGGGGCGGTCTCCAGCGCAACGGCGATCTGATGCTGCTGCTGACCTACCTTTTGGCCGGCAACTCCAGCTGGCGAAGCGCCAGGGTCAAGGTCATGTCCCTGGCCACCACCGAGACCATGAAGCAGCAGAACGAGATGAACCTGCGCCGACTTCTGGCCGCCATCCGCATCGACGCCGACCTCGAGGTGCTGCTGAAGGATCCGGAGGCCAAGGTTTCCGACGTGATCCGGGACCGCAGCAAGGATGCCGAGGTCGTCATCATCGGCCTGGCCACCCCGAACCCCGGCCAGGAGGCCGAATACGCAGCCCGCATGGAGGCCCTGACCGAGGGCTTGCCCAACGTGCTGTTCGTCAAGAACGCCAGCTGTTTCGTGGGGGAATTGATCAGCCCTGAAGAGGACCAGTCTCCCACGACCGGATCATCCTGACCGCTATTTACGCCCAATGATCGTGTGTACAATGGAGGGAACTTGATGGGGATGGCCGGAAATTTCCGGATCCTCCCATGGCCGCCCCCAGGGTCTGAAACTAAGTTTCAGCCAATCAATGGATTGGTCCTGACACCTGAATCACTTGATAATATTGAGTTTCGTGATCTGTATACTGAATACGAAAATATTGAAATCCAGGTCCAATTTGATGACTTCTCATCATTCGATCCGCTCCTGGACCCGCTCATTCCCGCCTCTCCCTCGACCCAGGTCCGGAGGGCGAATCGGTCAGCGGGCGGCCGTTGGGGACCCCAACTTCATGTCATGAAGTCAAGGTTTCTCCACACCAAGAAACCGTTCCAGTCGTGCCGGCCGCTGGCCGCGTCCCCTTGGTGGAGCCTGCCCCCCGGGGGGCTCAGATGGCGGAATTCGTGCTTCAAATACTGGTTTCAAGCCGTATTTCGCCTTTCGCGAGATTGGGCCCGTTACATCGAGAAACTTCATCTTGTGAAGTTTTATGCCCCCCATGCCGACGTGCGGGCCAGGGGGACCGGCCTGAGGAGTCCGGCACGAGCCCTCTCGTGCCGGCGGGTCAGGTGCGGCAATCTGGAGGTTGACTTGGCGATCCCGGGGTATCAATCTGAAGCTCATCATCGACCCTTATCCAGGAGATGGCATGAACCCCCATCAGAACCCCCTGCAGTGGCTGCCCGGACACGAACTCCTGATCCACGACATCGTCAAGGCGGATGGTTGCCACGTCACCGATTCCCGCGGCAAGCGGTACCTCGACCTGGAATCGGGCGTCTGGTGCACCTCCATCGGGCACGCCCATCCCCGGGTCCTCAAGGTCCTGGCCCGCCAGGCGGCCGCAGTCGCCCATACCGGCTTCAACTACACGAGCCCCGTGGTGGCGGACACCGCCCGGCGGCTGCTCGGTCTGCTGGACTTCGACGGCGGACGCTGCGTGCTGCTCTGCTCCGGGAGCGAAGCGGTGGAATTCGGGGTGCGCGCCGCCCGGATGGTCATCCCCCGGCCGCTGTTGCTGACGATGACCGACTCCTACTGCGGAGCCTACGGGTCGGCCCACGCCAAGCGGCCCGAAGAGTGGCACCTCTTCGACTGGACGGTGTGCAAGCGGTGCCCTGCCGCACGATCCTGCAAGGGCGGCTGCGAGCACTTCGCCACCATCCCCTTCGACAGGATCGGCGGACACCTGCTGGAGCCCGGCAGTTCGTCGGGGCTGGTGCACTTCCCGCCGAAAAAGCTCATCCAGGCCATGGCCACGACCGTGCAGAAGGAGGGGGGGCTGGTCCTGGTGAACGAGGTCACCACCGGGATGGGCCGCACCGGCGAGTGGTTCGGGTTCCAGCATTACGGGATCGCGCCCGACATCGTCGCCCTGGGCAAGGGTCTGGGGGCCGGCTACCCCGTCAGCGCCACGGTCTTTTCACCCCGGGCGGTGCGGATGCTCGGCGACATCCCGGTCCCCTACGCCCAGTCCCACCAGAACGACCCGCTGGGGGCGGCGGTTGCGGCCACCGTCATCGACGTCATCGAGGAAGAGGGCCTGATCGATAAGGGACGCCGCACCGGCGCCCGGTTGCTGGCGGGGCTGATGGCCGTCCGCGAGAGCACCGACCGCATCGTCCACATCCGCGCGCGCGGCCTCATGCTGGCCATCGAGCTGGGCGACGACAGCCTCAGGAGCCGCACCGCCTGGCTCCACCGGGCCCTGGTCCAGCGCGGGTTCCTGGTCGGCCGGCGGCCCAAGGCGCCGGTGCTCCGGCTCGATCCGCCCCTGACCCTCGCCGAGGAGGACATCGAGGCCTTCCTGGCAGCCCTCAAGGACCTCTTCAAGCAGATGCCCTGAGCAGGCCGGAGCGGCGCAGCGCGAGGCGGGCTGGGCGGGATCAGGGTTCGAGTTCCTCGAAGATCCCCGCGTCGCGGTTCTTGCGGACGTTGTCCCAGGTGAAGCAGCGTCCGTTCATGGCGATGTAGACCCCGTGGGGCAGGCTCTGGGCGAAGGCCAGGGCGCTGCCCAGGTTGAACAGGCCGTCGCTGCTGCCGAAGGCGAAGGGGATCATCGCCCCCACCAGCACGATGGTCTTGTCGGTGATGGCCCCGCCCAGGCGCCTGGCCGTGACCTCCATGGTGTCGGTCCCGTGGGTGATGACGATGCGCTCCCGCGGGCACTTGCGGCACTGGTTCTCGATGGCGTCGCGGTCGTCGTCGTCCATGTCCAGGCTGTCCACCATCATCAGGGTGCGGATCTCGACGTCCGCCAGGCAGCGGCCCAGCTTGAGCATGTCGCGCAGGTGGGTGTCCTTGAAGTAGAGGCTCCCGTCGCGCTCGTTGTATTCCTTGTCGAAGGTCCCGCCGGTGACGAAGATCCTGATGGGTTCGTTCATGTCGACTCCCGTTGGTTTTGTTTCGGCAACGGCGCTAATTTATGGTCAGGGATGACGCCGCGTCCAGGCCGGGGTTGCCGGAATCCGGGAATGTCCTCGCCGAATGGTTCGGTCGGCACCCCGGAAATCGGCCGCTCACCAGCCTCAGGGAATGCGCAGATGGAACAGCTGATCGCCAGGATCCTCGCCGACGCCCCGCTGCGGACCCACCGTTTCCACGGCCGGCCCCACTGGGACCGGGTCGCCGAATTCGGCCGGCGCATCGCCGCCGCGGAGGACCTCGAATCGCGCCTGATCACCCTGTTCGCGTACTTCCACGACAGCAAGCGGGAAAACGAGGGCATCGATCCCGACCACGGCCCCCGCGCCGCCGATTACGTCCTGACCTTCGCTGCGAGCGAACTGCGGATCTCGCCCGGGGATCGGGAACGCCTGGCCTTCGCCTGCCGTTACCACACCCACGAGGAACCGACGGACGATTGGACCATCCTGGCCTGCTGGGATGCGGACCGCCTCGACCTCGGCAGGGTCGGCATCACCCCCGACCCGGATCGCCTGCACACCGCCACGGCAAAGATGATCGCCTGCCGGGACCTCCGGCCGGAGTCACGATGATCATGGCCCTGCCCCCGAGGAGTTCCCTCATGCGCACGTTCCTGCTCCTGGCCGTCGCCACCCTGTGCATCGTCGTCGCCGGTCCCGGCTGTTCCGACGATCCCGCCGCACCCGAGGGCGGCTCCTGTTCTCCCCTCCCCTTCACCGGGATCACGCCCACGGACGAGGAGGGGACGGTCACGGGCGCCAGCGGTGACGGCGGCTGGTGCCATCCCGGCAACGGGGCCGACCCTTCGCAACCCTACTTCTACCCCGCCTATCCCAACCCCTTCAATCCCCTGACCATCGTGCGCTTCTCCCTCGTGGAGGAGGCGCAGGTCTTCGTCCGGATCTACGACCAGGATTGCAAGCTGGTGCGGACCCTCGTCGACGATATCCAGCCCGCAGGCATCACCCACGTGGCCTGGAACGGGGAGGACGAGCAGGGGATTTTCCAGCCCGACGGCATCTATGCCTGCGTGCTGACCGTCGGGGAGTTCAAGTGCTACGGGAACCTGGAGATCGACGCGGTACCATGAAGAGGCCTGGGGCATCGGTTCGGAACGTGGTCGGGGTCGCCGGAATGGTTGCCGTGTCAACCATCCTCCCGCTTGGTGGTGCTCCCGCGGCCGGTCTCGCCGCCGGTCTCGCCGCCGGTTCCGCCGCCGGTCCCGCCGCCACCCTTCCCGCCTACGCCCACAACGACTACCTGAACGACCACCCCCTGCAGGATGCCCTGGACGGGGGGTTCCGCGGGGTCGAGGCCGACTACTTCCTGGTGGATGGGGAGCTGCTGGTCGCCCACGACCTCGAGGACGTCCGGCCCGGCCGGACCCTCGAGGCCCTCTACCTGCGTCCCCTGCGCGAACGGATCGACCGGCTGGGCTGCGTCCAGCCCGGAGAACCGGTCTTCTTCCTGAACATCGAATCCAAGCGCGAGGGCCCGGAAACCTACGACGCCCTGCACGACCTGCTGTCGAACTACGAGGACATCCTGACAACGGTCAGGGACGGCAAGGTCATTCCCGGTCCGGTCCAGGTGATCCTGGTCGGCTGGTTCCCGCCCCTGGCGGACCTGGCCGCCCAGCCCGTTCGGTACGCAGCGGGGCAAGCCCATTACCAGGACCTGCCCGCCGACCACGCCCGCCATCCCGCCCACCTGCTGAAGCTGATCACCGTGAAATACCGGGACGAATTCGCCTGGGACGGTTGCCCGCCTCGCCCCGGGGAATTCACCTGGCGCCTGCACGAGATCAGGAAGGTGCGGGACGCGGTGCCCGGCAGGATCCTGAGGGTCTTCGCGGTTCCGGGTTCCGCCGAGGTCCACGCCGCCCTGCTCGCGGGGGGCGTGGACCTGATCGGCACCAAGGATCTGCAGATGACCAGGCGCCTGCTGCTGGATCTCGAATCTGCGCCGGCCCGGGCCGGCAGGTGAAAGGGAGGAATGCCGTGCCCCATTCCCGCGCCGAGATGGAGGGCCTGGTCCGCCGCTGGATCGAAGAAGGCTGGACCAAGGGGAGCGAGGCCGTGGTGGACGACCTCCACCATCCGGACTTCATCGACCATGACCCGGGGGGCCGGACTCCCGACAACGCCGGTTTCAAGCAAGGCATCCGCGATCTCTATGCAGCGTTCCCCGACTTCGGCGCCGCCGTGGCCGAGGTCGTGGTCGACGCCGAAACCGGCAGCGCGGCCGTCCGCTGGGAGGCGGCCGGCACCCATGCCGGCCCCTACCTGGGCGCCGCCCCGACGGGCCGGACCATCCGTTTCAAGGGGATCGAGATCCTCCGCATCGTTGATGGGAGAATCACCGAACGCTGGGGTGAATGGGACGGGATCGATCTGCTGAGCAGGCTCGGCAGGTTCTGACGGGAGGATCAGCGTCCGCCCTGGAACAGGGCCTTGACCGCGCCGAAGGACCGGGCCTCGACCGGAACGGCGGTCTTGAGATCGAGGACCAGGACCGCCTCGTCCACGACCGCCACGGGGGGGCCGCCGGTGGGCAGGCAGGTCCCGGTCAAACCCACCGGGCCTGCATAGAAGTGGAGGACGCCGGTCCCGTCGGCCAGGAAGTCCCAGGTGGCCTCGTGATCGGGATCGGTGGCGAAAGGCAGGGCGAAGGCGATGATGCCGGCGGTGGGCCGGGAGGGTTCGAAGGCGAGCCACCGGTTGCCCGAGGCTCCGTCGGGCATCATGGCGTAGAACTCCATGGGCCAGGCGTCGGCTCCGCCGTCGCACTCGACGAAGGCCTCCTCGATCACCCCGGTGAACTGGATCCACGCCCCGCTGACGGCCTCGGGGCTGAACCCCAGATCGAACGAGGCGATGCGTTCGACGACCTGGCCGTCGGGATAGGCGCCCAGGATCGCGTCGAGGGGGATTTCCAGGACGTCCGCCGCCACGGGAGCTGCGCCCAGGGTCATCCCCAGGACCAGCCCGGTCATCGACATGGCAGCGAAAGCTTTCATTGTGCATTCCCCCGGGGTCGACGATCATCCAGCCGTCCCGCGAACCCCATCAGTATAGCAAATTCCGGCTCCCGGTGACAGGGGCCTTCGAGGCCGGCGGTGACCCAACCCCCCATCCCCCACTACGGCGAGATCATGGCCATCCTGGGGGCTCTCATCTTCGCCTGGACCAGCGTCTTCTTCACCATCGCCGGATCCCGACTCGGAGTGACGGCCGTCAACCTGCTGCGCCTGCCCGCAGGCGCCCTGTGCCTGGGGCTTTCCCACCTCGTGGTCACCGACAGCGTCTATCCCGCCGGGCTCCCCTGGCAGGACCAGATGTGGCTCGGCCTGAGCGGCGTGGTGGGGCTGGCCATCGGGGATTCGGCTCTCTTCCGGTCCTTCACCATGATCGGGCCCCGGCGGGGGATGACGATGATGGCCCTGGCGCCCGTCTTCACCGTCCTGGTGGCCTGGAGCGCCCTGGGGGAACGCCTGGGGCCCATCGCCCTGCTGGGCATCGCGGTGGTGATCGCCGGGGTCGTCACCGCCTCCCGCGGGCGGGTCGGCGGAGGGGGACGGTTCGCCTCCCTGGAACCGGGCATCCTCCGCACCGGAATCCTGCTCGCCCTGCTCGCCTCGGCGGGACAGGGCCTGGGCAGCGTCTTCGCCAAGCTGGGGATGACCGGCACGACCAGCGCCGGCAGCGGGGCCGACCCCCTGTCCGGCACCGTCGTCCGCATGGTCTGGGCGGCGGCGGCCTACTGGCTGTTCGTCCTGCCCCGTCAGGACCTGCGGGCGTTGGCCCACCGTCTCGAAGACCGCCGGGGACTCCTCGCCCTTGGCGTCGGCGTGTTGCTGGGACCCTTCATCTCGGTCTGGATCTCCCTGATCGCCATCAAGAACACCGAGGCGGGCATCGCCCAGGTCCTGCTGGGCACCGTCCCCATCTTCGTGGTGATTCCCGCATGGGTCGTCTTCAAGGACAGGCCTTCGGTCCTCAGCGGCGTCGGCATCGTCCTGGCTGTGGGCGGCGGAGCGTTGCTATTCCTGCGTTGACCCGGTAGGGTGGTGCCCGGAAAACCCACAGGGCTGGGGATCCCGAGGTGATTAAGGTAATCTTTAGGCTGTTCTCATTTCGGCCGATAGCAGGAGCGGCCCCAAAAAAGGAAACGACCGCAATGGCCCCGACCGATTCCCTGCGACCTGTCCCCACGCGTTCTTCCAGCGAGGAGATCCTCGCCTACAATCGGGATTTCAAGTCCGACCTGCTGCTCCAGCGGGTCATCGACGCCATGCCCGCCATGGTGGCCATCCTGGATCCCAACCGGCACATCGTGCACGCGAACACCCTGCTGATCGAAACCTACGGCCGGGGCAATCTGGAAACCGTGCTGGGCACCCGGCCCGGCGAACTGCTCGATTGCATCCACGCCTGGGACCACGTCATGGGTTGCGGGGAAAGCGAGGCCTGCACCACCTGCGGGGCCGTGGCGGCGGTTCTGGAGGCCCAGCAGGGCAGGACGGTCCAGAACGAGTGCCGGATCCTCACCGGCGAGGGCACCGAACCCCTGGACCTGATGGTCAAGGCCAGCCCCTTCAGTTTCCACGATCGGCCCTTCACGATCATCGTGGTGGAGGACATCGCCGATCGCAAGCGCCGGGAGGTCCTGGAAAAGGTCTTCTTCCACGACGTCATGAACACCGTCGGCAACCTGGTCGGGCTGTCCGAACTGGTCAGGGACTCCCAGGAGGCCGCAGAGGTCCAGGAATACGCCCCGTTGCTGGTGGAAACCGTGGGCAGGCTCGTGGAGGAGATCAACGCCCAGCGGGATCTGCTCGCCGCCGAGACCGACAGCCTGGAATTCGCCGTCGAAGCGCGGGAAACCGGGCCCTTCCTGGAGGAACTGGCGCGGTCCCTGGCGGCCGCCTCCGTGGCGAGGGGCAAAAGGATCGAATTGTCCGGCGACCTGGAGAGCCGCAGTCTGTCGACGGGGTGGGTGCTGCTGACCCGCGTCCTTTCCAACCTGATCAAGAACGCTCTCGAGGCCTCCGCTCCGGGCGAAACGGTCAGGATCGATGGTCGATCCCGTGATGGCGGATATTGTTTTCATGTTAACAACAAGGGGGTCATCCCCCAGGCGGTGGCCCACCAGGTGTTCCAGCGCTCCTTTTCGACCAAGGGGACCGGGCGGGGCCTGGGCACGTTTTCAAGCAAGTTGTTTGTCGAGAAGTATTTGAATGGCAAGATCTCGTTCATGTCCACCGAAGGAGAGGGCACGACCTTCCAGGTTCTGATCCCTGATCTCGCAATGAATTGATCTCGATCTTTCTTTTCTCAAATCACACCAGTTTACTCTGCAAATCGTTGTTTTTGCGATGATTGCGGCAGATTTTTGCCGAAAATCTGCTGTTTAATTCTTGACAGCTATTCGGACGAATGCCATCCTTAACCTGGTTGATAATTAACCGGGGTAAGCATGGACCGACTGGACACATCCCTCAGCGAGAACATCCGGATCCTGGCGCAGGTCATCCATGAGACCTGCCAGGGGAACACCCGGAGGGACGCCTGTCCCTATCCCCTGACCAGGAACCAGCTGTCCATCCTGCGCATGCTCGCCTTCACCGGGGACATGCAGATCCTGGAGATCGCCCGGGCCCTGGAGATCAGCAACGCCGCCGTGAGCAAGAACATCGACCGCCTGGAGGAGTGGGGGCTGGTCGGCCGCCGCTCCAGTCCCCAGGACCGGCGCTGCTCCGAGGTGAAGCTGAACGACGAGGGGCGGTCGGTGGTGGCTTCCTACGACTCCCTGCTGGACCGGAAACAGCAATCCCTGATGGACCAGTTCACCAGGGAGGAGAAGTTCTTGCTCCTGGATTTCGTGCGCCGGGTGATCCGCTTCACCCTGGCGACCGAACTGGACGCCTCGACCGTCTGCCCGCGCTGCGGGGGCCGGGGCGGGAACGATTGCCTCGTGTGCAACAGCAAGGAGGCGCTGGACATGCCTCCACGAACCTGAACCGCCAGGGCGATGGTCCCCGGGAGAGTACCCGCGCCACGGCAAACGGGAGTTGATCATGGTCAGCCGGAGAGATTTCCTGAAGATCACCGGGACCGCAGCGACCACGGCCGCCGCCGGTCTGGTAAGCGTCGATGCCGCCCTGGGCGCCGACCACGGCAAGCACCTGGATCCGGACCGGGTCGGCGTCCTGACCGACCTGACGATCTGCATCGGCTGCCGGCGCTGCGAATGGGCCTGCGCCGAGCAGAACGGGCTGCCGCACGGGGACCTGTCCCAGTGCGACGATGCGTCCGTCTTCGAACACATGCGGCGGCCGGACGCCGAAAGCTTCACCGTCGTTATTCTCTATGATGCTACGGCGGGCACCGAGAACTCCAAGTTCGTGAAGGTCCAGTGCATGCACTGCGAGGATCCGGCCTGCGTCTCGGCGTGCATCGTCGGCGCCCTGGAGAAGGACCCCCGCGGGCCGGTGACCTACGACGCCTGGGAGTGCATCGGCTGCCGCTACTGCATGGTGGCTTGCCCCTTCCAGATCCCCGCCTACGAGTACCACAACAAGCTCACCCCCAAGGTGATGAAGTGCACCCTGTGTTTCGAGCGGACCATGGAAGAGGGACGGCGGCCCGCCTGCGTGGACATGTGCCCCCCCGAGGCCCTGGTCTACGGCAAGCGCAGCGAACTGCTGGAAATCGCCCGCAACAGGATCCGGAACGATCCCGGCCGCTACCACAACCACATCTACGGTGAGCACGAGGTGGGCGGGACCAGCTGGCTGATGATCGGCGACCGGCCCATCGAGGAAATGGACCTGCCCGTCCTGCCCGAGCAGGCTCCGCCCGTGATCACCGAGACCATCCAGCACGGCATCTTCAAGGGCTTCACCGGACCGGTGATGCTCTTCGGATTGCTCAGCGTCCTGATGAAATCCGCCGGCGACAGGCGCAAGGAGAAGGAGGACGACCATGTCTAACTCGCACACCGGAGGGACGGCGACCATGCCCCTGGCCGGGGCGGACCGGACCCGGTCCCGGGCCTCCTCCCACCACGAACACGCCGCGCCCCTGTGGGGCAACACCGACGTCCCCTTCTTCACCCGGGGCAGCATCGTCGTGACGGCCCTGGCCCTGATGGGCGTGGCGATGATCATGGTCCGCCTGTTCTTCGGGCTCGGGGCGGTGACGAACCTGGACACCCAGTACCCCTGGGGCATCTGGATCGCCATCGACGTGGCGACCGGCGTCGCCCTGGCGGCCGGCGGCTTCACCACCGCCTTCATCGCCCACATCCTGAACCACGAGCGGTTCCACCCGGTGGTCCGGCCCGCCCTGCTGACGGCGATGCTGGGCTACACCTTCGTGGCCCTGGGCGTGGTCATGGACCTGGGCCGTTTCTACAACATCTGGCACGTGCTGGTGCCCTCGATGTGGCAGGGCAACTCGGCCCTGTTCGAGGTCGGCATGTGCGTCTGCATCTACCTGACGGTGCTGTACATCGAGTTTCTGCCCATCGTGTGCGAGCGGTTCATCGGGCGCGTGAACCTGCCCGGGGTGCTGGCCCGGCTGAACGGCGCGGTGGACGGCCTGCTGCGGTTCCTGGACAGGACCCTCGGCAAGGTCATGAACTTCTTCATCATCATGGGCGTGGTTCTCTCCTGCGCGCACCAGTCGTCCCTCGGCACGCTGATGGCGCTCGCCCCGACGAAGCTGCACCCCCTTTGGCACACCAGCATCCTGCCTCTGCAGTTCCTGCTGTCGGCCTTCGCCGTCGGTCTTTCCATGGCCATCTTCGAGGGCATGATCGCGTCGCGGTCGTTCCGGCGCCCGCCCGAGATGAACGTGCTCAGCCCCCTGGGCCGCATCATCCCCTTCCTGCTGACGATCTACTTCGCGGCGAAGGTCATCGACCTGGTCGGGCGGGACGCGTACGTCTACCTGTTCGAGTTCACCGGCCGCTCGGTGATGTACTGGATCGAGATCGTCGGCGGGGTCGTGCTGCCCTGGGCCATCCTGCTGAGCCACCGCATGCGTCGCCGGCCGGCCTGGCTGTTCGCGGCCTCGGCCATGGTGGTCTTCGGGGTCGCCCTGAACCGCTTGAACGTCTTCATCATCGGCTACACGCCGGTCTACCCCGACCACCGCTACGTGCCCGCGATCACCGAGATCATGCTGACGGTCGGCATGATCGCCCTGCTGGTCCTCGTGTACCGGGCGTGGGTCTACCTGTTCCCCATCCTGCCCGCCGAGGAGAAAGGGGCCCACCATGCGTAAGCTCTTCCTGATCACCCTGGTCCTCGGCTCGTTCGCAGGGACGGCCTGGGCGGTGGATCAGCTGGCCGACCCCCATCACGCCCAGCCGAACGCCCAAGACGTCCAGGAGCCTCGCAAGATGGACTGCCGGGATTGCCACTCCTGCGATCATCCCACCGGGGAGGATCCCTGCCTGGCCGCCTGCCCGCGGCACAGCAGCCACTTCTACGGAGACCACCAGGCCGACGAGGGCCCGGACATCGTGATCATCGACCAGCTGGCCAACCTGTACAAGCCGGTGATCTTCTCGCACAAGCTGCACGCCTCCATGTCCAACATGGTCGGCGGCTGCGAGAACTGCCATCACTACTCCGAACGGAGCGGCGTCATCCCGCCCTGCCGCGAGTGCCATGACCCCGACAGCAACGAGGTCAACCTCGGCCAGCCCGCCCTCAAGGGCGCCTACCACCGCCAGTGCATCAACTGCCATCGTGACTGGGGCCACGAGAACGCCTGCGGGTTCTGCCACGAGCAGAGCGACGGTTCGGCGGCCGCGGCCGTCGTGGATTCGACCGACATCATCGGCATCCTGCACCCCATGATCACCGCCACCCCGACGTACGTCTACGAGACGACGTACGAGGACGCTCCCCTGGTGACCTTCCACCACGAGGACCACGTCGAGATGTTCGGCCAGGCCTGCGTGGACTGCCACCGCGGCGACAGCTGCAAGCGGTGCCACGACACCGGAACGCACGAGCGGGTCAAGTTCGACCACGTAACCACCTGCAACTCCTGCCACATGGAGCGGGACTGCAACTTCTGCCACTCCACCACCACCCAGCCCCGGTTCGAGCACGCCGCGGCCACCGGCTGGGATCTGGCGCCCTATCACACCGGCAAGGACTGTTCGGTCTGCCACGGGAATCCGGATAGCTTCCGCACTCCCTCGCACACCTGCACCGACTGCCACATCCACTGGGAAGTGGGGTCGTTCAACCACCGGGTGACCGGGCTGGAGCTGAGCGAGAACCACGTGGACCTGGACTGCGACAACTGCCACGCGGACATGAACATGTCGAAGCCGCCGGTCTGCACCGACTGCCACGACGACATGTCCTTCCCCTCGGACGAGCCGGGAGACCGGGTCAGGCGCTGAGCGCAGCGGGATTAAATGGGATGGAATGGAGCGGCCCCCCGGGGGGCCGCTCCTTTTTCGGAAGGAAAGGGCGCGCTGCAACGGCCCCGGTCCGATTTCGGTTGCCGTGTAGAATCCAGTGGAATGTGCGGGTGTACAGGAACGAGGTAGGGCCCGCCCAGCCCAGGGGTTTGAATATTTATGAACCAGCTGGGTTCGCACGAACCCAGCTGGTGGATAAACGATCAAAATGAAGTGCGCCGCCGTTACAAACCAGAAGTTCCCCAGGAAGATCCACCACCGGTTATGGACCCCGGCCTCCGGGGATTCATCATTTGACGAGAACAGCCCGCTTCGTCTCCGCCTGCCCTCCGGCCTCGAGCCGGAAGAAGTACGTCCCGCTGGCCCGGCGGCCGGTATGACGATCCGGAATGGTATCGCGCCCTACTTCAAGAGAGTCAGGGCCGCATTCGAAACGGCCTCCCCCGCCTCCAGCCGCGCGAAGTACACGCCGTCCGGCACGCTGCGGCCGGCGTCGTCCCGCCCGTCCCAGGTCAGGGTCATGGTGCCCGCCCCAACCGCCGAACCCTCGAGGAGCGTGCGGACCCGCCGCCCCCTCGCATCGAAGATCGCAAGGTCGACCGCCTGGGGCCGGGAGACCTCGAACGACAGGACCGTCCGCGGGTTGAACGGATTGGGATACGCAGGCAACAAGCGCGCCGCAGCCGGCGGGCCCACGCGATCGGCCACCCCCGACACCCCCATCCCCACCGCGTCCATGAACCACACCTTGTTCTCCGGCGAGACGAAGATGTGCTCCTGGTTGGCCTGCGGGAAGTGGACCTCGTCGAAGCCGGTCATGGACAGCAGGTCGGGCGCGCCGGCCACGTCGAAGAACGGCCCAGCACCAGTCAGGGCCAGCGAGCTGACCGTGGGGATGAAGCAGTGATTGTCGTGCAGGGCGATGATGTCGCCGTAGGGCGCGGGCGTGGCGTCCATCTCGGCCATGGAATCGCGGAAGCCGCCAGGCGCGCCGTCCCAGGGCTGCGTGCCCGCCACGGTCACCGTGAGGTAGGAGTCGGGCAGGGGCCAGATCTTGTTCAGCATGCCGTCGAAGATGACCGCGCTGCCGCCGTCGGGCACCGCCCACACGTTGCCGTCGATGTCGACCAGGAAGCTGCGGTGCCGATACTGGATGATCTGATCGCCGGGGTTGAACCCCTGGTTCGCCATGATCCCGCTGCCGTTGGAGACGGCGATCTTGTACGCGTTCTGCGGCCATCCGCCCAGTGCGGCGAGATCGCCGTAGAATTCGGCGAACAGGGGATCGCTGCCGGCGGTCGTCCCGCTGGTGCCGAGGTGATGATAGAGCAGCATCTGCCGGGCGGCGGGGCTGTCCAGGCTGTCCAGCAGGATCTTCGCGTCGCTCGACTCGTTGCGGAAGAAGTACAGCCAGTACTGGAGCCCCAGGGGGATGTTGGCCCCCAGGTGCGGCGAGTCGAAGGAGACGTAGGTGCGCACCTGGTGATCGATGCCCTGGCCCTCGAGCCAGAGCAGAGCGTAACGGGACACGAGCCCGCCCATGCTGGCGCCGATCAGGGGCATGGTCGTGGCCGGACCGACCGTGGCGCGGATCTGCGCCAGCAGCTCGGTCAGCACCAGGGCGTTGCGCTGGATGGGATCGGTGGCCTCGGTGAAGTCGAGCACGATGGCGTCGAAGCCGTCGGCCCGCATGTCCTCCAGCAGGTTCTCCTGGTTGAGCAGCTCGTACAGGACGGGCCAGTTCATGGTGTTGTCCAGGTCGAACCCCTCGACCACCACGACGGGGTTGGTCACCGCGGCGTGGCCATCCGCCAGGTACACGTAGGCCTGGCCGCTGCCGAACGCGCCGCCGTAGGATTCGGTCGCCTGGATCTGCCAGGTCTCGGTCGGATCGGGCGTGACCAGGGCGCGGACGTCGAGGACCGCGGCGGCGTGCAGCGTGCGGCCGTCGCTCAGATCGGCCTCAAGGCCCAGGGTCTTGCGGCCATCGGTCGCGTAGGACACCTGCAAATCCTTGCCGAGCGGCCAGTCGCGCAGGCCGAGGCCGTCGCCGGCGTCCAGACGCAGGCCCGTGATCGCGGCTGTTCCGCGGTCCAGGGTGAAGGCGCCCTCCAGGCGGAAGGCCAGGTCGGCCCCGTCGTAGACGTCCTGCCGCAGGGGCGCGAAGGCGAGGACCTCGCCGAAGGCCAGGCTGCCGTCGGCCAGCATCCGGTCGTAATCCGCGTGGATCAGGCCGAAGGACGCGGTCCCCCGGGGAATGCCGCCCGGGGCGGCCTTGGCGCGGACCTCGGCCACATCCGGCCACATCGCCGGTTCCTCCGCGGCGCGCCGCAACTCGAACAGGGTCTGGCGCCAGCGGGCAGCCGAGGCGGCCGGCGCGCTCGCCGAACCGTCGAGTTCATCCAGCCGGGCCATGGGAACGACCCGGTCCGTGAGGATGCCGCTGGGTGTGACGTCCGGCAGCGGAAGGGCGCCGGGATCGGACGTACCCATGGCGGCCGCGGCCGCCACGCAGGCCAGCAGCAGCACCGGAATGAGAATGCGCAGCGGACGGATCGGCATGGTCTCCCCCTTGAGGTTGAATACTTGACTTATTATAGCATGTTTTTCCGGGGCCGGCTTCCGGGTGCGGGAACTCCTGGATTGAACCCGGTGTATCAATGGAATGATCAGGATTTCCACATCCATCAACCCTCTGATCTCACCCTCGTTTCGGCATCTCCACGCGGGTTTCCTCGTCCTGATTCTTGCAGGATGCGCTCAGGGGGAGCCTCCACCCTCAGGTCCAGGCCCCCAGATCTACTCCGAAACCATTTCAATGGTGCAGGCCGAAAGAGAAGCCCTGCGTCAGGAACTGGCTGGCGCCGATAACAAGGTTTCCCAGCAAGCAGTCCTCGCCCGCGCGGGCGACCTGCTGCGGGAGGCGGTTGCCGACCGCCTGGCGCCTCACTGGTACGGCACCCCCTGGGACTTCAACGGGACCACCGAAACGCCCGGCGAAGGGGCCATCGCCTGCGGCTACTTCGTGACGACCCTGCTACGGGATGCCGGGGTGAAGCTGGAACGGGTGCGCCTGGCCCAGCAGGCTTCCGAACGGATCATTCTGGCCCTGGTGGACCGCACCGCCGTGAAGCGGTTCAGCGACGCTCCCATCGCGCGATTCGTGACGGCGGTGGAGGATTGGGGCCCGGGCCTCTACATCGTGGGTCTGGATTGCCATGTGGGATTCATCGTCCACGACGGGCGGGAGATCCGTTTCCTGCATGCCTCGTACGTGCCCCCATCCTGCGCCGTTTCCGAACCCGCCCTGACCTCGCCCGTCCTGGCGGCATCCCGGTACCGGGTGCTGGGCAAGCTGACGGGGCACAAGCCGTTGCTGGAGGCGTGGCTTCAGGGGGAATGAAAATAACGGGGAATCCCGGCGCTAATCCTCGACCCGGATCGAACGCACCTTCAGCTCCCGGCCCTGGACGACCTCCAGGGCCGCCTTGCCGCAGTTCGGGCACACCGCGGCGTAGAAGTCCATGGCCGACTCGGCGGCGCAGGCGGGGCAGCGGCCCAGGCCGGGAATCTCGTGGATCACCAGCTCGGCCTGCTCCCCCACTTCGTGGCCCCGGGCGGCCAGGAAGCAGAACTCCAGGGCGGGGATCTCCACCCCGGCCAGGCGGCCCACCTCGACTTCGACGGCGGTGATGACGGTCGCCCCGGCGGCCGCTGCGCGCTCCCGGGCGATGGCCAGGATGCTGGTGACGATGGTCATCTCGTGCATGGGGTCCTCCTGCGGTGAAGGTAGCTCCCGCCCGCATCCGGACCAAAGAACATTGCGCAGCCCGGCAGGGTCCGTGTACAGTCGGAAACGGATCGCATCATCCGGAAGGAGCCAAGCCGTGGCCAAGCTGTACCGCAAGGTGACCCGCAAACCCGCCCAGCCGCCGGGCACCGTCGAGTTCACCGGGTCGAAGAAGACCGACGACGTCGTCATCACCGTCATCGACTACAAGGACGGCGAATTCGAGGAGCGCCGCGTCGCCGACGTCGCCGCCTGCCTCCCCTTCCGCGACACCGACAGCACCACGTGGATCAACGTCGACGGCCTGCACGACATCGAGACCCTCAAGGTCATCAGCGACCACTTCGGCATCCATCCGCTGGTCCAGGAGGACATCGTCAACACGCACCAGCGGCCCAAGGTCGAGGACTACGATGCGTACCTGTTCATCGTCACCCACATGCTGAGCGCGACGGTCGGCCCCTTCGACATCCATTCCGAGCAGATCAGCCTGCTGCTGGGGCCCAATTTCGTGATCTCCTTCCAGGAAAAACCGGGAGACGTGTTCGAACCCGTGCGCGAGCGGCTGCGCGTCGGCAAGGGCCGCATCCGCGGCTGGGGCGCCGACTACCTGGCGTACGCCCTGCTGGATGCGGTCGTGGACCACTACTTCACCATCCTGGAGAGGGCGGGCGAACTCATCGAGTTCCTCGAGGAGGAACTTCTGGAAACCCCCGACCCCACGCATCTGCAACTGGTCCACCATTACAAGCGCGAGATGATCCTCATGCGGCGGGCGGTCTGGCCCCTGCGCGAGGTGATCGGTTTTCTGGGGCGGGCCGAAACCGGCCTGATCCAGGACCGGGTGTCGCCCTTCCTGCGCGACGTCTACGACCACACCGTCCAGGTGGCCGAGTCGGTCGAGACCTTCCGGGACATGCTGTCAGGCCTGCAGGACCTCTACCTGTCGAGCATCAGCAACAAGATGAACGAGGTGATGAAGGTCCTGACCATCGCCGCCACGATCTTCGTCCCGCTGACCTTCTTCGCCGGCATCTACGGCATGAACTTCGAGCACATGCCCGAACTGGCCTGGAAGTGGTCGTACCCCGTCTTCTGGGTCTTCATCCTCGTGTGCGCCGGCGGGATGCTGACCTTCTTCCGCCGCCGCAAGTACCTGTGACCGCAACGGGAGCCCATTCATGACGAACGGATCCGCCGTCCCCGATGCCTGGTTCGGCGACTACCTGCTACAACCCGGTGTGACCGCCTTCTGGCAGATCGGTCCCATGCGCTTCTGGCTGACCCACGGCGACCAGGAATGGCGCTTCGCCAGCCTGCCGGGGGACGACACCCTCGATCCCACCCTGGAGCGCGACCTCACCGGAGGGGTCCCCGAGCCTCCGGAGGCCGAGAAGGGCGCGAGCAGGCTGGGTTTCCGCCGGACGCCCGACCTGGTGAGCCTGACGCCCCTGACCGCCGACCGGCCGATGGTGGTCAAGCCCATCACCCCGTTCCTGCTGCCGCCCGGCGAGGAGCTGACCCTCTACATCAGCACCATCCTGTGGCTCCAGGTGACCGTCGGCGAGGACCGCCGGGAGTTCCTGCAAATACCCCTCTTCCGCCCATCGGACACCTGGTTCGGTTCGTCCACCCGGGACGGGGAGATGTGCTACGCCCTGCAGACGTCCGCCCGGCTGCGGCTGGAGAACCTGCCCCGGCGACCCCATCGCGCGATCTCGGCCCTGGTCGTCCGCAACCGGGCCGCCCAGAACCTGGCCATCGAGAAGGTGCTGCTGCCCTTGCCCCACATGTCGCTGTTCGCGGCTGAGGACGGGCAGCTCTGGACCGAAGAGGTGACCCTGGAGCACACCGACGGCAGGCACGAGGCGCCCCTGGACCTGAGCGACGGACCGCCGGCCCAGGCGGGCGTCACCCGCAGGATCGGCGGCCCCCGGCAGCGGGCCCCGCGCGGGCTGCTGACCCGGGCCTTCAGCGGACTGATGGGCGGAGGTTACTGACATGTTCCAGGCGATCATCGATCTCGGTCTGAGCGATTACTTCACCCAGGATCGCCTGCTGACCATGGCGCGCGCCGTCGCGGTCCTGGTCGTCGGCTTGCTGCTGGCGAGGCTGGTGGCGGGGGCGGTCATGAAGGTGGTCGGCCGCCGAACCACCCAGCAGGACGCCATGGTGGTGCGGCGCCTGGCCTTTTCCCTGGTGATGGGCCTGGTCGTCATGGCCTTCCTGAACATCCTGGGCCTGGACCTGGGGGTGCTGCTGGGCGCCGCGGGCATCCTCACGGTCGCCGTCGGGTTCGCCTCCCAGACCTCGGCCTCCAACCTGATCAGCGGCCTCTTCCTCATCGCCGAGCGGCCGTTCGTGGTCGGCGACGTGATCCGGATCGGGACCGTCACCGGCGAGGTCCTGAGCATCGACCTGCTGTCGATCAAGCTTCGCACCTTCGACAACCTGTTCGTGCGGGTGCCCAACGAGGAGATCATCAAGACCCAGGTGACCAACCTGACCCACTTCCCCATCCGGCGCTTCGACATGAAGCTGGGCGTGGCGTACAAGGAGGACCTGGACCGCGTGAAGGAGCTCCTCATGGAGACCGCGCGCGCCAATCCCCTGTGCCTGATCGATCCCGAACCCCTGTTCATCGTCGAGGGCTTCGGCCCGTCCTCGCTGGACTTCCAGTTCTCGGTCTGGGCCCAGCGGGAGAAGTGGCTGGAGATGCGCAACAGCATGCACGTGGAAGTGAAGCGGGCCCTGGACGAGGCGGGCATCGAGATCCCCTTCCCCCACGTCACCCTCTACACCGGCAGCGTGACCGAACCGTTCCCCGTCAAGGTGGTCGGGGGGCCTCCCCAGGGACCTCCCGTGGGGCTTTCCCCCGGCGATCAGTAGCGCTTCTGCCAGCGCAGCTCAAGACCCGAGGCCTCCTCGCCCTGGCCGTAGGTGGAGATCAGCTTGAACAGGCGGTTCAGGGTGTACTCGAGGGTCATGAAGTAGGTGCCGCTGCGCTCGAGCGACTGATGGTACTTCAGCAGCAGGCGAGGGTTGAGGAACTTGCCCAGGACGAGGGTGCTGCCGCCGGCGGCGTCCGAGCCGATCTGGACCTGATCCACGCCGATCCTGCCGGAGATCCGGTTCTGGATGCCCGCCGCGCCGAAGACCAGGGCCAGACCCTGCAGGTTCCGCTGCAGCTGCTGGGCCGGGGTCTGCTGTTCCCCCAGGCTTCCCCGCTGGTCGGTATCCAGGTCGTTGAGGGGCCGGCCGAACAGGAGGAAGGCCATGATGTCGGCCTGGATCATCTGCGGCTCCGATTCCAGCTCGATCTTCGGCTGCATCGCCGTTCCCGTCACGCGGATGCGGATGATCGTGCCGTCGATCTCGGTGGTCATCAGCAGGTTGACCGTCGGGTCGACCGGGACGCGTCCTTCCAGGTCGAACTCCCCCCGCTCCACCTCGAAGACCCGGTTGAGGGCGTGCAGGGTGCCTTCCACCACCCGGACGCGCCCCTTGAGGGCCGGGCCCGGCCGACCCTGGGCATCCCAGGCCCGCATCACGGTGAAGTTCCCCGCAAGTTCGATCTCCAGACCATAGCCCACGACCTTGAAATTGCCGGGCAAGGACACCTTCAGGTCAAGATCGGGCACGTAGGGCGGGGCCGGGGTCTTCAAGGGCTCCCCACCCAGCCACAGGGGAGCCTCGCCGCCCCCGGCGGTGTCGATCGCCGCCGTGGCCGCGGTCCACAGCGCGGACGACCCGGTGACCGGATGCAGGGCGCGCTGGGACTCGGGCAGGCGGAAGAGGCCGCTGGTCACCGTGATCTCCCCGGTGAGCCGGGGATCGACCAGCCGCCCCCCCAGACCCAGGTCGGCATCCAGATCGACCCTTGAGCGGTTCGGGAGGTTGACGCGCAGGTTTTTCGTCCGCACCAGACCCTGGACGTCGCCCTCGGTAGACGGCTGTCCCTGGAGGGTGTCGCCAACCGCCAGGGACAGTCCGGCCCCCACGGTGACGTCACCCTCCAGAGACACCTCCGGCGGCATGAACCGGTTGAAGAAGTCCAGGGGCAGTTCCTGCTCGGGCACGTCGATCCCTGCGGCGGCCCCCGGGGCCGCCTGCCAGCGCCCCGTCGCACGCTCCAGGCTGCCCGGCCAGACCAGCGACCCCTCGAGCAGCGGCGTCTCGCCCACCGCCAGGGCCAGGTCCGCCAGCAGGGCCGTCGTGTCGCCCTGCCCGGTGTGGAACCGGACCTCGAGACTGGACGGGGGTTCCTCGTTGCGGGGGATGAGCCGCACCTGTGACCGGCCGGTGAAGGTGGGACCGATGGTGTCCTTCCGGGGAATGGTTGACATGTCAACCATTCCCTCGACGGCGAGATCCACCCCGCCCCCCGCGGACCAGAACGGCGAAGGCGAGACGGTATCGAGCCATTCCCGGGTCAGCAGCAGGTCCACCGCAGCCGACACGTCCAGCCCTGCGGAACTCGCCAGGACGTCGGCGGACAGGGAGCCCAGGCCGCCCCGCAGGCGCAGGCCCTCCAGGGCTACCTCCCCGGGTCCGGGACCCAGACGCAGGACGGCGGGCCCCTCGGAGGCGAGGGTCTGGTCGGCCGCCGTGATCCGCAGGGAATCGCTGGTGATCGTCCGGATGGTGTCTCCGGAGGTCGACCCCCAGGCCCACACCTCCCCCTGGGGCGCCATGACCAGCGCGGTGAAGTCGCCGCGGGGCGGTCCCCCCTCGGGATCGACCCGTCCCTCCCAGGTGACGTCCAGCGAGTCCAGCCAGACCGATCCCAGCCGCAACGGTCCGCCGGCCCGGGCGGAGAACTCCAGCCGGCGGGCCGATCCCGCCACCTCCGCCTGGACCACGGGCAGGTCAGCCTGGTCGAGGGCCACACCTCCCGACAGGGCGGCCTGGCCTGCGAGGTCCCGCCAGGGGCCGGCGGCTGCCAGCC
>Ga0180009_10000856_pt1 | contig 38947 bp, 26 predicted proteins | sample OS_PC_MetaG_FD_123537 | JGI IMG/M metagenome (GOLD analysis project Ga0180009, IMG submission 123537) | Groundwater microbial communities from the Aspo Hard Rock Laboratory (HRL) deep subsurface site, Sweden - OS_PC_MetaG | ecosystem: Environmental > Aquatic > Deep subsurface > Groundwater... | reverse complement strand
GTTGAACTGTATTTCCGTCGCTGGCGAATTGAAGAACAATATCGTGATGAAAAATTGCACCTCGATATCGAAATGTTCCACAGTCACAGTGAAAACGGCATCAGACAAGAACTGTTGGCCGTCTTGGTCATGTGCGTGATCAGTCGCACCTTGATTGCCCTGCTTACCGACCCGAATCCCGATCGCTTATCGACACCTCAATTTAAAAATGCCGTGCGGGCATTGGCGAGTGAGGTCGTGGTGTTTACCGCAGCTTATCCGGAGATCGCACGCAACGTGTTTCAGGAGCTTTTGGTGGAAATCGCGCGCGTTCAGTATTACCATCCGAAGAAGCCCAGGAAGTCCTATCCTCGTGTATCCCGTAAACCCATCAATAAATGGCAGCAGGATAAATCAAAACGGATCGCTGATGCTTAAGTCAACAGCATTGTCCTGGCGGGCCGGTTCGGCTTGATTTGTTCTGAGTAAAGCCAATCCGCGCGCATAATGCCAGATGCCTTTCGGATAAAGCAGATCGGGAGCCGGGGCAGGTTCATTCAAGATGGCTTCCCATTCTCCGAATAGGGCTTGAGTGTAAAGCGGGATCAAGGAAAAATGTTGCAAGGTGCCGTCAAAGCCGGGCTCGCGCAACAATTCCGGTTTGACCTTGGATGCTGTATCGGCGGCCGCCTGGGTAGCCAATGCCTTGCGTCCGGTTTTGATTGCGGCAGCCCATAAAAAATGATAATTATGCGGGACGTAAGCAAGGGTATAGATGCTTTCGGCATGGTTGTGACTCAGATAGCCGTGATCGGATTTAACAGCTTGCTGATTGGCCAAAATCGCATCGCGGTAGCGCCCGGTGCGGATATAGATATGCGCCGGCATATGTACCAAATGGCCGGAAGCCGGGACCAAGGACGGTAGACGTTGAGCGCTCGGAAGTGCTTTTTCGGGGAACGGTGAAGCCTCGAGGGCGTGAATATATAAATGATTGGCGAGTGGATTATTGGCGTCGATAGCCAGAGCCTGTTCTAAAGTCGATACGATTTCCGCCGTCCACGGTTTGGCCTCGCCTTGGTTGGTCCAAAAGTCCCATGGATGCAAATCCATCAAAGCTTCGGCAAAAAGAGAGAGGATGACGGGGTCGTCAGGAAAGCGTTGAGCCACTTCGCGCATAGCCGCCGCATAGGCTTCGTCGAGAAATACCCGGTCTGCCGGCGCTTCTTTTACATAACGTTTGGTTAAGGCATGAATCAGGGCTTTTTCTTTTTCGGAGACCGAATCGGCGAGTGTCATCGCTTTTTGTACCGACGCATAGGCTTGTGGGGCACTGCTTGGGTCCATCGGCGCATTAATATTCGGTCCAAGGACTAGCGCTTCGCCCCAATAGCACATGGCGCAGTTCGGGTCCAAGTGATAGGCTTGACGGAATGAACGTGCCGCTTCGGCATGGTTGAAACCGTAGGTTAGAATCAAGCCTTGGTCGAAATAGCGTTGTACCGCAGTCGATGATGTGGCGATCGGATAGCGGTGGTCGCCCAAATCGTCGAACAACGGTACGGTTTCGACTTGTACGTTATGGCAGCCATGGAGCAGCAGCGCCGAAAACAAGAGCTTTGTTAAATCATGCATACGTTTTTCTTTAGTGTGTGTTGCGAAAAGCGGGCGATGACGATTCGTGGACTGTCATTGCTCATGAATCACTATGTTAGTTTTATTGTTTATAGTTGGGTTCACGGCGTCTTGTCAAGCGAGCCATCGAACCGCAGCAAAGCCTACTATTTGTAGAAGTTATTTTGTGTATATTCCTTAGTTATGTCTGTCACTGTAACAAATGGAGTGTGCTGCCATAAGCGCTGTCGAAACTTTGATCCTAAAAAGAGCGGTTGAGAGCCTCAAACTACCTTCGCCCTGAGCCCTTCGGCTGCGCTCAGGAGAGCCCTGTCGAAGGGTGAACGGTAGTTTGAGGTTTCACCTCACCACATGCCAACTGCTCTTTTCAGGTTGATGTGAGATAAGTACGAATAAATGGTTTCAAAAAAAAGGTTTGTATAATAGCGTATATCGAATATAATGCCGCGTTCATTTAATGTGCGAATGTGGCGGAACTGGTAGACGCGCTGGATTTAGGTTCCAGTAGGGTAGCCTGTGAGAGTTCGAGTCTCTCCATTCGCACCAATAAATTCTATATACATACATTTCAAGTTAGTGTTCCCAACGTTAACTTTTCCAAGTCTTAAGCCTTTATCAGGCGTCTTAATCCAATCGTATCAAAATAGCTGAGGTAAAAAATGCAGGTTTCTGTCGAAAAAACATCGGAATTAAGCAGAAAAATGACCGTGAGCGTGCCTGAAGAGGTCGTTAAGGATAAAATGGAAAGCCGTTTTAAATCCTTGGCGCGCGAAGTCAAATTGGATGGTTTTCGGCCGGGCAAAGTACCTCAGCATGTCATTAAAAAAATGTTCAAGGATAGGGTTCGAGAAGAAATCGCCGGTGATTTGATTCAGTCGACTTATTTTGAAGCCTTGCAAGAACAAAATTTAAGACCGGCAGGATATCAGCATATTCAGCCAATCGATGAGTCGGAGGGCTTCCAATACACGGCGGAGTTCGAAGTCTATCCCGAGATATCTCTTCAAGGAATTGACGGTATCGAAGTGGTTCGAAAAGTGGCGTCTGTTGAGGAAGCCGATCTTGACGCCATGATCGAGCAAATCAGAAATCAAAACAAAACTTGGGCTCTTGTAGAGCGTCCAGCTCAAGCTAATGATCAAGTTTGGATTAGCTTTTCTGGTGTTAGCGAAGGCGAAAATTTCACCGATGGCAAAGTCGACGACTATCCTGTTGAAATCGGCGCCAACAAAATGATACCCGGATTCGAAGACAATCTGATTGGTTTGAGTGCCGGCGACGTCAAAACTTTTACCGTGACATTCCCCGAGCAATACGGTAACGCCAAGTTGGCAGGTAAGCCTGCGGAGTTTGAAGTTTCTGTAGCCAAGGTTGAAGAGTCTGTGGTTCCTGAAATAGACGCCGAATTTCTGAAAGATTACGGAGTTTTAGATGGCGATCTAACGACCTTCAAAGAGGATGTCAAGGCCAACATGGAACGGGAATTGAGGCAAGCTCTGCGTAACAACCTGAAAACTGCCGTAATGGATAGTTTGTATGCCAATATTTCGGTTACATTGCCTAAAACGCTTGTCGATCAGGAAGTCGAGGAAATAATCAAGCCCTATGTTGAAAACGCCAAAAAGCAAAATCGCAAGCTAGAGGAGTCTGAGTTACCTAGGGATGTTTTTGAGGAGCAGGCGCGTCGAAGAGTTGCTTTAGGCTTGATTCTGAGCGAGGTTATCCAGGCCAACAATATTAAAGTCGATGAAGCGAAAGTGCGATCGACGATTGAAGATATGGCGCAAAGTTACGAGCGTTCTGAGGATGTCATTAATTGGTATTATTCCGATGAAAATCGTCTGAATGAAATTCGACAGCTGGTTTTGGAAGACCAAACCGTTGAGTGGATTGTCGAAAGAGCGAAAGTCACCGATGAAAAAGTCAGTTTCGATGCTATCATGGGCAAGAAGTAACAGATCTTAGGAATGCAAATGCACTATCGAAATGAGTTAAATAATAACATGCAGCCACAGGCAGCCGGCGGTTTGGTCCCAATCGTTATTGAACAGACAGCTCGGGGCGAGCGTTCGTTCGATATTTATTCCCGATTGCTCAAAGAGCGCGTAATTTTTTTGGTAGGGCAAGTCGAAGATTACATGGCCAATCTGGTTGTTGCGCAGTTATTGTTTCTCGAATCGGAAAATCCGGATAAAGACATTCATCTTTATATTAACTCTCCGGGCGGTTCGGTGACCGCAGGTATGTCGATATACGATACAATGCAGTTCATTAAGCCCGATGTCAGTACGATGTGTATCGGTCAAGCCGCTAGTATGGGGGCGTTGTTGTTAACTGGCGGCGCTAAAGGTAAACGTTTTTGTTTGCCTCACTCGCGCATGATGATTCATCAACCTTTGGGCGGTTTTCAGGGGCAAGCTTCCGATATTGATATTCATGCTCGTGAAATATTATCAATAAGAGAAAAGCTCAATAATGTTTTGGCTTTACATACCGGCCAGCCGATTGAAAAGATTCGTTTGGATACCGATAGGGATAACTTCTTGAGTGCGCACGATGCGGTCGAATATGGCTTGATCGATAAGGTCTTGACCAGCCGTGTCGGCGAAACTGTCAAATAACAATTTGCTAATGTTCGGGATATCCTTTTTTACTGAATCGATTGATGCGAATACTTCAGTCTTGGGGTGTGTGGGAGTCTATTTATGAGTAATGACAAAAGCGGTAAAGATGACGACAAGCTTCTTTATTGTTCTTTTTGCGGTAAAAGCCAGCATGAAGTCAGAAAACTGATTGCAGGTCCCTCGGTATACATATGCGACGAGTGCGTCGAGTTGTGTAACGATATTATCAGGGATGAATTGTTGGATGAGTCTTCAGAAGGCGATGGCTCTCTGCCGAAACCGTTAGAAATTAAAAACGTGCTGGATGAATATGTCATCGGGCAGGAACGTGCTAAAAAAACTTTGGCTGTTGCGGTTTATAATCACTATAAACGATTACGCAGCAAATCCAGGAAAGATGAGGTCGAACTGGCGAAGAGTAATATTTTGCTTATCGGTCCGACCGGTTCGGGTAAAACCCTGTTGGCTGAAACATTGGCAAGATTGCTGGATGTTCCTTTCACAATCGCCGATGCGACTACATTAACCGAAGCCGGTTATGTCGGCGAAGATGTCGAAAACATCATTCAAAAAATTCTGCAAAAGTGCGATTACGATGTCGAAAAGGCGGAGTCGGGTATCGTATATATCGATGAAATCGATAAGATATCCAGGAAGGCCGACAATCCGTCGATAACGCGTGATGTTTCCGGTGAGGGTGTGCAGCAAGCGTTATTGAAACTGATCGAAGGTACCGTAGCTTCAGTGCCTCCGCAAGGCGGACGTAAGCATCCTCAGCAAGAATTTTTGCAAGTCAATACGGGGAATATTCTTTTTATCGTAGGTGGTGCGTTCGCGGGATTGGATCGTGTGATCAAGGCCCGTTCCGAGAAAGGCGGTATCGGTTTTTCCGCCGAGGTCAAGGCCAAGGATAACGACAAGAATGTCGGAGAAATTTTTGCCCAGGTCGAAGCGGAGGATTTGATCAAGTATGGCTTGATTCCCGAGTTTGTCGGTCGTCTGCCGGTTGTTGCAACGCTTGAGGAATTGGATGAGGAAGCGTTAGTCAAGATCTTAACCGAACCTAAGAACGCCCTCGTCAAGCAATATCAGCACTTATTTGAAATGGAAGGGGCTGAATTGGAATTTAGAGAAGATTCTTTGCATGCCATTGCTCGCAAGTCTATGGAAAGAAAAACCGGAGCAAGAGGGTTGAGGACCATCGTTGAAAATGTCCTGTTGGATACAATGTATGAGCTGCCTTCAGCGGAAAATATTACAAAGGTGGTCGTGGATGAGGGCGTGATATCGGGCGAGTCTAAGCCGATTTTGGTTTATGAATCCGAGATAAAAAAAGCGGCTTCGGATTCCTGATATCCCTTTTGCTAGTTATACTTCGGTGCAAGACTTCCGTTATCCATGGCGTTATACAAATCTGCTATGGCATAGCTCATTGGCTAAGTAACTATCTTGGTTATTTAGGTGCTAGTCAGGCGAGTCACAGGCCACTACCAAAACGTATCGTTTTTCTGGTTCCCACGGTCCTCCGTGGGAATCCGTACCTTGGCTGTCGAAACCAGATCGGTATGCGTTCCCACGCTGGAGCGATGGGAACGAGGAAAAATCTCCCCCAGCCACTCTTTTTCAAAGAGGGGTGTAAAACTCCAAGGATCTTAACTTAATGGCATTGACGCTCTGCGTGGGAACGCCTGAGTACCGCTCCAGCGGTACGAGACGCTAGAGCGTCTCGGTCTTCATTTCCACGCCGGAGCGTGGGAACGATAGTGGGTGTGAATAATTACTATATTTCTTAGCATAAAAAAGGGCTTTATATGTAACATATAAAGCCCTTTTTTATGCTTAATTGCGATGGTTATTCGTTCAAAACTTGCTATTTTAATAAGTGGCCTTATATTAAAGTTATTAAGAAATAATAAATGACCCCTTTTGTGGAAGCTTATTGAAATGACAGTTATACATCAAACAAAAATGATCGTGCCGGTTTTGCCGTTAAGAGATGTCGTGGTTTATCCGCACATGGTGATTCCATTATTTGTGGGAAGGGAAAAATCGATTGTCGCGCTCGATTCGGCAATGAAGGATAACAAGCAAGTGCTTTTAGTCGCACAAAAGGAAGCCGAAGTCGATGATCCGGATTTTACTGATTTATATCAGGTGGGAACATTGGCGAATATCCTCCAATTGCTTAAATTGCCTGACGGAACCGTAAAAGTGCTAGTCGAGGGTGGTAAACGCTGCCAGGTAGATAAATATGAGTTTTCCGACGGTTATTTTTCGGCCCTGGTCTCCGAGATTAATGACATTATTACGATGTCTGAGCAAGAGCAGGAAGTTTTGCAACGTACTGCAATGGGATCTTTCGATCAATATGTCAAGCTGAACAACAAGATCCCTCCCGAGGTGTTGAATGCGCTGGCCGGTATCGACGATCCGGGGCGTTTCGCCGATACCGTGGCGGCTCACATGACGCTGAAAGTTTCCGATAAACAAACGATCTTGGAATTGTCCGATATTCAGCAGCGTTTGGAAGCATTGATGACTCTGATGGAGGGCGAAGTCGATTTACTCGAAATGGAGAAGAGTATTCGCGGGCGCGTCAAGCAGCAAATGGAGAAAAACCAAAGGGAGTATTATCTGAATGAACAGATGAAGGCGATACAAAAGGAGTTGGGAGAAATGGACGATGCGCCTTACGAAATCGAAGAGCTCGAAAAGAAAATCAATTCGGCGGGCATGACGGCGGAAGCGAAAGAGAAGGCGACCGCTGAGCTCAATAAGTTGAAAATGATGTCGCCGATGTCGGCAGAAGCGACTGTGGTGCGTAACTATATCGATTGGATGGTTAATGTGCCATGGAAAAAGAAGACCAAAGTTAGGCATGATTTAAAAGTGGCGGAAGAGGTATTGGAAGCCGAGCATTACGGGCTTGAAAAAGTGAAAGAAAGGATTCTTGAGTATTTGGCCGTGCAACAAAGAGTTAAACGCTTGAAGGGGCCTATCTTATGCTTAGTGGGTCCTCCTGGTGTCGGCAAGACTTCGTTGGGCGAATCGATTGCGCGTGCAACTAATCGTAAATATGTACGTATGGCATTAGGCGGTGTTAGGGATGAGGCCGAAATTCGCGGGCATCGGCGTACTTATATCGGTTCTATGCCCGGCAAGATTCTGCAGAATTTGGCTAAGGTGAAAACGCGAAACCCGATGTTTCTATTGGACGAAATCGACAAAATGGCTGCCGATTTTCGTGGCGATCCCGCATCGGCATTGTTAGAGGTCCTCGATCCCGAGCAAAATCACACCTTTTCGGATCATTATCTAGAAGTGGATTTCGATCTGTCCGATGTGATGTTTGTAGCGACGGCCAATACGATGAATATTCCGGCGGCATTACTTGATCGCATGGAGGTTATTCGTCTCGCCGGCTACACTGAAGATGAAAAAATCAACATCGCGATGCGTTATTTGATTCCCAAGCAAATCAAAAATAACGGTTTGAAAGAAAAAGAAATCGATATTGATGAATCGGCGGTCAGGGATATTATTCGTTACTATACGCGAGAGGCCGGTGTCAGAAGCTTGGAGCGTGAGATTTCTAAAATTTGCCGTAAAGTCGTTAAGGATTTGTTGCTTCAACAAAAAGACGCTAAGGTACTAGTTGATTCGACTAATCTGGGTAAATATTTGGGCGTTAGGCGTTTCAATTACGGATTGGCGGAAGAGCATGATCAAATCGGCCAAGTGACCGGTTTGGCGTGGACCGAGGTTGGCGGCGAATTGCTGACGATTGAGACAGCTGTTATTCCAGGTAAAGGCAAGCAAACCGCAACCGGAAAACTCGGTGATGTGATGAAAGAGTCTATCGAGGCGGCAATGACGGTGGTGCGAAGTCGTGCGGCTGTGCTCGATATCGATAATGAAGTTTTTCAAAAAAACGATATTCACATTCATGTCCCTGAAGGGGCGACACCGAAAGATGGGCCTAGTGCCGGTATCGGGATGTGTACCGCGATTATTTCCGCATTGACCAAAATACCGGTTAAGGCTAGTGTAGCAATGACGGGGGAAATCACATTAAGAGGCGAAGTATTGCCTATCGGCGGTCTGAAAGAAAAGCTGCTGGCCGCTCATCGCGGAGGCATTACTACGGTATTGATTTCGGCGGAAAATGAAAAAGATTTAGCCGAGATTCCGGTAAATATAAAAGAAAAGCTGACGATTAAATGTGTACACTGGATCGATGAGGTCTTGGTTGAAGCGTTGCAGTACATGCCGTTTCCCGGCAATAAGAAAAAATCGATTGAACATGCAAAAAAAACCGAAGCGGCTGCTAAAGCAAAAAAACAGAATGTAACCGCGCATTAATCGACCTTTTTTTGTTAAAGTGTGGGTAAAACCGGAAAATGCCTGGTCTGGAGAGTTTAAAGCTTGACACTTAAGGAGTCGTGTTGATATAAATGTCCGCTTTCTTATGTAGCGGGGGGCGACATAAGAGAATAAGCGCTTTGCTTATACAATTAACTTTAATAATTTCCTAGGGGGAATAATGAATAAATCTGAACTTATTGATGCTATCGCGGATTCATCAGGATTAACGAAAGCGGATGCCGGTCGTGCTTTAGATGGTTTTTTAACTGCGGTAACAACAGCTTTAAGCAAAGGCGATTCTTTAGCGTTGGTTGGTTTCGGTACGTTTTCTGTCAAAGAAAGAGCAGAGCGCAAAGGACGTAATCCGCAAACAGGTGAAGAAATCACCATTAGTGCAGCAAAAATTCCTACATTTAAAGCTGGTAAATCTTTAAAAGATGCTGTAAACTAGTGCTTCTTTAGTCGGGTGCTTAGCTCAGCTGGGAGAGCATCGCCCTTACAAGGCGAGGGTCGGGGGTTCGATCCCCTCAGCACCCACCACAGACTTAGGAGCGGTAGTTCAGTTGGTTAGAATACCGGCCTGTCACGCCGGGGGTCGCGGGTTCGAGCCCCGTCCGCTCCGCCAAATATAAAACCCCGGGCCGTTACACGGTTCGGGGTTTTTTTTTGCGTCGATTAAAGGTAGCTATTACTCCAATCTGATCGGAAGAGCATCCTAATTTCTGGAGGAGCTGGGTTATGGCGTTAAGATTGCCGCCAAACTCGCATGGAAAGGATCATCCAGACTCTAAATCCAAGCGTTTTAATTACTGCTGTTGAGACCGCAGGGTCTGCGTGGATGTGTTCTCCCAGCACCTAAGGATTTCGTGATAAATAACGTATTTGGGCTATGAGCTTGTTGAGGATTCGGCAACTCGCTTGACAGGCCCGGCACCTAAATTCCAATAGCTCATTGGCTATGGTTAACTATCCTGGATCATTTAGGTGCTGGATCTTTGACGGGGAGGGCGGGGCCGAATTTTGATCTACGAAAAGTATAACAAGGGTCGAATGGAAATTTGGCGGTAGCCTAAGAATCAATGCACATGAGTGTTCTTACAAATCAAGTTACTTTTATTTAAGGATCTAGCATATGCTGACAAAGATAAGAGAAAAAGCGCAGGGCGTGTTCTCGTGGGTCATTCTGATTGCAATCACAGTGCCTTTTGCTTTATGGGGAATTCAAAACTATGTCGATGTCGGGAAAGAAACTCCGGTTGCATCGGTCGGCGATAGAGATTTTTTTCAACGCGATGTATCTAAAGCTTACGCTCAATTCAGTCAAAGTTTGCAAGGTTTGGATATTGAAGAGGAAACGCTTAAGCAGCAAGCGCTGCAAAAATTGATTCAAGATGAGGTGCTTTTGCAGCATGTGCAATCGCAAGGCTTAGTGATAACCGATAAAACGGCTAGGGATTTTATCCAGTCCTTGGATTATTTTCAGGTAGATGGCCGGTTTGATAAAAACCAATACCAAGCATTACTGGGTTCTCAAGGCATGTCTTCGATGGAGTTTGTAGGCAGAATCAAGAATGCATTGATGATGGAGCAATTTCAACATGCGGTCGTTAAAAGCAGTTTTGCTACACCATACGATGTTGAAAGTTTTTTTAAAATTCAAAATCAGCTGCGGGATATTGAATATTTGACCGTTTCGGTCAAGACGATTGACGAGCAGCCCGGTGAAGAAGAAATTGAAGCTTTTTACCGGCAATATCAAGATAATTATCGTACCCCCGAGCAAGTTTCGGTCGATTATATCGAGTTATCGCTAATTGAGCTTGCCGACGCGGTCGAAGTTGTCGACGATAAATTGCGTGCATTTTATGAAGAGCAAAAGGATTTTTTCAGCACTAAAGAGCGCCGAAAAATCAGCCACATACTGTTTGCAGTGACTAGTGAAACCGATGATGCGGCGGCGTTGGCAAAGGCTCAGGCAGCGAAACAGCAATTGCAAACCGAATCGTTTGCTAAAGTTGCGGAAGCTTTGTCCGATGATAAATTAACGGCAAATCCGGCGGTGATTTAGGACTGTTCGAAGCCGGCGTGATGGAAAAAGCTTTCGAGGATGCTGCGAGTGCGTTGCAATTGGGTGAGGTTTCCGATCCGGTTAGATCGGCTTTCGGTTATCACCTGATTAAAGTGACCGAACTGGTTCCCCGAGAAACTAAGTCTTTCGAGGACGTTAAGGATGAAGTAATACGATCCTATCAAAAAACGGAAGCCGAAAATAAATATTACGAGCTTGGGCAAACGCTGACGGAGTTCAGCTATGAGCATTCCGAAGACTTGCTCGAAGTAGCGGACGCATTAGGGTTGACTATTAAAACGACGAAACTCTTTACCCGTGACCAAGGCGAAGGAATCGCTGCGGAACAGTTGGTTCGTAATGCGGCATTTTCTGAAGATGTCTTGAAAGGCAATAACAGCGAGCCGCTCGAGTTGGAGGGCGATCGATTGATCGTATTGCATGTCAAGGATCATCAGCCTGCTGCCGTACGCGAACTGGCTGAAGTCAAGAATGACGTCATCGAAGCGTTGTTGGTATCGAAATCTAGACGGCAGGCTGAAGAGCGCGTCTTCGATCTTAAAAGCCGGGCAATAGCCGGCGAGAGCTTGAAGAAATTAGCCGAAGAAGCAAACGATGTTAGTCACAAATCGATAACAGGCTTGTCGCGCACCAGTGCGGAAGTTCCTGGCGAACTTTTGCAGGCTGTTTTTAAAACCGCCAAACCTGTCGCTGATCAGCCGAATCTTTTTGTCGCGCCTTTGAGCAGCGGTGAGCAAGTGTTGGTTAGCTTGCAGAATGTTACCGATGGCAAGATGACTGAAGAAGACAAAAAACGCATGGAATTGGCAACCAAAAATATTGCCAATGCTTTAGGTCAGTCGTTATTTAGTGCAGTAATGGCTAATTTGCAAGAAAAGGCCGATGTAATTGTCCGATCAAAATGATTGAGTTCGGATCTTGGGGCAGCGTTTTAGCAAAAGCGTTGCCTTATCGGATTTAAAACGGCATAACGTTCATGAAGGCCCGGCCATCGCCCCGGCAAATGAAAGTGCGAGGAATGGCTGGGTACGGTTACTCGCCCGACAGGACGCCGTAAACCCAGCACCTAAATTCCATAGCCTATTGGCCATGATTGATTACATTGATAATTTAGGTGCTGGGTAAATACGTCCATGTAGGCTCGACGGCGGCGACTGATTGCCGTGGATGGCATGAATGCAGATTTTGCAGGAGCAAAAATCTGCCCTGCCGCCGACGCCTGTCGATCGAGCAACCGCACCCGCTTCGGTTCGCATACTTTCACAGTCAAAAAAGGGAGCTTAAAGCTCCCTTTTTTGACTGCGTTATTCTTGGAAAGAATTAGGATGCAGCTAAGCCCGCTATGTTATAGCCTGCGTCAACATAGGTGATTTCTCCGGTGATGCCGGAAGCCAGGTCCGAACATAAAAATGCCGCTGCGTTGCCGACTTCTTCAATGGTGACATTCTTTTTCAAAGGAGACGTATCGGCCGCTTTACTCAGCATCGCCTTAAAATTGTTGATGCCGGAAGCGGCTAGTGTTCTAATGGGGCCGGCTGAAACCGCGTTGACACGGGTGCCTTCGGCGCCTAAGGCTACGGCCATATATCGGACATTGGCTTCCAGGCTGGCTTTGGCGACACCCATGACATTGTAATTCGGGATCGCGCGTTCGGCGCCTAGATAGCTTAGCGTTAACAAGGCGCCGTTGCGTCCTTTCATCATCGGTCGGCCCGCTTTAGCCAGTGCGGTAAAGCTGTAAGAGCTGATATCGTGAGCGATTTGAAAATTCTCTCGGGTCGTGGCTTCGACATAATCGCCGTCCAGCGCTTCTCTAGGCGCATAAGCCACCGAATGCACGATGCAGTCCAATCCATCCCAATGCTTGCCCAGTTCCTTGAATACGCCTTCAATATGGTCGTCATTGCTGACATCGCATTCGACAGTGATATTGGAGCCGCACTCGGCGGCCATTTTGACGACACGTTCTTGCAATTTGTCGTTTTGGAACGTAAATGCCAGTTCGGCACCTTCACGGTGCATTGCCTTGGCAATACCCCAAGCGATTGAGCGGTTGCTGGCCAAGCCGACAATCAAGACACGTTTGCCTTGCATGAAACCCATATGATCTCTCCATTGGTTTATTGTTAGAATAACGCAAAGTATCTCTAACCGTTAATTTGATGTCCAGCCTTTTGTGGATGAATACGCTGCTGATGAACATAAAATCTAAAACTATCGGTGTAAAAGCAGTTTTGTCGGCGTTTGCCATATTCTCAGCAACTCCCAATTTAGGGATCAAAAAGGGTGTGGGGTGTGCTTGGCGAGGATGTCGGCAGCGGGACAGATTTTTGCTCCTGCAAAATCTGCATTCACGCCATCCTTGGCGCTTAGCTGCCGCCAAGCCCCCATGGATGGGTTTACGGCGTTCCTCGTCAGGCATACCCCTCACCCTAAGATCGGCGAAAATGCTCAAACTGGGAATTGCTGCCATATTCTTAAGTGCTTGCGATATCTCGCAATTAAATAATCCTTATTCCAAAAAAGACGCTGATTTGGCCGTGCTTTATTCTGCATTTACCGAGCGGCCGAAGCATCTGGATCCGGCGATTTCCTATAGCGCCAACGAATATACGTTTCTCGGACAGATTTATGAGCCGCCATTTCAATATCACTACCTCAAAAGGCCTTATGAATTGGTACCGTTGACCGCGATGCAAATGCCGGAAGTCGTCTATCTTGATGTCGAAGGCAACCCGTTACCTGAAAACGCTGCGGAAGCGCATATTTCCTTTACCGATTATCTGATTGAAATCAAGCCGGGAATTCGTTATCAGCCGCATCCGGCGTTTGCCAAAAACAGTGACGGAACGTATCGATATCATGCATTGAGTGATTCGGAGATAGCGCACATAACCGCGTTGGCTGATTTCGATCAGTTAGAGACCCGGGAGTTGGTGGCTGAAGATTATGTTTATCAAATCAAACGCCTGGCTTATTCGAAGATTCAATCTCCGATCGCTGAATTAATGAAGCAGTATATTGTCGGGTTCGATGAGTTTTATGAGGCTACCCGAGACGTCGAAATCGGTGAATTAATGCAGCGGAAACTATCCGGTGTGGAAGCGTTGGGCAAGTACCGTTACAAAATTCGAATCAACGGAAAGTATCCGCAATTCAGTTATTGGTTGGCAATGCCGTTTTTCGCGCCGATGCCTTGGGAAGCCGATGTTTTTTATCATCAGAATGGTTTGATCGAAAAAAACATCACGCTCGATTGGTATCCGATCGGTACCGGACCTTTTTTATTGGCGGAAAATAATCCGAATCGGCGCATGGTGCTGGAAAAAAACCCCAATTTTCGTTTCGAAGCCTATCCCGACGAAGGTGAACCGGAAGACCGAGAGCAAGGCTTGCTCGAAGATGCCGGCAAGGCCTTGCCTTTTATCGATAAAGTCGTGTTTACGCTGGAAAAGGAAACGATTCCCTACTGGCAAAAATTCCTGCAAGGTTACTATGATGCATCCGGCATCGCCTCCGATAGTTTCGACCAAGCCGTGCAATTTTCCGGCAGCGGCGAAGTGGGTTTGACCCGCTCGATGGAAGAAAAAGGCATTCAATTGAAAACATCGACGGTGACCGCAATTTATTATATGGGCTTCAATATGCTGGATAGCCTAGTCGGTGGTTTGTCCGATGAGGCTAGAAAGTTACGCCAAGCGATCGCTATCGCGGTCGACTATGAGGAATTTATTTCGATATTCATGAATGGTCGCGGCGAAGCCGCACAGGGCGTTTTGCCGCCGGGTATATTCGGCTACGCAGAAGGGCAGGAAGGGCTCAATCGCTATGTTTACGATTGGGTGGACGGCAGGCCAAAGCGAAAGAGTATTGAGGCGGCTCGTCAATTAATGGTTGAGGCCGGATACCCCGGGGGGATAGACCCCAAAACCGGCCAACCCTTGATTCTGTATTTCGACACGACCTCGTCGGGTATCGATGATCGGTCTAGATTGAACTGGTTTCGCAAGCAATTTAGACAATTAGGGATTAAGTTGGTCATACGTGGGACCGATTACAATCGTTTTCAACAAAAAATGCGTGCCGGCAATGCGCAAATTTATATGTGGGGTTGGAATGCCGATTACCCAGATCCGGAGAATTTCTTTTTTCTGCTTTATGGACCAAACGGAAAAGTGCAATTCGGCGGCGAAAATACCGGCAATTACCAAAATCCGGAGTTCGATCGCATATTCGAAAAAATGCGTAATATGGATAACACGGATGAGCGTTTTCGCTTGATTCAGAAATTACAAGAACAAGTTCGTTATGATGTGCCGTGGTTATTCGGCTTTTACCCGAAAGATTTCATTCTTTATCACCAGTGGTATAAAAATGTGAAGCCGAATTTAATGGCGAATAATCGTCTAAAGTACGTTCGCATCGATACAGCCATCCGTACCGAAAAAAGACAGCAGTGGAATCAGCCGGTTTTCTGGCCTATTGTGCTCGTTTTATTGTTGTTAGCGGTCTTGATTGTTCCGGCAGTACTCGCTTATCGCCGGAAAATTAGAGCGATTGCTCATTAGTCTTTATTGATTTACAAGGTTTTGGAGACCTAGCGATGATTCAATATATCATCCGACGAATTTTATATGCATTTCCGCTATTGCTGGGCGTAAACATTCTGACGTTTGTGTTGTTTTTCGTCGTAAACAGCCCCGAAGATATGGCGCGTATGCAACTCGGGCACAAGCACGTCACCGAGCAAGCCGTCGAGAACTGGAAGCAGCAGCGAGGTTATCATTTGCCGTTGTTGTGGAACGCTGAGGCTAGCGGTACAAGCAAGATCACCGAAACGATTTTTTTTCAAAAATCGGCCGGTTTGTTTTGGTTCGATTTCGGAATTTCCGACAGTGATCGGCGTAATATCGGTGCCGATATCAAGCAGCGGATGTGGCCCAGTTTGGCAGTGGCATTGCCGACTTTATTGCTGGGTCTGATCACGAATATTTGCGTCGCTTTGCTGATGGTTTTGTTTCGCCGATCTTATCTTGAATTCGGCGGTATTGTGCTTTGTGTCGTGTTGATGTCGGTATCGTCATTGTTTTATATCATCGGCGGACAATTTTTTATCGGCAAGGTGCTGAAGCTGGTGCCGATTTCCGGCTACGATGGGGGCTTTCAAGCGTTGAAGTTCATAGTGCTACCGATAGTCATCGGTGTGATCTCCGGCATCGGTTCCGGGGCGAGATGGTACAGAACGCTGTTTTTGGAGGAGGTCGAAAAGGACTATGTGCGAACCGCTAGGGCCAAAGGCTTGTCCGAGACCCAAGTGTTATTCCGGCATGTGTTAAAAAACGCAATGATACCTATTTTGACCGGCGTGGTCGTGGTGCTGCCGTTGTTATTTATGGGAAGCTTGATCATGGAGTCGTTTTTCAGTATTCCTGGCCTGGGTAGTTATACGATCGATGCGATTAACAGTCAGGATTTCGCGATTGTCCGGTCAATGGTCTTTCTTGGCTCGGTGCTTTATATCGTTGGGCTGTTATTGACCGATATTTCTTATACTTTAGTAGACCCTAGAGTCAGGTTGTCATAATGGTTGTTTTATGGACCGATGCGCTTATTTTTGTGTTGCTGCTCGGCATGATCGTATTGTCGGTTTATATGCTGCGCAACCCTCGAATGAGCCGGCCGTTAAGGCAAATAGGCACGAGTAAGACCGGCATGGTATCGCTGACGGTGCTGCTATTTTTCGTGGCGGTGGGTTTGCTCGACTCGATGCATTTTCATTCGAAGGATTCCAATGAAATCGTCAGTGTTTTGGATCAATGGCTGTCGCCGATTCGTTTGCATGGCGAAAAGACCTATTCGGCACCATTTGCTGCCCATCTTTTCGGCAAGGAGTTAATGGTGCTCGAAGATGGCAGTCCGGTATGGGCTTACCCGCGGTTGCAATACGGCGGGGCTCATTTGGATGATCCGGAATCCGAGTTGTTCTACGATGTTTTAATGAAGGCCTCTATCGGATTCATTAAAAGCGCAATTCCTGCGGCTATCGTGCTTGTCTTATTGGTGCAAAGGCTTCGGCGTCGGCAAAATGCTTTAATAAGTCAAGCTTCAGTCAAGGCTGTTGCTTGGACCGTCTTTTGGATCGTGACGGTGTGCGGTACATTGCTTGAGTTGTCTTCCTATTATCACGTTTTAGGCACCGATAAAGTTGGTGAGGATGTGTTATACCAGGCGATTAAAAGCATTAGAACCGGGCTTGTTATCGGGACGCTGACGACGCTGATTATGCTGCCGCTGGCAATCGTGTTTGGTATTCTCGCGGGTTTTTTCCGAGGATGGGTCGATGATACGATTCAATATTTGTACACGACCCTCAATTCGATTCCGAGTGTATTGTTGATTGCCGCCTCGATTCTGGTCGTGCAAGTCTATATGGCGAAAAATGAAGAACAGTTCACGAGCTTGATCGTTCGCGCCGATATGAGGCTACTGTTTTTATGCATAATTTTGGGTGTGACCAATTGGACGGGGCTATGCCGTATGCTGCGCGCCGAAACGCTGAAACTTCGCGAGATGGAGTATGTGCAGGCGGCTTCGGCGCTTGGTGTCAGACGAAGAATTATATTATTCCGGCATATTCTGCCGAACGTGATGCATATCGTATTGATTTCGGTCGTGCTCGATTTTAGTTCTTTGGTGTTGGCTGAGGCGGTCTTGTCGTATATCAATATCGGTGTCGATCCGACCACGCATAGTTGGGGTAATATGATTAACGGTGCCCGGCTTGAAATGGCGCGCGAACCGGTGGTTTGGTGGTCGTTGGCGGCATCGTTCCTATTTATGTTTACGCTGGTACTTGCCGCGAATCTGTTCGCCGATTCGGTCAGGGACGCATTCGATCCGAGGCGCATGGGATGAACCGAAGCCCCGTTCTTGAAGTTAAAAATCTAACAGTCAAATTCGGCCCCGATAATCCGGTGGTCGATACCATTGGCTTCGAGGTGCATGCCGGTGAAACGTTTGCAATCGTTGGCGAATCGGGTTCCGGCAAGTCGATTACTGCGTTATCGGTATTGCGGTTATTGCCGGTCAATGCAAGCGTCAATGCTGATGAAATCAACCTGAATGGCGTCGATCTATTGCGCAAGGCCGAATATGAGTTGTGCAAAATTCGCGGTCGGCGTGTTGCACTGATCTTTCAGGATCCGATGTCGTCGCTTAATCCGGTGATGACGGTCGGTGAACAAATTGCTGAAGTGCTTAAATTACATTTCTCGATGACGAAACAAGCGATTCGGCAACGCGTCATCGAATTATTGACGCGGGTTGAGATTCCGGAGCCTGAAAAGCGGGTCGGTGAATATCCGCATCAATTATCGGGGGGACAGCGGCAGCGGGTCATGATCGCGATTGCCTTAGCCGGCGAACCCGATTTATTGATCGCCGACGAACCGACGACCGCGCTGGATGTGACGATTCAGGCGCAAATCTTGGCGCTCCTTAAGGCGATTCAAAATAAGACCGGCATGGCGTTATGGTTGATCAGTCATGATTTGGCATTGGTTTCGACGATGGCCGATCGCATTGCCGTGATGCAAAATGGCAAAATCGTCGAGACTGGTCGGAGCGCTTCGATATTTCAAAATCCCACGCATCCTTATACGCGAAAATTGCTTGATGCCTTGCCGTCGATGGATAGTTGTCTCGGTCATAAGAGAGAGCAAAAGCCCCCGCTACTGAAGATCGATGATTTCAAGGTCTATTATCCCATTAGAAAAGGGATCTTTAAGCGAGTCGTCGGCCATGTTCGGGCAGTCGATGGCGTTGGCTTCGAAATTGAACATGGTAAGACATTGGCCTTGGTCGGCGAGTCGGGTTGCGGCAAGACGACGCTTGGCAAGGCGCTATTGAATTTGATTCCGGCTTATTCCGGAAGGGTTGTTATGGACGGCATCGAATTACATAAACTGACCGGTGAAGCTTTGCGGCGCAAGCGTGCCGATATTCAAATCGTGTTTCAAGATCCGTTTTCGTCGATGAATCCTAGAATGTTGGTTAGCGAGATTATCGATGAAGGAATTAGAGCCTTGTATCCCAAGGTTGGTGCAGTCGATAGATATGCGAGAGTTGTCGAGTTGCTCGAACGGGTTGATTTGCCGCCTGATAGTGCGCATCGTTATCCGCATGAATTTTCAGGCGGTCAACGGCAGCGAATTTGTATTGCCAGAGCCTTGGCGGTGCAACCAAAAATGATTGTTTGCGACGAACCGACTAGCGCGTTGGATGCTTCGGTTCAGGCGCAAATAATCGAGTTGTTGAAGGATTTGCAGAAAGAACAAGGCGTGAGTTATTTATTTATTACGCATGATCTTGGTGTCGTTGCGGAAATTGCCGACGAGGTGGCGGTGATGTATCGCGGCAAGATCGTCGAGCACGGTGAAGTCGAACAGGTACTGCTGAATCCGAAAAATACCTATACCCGCGAATTATTGGCGGCGGTTCCGCGCTTGCAAAACAAGGATGTATAAAAAAAGGCAAGGGCAATATAATTGCTCTTGCCTTTATTCGCTAAATGGGGCCAAATCTTAAGTCGATTTGTCGGCTAATACTTTCAGTTGTTGACCCGGCTTCAAAATCTTGTCGACGCTGGTCGAGTTCCATTTCAACAAATCGCTAACTGGGACTTTAAATTTTCGCGAGATTTGCATCAGAGAATCACCCGGTTGGACAGTATAGTTAATCGGTTGTGAAGAGGAGTTAGCTTTAGCAACGATTTGTGAGCCTTTATGGATCGTCAACTTTTGTCCGGCTCTTAAGTTCGAATTTGCGTTCAACTTATTCCACTGATAAATTTTTTGAGTGCTAACCGAAAATTGCCGGGAGATTTTCCAGAAAGTATCGCCGGGTTTGACCGTGTAAATGATTGGTTTTGCAGTGGTCGGCGCTGATTTGGCGGCAATGGACGATTTTCCGCTTGCGGGAATGATCAGTGATTTTCCCGATTGAATGTGGTCTGTTTTGCCAAGGCGGTTAGCTGTGCGAATAGCGCCGACTGAAGTCTTGTATTTCCGGGCGATTAAGCCCAAGGATTCACCAGGGCGGATTTTATGTTTAATTTTGCGACTCGCGGCGGCTTTGACGCGACTTTTGTCCGGTACTACCTTTACGGATGCTTGAGTATAGCGTTGCGCAACCGGAAGCTTGGCTAGGTTTTCTTTGAAAATTGATACTTGATCAACTGGTATCAATAAACGGTGTGGGCCGTTTGGTGCGGTAGCGTTGCGTTTGAAGGCCGGGTTCAAGCGTTTAATTTCGTCGACGCTGGTTTGGGCGAGTTCGGCGGCTTTTTGTAAGTCGAGTTGCGTGTCCAAGTCGACGACTTCGAAATAAGGCTGGTCGGGGATCTCATACAACGGGATGTTGTATTGATCCGGGTTAGCGAAAATTTTCGCAACAGCCAACAATCGCGGCACATAGTTAAACGTTTCGTTGGGCATTTTCAATGACCAGTAATCGGTAGGTAAATCCTGGGCTAGATTTCTGTCTATCGATTTTTGCACATTGCCTCGGCCCCAGTTATAAGAAGCCAGCGCGAGCAACCAATCGCCCTCGAAATTATCGCCGAGGTCTTTTAAGAATTTGGTTGCCGCCTGAGTAGAAGCATAAACATCGCGGCGTCCGTCATACCAATTATTTTGTTTGAGGCCATACAAGCGGCCGGTTTCCGGAATGAATTGCCAAAGCCCTGAGGCATGTGCTGGAGAGTAGGCGTCGGGCCGGAATGCGCTTTCGACTACCGGTAACAGGGCCAATTCACCAGGGATATTTTTTGATTCAATTTCTTCTAAAATCAAATGCAGGTAAGGTTCGGCGCGTTTTTGCACGCGTACTAAGTATTCCGGGTTTTTAAGAAACCAGTTGATTTCCTTGTCAATCCTTTCATTCTCGATTTCGGGCAGTGCGTAAAGCGAGACCAAACGTTCCCAAATGGTATGGTTGCCAGATTTGAATAAGCTTTTTTTGGACTTGGCGAATTTCAGTTTATTTAGGCGTGGTTTGTAATCATCTTTTTTAACGAGCGGTGGTTTTTGGCTAATACTAAGTGAACTTTTGGTAGGTTGTTGAGTACAACCAGCTGAGAGCGTCAAAATCAAAAACGAAAAAAGCGTCAATGACCTGTTAGAATTAGTCTTAGGCATATCTATATCTTTAAATTCATTGCACGAAATGAGTAGTATAGCCCGTTTTTATCATAATTCACTGTAATTTAAATTTTTTGAGCTTATTTTTATGAAGCGCGATTTTTTATTCTCCTGGTATGAAACGCCGAGAGGAAAAATGCTGCAAGAGGTTGAAGCCGAATATATTCGGCGTTCGATTACGGTCAGTTGTAAACAAAAAGTGCTGCAAATAGGCGGTTTGGGTTGGGAGGATCAATTTATTGACTGCACGCTTTATAACGGGTTTACGATTTTAGATGCCAATAATCTAGGATGCGATGGTGCGCTTAAAATTAAGGCTAAAGCTTATTGCTTGCCTATACTTAGCGATAGTGTCGATCTGATTTTATTGCCTCACTTGCTGGAATTCGATGCGAACCGTTTTCAAACGATGCGTGAAATCGAACGGGTACTAAAAGCGGAAGGCCATGTGTTGATTATCAATTTTAATCCGTGGAGTTTTTGGGTTCGCTATCAATATCTTTGGGAAAAAAAAATGGCGGATTCGTGGACCGGACATTTTATCAGTAAGAGAAGAGTGCTGGATTGGTTAAAGCTGCTTAATTTCGAAGCAAAATCGGTTGCCGATTTAAGTATCGATTCGGTTCGTTCAAATCCTGCGAATGCCAAGTCTGAAAGATCCTCGTTGCGTGCCACTGCCTACGCAATCAGGGCCATCAAGCGTCGATACACACTTATTCCTTTGGATTCCAAAGCCGTAAAACAGCCACGTATGGCTATTTTGAACGGTTTTGAATCGTCACAGCGTTTAACGAAAGATGACTGAGCCCGTTATTATTTATACCGATGGTGCGTGTCGCGGTAATCCCGGGCCTGGCGGTTGGGGGGCCTTTCTAAGTTATAAAGGGTCGACCAGGGAGTTATTCGGCGGCGAAGCACAAACGACGAATAACCGAATGGAGCTAATGGCTGCGATTCAAGCGTTTGAAGCACTGAACCGTCCGTGTTCCGTCAAGATATTTACCGATTCGAAATATGTACTGCAAGGCATCACCGAATGGATGCCGAATTGGAAAATAAGAGGTTGGTTGACCGCTGCCAAAAAACCGGTAAAAAATGACGATTTATGGCGGCGTCTCGACACATCGATGGCTAGGCATCGGGTCGAGTGGGTCTGGGTTAAAGGACACTCCGGCGATCAAGGTAATGAGACGGCAGACCGACTGGCTAATCAAGGCATCGATTCTTTAAAGAGAGCATGAGTTTGTTTCAGCGCGCCGACTCTTCTCAAACTGTTCCCGGTGGAAGTTTTTTTAATGGAAGCACGGTCGTGCTCAATGTAGTTGCCTCGCTCAGTTATATAGTTGGCGGTTGTCTCGGCACATTATTGGCAATTCCGCCGAGCGGCGTGAGCCCGGTTTGGCCCGCTTCGGGTATCGCACTAGCATTGATATTGGTTTATCGGGTTCGGGTGCTGGCGGGTGTTTTTTTCGGCGCTTTGTTTGTACAGGTGTATGCCTTTCTCGATCATTCTTCAGTCGAAATGATTGTTGGCTCCATGGTGATCGGGAGTGCCGTCAGTGTGGCTTGCTGTGTTCAAGCATTGGTCGGAGCTACGTTAATCGAGCGGTGGGTCGGTAGCGGCGATTCATTAACGGAAGATCGACGCATCTTGCGCTTCATGTTACTAGGCGGACCGTTGGCCTGCTTGGTAGCACCGGCAGTTGGAGTTACAGCGCTGTGGATTCGCGGCGTGATTACCGGCGATGATATTTTGTTGAGCTGGGGGACTTGGTGGATTGGCGATACGATAGGCGTGTTGATTTTTACACCATTTGTTCTGACATTTATCGGCGAGCCAAGATCTTCATGGAGGGTGCGTCGCAACTATGTGGCCTATCCGTTGGTTTTACTGGTTCTGTTGGTCATTGGCGTTTTTCAATATGCCAATCGGCAGGAGTCTCTAAGAATCGAGTCGGTCTTCGAGCGACAGGCGATGTTGTTCCATAATGCTTTCAGCGTCTTGGTTCAAGACCACATTGGTACCAATGAGATCCTAAAAGGTTTATTCGATAGCGCCGACCCCATTTCCAAAGAAGGTTTTAAAATCTTTACCGCTCCGCTTTTAGATAAGCACCCCGGTCTAGTGGCGTTGGAGTGGATGGCTCATGTGCCAGCATCAGAGCGGGATAGATTCGAAAATTCCCAAAATGAAGGCTTTGCAATACGAGAGCCTGACGAATTCGGGCGGATGGTTTCAGCCGGCCCCCGCATGAGCTATTTGCCGATTACTTTTCTTGAGCCGTTAGAAGGCAACGAGAAGGCTTTGGGTTACGATATTTTTGTTAACCCCATAGCATCAAGCGCGGTCGAGAACGCAAGAGATCGCGGGGTTCCCGCGGTTACCGGTAAGCTCAAATTGGTGCAGGACGGTCATGCCGACAAAAGCGGTATCGTTATTTATTCCCCGGTTTATGAGCGCTTTCAACCGGTGGATACCATCGAGTCCAGGCGGCTGCATTTTAAGGGCGTTGCCGCGACGGTGTTTCGCATCGACGATCTTGTATCGATAGTGTTGAGTAACCTCCCGGATATGCAGTTGTTGATTCGAATCTCCGATCATGACTCGATGTTATTTAGCAATTTTCCAGAAAGGCCGACTCATAAAGTCATCGATTTGCCTTTAAAGATTGCGGAGAGAATTGAAGTCGGGGATCGCGTCTGGAATATACTTTACGAACCTTCCGGGCAATTTTTTCATAACCATTTATCGTGGAGCGTCTGGTGGTTGTTGTTAGGAGGTTTTTTGTTTACAGGGTTGACCGGCATCGGTTTATTGATGTTGACCGGGCGGACCTTAAGGATGGAGGAAGAAGTTAAAAACCGAACGTTGGAACTGAAGCGGAGCAATGCTAGCCTCGCGGAAAGTGAAAGCCAGTTACGGTTGGCCGCGACGACATTTGAAACCCATGAGAGAATTTTAATTACGGATAATGCCGGCAATATCTTACGCGTCAACCATGCTTTTTCTGAAATTACCGGTTTTAGCGCCGATGAAGTGGTGGGGCGGACTCCACGGATTTTACAATCCGACCGTCATTATGATGATTTTTATGACGAGCTTTGGCGGAATTTGCTGACGGTTGGCAAATTCGAAGGCGAAATTTGGAATCGGCGCAAGAATGGAGAAAATGTTCCGACATGGCAAACGATCACGGCTGTTAAGAATGAAACAGGCGATACGACGCATTTTGTCGCTATTTTTTATGATATTACCGAGAAAAAGAAAGCGGAAAACGAGATTCATGATCTTGCTTTTTATGACCCGCTGACAGCTCTGGCTAATCGCCGTTTACTGGTCAATCAGCTTTCCAACGAATTGGCTGTGAGCAAACGCCAAGGAACTTTCGGGTCTATTATTTTTCTCGATTTGGATCGATTCAAAGTGTTGAATGATTCATTGGGTCATCATGTCGGGGATGAATTGTTGATTCAAGTTGCGGGTCGTCTGAAGGATTCACTCAGAGAACAAGATATCCCGTCAAGACTGGGCGGAGACGAATTCGTTATATTAATTCATGCCAATAAAAGCAGTCTCGAAGCGGCCAGCGATGAGGCATTACATGTTGCCGAAAAAATAAGGTGTGTACTAAATCGGCCATATTTTTTTGGAGATTTCGAACACCATTGTTCGCCGAGTATTGGTATCGCTTTGTTTCCGGATAGTGGTCAAACGGCCAATCAGATTCTGCAACAGGCCGACAAGGCTATGTATCAATCCAAGGCTAAAGGGCGAAATACGATAAGCTTTTTTCATCAAAGCATTCAAGAAGCAGCCGATGCCCGAATGTTTTTAGAGAAAGAGTTGCGATCGGCTATCGAAAATCAGGATTTTATTTTGTATTACCAGCCGCAAACCGATCGTTTAGGGCGGGTTTCCGGTTCGGAAGCCTTGATTCGCTGGGAGCATGGGCAAAAAGGTTTAATCGCTCCCGACCAATTTATACCGGTTGCCGAAGAAGCGGGTTTGATTGTGCCTTTGGGTATATGGGTCTTTCGCGAGTCTTGCGCGCAAATGCGAAAGTGGCTCGATAACGGCTTGGACATCCAGCATATCTCGATCAATGTCAGCTCCAAGCAATTTCGTCAGCAAGACTTTGTCGATCAAATTGCTGACGCGATAAGGCAATATGAGGTTCCGGCTTCGCGTTTCGTTATCGAATTAACCGAGGGCGTTGTGATCGATAATATCGATGACACGGTCGAAAAAATGCGAGCCTTGAAACAATTGGGTGTAAAAATCTCGATAGACGATTTTGGGACAGGGTATTCGTCATTGACCTATCTCAAGCAACTGCCGCTGGACGAATTAAAAATCGACAAGAGTTTTGTCAGAGATATTGCTACCGATTTCAACGATGCCATTATTATCGAGACCATCATCAATATGGCTCATAATCTCGGAATCGATGTCATTGCCGAAGGGGTCGAAACCGAGGAGCAAAGAGACTTTCTGTATAATAAGGGATGTCGAGTGTTTCAAGGGTATTATTTTTCTCGGCCGATGACGAGTGCGGATTTTGAGGCTTGGGTTAGGAAAGATGAAAGATGAATGGTGCAAGGTGAATGGTGCAAGGTGAATGGGCGAGGAATCTAAAAAATGACGGATGAGATTGATTGGGTTGAAATTGCTCCTAGAGCGCCGCATCGGTATACGATTATCTGGATGCATGGCTTGGGGGCCGATGGGCATGACTTCGAGAGCATTGTACCGGAATTGAGGTTGTCCGATGACTTAGGTATTCGTTATTGCTTTCCTAATGCGCCTGTTCGCCCGGTGACGATCAATGGAGGAATGGCCATGCGGGCTTGGTATGACATTATGGATATGTCATTGGAACGGCAAGTTGACAAGGCCGGTATTGCCGAGTCGTCGGCGTCGATCTTGAAATTGATAGACAGGGAAATTGAAGGAGGCGTGTCTTCCGAAAATATCTTGCTGGCCGGGTTTTCGCAAGGTGGCGTAATTGCGCTCGATGCCGGTTTGAAATGTCCGCATCGATTGGCGGGTATCCTAGCGCTTTCTTGCTATTTACCGACATGGCCTGAAATCGTTCCGGTGCTTTCCGAGGCGAATCGATCGCTTCCGATAATGATGGCGCACGGCTTGTCCGATAATGTCGTTGCCCGTGAAGCGGGCAGAGCGGCTTTCGAGGCATTGACGTCAATGGGCTATTCAGTGGACTGGAAAGAATACCCGATGGCGCATTCGGTCTGCCTTGAAGAAGTTCAGGATATCGCGGACTTCATTCGGCAATGTTTTCATCTAGAGGGCTATGTGTGATGAGTAAGCCGACCATACGGCAAATCGTGCTGGATACCGAAACGACAGGGCTTAATCCACAAGAAGGGCATCGTGTCATTGAGATAGGTTGTGTTGAATTATTGAATCGTCGCCTAAGCGGTCGTCATTTTCATGTCTACATCAATCCGGAACGGGAAATCGATGCCGGTGCGGTCGAGGTTCATGGAATTACTAATGAGTTTTTGGCCGATAAACCGGTTTTTTCCTCGATAGTCGAAGACTTCATTAATTTTATTCGCGATGCCGAATTGGTCATTCACAACGCCCCATTCGATGTCGGTTTTTTAAATCATGAATTCGGTTTATTGAATAATGAGACCGGAGTTGTCGAGAATTACAGCTCGGTATTCGATACCTTGACGTTTGCCAGAAAAAAACATCCCGGACAGCGCAATAGTTTGGATGCTTTATGCAAGCGTTATGGCATCGATAACAGTCATCGCGATTTGCATGGCGCGCTTTTGGATGCGGAAATTCTGGCGGATGTCTACCTATTGATGACCGGCGGACAGGCTTCATTGTTGGATGAAGAAATCCCGTCGGAAGAGGAAGGGGGTGTCGAGTCGGTCATTGTTCGCCTGCCTTCCAATCGTCCCAGGCTAAAAGTGATCCAATGCGATGCCGAAGAGGTTGCCGAACATCAGCGTCGCTTGGCGGCCATTGAAAAAGCGGGCGGAGTTTGTCTTTGGAAGAATTGACCGGGACTTTTTACGGCGTTCCTCGAACAGTCTATCCCACGGCATAAGATCGTCGAAATTACTCAAATTGCTGGCTGATATCGGGTAAGCCTAAAAAAATCAGTTGGTATTCTAAATTCCATTCGCCCTGAGCCTAGTCGAAGGGTTCAGTACGAACGGATTCCAAGCGCACCAAATGATTTTTTAGGATAATGCGGATAGTGATTATCCGACAAATGAGTTAATTGCCAACCTTGGCTTTTTTTCGTTTGCTATCCGAACCGTCACGTTTTTTAGCCTTGAAAGTTTTTTTCAAGGTTTCGCCCATTCTGGAAATATTCAATTGCTGACCGGCAACCCTTACTTTTTTCAATTCTTGAAAAATATCCTTGGGCATGCCGGCAGGAAGCTCAACGGTGCTGTAGTTTTCCTCGATTTTGATTCGTGCGATATGATCCCCATCAAGTCCTGTCTCATTAGCGATAGCGCCGACGATGTTGCCGGGCTTTACGCCATGTGCTTTGCCGACTTCGATACGGTAGGTTTCCATTTCTATGTCGGGATTTGCCTTACGCTTGCTCTTGCGTTCCGTCCCGGATTCTCGGTCTATCGAGTCTTTTCGTTCGCGGCGTTCGGTTTCTTTTTTTGGTGGGTTTTTCATCAGCAACGGCGTTTCGCCCTGGACTTGCTTTGCCAGGGCTGCAGCAATTTCGATCGCCGATACATTATGTTCGTTTTGGTATTGTTCCATTAATTGAATAAAAAAACTCAATTCTTCCGCGGCCAGTGTATCGGTTATACGTTGTTTGAATCGGGCAATCCTTTTATTGTTAATAATTTCAGTCGAAGGCAGTCCCATTTCTTCGACTTTTTGACGAGTTGCTTTCTCGATATTACTGAGCAGCCTTCTTTCACGCGGTGCGACAAACAATATCGCATCGCCGGTTCGACCGGCACGGCCGGTTCTGCCGATGCGGTGAATATAGGCCTCGGTATCGTAGGGAATATCGTAATTGATGACGTGGCTGATCCGTTCGACATCGAGGCCCCGCGCCGCCACGTCGGTTGCAATTAGAATATCTAATTTACCGTTTTTCAAATGCGCGATTGTTCTTTCGCGCAGTACTTGCGACATATCGCCATTGATTGCCGCTGCCGAATAGCCGCGTGCTTCGAGTTTTTCGGCCAGTTCGACCGTCGCGGTTTTAGTGCGGACAAAAATAATGATGCCGTCGAAGGTTTCCGATTCCAAAATGCGGGTAAGTGCGTCGAGTTTATGGACTCCGCTGACTAGCCAGTAGCGTTGACGTATCGTTTCGGCGGTCGACGTGCGGACCTTGACCGTGATTTCCTCGGGGTCATGTAAGTAGGTTTGCGCGATTTTGCGTATGGGTGCCGGCATCGTTGCCGAAAACAGCGCGATTTGGCGTTGTTTAGGGGTTTGTTCCAAAATCCATTCGACATCGTCTATAAAGCCCATTCGTAGCATTTCGTCGGCTTCGTCGAGCACCAAGCAGCTTAATTCACCCAGCCTTAGCGTGCCTTTACGCATATGATCCATGACCCGTCCCGGTGTGCCGACAATAACATGCGGGCCGCGTTTGGGCTGGCGAAGTTGTGTCGTGTAGTCTTGCCCGCCGTAGATCGGCAATACATGAAAACCTTTTAAATGCGCGGCATAGCGCTGAAAGGCCTCGGCAACTTGTATGGCTAATTCGCGGGTAGGGGCTAGAACCAAAACTTGCGGTTCGGTTTTTTTTAGGTCGAGGCGAGATAATATCGGAAGAGCAAAAGCTGCGGTCTTACCGGTGCCTGTTTGCGCCTGGCCTAGAACATCCTTGCCTTGCATTAAGTGCGGAATGGTTTGAGCTTGAATCGGGGAGGGGGATTCGTAACCGACATCATCCAATGCTTTAAGCACCGGTTCGATTAGAGTTAATTCACGAAAAGTTGGAAAAGAGGAAACATCGTTGGACATGCAAAGCCTGTGGGTAAATTTAAGACGCGTGGCGCGGAGGGGAGTTAAGGCTGCAATTATACCTCATATTAATCAAACCGGTAAAAATAGATTGACAAGAACGACGTTTTTTTGATTTTGACTATATTAATGAAACTATCGGCGGTTAGATTATCCAAGATAGTCAATCACAGCCAATTGAATAAGGAATCCGCTGCCCGCTGTTTCCTAAGCTTCAGCTTGGGAAACATGCACACGAAGCTCTAGCTTCGCGATGCAAAGTGATATTAAGGAGCGAGCATGAGATAACTTCGACAACTTCTGGGAGGGGGTTCGGTAGCTCGATTGACGGGTGTCGGCGGCAGGGAAAGCCGCCGTCAAGCCTACATGGAAGTATTCACCCAGCACCTAAATTCCATAGTCCATTGGCTATGGTTAATCATCTTGGATAATTCATCCAGCACCTAAATAAGCCATGAATTTGAATCATTGCCAAAGACCTATGGAATTTTTTAGGTGCTGGGTTCACGGCGTCCTGTCAAGCGAGTCACCGAATCGCCACAAAGCCTACTACTTGTAGCAGTTATTTTGTGCATACTCCTAAGCTGGTGTGGTTATTTATGGCTATGTTCGCGTTAATAGTTGAAGCGACGCCCTTGCTTCTAAGCAAGGCATTTAGGACGGAGCTAATAATGACTTTCCAATAAAATGGCGCGGTAGAGGGTTCGGTTACTCGACAGGAATGCCCCACTCATGCGGGGCAGGGTTTGCAACCCCGTCCCGCATGAGTTACTTGGCTAACTTATTCCATACCCGGCCCTTAACGATTGTCGCAAACGTGACGGCTTGAAGTTTCCGAGTTTCCATAATCTTCAGATTCGGTGACTATTTTAGGCAACATATCGGCCATGCCTTCTCCGCATTTTTTCATCGCTTGAATTGCCGAGTCGTTTGCCATCTCAAGAGCAAAGGCCATTGCTTTGCTTTGCGCTTGGTCGCGATTGCCGGCGCGGCACAGTGCCGTTATTTCGGCATCGATCGATTGGCCGCGTTCGGAAAGCCGTTTCATCGCTGAAGAATCAATCTGACCGAAACATTCTTGCATCTTAAGGCCTTGTTGCATCATCTGCTGCATTTGCGCTTCGGTCATATTACCCAATTGAGCATGGCTCGATATCGGCATTAATGCGAATGCCGCAAGATAAATTAGTGTTTTTTTAATCATGGTATAACCTTGTTTTGTTGAGTTTTCCGTTTACGATGAGAAAACATAGTCATGGATTGGAGCTAAGTCAAAATTAGGTTTTCATGCTTCGGGATAATTTTGCGAAAATCGATGATATGATTATCGCAACCGAATTCGGTATTTGATTGTTTTATACTCCTGTTTTCATGATCTACCAATCTCCGTGGTGGCTAAAGACCGCCCATTTGCAAACCGTATATCCGGCTTTGTGCAGAAAGCCCGCAATAAATTTAAAAATTAGACGTGAGAGGCTTAGGACGCCGGACAACGATTTCATCGATATCGATTTTTGCGGAGAAGGCCGTAGGCCTTTAGTCATACTATTACACGGACTGACCGGAAGTTCTCAATCCGGTTATATAAAGGGATTGCAGACCGTTTTTCGGCAACAAGGTTGGCGAAGTGCCGCGCTTAATTTTCGCGGTTGTAGCGGCGAGCCGAATCAATTGGCTCGTTGTTATCATTCAGGCGATACCGAGGACATCGATTTCCTCTATCGAATCCTTCGCCAACGTGAGCCGGAGACGCCTTTGGCTGCAGTCGGATTCTCGTTGGGCGGTGATGTTTTGCTAAAATGGTTGGGCGAACAGGGTAGTAACGTGACGCTCTCGGCAGCGGTTGCCGTATCGGTGCCTTTGGTATTGAATATTTGCGCGACAAAATTAGATAGCGGATTTTCTAAAATTTATCGCGACCGCTTATTATTGGAGTTGAAGGAATATCTCGACACTAAGCTCAACTATTTAGTGGGCATTGGGCGTCATGAAGAGGCCGACAAAATTCAACGCTTGGGCGATTTATCCTCGGTAAAATCGTTTTGGCAATATGACGACCGGGTTGTGGCCAGGCTGCATGGATTCGAGGACGTTCATGATTATTACCGGCGCTCGAGTTCGAGGCAATATCTTAAAGCTATCCGGGTGCCGACCTTATTGATTCAAGCATTCGACGATCCTTTCATGACGCCGGCTGTATTGCCTACTCCTGAAGAATTATCTCCGAACGTGATCTTGGAAGTCACGCCCGGAGGAGGGCATGTGGGCTTTGTGGAAGGTCGTAACCCTCTAAAACCTAAGTATTGGCTTGAGCGGCGCATCCCGCGTTTTATAGCCGAACAAGGTTTCTCTTAGAATTTGGTTGCCAATAATTTTCCTATTTTGGTGTGGGGTAATAGAGCCCTCGACATCGCTCAAAGCTCATATTTATCGCGAAATTCTGATTAACTTAGAGGTGGGTCCATGTTGAAGGTTATTCAAATCCCGGTCTTGAAAGACAATTATATCTACCTGGCAAAAGACGTTGCGTCCGGATTAACGGCAGCGGTCGATCCCGCTGTTGCAGGACCAGTGCTGGATGCCATAGCCGAACAGGGTTGGCGGCTCGATTTTATCTTAAATACACATCATCATGGCGATCATGTAGGTGGGAACCGCGAGCTCAAGAAGCAGACCGGGTGCCGGATTGTCGGTGCCAAAGCGGATAAACACCGCATTCCGGAAATCGATATCGAATTATCCGACGGCGGCTATTTTCGTTTAGGAAACACCGTTTTCCAAATAATCGAAACGCCGGGACATACTTTAGGTCATATCGTTTATTATTCGGCCGAGGACGGCATTTTGTTTTGCGGCGATACCTTGTTTGCGATGGGCTGCGGGCGTTTGTTCGAAGGCACAGCCGAACAAATGTGGCGTTCTTTGCAAAAGCTAAGAGCATTGCCTTCTACGACACGCGTTTATTGTGCGCATGAATATACGTTGAATAACGGCCGTTTTGCATTGACGGTCGAACCCGATAATGCCGCGTTGCAACAAAGAATGGCCGACGTTCGTCGTATGAGAGAGTTGGATCAACCAACCGTTCCTTTTTCGATCGAAGACGAAGTGGCGACCAATCCTTTTTTTAGAGCGGATGTCGAAGCTTTGAAGACAGCTATGGCAATGGAAACACGACCGCCCCTGGCGGTATTTACGGAATTGAGGTCGAGAAAAGATGTGTTTTGACGCCTGAGTCAATATTCGGTCGGTAAGCGTGCCGCCAGTTCGTCCCATTCTATGACGACTTCCGGCAAACTCCTCGATGATGTAGCGCCTTGCAATTCGAATATTTCCGGTTTTCCATATTTACCGTCGCATAAACGGTAAACGGTCAATATCCGGTCGATCGGGTGAACTAGCCAATATTCTTTGACGCCAGAGCGTTCGTATAGGCTTAATTTTCGGATTTGGTCGTGGCCGGCAGTGGACGGCGACAAGACTTCGATGATCCAGTCCGGCGCCCCGAGTACGCCGCGGCGATCCAATTTGGCAGTATCGCACACGACGAACACGTCCGGTTGCACGACAGTGTCGATACGCTCGTCGGCTTCGTCATGTTTCGGCATACGCACATCGACCGGCGCGATGAAGGGGCGGCAATGTTTACCTTTTAACGCCAAGCGAAGTTGAAAATATAGCTCTCCGGCAATATCCTGATGGGCAAGGTCCGGCGCAGGAGCCATCATAAACGCCTCGCCGTCGATTAACTCGTAGCGTTGCTCCGTTTGCCAATTGACATAATCGGCATAACTATAACTATTGCTAGTCATGTTTCGGCGTCGGGGTGTCCGTCAAAGGACGCCGTGAATACGTCCATGTAGGCTCTATGCCAGCTCCATGCTGGCAAAGCCTTTATGAGCGCCATGGATGGCGTGAATGTCGATTTTGCAGGAGCGAAAATCGACCGGACACCCAGGCGCCTCCTCTGGCACTGCCGAAATTTGAAGTGCGAAAGGTATAAAATAATCGGATTTCTTTATTGCTAAATTCATCGGCTTTCTGTTGAAGGCTGGTTGAGTCCGGCTGTCGATTATATGGTCTTTCGTAGCGTAAATGCCGGATTTCGGAATATCCGTTTTTAGTAAGTACCCGGCTTGATGTATAGTTATACCTCAAAATCTTCTCATTACTGTGATTTTTTTAAATGGAGATAACAAATGCATAATGTCACTTTGATCAAAGGTGATGGTATCGGTCCTTCCATTATGGACCAAGCGGTTAAAATCATCGATGCTTCGGGCGCCAAAATTCATTGGGAAGAAGCCGATGCCGGCATGGCCGCGTTTAATAAATTCGGAACACCGATTCCCGATGCGACACTTGAGTCGATCGATAGGAACCGAGTGGCTTTTAAGGGCCCTCTGACAACAGCGGTCAGCGAAGGCTTTAGAAGCATCAATGTCGAATTACGTAAGAAATACGATCTTTATGCGAATGTGCGTCCGGCGAAAAGCTGGGCCGGCGTACAGACCCGTTACAACGATATCGATATCGTGATCGTTAGGGAAAATACCGAAGGATTGTATGCCGGACTCGAGCATTATCTCACCAGCAAAAGAGACATAGCCGAAAGTCTGGCCGTGGTAACCCGTCAGGGTTCCGAGCGTATCGTCGAATACGCATTCAAATACGCGCGGGACAATAACCGCAAGAAAGTTACGGTCTGCCATAAGGCCAATATTTTGAAATACACGCAAGGCCTATTCTTGGAAACGGCAAAGGAAGTCGCCACGCGTTATCCCGATATCGAATTCGATAGCAAGATCATCGATGCAACTTGCATGCACATGGTCATGAATCCCCAGCAATTCGATGTCGTCGTCACTACGAATATGTTCGGCGACATTTTGTCCGATTTGACCGCCGGCTTGGTAGGCGGTCTTGGTTTGATTCCGGGTGCGAACATTGGTGCCGATGCAGCCTTGTTCGAAGCGGTTCACGGCAGCGCGCCGGATATTGCCGATAAGAATATTGCCAATCCGACGGCCGTGATCATGGCAGGAGTCATGATGCTGGATCACTTGCATGAACATGAGGCGGCTAACAAAGTTAAAACGGCTTTGGAGAAAGTCATTGCCGAAGGCAAATATGTGACACCTGACCTGAATCCCAATGCCGGTGTCGGCACCGATGTCATGGGTCAGGCGATCATCGACGCGATGGCCTAAACCTTCTTACTCCCTTTATATTCAAAAAATGGCTAACTTTATGAATGTATGAGGTGTGGCTAGCGAGTATGTCGGCAGCAGGGCAGATTTTGCTTCTGCAAAATCTGCATTTACGCCATCCTTGGCGTTCGATCGCTGCCGTCAAGCCTCCATGGATGGGTTTACCCTGCACCTAAATCCAGCACCTAAATTCCATAGGTCTTTGGCAATTAATCAAAATCATGGCTTATTTAGGTGCTGGGTGGACTGCGGTCCTCGATAGACACATCCCATACCTTTTATTCTTAGACGGTTTTTCGATCAAAAGGGAGTAGGTATATTTCGAGCCGGAACAATCCTGAAGCAGGGATCGTTGAAGGATGATGCCGAGGGATTTTGAGTCAAGATTATGGTCGGTGTTGGGTTGCATGACTCTCCCGCTCTAACCCAATTCTTATTCAATCGATTACTTTTACCAATCGCCCTGCCGTTTACCCAATATTAACTGATTTTAAGGTTTCACTATGTTGCAAGAATACCGTAAACATGTCGAGGAACGATCTGCCGAAGGCGTCGTTCCCAAACCGTTGAATGCCGAGCAAGTTGCGAGCCTCGTCGAATTGATCAAAAATCCGCCGGCCGGCGAGGAAGCATTTTTGCTGGATTTGTTGGCAAACCGTATTCCGGCCGGCGTCGATGAAGCCGCCTATGTCAAGGCCGGATTTTTAACGGCTATCGCAAAGGCAGAAGTCGTGTCGCCCATATTGACGCGGGAACAAGCGGTCGAGTTGTTAGGCACGATGCTCGGCGGCTACAATGTCGCGCCGTTGATCGAATTGCTTGATAACGCCGAGCTGGCGCCGATTGCCGCAAAAGGGCTTTCGCATACCCTATTGGTTTTCGATGCCTTCCACGATGTTAAGGAAAAAGCCGATGTCGGTAATGCCTTCGCGAAACAGGTCTTGAATTCTTGGGCAGAAGCCGAATGGTTCACGAGCAAACCCGAAGTCCCCGAAAAACTGACCGTGACCGTGTTCAAGGTCGTCGGAGAAACCAATACCGACGATTTGTCGCCGGCGCCCGATGCTTGGTCGCGTCCGGACATTCCTCTGCATGCCAAGGCAATGCTGAAAATGCCGCGCGAAGGCATCACCAATGCCGAACGGCAAATCGAGGAGCTGAAGCAAAAAGGCTTTCCGGTCGCCTATGTCGGCGATGTCGTGGGTACCGGATCGTCGCGCAAATCGGCGACGAACTCGGTGTTATGGTTTACCGGCCGAGACATTCCTTACGTACCGAACAAGCGTGAAGGCGGCGTCTGTATAGGCGGCAAAATCGCTCCGATCTTCTTCAACACGATGGAAGATTCGGGAGCGCTACCCTTCGAGTGCGATGTCAGCAACATGAACATGGGCGATGTGATCGACATCTATCCTTATCAAGGAGTGGTTAAACGGTATAATAATGACGAAGTCATCGCCGAGTTTTCATTGAAAACCGAAGTGATACTCGACGAAGTTCGGGCGGGCGGGCGGATTCCTTTGATTATTGGTCGCGGCTTGACCGATCGTGCGCGTAAGGCTTTGAATTTGCCGCCATCGACTGTATTCAAACGCCCGGTCGATCCTGCCGATTCGGGCAAAGGCTTTACGCTCGCGCAAAAAATCGTCGGCAAAGCTTGCGGCGTTAAGGGTATTAGACCGGATAATTACTGCGAGCCACACATGACGACGGTAGGTTCGCAGGATACCACCGGGCCTATGACGCGAGACGAATTGAAAGATTTAGCTTGTCTCGGATTTTCGGCCGATCTGGTTCTGCAATCGTTTTGTCATACCGCGGCCTATCCGAAACCGGTCGATGTCGAAATGCAGCATACCTTGCCCGATTTCATCATGAATCGCGGCGGCGTGTCATTGCGGCCCGGCGACGGCATCATTCATTCGTGGTTGAACCGCATGCTGCTGCCCGATACGGTCGGAACCGGCGGCGATTCGCATACGCGTTTCCCAATCGGTATTTCATTCCCGGCCGGCTCCGGGCTGGTCGCTTTCGCTGCAGCGACCGGCGTGATGCCGCTCGATATGCCGGAGTCGGTGCTGGTGCGTTTTACCGGCGAAATGCAGCCAGGTATTACGTTACGAGATCTTGTCAATGCGATTCCGTATGCGGCGATACAAAAAGGTTTGTTAACGGTTGAAAAGAAAGGCAAGAAAAACGTCTTTTCGGGCCGGATTCTCGAAATCGAAGGTTTGCCTGATTTGAAGGTCGAGCAAGCCTTCGAATTGTCGGATGCGTCGGCCGAGCGTTCGGCCGGTGGCTGTACGATTCGTCTGAGCGAAGCGCCGATCCGCGAATATCTGAATTCGAATATCACGCTGCTTAAATGGATGTTGTCGGAAGGCTACGGCGATGCGCGTACAATTAGTCGCCGCATCAAGACGATGGAAGAGTGGCTGGCAAATCCCGTGTTGCTCGAACCCGATGCCGATGCCGAATATTTCGAAACGATCGAAATCGATATGACCGAAATCAAGGAACCGCTGCTCGCATGTCCGAACGATCCTGACGATGTTAAGCCGTTATCGGAAGTCGCCGGGACAAAGATCGACGAGGTGTTTGTTGGTTCCTGCATGACCAATATCGGCCATTTCCGTGCGGCTGGTAAATTACTCGATAAGCATAAGGAGCAATTACCAACCAAGCTCTGGATGTCGCCGCCAACCAAAATGGATCAGTCGCAACTGACCGAGGAAGGCTATTACGGCATTTTCGGCCGTTCCGGTGCGCGTATGGAAATGCCAGGCTGTTCGCTATGCATGGGTAATCAGGCGCGAGTCGCCGATAACGCAACCGTCGTATCGACATCGACACGAAATTTTCCTAATCGTTTAGGTAACGGCGCGAATGTGTTTTTGGCTTCAGCGGAACTGGCGGCCGTCTGTTCGATACTCGGACGAATTCCGACTATCGAAGAATACATGCAATACGCGCAAACGATCGATGAAACTGCGAGCGACACTTACCGCTATTTGAATTTCGATCGGCTTGACAGCTACCGGGAAAAAGCTGAAACGGTTGAATTGAGCGATTAATTTTTGATTAGGATTTGGTCTAAAATTACTTCCTCTAAATGGTTTTCACGCCCCGCGTGGGAATTCGGGTAGGGACGCACTGGCGTCCCGAATCGCTCTGCGATGTCAGTGCACTGGTTCTCCTTGGCTCGACATTTATGTCGAGCTTTTATCCTCACAGATTCTTTGTTAAACCCGACAAGGAAAATTAACAGGCGATCATCATGTCAAAAGATACCTTAACAATTACTGACAATTCGACCGGAAACGAAGTCGAATATCCATTGCTGAAAGGTACCCTCGGAAACCCTACCGTCGATGTTAGAGCATTGAAAAACGATCTGGGTTATTTTACGTTCGACCCAGGTTTTGTGTCGACTGCAAGTTGTAAAAGTGCAATCACTTACATCGATGGAGAGCAAGGCATTTTGTTGTATCGCGGGTATCCTATCGAGGAATTGGCTGAAAACTGCAGCTTTTTGGAAGTGGCTTATCTATTGATTCATGGCGAATTGCCGAACGAGCAAGAACTCAATCATTTTAAATTCGAAATTGACGACAGAACCGTATTACACGAATCTCTGCGCGTTTTTTTCGACGGATTTCATTACGATGCCCATCCTATGGCGATGATGGTCGGTGTCGTCGGTTCGTTATCGGCGTTCTATCATAGCGATTTGGATATTTCCGATCCGGATAATCGCTATATTTGCGCGACCCGAATGATTGCAAAGATTCCTGCCATTGCTGCTGCTTGTTACAGGCATTCAATTGGCGCTCCGTTCGTTTATCCTCGTGTCGATTTAGATTATTGTGAGAATTTTTTGAATATGATGTTCTCGCGCCCCGAAAAACGTTTTATAGAACAAGCGCGTTCTATTGATGAAACTGCGGTCAAGGCATTGAATCTATTGTTTATTTTACATGCCGATCACGAGCAAAATGCGAGCACGTCGACGGTTCGACTGGCCGGAAGTACAGGAGCTAATCCTTATGCCTGCATAGCGGCCGGTATTGCCGCGTTGTGGGGCCCCGCGCATGGTGGCGCGAATGAAGCGGTGTTGAGCATGCTTAAGGAAATCGGTACGGTGGAGCGGATACCGGAATACATCGCCAAAGCAAAGGATAAGGATGATCCGTTTCGCTTGATGGGCTTCGGTCACCGTGTTTATAAAAATTTCGATCCACGCGCGACGATTATTCGTCAAACCTGTCATGAGGTGTTGAGACAATCTTGCCAGCCCGACCCGCTTTTCGATTTGGCGATGGCATTGGAAGAATATGCCTTGCAAGACGATTATTTCATCGAGAAAAAACTCTATCCCAATGTCGATTTTTATTCCGGTATTATCTACAAAGCCCTAGGTATTCCAGTTGATATGTTTACTGTAATGTTTACGATAGCACGCACTGCCGGATGGGTCGCGCATTGGCTGGAAATGCCTGGAGATGCCGGCAATGTTATTGGGCGGCCGAGGCAATTATATGTCGGTCCTTCGCAGAGGGAGGTGATGCCTTTACATAGACGTTAGATTTTTTCTTGTCGTTGGCAAAGAGTTTCCTGATTACTTAGAACCTTCAGCCAATTTACTTTGGCTTAGAGCTCCCGCCCGGGCCCCGTTAGGCCGCGCCGAGCACTGACGATTTTGCCGAGAATAGCCCGCCAGGGGGGCGGCAGGGATGCCGCTCGTTTTCGGAGGGCTAGGGATAGCCCTTCCGAAAACCCTCGGCAAAATCGTCAGCGCGCAGGATGCAGCGGCCTCCGGGTGTCTTTTCTTTTGGATACTTTTCTTT
>Ga0180009_10000855_pt1 | contig 39021 bp, 50 predicted proteins | sample OS_PC_MetaG_FD_123537 | JGI IMG/M metagenome (GOLD analysis project Ga0180009, IMG submission 123537) | Groundwater microbial communities from the Aspo Hard Rock Laboratory (HRL) deep subsurface site, Sweden - OS_PC_MetaG | ecosystem: Environmental > Aquatic > Deep subsurface > Groundwater... | reverse complement strand
TTTTTCTTAATGACATTTTAATTATCTCCTTTTTTAGATTCTTCATATCTAGCCATGGCTTTCTCATAATTGAATTCATTGATTCCCTTAGCGATTTTGGTAGCTGCTTCTCTCATTTGAGGATTCATTTTTTTAGCACGTATTATCTCATAACCTTCAAAGTATTTTTCATAACCTTCAAACAGATATAAAGGAAGATTTAAATTTATTCTAGCATCAGAGACAGCATCAATTTTTCCATCATTATCTAAATCTCTAAAGAAAGGTATTTCTATTCCATGGATAGCAAGGATAGTTTCTTGATTAAAGTAATCTTCTTTAATGGGTTCTTCAACTTTACTACATCCTGTTCCACCCAAGGCTAATGCTCCTGCCAAAACAAGTGATGTTAGTGTTTTGATTGTCATTTGTGTTTATATGAATTTAATCTAAATCTTTTAATCCCTGTTTAATTATTTTATTTTCTTCTTCTAATTTTTTCTTAATTTCTTTACTTTTTTCTTCTAATTTTTGAGCAGTTTTTCTCTTTTTTTCTTCAGCTTTAGTTTCTTTAATTTTTTGTAAATAATCATCAAATTGTTTTTGAGCTTTTTCTAAAACTTTTTCTTGTCTATATGTTTTTTCAAAAGACCCTTCACCATATTTAATTGTGACAGCCTCTAATTTTAAATCTTCTCCATATTCATCAGCGTACATTATTTTTTTGCCATCTGGTTTTGTTACATTTAGAGCATTTAGCTGAAAACCCTCTGCTTCATAGAATTCGACTCCTTCTTTTCCTATTTTTCCGTCAAAATGGTATTCCCTATAATTTGCGCATCCTATTCCACCTAAAGCTAATCCAGTCAAAACAATTGATGTTAATGCTTTTCTGATTGTCATGCAATTATTATTTGAATTATACTTTATAAACTTTTCTAATGTTCTTCTTATATAATAGTAACAAGGGAGAAAGATTTATAAAGTTAATATTTATTCTATCTATAAGAGAACAAAATGTCAAAATTAAATGATATGTGCCAAAGTGCGAGAAAGTACGCAGGAAAGATTGTAGCAGGTTCAATTATAGTTGGAACAATTGCTGGAATAGGAGGTTGTGTCAAAAATATGAGTGAAGAGATTTATAGAGGAAATATTAAAGGATATTCTGTTGTTTATGAGGAAAATAGATTTACTATTGAAGTCTCAAGTAATTTTCAGAAAAATAGAATGACTGCCCAAAAAGGAGACATAACTTATGTTTTTGATGATATTATAAATGAAACAAATATTGACTGGGAAAATCAACAAAAACCAGATTTTGATAAAGATATTTTAGAAAGAGTTGTGATAAGAAAGGGAGATTCTTCAAAAAAATATTCCAATCCATATAATAATAAAAAAAATTCAATTGATACATCAACTCTTCAGGGTCAAAGAGCACAAGAGGTTTTTAATAAAGCAAATCCGTTATATAAAAGTTTAAGAGAAAAAATCAGAGAGAGTTTGCAAAACAAGTATGAAACAGAACAAAAACCTTTTATAGATTCTTTCCAAGAATAAAACTTTTCGGTTTCTGTTATTTTAAAGAGTACTCTTTTTTTGGGCTAATATATCTGCGAGCTTAAAAAATTATCGGATTTAACATTAGATTTGATGGAAAAAAGATTAAGATAATTATTTAAACTTTGACTATCTTGTTACATTAGAAAATAAATCACATTCAAAACCCTTTTCTATAATGTGACGTTCGGTCAGGGTGTTATTTTTTAGCTATCTTCCAAACTTTTTCAAAAAACCTTTTATATTTTTCAGCTACCCTCTTAGAAACAATCTCAAAACAAATATCATAATCTCCCCAAAGGGGAATTATAACTCTATTCTTCCCAATAATTGCTCCTGTTGGCAAAGTTAAATCATATCTCTTTATTGAGTAATTTTTATGTAAAACATCTTTGATGAATTTATCCTTAAGCGAAGGATGAACAATTCCTTTTGCTCCAATTCCTTTATCAATCCGTTTATTGTGATAATTCTTAAAAAATAAATCCATGTTTTTGCTTGTTAATTCATCTGAAGTAATACTAAAAAAATAATATTCTTCTCCTTTCTTCATTTCTTTAAGCAAATTCTGAAAAGCTGCACTAATTCCTTTAACCCCTGTATAAACTTGTGCCGATTCTTGTTCAAAAGAGCCTTTTTTTGCGTTTATCTGAGGAATTAAGTTTTCAAAATCCTCATTAAAATCATTCAATTCTTTTTTCTGTTCATTTACATAGTCTAAAACAGAATTTGGATTTGTCATTTGATAATTTTTTGTTCCATCTTCCACACTTGAACTCACAAATCCTTTTTGACTTAGTTTATCAAGAATTAAATAGACTTTTGAAGATGAAACTTTAGATTTCTTCATTATTTTGAAAATTGGAGCTTTACCTAAATCAATCAACGCTTCATAAACTCTAATTTCTCCATCTGTCAATCCTACCTTCTTTAATATTGTTAAATCCATACTAAATAGTAATTTTCCTAACTATATAAAACTTATTATTCTTTTCCCACATGGGGGGAAACAAGCTTTAAGAATGGGCTGGTTATTCTTTATGAGTAAAAACATGACCATACAAAAACAACAAACAATTCAAGGAAGAATTTATGTTCCAAAAGGTGAAGATATTGGAGAATTAAATAAATTAAACAGAGTAAGACTTACAACAAGGGGATTGAAAAGAAGGTATTTTTTTAAAAGTGCAGTTGTTGAAAAAGGATGTTATAAAGAAGAGGAGTTTGATGAGGTTCACCCTTCCCGTTGTTCAACAAGAAGCGAATATATGTCGAAATGGAGTTGTTTCGAGATAGATACTACTTTTGACTTTACCAATGAGATAATAGAGAATCTTCCTCTTCAAGAGAGTAGGTTAGTGGTTAGAAAATTAGACAACATTCATAGTCAATCCGAATTATTACTTCAAGATGCAATAGCTTTGCCGGGAAAAGTGAGATATACTTTTTTCCCAATTTTTGATTTTTCAGGTAAAGGGTATTCACTGAATGGAGGACAGATTCAGATTGGAGAAATCAATTGTTATTTCCTAACAACAAGAAGAAGCTATCTAAAGGGTCGGCGGAAATATTGTTTTAATGATTATGAAGATTATGAAGAATGGATTCCTAATCCTAAGAGAAATAAATTTAAAGCAATTATTTTATTGCATTCAAACACAGAAGAGTTAGATAATCTCGAAAGAAAATTAAAAAATAAATAAAATGACAGAAAATAAAGGATTAAATATAAGGAAAGCAAAACAAAAATTAGAACAAACAACACTTGGAGAAATAAGGCCTATTTATTTTGGGCAATTTAATGATAAGCTCCCTGTTGGGCTAAGAATAGCTACTCCATTTGATCGAGTAGAATTAGCAGACAAAGGGTATACTTCTATGGAGAGAGATATAATGTTTGAGAAATATGTCCTAATAATTCCTCCAAACGAGGGTGAACAATATAAAATGATATTTACAGGGAACTCTGCATATGGAAAAAGCGATTTGCCTAAATTTGAAGCTAATCAAAGGAAAGAACTTGAAATGAGTCCTTCGACAATAAAAGGCCGGGGAGGCTACATTCATAAGGGAAAATTAGAAGGCAAATCATTTACTTTTGAAACTAAGTGGCGTGAAAGCTTTGCATACGGTGAAATTTTTTTATCTCATTTAGGAAAAATGGCAGAGTATATTTTAGATACAAGTGATATGAATTATCATTATCCAAAAAATAGAGTAATTAATTCAGTCCTTAACCACATTAAAGAATTATACGGTGCAGAAATATTAGAAAAGGATCCAACACTTAGAAAAAAATCATTTAGAATTACTATACCTGAAATTAATTCTCAACAGAAAAAACCTTTTATGAGACCAATTGTGGGTGACGATCAAAATCCCCTTCAGTTTTATGCACCCCATCAAATCGTGTAAAAAAATTAAAAAATAATGTCATGTATGTTCCTGATGAGCACACCAGAGAAGGGAAAATGCTTTCTACTTATGTAAGTTTAGAAGAATTAGCAAAAGCCCTTAAATCTAAAAGAATGAATGGATTAGAAGAAGGAATTTTAGATGCGCTAAAAATACCAGAGATAAGCCATTTTTAAAAGTTTCTTATTGTAAAATCTAACTTTAATCTAAGGATAACGCCCAAACAGAAGTTATTTTATTAAAGTATCAATCTTAAAATTAAGATGATTATCCCTGTTACAAATATTGTCAGGTCAAGTCCAGAGATTTTCCCATGAATTTTTTTAGAAAAATATAAAATAGGCAATAAGAACAAAAACAATACTATTGAGTTAATATAAACAAATACATTCATAATTCCATTAAAAAGAAATGTGAGAATAAGAAATAACTGTATAACTGAAAAGATGGCATGTACATAACCCGCGGCAGAGGATTTACCGTTTTTAATGTTAAAGAGGTGACATGGTCTCTTCTCTTTTATGTGTTGTTTAATATAATATTTAGCACTTACATAATTAATTAACAAACTAACAACTCCAAGCAAAATAAATACATTCGGATTAAAAATTATAGTATATATCCAGAAAAAATTAAATGGAACAAATAACCAATCTAACAAATAGGTGGGAGGGTGTTTCTTAAAGAGATGTAGTTCTTTTTTCTTTCTTGATAAGTGGAACTGTAAAAGCCAAGAAATTATTGGAAGTATAGCAAGGATTAATCCAATTAAGATATATTCTCCCATAAGAACTAATTATTTAATATATTATATAAATATAACTTTCCTTAGTTATTAGACAAAAAGTAAGAACGTCAAACTTTTTATTTAACACCCAGATAGGAAGTTATTTCTTAGCCAATCTTGCTTTGGTTTTGGCTCTTTGAATTTCACTAAGTTTCTTTCGAGCCTCTTTTTGTTCGGAAGACATTGGTTTTTTACATGAACGCATACGCCTGGTCATGGCTTGTTTTTTATTTTTTCTCAATCTGTTTTTTCTCATAAAATTTTAAAGAATTTGTGTATATATATGTTTTGTAGAGCTTTTTTAACAATTTTTACTTTTTTAACCTAATCTCTATAAACCATAAATTCTTCTTTTAATGAATGGAAAAACCTAAATTAAAACAGTGGTTTGTGTATATTCTTGAATGTGGGGATGGTTCATATTATACTGGTGTTACAAATGATATTGATGTTAGGATGAGGGCACATGCAGGGGGAAAAGGAAGCAAGTATGTTTACAAAAAGGGTTTTAGGAGGTTGCTTAAAGCTAAGCAATGTAAAAATAAATCTGATGCATGCAAGTGTGAGTATGCAATAAAGAAATTGCCTAGGAATGAGAAGTTGGATTGGTTTGAATATTTTTGAAGTGGGTAAAGTTATTCAAATTCTAATACACAAGATTTTAAATAACATTAAACTATTTGGTTTTCGTGGAAAAAATAAATATAGGTTATTTATATGGAAATTTAAAACTCTCTAAAGAAGACCAAATATTTTTAGAACTTGCTGAAAAGAAAAATATAAATCTTGTAATGTTAAATATTGCAAATGATATGGGAGAAGAAGAGATAGAGAAGAAAGCTGAAGTGTGTGATTTAATCTTCAATAATACTGCTGGGGAACTTGCCATAGAAGTTTCAAAAACATTAGAAGAATTAGGAAAAGTTGTTATAGAAAATCCAAAGGTTTATTATTATACAGAAAATAAGTGGATGTTTTATGTAAAATGCAAAAAAAATAAAATTCCTTCCCCAAAAACAATTTTGTTGCCATGTAGATTGGGAGGAGTAAAAAGAGAACTTGTAAAATTTAATGGCTGGCCCGTTGTTTTGAAGAAAATTTCTGGAGAGCAAGGAGAATTTGTTGAAAAAGCCGAAAATGTTGAAGAGGCATTAGTAATCATAGCAAAATTTTGGGAGAAAAGTGTTGATAGGGCCCCAATAATAGCACAGGAATTCATAAGATCAAAATCTTATAGGGTAACAGTAATTGGAGATAAAATAGTTCAAACCACACTAAAAGATGGTCATGGATGGAAAGCCACTGCGATGTATTCAGAAAAGCTAGAAAGTTTTGAAATGAATGAAGAATTGGAAAAACTTGTTAAAAAAATTGTAAATGTATCTAAAATGAATATTTGTGGAATTGATTTTATGAAAAGGGGAGATGAATGGCTTGCAGTGGAAATTAATGCAGAACCTTCTTTTGAATTGATTGAAGGAGATACAGAAATGATTATATCAGAAGTTTTAGATTTTTTAAAAAAGAAATTTGAGGATAAGAAAATTAAGCCTTCTCTTTCCCAGGATAAATCTTTTCAAACTCTTTAATTTTTTTTAGAGGTAAATCTGCGTATATAAGCCCTTCTTCATCATAAATATCTTTGATTATTCTATGAGGAGAGCATATGGCCGAATAACAAATTAGGTCTTTTTCATTTCTGAATGGGCTACAAAAGCATACGAAAAATAAATTTTCAAAAGCCCTAGATCTTATAATAGACTTAAGTAAACTTAATTCTCTTTTCTCATGTGCATTATCATGGGCTTTTTCCTCATATGCCCATTGAGATGGGCAAAAAACAATTTGGGCTCCCTGATTTTTCATTTTTTTGAATAATTTTGGAAATGCTAAATCCCAACAAATTGCAATTCCAATTTTGCCAAAATCTGTTTCAAAAACTTTTACATTCCTACCTGGTGTTACCCCCTTTTCAGCATAAAGTTTTATTTTTTTATAGGTGCCCTTTATTTTTCCAGATCTATCTATGAGAACAGAAGTATTGTATAGTCCAGACTTAAACATAAAATCCTCAGTAATTATACACCAAATTTCATTTTCTTTGCAGGCCTTTTGGATTTCTTTTAGGAAATCGTGCTTAAAATCAAGATATTTCTCTTTTAGCATACAGGTTTCTGGAAAACATACTATATCTGCTCCTATTTTCTTTGCTTTGTGTATAAAACAAAGGATTTTTTCCAAATTATCCTTTTTGTTAATATCAAAGTACTTTATTTGTGCAAGAGCTATTCTGGGTTTTCTTCTCATTTAGATTATACCTGAAATGAATTTAAATACCTTTTTAGGGGTAAAAAGTGAATTATATAGAGAAATCTTAAAATTTCCACTTAAATTCCCCTTTCATTTAAGAGAGATTGAACTAATCCATTTATGTTTGGAAACCTTGTGGGGGATTTCTTTTATTTTGTTTTGGCTGCCTTCTACAAAATAGCTAAAGACATTCTTTTTTGTCTCTCTGTTTATTTCAAGAAAAATTAAATTTGTCTTTTTAATTCCTACTTCCTTTAAAAATCCTCTAACTTTTTTTTCTTCAATAGAACTGATTGTTTCAATTACAAGTTTTTTTCTGTAAGAACCTATTCCTTTTTTTTCAAGATAGGAATCTGATAAAATGACTACCCAAACTAAAGCATAAACAATACCCCCTAAAAAATATTCACCCATTCCAAAAATAATTCCTAAAATTGAAAAAAGCCATAAAGATGCTGCGGTTGTAAATCCAAAAATTTTGTCATTGTCTCTTATCAAAGCTCCTGCCCCGAGAAATCCAATTCCAGTCAAAATTGAACCTAAAATGAATATGGGATTTTCAGAATAGAATTTTAATCCTGTTAGGGTCATTGCACAGGCTCCCATTGAAACAAAAATGAAAGTTCCGAAACCAACCGGCTTATGAGATTTTTGCCTTTGAGTTCCAAATGCGAAGGCTAATAAGAAGACAATTCCAAGTCTAAGCACGACAGAATAAATTTCCATTAGCAAATTACTTTGATGAAGTTTTTAAGCTTTTATTCCTAAAAACCGGCTTTGTGCATAAAGTTTAAATAATGACTTACTTTTTTCCAAAGGGATTTTTCTTTCCTTTTGTGCCTTTACCTTTAATTAAATCTCTTGTGGATTCAGAAATTTTTTTTTCTATTTTTGAAAATTTTTTTCTATCTTTAGAAGTCATAGGTCTTCTATAAAGGCGAGTATCTCTTCTTATAGAACCAGCATCATAGAAGGGAGTAAACCTTCTTCTAGTTGAATCAACTTTAGGGTCATTGTATTCTCTAGAAGGACATTGTTTCTTTGGATAATTGTTTATTTCACAAGGTTCATTCCCACTGGTTTCAAGGTAATTTTTCAAGCTTTGGGGAAAAACCATTCCATCTTCTACCATATATCCCTTCAAATATTATTCTTTATAAATTTTATTGCGCTAAAGAGATATCTTTTTCACTTAATAGAACAAATTATTAATATAATCTAATAATTATTTAATAATTATTCAGAATTCCATTCAGGACACATTGACTTATATTCACACCATCCACATAGCATAGATTTACAGGGAGGAAATTCTTTTGTTTGTCTTATTTTGTTTATCAATTCTTTTATTTCGTATTTAAGAGTTTCAAGTTGTTCATCTGTTCTTTTTGAAATTATTTTATGATTGTGAGCTAGATAGTGCCAGACTAAGATGACTTCTTTATCTTTTCCATATAATTCTTTTATTGCAATTGAATAAAGTGCAAGTTGTCTATCTCTGTCCATTGTTTCTTGAGATGGGAGAGTGCCCGCTGTTTTATAATCATGAACTTCATAATGGCCTTTGTTTATATCTTGAACCAATCTGTCTATAAATCCCATAATTTTTGTATTTTCATCTAATTCTATTATTATTTTTTTCTCACACTCAATAGTTCCATCTTTGAAAGGCTGATGTTTTTGAAAATAATTTACAAGGAATTGAATTCCTTTGTTTAGATAGTCATTTGGAGTTAATTCTTGTCTAACAATTAAGACATTTTCTGGAATATTTTTTTGCCATATTTGTATATAATATTCTATAATTTCATCGAGTGCTGGGCTTTTTTCAGGGTTTTTGTTTACAGAATTATAAATCCATTCTAAAGTATCATGGACCGCACTTCCTAAATGAGATTCAATTGATTTTTCAATTATTGGTTTTATTTTATCAATGTATCTAAATTTGTATTTCAATTGACATTGTTCAAATGTAGATAATCTTGAATGAGAATATATTTCCATTAATTGTAAAAAAAGAAAGAAGTTATAAAGTTTTGGGAGAATTAATTGTTACTACGAATGTCTTTTGCCAAAAATCCCCACCAACTTGCTTTTTTGTTTATTATTTCTCCAGTTTCTGGATCTACATTAAATTGAACTTTCTCTTTCAAAGGGAAAATAAAGAATAATCTTGCTCTTTTTTGTGCTTGAATGTGATATCCATCTTCTGTTAAATTCATGAATTCATTTTGAATCATTGCTCTTGTTTGATTTTGTATTCTTTCTTTTATTTCATCAGGCATCATTACTTCAAAAGTTTTATTTCCTTTGAATGTTCCATAAACTTTTCCATCTTCACTTTTGTAGAGACTAACATTTGTAGACATATTCATATTTTTTACCTGTACAATAACATTTCCAGAATTTCCAGCATAAATACTCATAGATCTAGTTCCATTTCCAAACGAGCATTTTGTAGTTGATCCAGAACAAGTGCAATCATTTGGACACTCTGATGAATTTGCAGATCTAACCTTTAATTTGTTTCTTTCTTTAACAATATTTTGTATTTGTGCTTGTGTTAGGGTTCTTTTTTGGTATTGATTAGTCGCTCCAACCATATTTCTCTCTTGTTCTCTGTTTTGTTCTCCTATACATTCAAATTCTTCATCATCCCATCCTTCGTATCCTTTGTTTAAACAACATTCATCTTGATATCCTGGAGAAACAGTTCCACATGAAGCTCCAACAATTGTCTCATTATCTTCTAAATTAGAATTACCTTTAGAATTCTCATTTTCTGCTATAGCAAATCCTACTAATAAAACAGCAAACATTACAATCACTAAACTCTTTTTCATATTTAGCTATAGAAATAATTGTTTATAAATTTTAGGGTTTGATTACAATTTACAAAACTTCACCAAAGCCAATCAATCTCCAGTGATTATCTATGTTTCTTGCAATTCCAGCATTATCCCCTTTTAATCCTATTATGGGAATATTTAGAGATAATTCTATGTTGTCTTTGGATATTTTTTCTACATTTCCTAATGTAATAGTTGTGTTTACAGAAAGCATGAGCATTTCTTTTGTTTTTATGGGTTCAACTTTTTGATGTTGCTCTGTTCCAAGAACTTCCTCAAATAGCTTTGTTTTTATGTTTAATTTATATGTTATTTCTGGAAGATTTCCTTTTAGTGAAACTACACATCCATTTAAAGAATCTGATTTTGTTAAGAATGGATCCAAAGAAGTTTCAATTGAAATGCTTGCTCCCGGAGAAATTTCTTTAAGGGATTTTGTTCCTTTGTAAAGAGAGATTATTTCTGCAGTGAGAGTTTGATATACTGTTTGATTATTTTTCTTTAAATTTAATCCGGGTTTTATTTCTATTTCATCTCCTACTTTTAATTTTCCTCTTTTTAGGATTCCTCCTAAAACTCCCCCTTTTAATTCAGGAATTTTTGTTCCTGGGCGATTTATATCAAAACTTCTTGCAACTAAAAAAATTGGTTTAGAAGTTTCATCTTTTTTGGGTATTTCTATTTTACAAAGCTCTTCGAATATTTTGTCAATGTTTATTTCTTGTTGTGCAGAAACTGGGATTATTGGGGAATTTTCTGCCACTGTTCCTTTTACAAATTCTTTTATTTTTTTGTAATTTTCAAGCGATTTTTCTTTTGAAACTAAGTCAATTTTATTTTGAACTATTATAATATTTTTTATTCCTTTAGCTTGCAGTGCCATAAAATGTTCTCTTGTTTGGGGTTTTATTCCTTCATTTGCTGCAACAACCAGTATGGCAGCATCTATAATTGCCGCCCCTGAGAGCATGTTTGCCATGAGCATCTCATGTCCTGGAGCATCTATAAATGAAATATATCTTTTGGGGGTGCCTTTTTTGTTGTTATAATTCTCTCCATCTTTGTATATAATTATTTCAGCATATCCAAGTTTTATTGTAATTCCTCTCTTGAGTTCTTCAGAATGAGTGTCTGTAAATTTTCCAGTCAAGCGACTAAGCAAAGTTGTTTTTCCATGATCTATGTGCCCAACAACTCCAACATTAATTTCTGGTAATTCTTGTGATTTCGTCATGTAATTCAATCGGAGAAAGAGTTTTTAAGGGTTTTTGTGTGTTGTTTAGAATTATTTTCCTACTTTTCCGTCCCCGTCTAAATCAGGTAATACAATACTTCCTTTTAAATTATAATCATTCTTTTTTCTTACCTCGTCTAGATATAATTTGTAATTGAATCTACTAGGTACTATATTTTCATTTGTATAACAGCTATAAATTCTTCCATTTTGATTGTAAAATCCAATCCATTCAACATTTTCATCTTTAAAATCTTCTGGTCCTAAAAACCAACTATCCATTTCCTTTGCTATGGGGTATAATACGCCTGCGGTACATAAAGTAAGAACACCCCATCCAGCATTTCTTTTAACCATTCCAGTTATTTTTTCAATAGTTTTTCCCATATTCTTTTTAGAATTATAGTATTTATAAATCTTTCTATTAGTTACTATTTAGTAGAAGTGACAGTCTTAAACTTTCTTTGTTTCGACTTTTTCTTCAGCTTTTTTTTCGCCTGCTTCAGTTTTTTCTGCAAATATTTCAGAAAGTTTTTTTGGCCCTTCTTTTATGAGTTTGAGATTAATTTGAGTTATTGCAGGAGAAATAATTTTTCCTCTAACAGTTTTTCTTAATCTTAATCCTCCAGGTGTTGGATTAGATCTTTTCTTTTTTCCTTCCCTTTTTGGACGTTTGTGCATTCCTTTTCCATATCTTAATAGAACTTTTTTTAAGCCTATTCCTTCAACTTCCTTCATTGATGTAAATCCTGACTTGTCACTTGTTCCTCTTATTTCAAATTCGTATCCTTCAAGAGATGGAGAAACTTCTTTTCCATTTATCTTGTCTCCTAAAGATTTTCCAACTAGCTCTTCGGATTCAATCTCAATTTTGTAAGTTTTACCTTCCTTAGTACCTATATTTATTTTGAATGGCATAATATTTAGATTGAAAAATGGTTTTTAAATCATTCGTTTTATAATAAGAACTTTTTGACAATTATTCTTTTTTTAATTTTAACTTAGGGTAAACTTTATTAATTGACTTTCTTTTTTGATTTGATGAAAAAAGAGGATAAGACAAAAAATGAAATTATCAATTTGAAAACTGTTTCTAAATATTATAATATGGGAGAAACAATTGTTAAAGCTGTAGATGGAATAGATATTTCGATTAAAGAGGGAGATTTTGTTGCTATAATGGGCCCAAGTGGTTCTGGAAAATCAACTTCAATGAATCTTGTTGGAAGTTTAGATATGCCCACACAAGGACATATATTTCTTGATGGTGAGGACATTTCAGAATTGGCTGAATCGGATTTAGCACAAATTAGAGGAAAAAAAATAGGATTTATTTTTCAAAATTTTAATCTTATTCCAAATTTAACTGTAAAAGAAAATGTTATGCTTCCAATGATGTTTCAGGGAACTGATGTTTATGAAAGAGAGGCAGTTGCAGAGGAACTTTTAAAAAAAGTTGATTTGGGGGATAGGATGGATCATTATCCAAACCAAATTTCTGGTGGACAGATGCAGAGAGTAGCAATTGCTCGAGCTTTGGCGAATGATCCAGAAGTTATTCTAGCAGATGAACCTACAGGAAATTTAGATACTAAAACTGGTGAGAAAGTTATGGAATTTTTACAACAATTAAATAAAGAAGGAAAGACAATTATAATGGTTACTCATGAACCTGAGCTTGCGGAAGCTTACGCTAGAAAAGTTTATTGGTTAAGGGACGGAAAGGTAGAAAAAGTTACCCATAAAAGAAAGGGATTTAAAGTTGTGGAAGAAGAAAGAGATTTAATCAAAAAACATAAGGAAAATTCGAATAAGGGAAAGAGGGGGAAGTAATATGTTGAGAGATTATTTCACTCTTTCATTTAAAAATTTAAAACATAGAGGAATTAGAAGTTGGTTAACTCTTCTAGGAATTTTTATTGGCATTGCAGCCGTTGTTGCTTTAATAACTTTAGGAAATGGATTGCAGGCAGCTGTAGGAGCACAATTTGGAGTTAGTTCTACAGAAGTTATAACTGTTCAGGCAGGAGGACTTAATTCTTATGGGCCCCCAGGATCTGGAGCAGTTGTTCCTTTAATAGTTGGAGATGTTGAAGCCATAGGGAAACTTAGTACGGTTGTTAGAGCCCTGAGGAGAAATCTCCCTTCTGGAAGATTAGAATTTAACGATAAAGTCATTTTTGGTAGTGTTATGAGTATGCCTGATGGAGAAGATAGAGAATATGCCTATGATACTTTAGAATTGGAAGTTGAAGTTGGAAGGCTTTTGAAAGACGGGGATAATAATAAAATTATGTTAGGTTATAATTTTTATGCAGATAAAGTTGGGCTAGAGAAAGCAATAAAGGTTGGAGATAAAGTTTCTATTCAAGGAGGGTCCTCGGCTCAGAGAGACTATGAGATAATTGGAATAGCAAAAAAGAAAGGGAGTCTTGTTTTTGATAATGTTGTTTATATGAATGAAAAACCTCTCGAAGATTTAATGGGTTATGGGGATAATGTAGATTTAATTGTAGTGCAGGTTAAAAGTGAAGATTTAATGGATAAGACTAAAGAAGATATTGAAAAATTATTGAGAAAGAGAAGAAATGTTAAAGAAGGAGAAGAAAATTTTGAAGTATCTACTCCTGATGCAATGATGGCCACTGTTAATACAGTTTTGAATGGAGTTCAGGCATTTATTATAATTATAGCATCAATTTCAATAATTGTTGGGGCTATTGGAATTGTAAATACAATGACAACTTCTGTTTTGGAGAGAAGAAAAGAAATAGGAATTATGAAAGCTATTGGAGCAAAGAATGAACATATATTTATGCAATTTTTAGTTGAATCTGGATTGATGGGGTTAATTGGAGGGGCAGTTGGGGCTATGGTGGGAATGATAGTTGGGATTGTTGGAACTATGGGAATTGGTAATTTTATTGGTTCGAATATTCCTTTGGCTATTAGTTGGTGGCTTATAATTTTCTCTCTAATTGGGAGTTTTGTTATTGGAGCAGTAGCAGGAATTGCTCCAGCAATGCAGGCAGCTAAACAAAATCCTGTGGATGCATTAAGAGGATAAAATGGTAATAAGCGAAGAAAGTATAAAATATTCGTTGAGAAATTTAGGACATAGAAAAGCAAGAAGCTTCCTTACAATTTTGTCAATATTTATAGGAATAGCCACAATTTTTATTTTTATAAGTTATGGATGGGGGCTTTATGATTATATGGAAGAGATGAGTTCAAGTTCATCAGCAGATAAAATTATTATTCAAGCAAAGGGCTCAGCTGGGATTCCTGGACTCGACGATACTTTTAAACTAACAGATGATGATTTGAGGGCAATTGAAAAAACTTCTGGAGTTGAAGAAGTTACGGGATTAAGGTTTAAGGTCGTTGAAATTCAGCAAGGCGATTTAAAAAAATATACATTTTTAATTTCATATGATCCAGAAAAACCTCTTATGATGGAACTTTCAAATATTAAAATTGGTTTTGGTAGAGATTTAAATAAAGGTGAAAAAGGAAAACTTATTGCAGGTTATAGCTATCAAGTTCCAGATGCTATTTTTCCAAAAGCTTACGAGATTAATGATAACTTGGAGGTGAATGGAGAGAAAATTAAAATTGCTGGGTTTTATGAATCTATTGGAAGTCCTCCGGATGATGCCCAAATATATGTTACAAATGATTATATGGAGGAACTTTATCCTGATGAAGAACTTTCATATGGTTGGATTATTGCTAGAGTAGATGTAGATAATCTTGATCAGGTTATTGAGAGAGTTGAGAAAAATTTGAGAAAGGAAAGGGGATTGGAAGAGGGGAAAGAAGATTTTTATGTTGCATCATTTCAAGATATGATTGAAGCTTTTGGAACTGCATTGAATATTATAATTGGTTTCGTTGTTCTTATTGCACTCATTTCAGTTGTTGTTTCTGCGGTTAATACTGCTAATACAATGATTACTTCTGTTCTTGAGAGAATAAAGGAGATAGGAATCATAAAATCTATAGGGGGAAGAAACTCGGAAGTTTTCAAAATCTTTTTGTTTGAGTCAGCATTTTTAGGTTTTGTTTCAGGCGTAATTGGAGTTATATTGGGGTGGTTGGTTAGTTATATTGGAGGAGTTATATTGTATAATTTGGGTTGGGGTTTCCTTAGTCCTCATTTCTCATTCTGGCTTTTTGCAGGATGTATTTTGTTTGCTACATTAACTGGAGCAATTTCAGGTGTTATTCCTGCAGTAAGAGCTTCAAAGATTAATCCCGTTGATGCCTTGAGATATGAATAAGATTATTCTAAAATAAGTTTAATGAATTAATCTTGTGGTTTCAGACTATAAAGGATTTCTTCTAATGGAAGACCTCTTTTTTGAGGGTGCTGTATTGTTCCACTATATATTGGCTTATCGAATAATTCCTCTTTTTGATCAAAAAAAGCTGCAGAGATAGTATCTTCTAATTCTTCTTTAGGGCTCGTCAAAATAATCCTTCCAATCAATTCATGTTCATAAATTTCTTTATTTGTAAACGGTTCTCTATTTTTATATGACTTAATTAATCTGTTTAAGAATTTCCAATCACAGCTTAATTCATCTGTAGCAGAAGAAGTAATAACCATCCCTTTATTTGGTAATAAGCCTTGTTTCTCGAATGCTTTTATTGAGCTTCCTGAATGACAACTATCATTAATAAAAATGTATTTCCCACAATCTCTTATTAACTTTGCCCATCTTGAATACTTCAGTGAAGTCCTAATAGAAAAGAAGTTTCTCTCTCCTCCGAAACTTCCCTTTCTTCCGTGTCCGTTGTATAAAAATAATATATTTGGATTATCTGTTAGTTCCTTTGCAAGATTTATAAATGTTTGAGTTCCTTCAAGAATGCAATCTCTTGCATGGTGTGTGCAGATAATATGTCTGATATTTTTTGGATTAAATCTCGCTTCATTGGTTAAGAAATTTTGAAAATATGTGGATTCCTGTGCAAATCTTGGTTCATCTCCACTTATTAATAATGCATACCAATCATCTTTTTTTATTTCAACCATTAAACTTTCAAAGAAATCTAAGGTTTTTAAAAATAGTTATTAGATTATAATTTAGTTATTTTTATCTTTATTTAATAAAATTCAAGAATCTTTTTAATGTTTATGTAAATTATGTTTTGCGGCGTGTTTTTTCTTTTTTCTTCTTCTATACCACCAATAAACTATTCCACCAATAATAAGTATTATAAATATATAAGTTACTATCAAAGTTCCATTTTCATTTCCCTCTTGGAAGTATTTAGAATCAAATGTAACTGTTTTTTGTAAATTTCTTCTTACATTAATAGAGTCTGTATATATTACACTCAACATTATTTCTCCATCTTTTGGAATCGCTTCGAAATTTGCAGTTGTGTAGTCATTTGAATCTAGGTCTCCTATAATATTTCTATAAGAGCCTTTAATATTAATATTTTCTTGATTAGGAATTTCTAGAGTAAGAGCTTCTATATCTGACTTCCCAATGTTTAAAATTTCTAAAGTAAGTGTGTTTGATGTAGAATCGTAATCTTTAATTGTTATTTCAAAATTTGCTCTTATATCTTCAACAGTTATATTAAATTCTTGAATAAGGGTTGTAGTCGCACCAATTGAATTGGAATAATAAACTTCTATTGGATTTTCTCCATCAAGTGCATTTTCATCTATTCTTAGTTTGTAAGGAGCAAGATAAAAAGATCCATAGTTTCTTTGGTATGTTCCAGAATTTATTTTTATGGGATTTACAATGTTTGGATCAAGATATACTGGATAATCCTCTTTTATACCAAAAGTAATCGTTCCACAATCTAAGTTTTGAAGTCCATCTATCTCAAAAACAACTTTAACATAATCTCCTGGAATTGCAGGATAAGGATCTTGATTTAGGAGAGAAACTTCCAAATCACACGCTCCTGCTGTGACTATTCCTATAACATAAAATATAGCAAGGAATAAAACAAAGTTTGTGATTATCCTCTTCTTCATGATACTTTTAATTTTTTTTTGTTTTTAAATATTTGCAATTTTGTAAAAATGGTTAATGCAGTGCAAGAATTTTTATAAGCTATTTTATTGTGAATATTTTATGGCAGAAGTTGGAAAATTGAGTTTAACAAAGATTACAACTTACAAAGGATGTAGCATGGCTTATTTTCTAAAATATATTGCGCACGAAAATGTTCCCACAAATGTAAGATTTGTTTTTGGAAAATCAATTCATTACTTTGCAAAAAGATTTTATAAAATTAATTATAAATCTGCAGAGAGTTTTTCAAATGCCTGGAAATATTATTGGTCTTCAAATATTGAAGGGAAATTTTTGAAAGGACAAGAAAAGGTAAATCTAGAGAAGAAAGAATTCGAATTAAAAAATGGGTTTGTTTTTGCTATAGGTAATCATGTTGACTTAGGACCTGAGCCGGTTGGAGTTTTCTTTGGATACAGGAAACTCGGAGAAAAGATTCTGAAAAGATTTTATGCTAGACATATTCCTGAAAAGGATCCTAATAATGAAAAAAGAAATGTTCCTTTTGGAATAGAAAAAAGTTTTGGGGTTAAGAAGAGTGAACCTTTAGAAATAGGGGGATATCCTATAAGGGGGGTTTTTGATAGAATAGATAAAACGAATAAGGGGTACATTATTACGGATTATAAGACAGATAAGACTTCTCCCAAACCGAAGTCTTTCACTCTTCATAGAAATATTCAATTCACATTATATAGTTGTGCTTTTAGGAAGTTATTTGGAGAAGAAGAGGAAAGAATATTATATTATCATTTGAGATCGGGCAGTGTGCTTGAAACACATAGAAGTGAAAAAGATTATGATTATTTAAAAAGGTTATTGGATGAGGTTGCTTATGGAATATCGAATGATAACTTTGTTCCTTTTTATTGTTTTAATTGTAATCTTTGTGATTATATGCCCGCTTGTGAAAAATATTCTCTCCCATATCATGGGGGCCCAAAGATTATTGATTTGGAAGGAAGGATAAAACCTGCTAAAGAGTTTAAAGATTGGGATATTGATGTTCCAGAATGGGCAGAATTTCAAGAAGCAGTATAATTATATTCCCCAATCTGCTTTTTCTTTTCTTTTTATTTCTGCTATTTCTTGAAGTGTTTTCATTTCGTTTCCTGAAAGTAAATCTTTATTTTTCTTAAAAGTTCTAAATTGTGATTCTTCCAAATCAGAATAAAGTATGTTTTTTTCTTTCATTACTCTCTCAAAATTTATACCTGAAACAGATATTGCTACTTCCATTCCCTCATTTGCTTCTTGAACCGATTTCTTTTCAGATTGTATATTTTTTATTTTTCCTATTTTTTCTCCATTTTCATCTATGAGTCCTATATTTTGTTTTAATTTTCCAGCTTCAACTTTTACTCCAAATATTGCAGGATTTGTATTTCTAAAAACATATTGATGAAGGATTTTTAATTTACACACCGTTGCTAATTTCATTAATCTCTTCTTTTCAATTTCTTTTTGTTTTTCAAGTCTCCAATCCGTTAAATCTTCTATTAGTTTGTAAACTACCTCTTCAGTAATTACTTTTATCTTTTTTCCACAGTCTTTTATTAATTCTTTTGCATCTTCTTTTATGGAAACATTAAATCCAACTATTATTGCGTCTATTTCATTTATTTCAGTATTTGCTTTTGCAGATATAACATCTGCTTTATTTATATCTCCTATACCCACTTTTACAACAGGTACTTTTTGATTTTCAAGAAGAAATAACAATGCTTCAAGACTTCCAAGAGAATCGGCTTTCGCGATTATACCATTCTTTTTTGTTTGTATTTTTTCAGAAATTTCTTTCTTAAATTTTTCTTTTAATTTTTTTATGTTATCTTTGTATATTTCAAAAGGCATTCCTGGAAGAACCTCTTCTTTTTCAATTAATTGCATTCTTATTCCAGTTGAAGCTGTGACTTTTTCTTTTGGTTTGAATTTAGTACTTAATGGTTCTATTTCTTCAAGAACTCTTATTTTTGTTATAATTGGTTCTTTTTCTATATCAAAATTTGCAATTGCTATTTCGTCGGATTTTTTTAATTCTCCATCATATAATATTGCTTCTATATAATTTGTGGATTTTTCTTTTTTTATTTCAAGAAGCACCCCTTTAGGTTCTTTTCCTAGTTTTAATTTGTCAGAAAGATATTTTTGGCTCAATCCACAGAGCATCATAACTAATTCTGATATTCCTTCTTTGGTTCTTGCTGAGCAAGGAACCAGTGCAATTTTTTTTGTGAAATCTGAAACATTATAATATAAATCTGCATCAAAACCATGACTGTTTAAAGCACCTATAAGGGTCATGTATTTCTCATCAAAATTTTGTTTAATATTTGTTGCTTGACTTTCTATATTCTCTTTTAGAGGTTTTTCATTGTTTTTTCTCCATCCAGATATGTTATCAATCTTGTTAAGAGCTATTAAAAAAGGAGTTTTGTTTAATTTTAAAATTTGTATTACTTCTGCTGTTTGAGGTTTTATTCCCTCATTTATATCTATAACTAGTATAGCCAAATCTGCGAGAGAGCCACCCCTTTTTCTTAAATTTGTAAATGCAGAGTGTCCGGGGGTATCAATAAGGAGGAATCCTGGAATGTTTAGCTTTATTTTGTTTTCATTTAGTAGTTCTCCTATCTTTTTTTCTATTATTTCTTTTGTTATAAGTGAGAAAGAAATCTTTTGAGTGATATTTCCGGCTTCTTTTTCTGCCACAGAAGTGTTCCTTAAACTATCCAGTATGCTTGTTTTTCCATGATCCACATGTCCACATATGGTTATTATAGGTGATCTTAATTTTGTTTCTACCATGTATTTACAAGAATCTATTTATTTTTAAAGATTGATATTTCAAGTTTAATCTATTATAAAATTATTAAATAAAAATAGGAGGCAATGAACCGAAATTCAGCGCCTCCACAATTCAACCGAAGTTAAATTGACCTAACCGAAATTAGGCATTTCATTAAAGTTATTAGGCTTTTTAAAATTTTCGTTAGCCCAGTATTACCCTAAAATTAAGAAAATTAAATCCATCCCAACAAAATAAAAAATCCAACTAAAAATAGTAATATTCCAGCAACCAAATGAAGTTTCTTTATGTTTTTCTCTTTCCATCTCGAAGCATCTTCAACTTTTGCAAATCCAAAATAAACAATTCCAACAATCACAAGCATTGGAATTACAAATATTAAATTATAATAGAGAAGCCATGGAATTGTTTCAATAAACTTTAGTCCCGAAATAAGTCCAGAAGCTACAATATAAGGTCCTATTGTACAAGGAAGGAGAAAGAGAGTAATTATGAATCCTATTATGAATGCTCCTGATGGGGAAATTATTTTCTCAATTATTTTTTTCACTTTTGGTCTTAGAAATATAGGCATTTCTGTAGCAAAACTGCCTTTTTTGTAAAAGAAAAAATCTTTTACATTCAATGCTCCAAGAATCATGGCCAAAATTGCTAGTCCCTTATAAACATAACCTGAATTTTTTCCAAGAAATTCTGCAAATGTTTTAAAGAATTGAATTAATATTACCCCATAAAAAATATATCCTATAAAGACTGCTGAAACGAAAGCTAAACCTGCATACAAAACCTTTTTCTTCTTTTCAGGATTTTGAATCAAAATAGCTATTAAAACCATTGTAAGAACAGCAATAGCACAGGGATTTACAGAATCTGCTAGTGCAAGTAAAGTTATTTTTCCAAATGTAAAATTTTCTTGTAGCATTTTACTTTGTTATTTATTCTGTAGTTTTTATTTTTATCGCTTTTCCATTTATTATAGAATCAGATATTTTTTTTCTTGCAGAAGAAAGTATTCTTGAAAGTGTTGGTTGAGAAATTTGCATTTGTTTAGCGGCCATTTCCTGAGAAATTTCTTTAAAATCAATCAATCTTATTGCTTCAAATTCCGAAATATCTAATTCTATTTCTTCCAATTTTCTTATTGGAATTCCTGCTGGTTTGAAGTAGTTTGAATTAGGGTTTCCCCTAATTCTCCTTCTTTTACAAGGTCGTGGCATTTTATTCTTCCTGATTTTGGTTGAAATCTCTTCTTCCAAAACCTCTTCCTCTTCCACGTCCACAAGGACCCAATCCTTTTCCTTGAATTGGTTTTGCACCCTTACATTTTCCGAGTTGTCTTCCTGTTTTAGGTCCCTCTCCACGAGGTCCTGTTCCATCATTGTTTGGCATTTTTATTTTTTCTCTCCTTATTTAATTATGAATACATATTCATAACTATTTATAAATGTTTCTATTTTGAATACTTATTCATATCTAACATCCTGTCCATTCTTTTAATTTCCCAAATAATTGAATTCCTTCATATTTTTTACCTTTTATAATCCAAGTAGGACTTGAAGTTATACTCCCACATTTTTCTTGTTCAAAGAAACAATCAATTACATTTAGATATTGATAATTTTCTCCAAACATTTCTTCTTGAATTTCACAGGCATGACATCCTAACTTTGTGTATAATTCAGAGTTTTTTCCTATGCATTTTGAAATCTCTTCATCTGTTTCAGGAGGACCTTGTATTAATACTGCTCCTGCAATAAGTAATATACAAAGAATTATTATTAAAGTAATTAATCTGTCTTTGCTTAATCTTTTCATAAATTCTTTAATTAAAAAATGGTTTTAAATGTTATGGAGAAATTAGTTTCAGTAGTCAGGTAGCTCTTCATTTTTGTTGTCTTTCTTAACCTTTGTTTTTGGTTCTTCTTTTGGCTCTTCGCTTTCAACTTCTGCCATATCTTCTTCAGAGACAGAATTAATCATTTCTTTGAATTTATCAAAATCACTTGAAAGAATTCTAACTCCAGATTTTGTGAAACCAGTATATCTATCACTTGTTACAAATTCTCTTACAGTTAAGCCTTTTCTGCCTCCGAAATCATCTACTCTCACAACTATTTCGGTTGTATCATTTTTCTTTATCTTTCCTATATCCTTTTCCATAATTAACTATGATATGCTTCTTTTATAAATGTTTTTATGAAGACGAGAGATATCTTTGTTAGTGTATAAGTATTAATTTTAAAGTAGTAAATGAAAGAAAAGTTTATAAGGATAAGGATACCCTTTTTGATAAGGTAATTTAATATGAAAGATAGATTAGATATGATTGGGCTTTATTTAGCTATAATTGCAGTTGCACTTGGAGGAACAAGAGGATGCAATATGCTATTTAATAATAGGAGTTTAGATAAACCCGCATATCATATAGAATCTTATTCCACAGGATTAACTGGCCATATCGAATTTACAAGATATTTTGATGGTTCTATAGATGTTAAGGAATATCCTGGATTAGGACATAGACTGTTTGATTCTGAACTTCATCAAGATATAAACGGTGATGGTTTGGTTGATAGAATTAGAAAAAATGGTTCTGAATTGAAAATGAACCAACTTAGTGAAATATTAGTTAGGGAAACTGATTATCAAACAAACAAAAAAAGATTTGATAAAGCAGATACACAATTACAAGATTTAATTACAAAATATCCATCAAAGAAATAAAAATACTAATTAAAATTATTCTACAATACTAGCTTTCTTTATAACAAAATCTTTTAGAGGTTTATCTCCTGCACCAGTTTGAACACCAGCTATTTTATCTACAACATCCATACCCTCTATGACTTTTCCAAATGCAGGATGTTTTGTATCAAGAAAATTGTTATCAACAAGGTTTATAAAAAATTGTGAGCCCCCTGTGTTTGGCCCGGCATTTGCCATTGATATTGTCCCTCTACTATTCTTATTTCCCTCTTCATGTGTGAATTCATCTTCTATATTATATCCCGGTCCACCCATTCCTGTTCCTAGAGGATCTCCGCCTTGAATCATAAATCCTTCTATAATTCTGTGAAAAATAGTATTATCATAAAATCCTTCGGAAACAAGTTTTTTAAAATTCCCAGAAGTTATGGGCATATCACTATAAAGATTAATAATTATATCTCCATAGTTAGTTTCAAGTTTTATTTTTGTTTCCATTGTTTCTTTTATTGTATCTCCCGTCATTTTGGAAATTGCTACTGCACTCAAAATGAATAAAACTAAAACTACTATTCCGGTTATAGTTTTAAAATTCATAACAATTCTAAAAAATTTATTTTTTTAAAGAAGTATATTGTGTAACATATATTTTGTAGAATATAATTAATCCTTCATCTCAATTTTTACATTAACAGATTTTGGAATGGGCATTCTTACAATATGATGAAGGGTTCTTTCATTAGCAGGCAAATCAATAAGTCTTTTATGTATTCTCATTTCAAACCTATCGAATGTTGCTGTTCCATCTCCACAGGGAGATTTTCTTGTAGTTATCTTAAGTTTCTTTGTTGGAAGCGGAACTGGTCCACTTATTGTTATCCCAGATTTTTTTGCTATTTCTTTTATAGAATCACAAATATTATTTAACATTTCTATGTTTGTGCTATTTAATTTTATTCTTACTCTTGCCATATACCACTTATAAAAAATTCATTTAAAAACCTTTTTATAGGATTGTTTACTTATTTTTTGAGAGGTGATTAATTTGGAACATATATTTATTCAGTTGAGTTTGATTATATTACTTGTTTTAGGAGTTTCTTCTGTTATGAGGCTGCTTAAACAACCACTTATAATTGGATATATCCTTTCAGGTATTTTAATAGGCCCTCTCTTTTTGGATTTTATACCCTCTGGGGATACTTTATCTACTTTTTCTCAGATGGGAGTAGCCTTTCTATTGTTTATTGTGGGGCTTTATCTTAATCCAAAGGTTGTAAAAAAAGTTGGAAAAATATCCGCAATAACTGGAATAGGACAAGTGCTATTTACCTCAGTAATAGGATATTTTATATGTCTTCTTCTTGGTTTTTCTCAGATTACTTCAATATATATTGCAATCGCTCTTACATTTTCTTCAACAATTATAATAATGAAATTATTATCGGATAAAGAAGCATTAGATAAATTGTATGGAAGAATTTCTATTGGTTTTTTGCTTGTTCAAGATTTAATAGCAATAATGATTCTCATAGTTATTTCTTCATTTTCTGGAGAAACCAATTCATTGAATTTTATATTGGTACTTTTAATGAAGGGAATGGGTGCCTTCTTAATTTTGTTTGCTTTTAGTCATTATGCTCTTCCAAAATTAAATCCTTTTTTCCAAGGGTCTCAAGAATTTTTATTTGTATTTGCAATTGGATGGGCTTTTGGTATTTCTGCTTTATTTTTTTATATAGGCCTGTCAATTGAAGTGGGGGCATTAATGGCTGGAATTTTGCTTTCTATGTTCCCTTACAGTTATGAAGTTAGTTCAAGATTAAAACCTCTTAGGGATTTTTTCCTAATTTCATTTTTTATACTTCTTGGTTCTCAAATAATTTTTGTTAATATACAAGGCATGATTCTTTCCGCAATAATATTGTCCCTCTTTATACTTATAGGCAATCCCTTGATTGTTATGTTTCTTATGGGTAGATTTGGGTACAGCAAGAGTACAGGATTTATGGCTGGGCTTACAGTAGCCCAAATAAGTGAATTTTCTTTAATTTTAATTGCATTAGGAGTAAATGTAGGGCACCTTTCAAATGAAATTCTTTCTTTTGTTACAGTTATAGGATTGATAACAATTGCAGGTTCAACTTATCTTATTCTTTATTCGGATAAAATTTATCCGTATTTTTCAAAATATCTTTCTATATTTGAGAGGAAGAAAATAAAAGAAAAAGATGTTTTAGGAAAAAATTATGAATATATACTTTTTGGAGAAAATAGAATAGGCTTTTCAATAATGAAATCGTTTATGAAAATGAAAAAAGATTATCTTATTATTGATTTCGATCCTGAAAGAGTTGAGAAACTTCGTTCAAAAGGAAAGTCATGTATTTATGGAGATGTTTCAGATGTAGAATTTTTGAATGAACTCAAAATTTACAAGGCAAAATTAATAGTTTCTACAATTCCTGAAAAAGAGGTTAATTTAACTTTATTAAATTTAGTTCGTAAAAGAAACGAAGAAGGAATTATTATTGTTACAGCAAGACACATTTCTGAAGCATTAGATTTGTATAAAGCGGGTGCAGATTATATAATTCTTCCTCATTTTTTGGGGGGAGAATATACTGCAAAGATTATTGAGAGAGCAAAAGGTAATAAGAAAGTTTATAGAGAAGAAAAAGAAAAACAAATAAAAGAATTAAAAGAAAGATTGGATGAAGGACAAGAACATCCCAAAGCGGAAAAAGAACACCAATAAATCTTTATTCATGAAATGATTAATTAATATGGAAAATAAAAAAGGTTTAACAGAAGAAAGGGCTAGATTAAATTTAGAGAAATACGGATTTAATGAATTAAAGGAAACTAAATTACATTCTCCTTTAAAGATTCTTTTTCATCAAATAAAAGGAAATTTTATGATTTATCTTTTAGCATGCGCCGTAGTTTTGTCTTTTTTTGTTGGAAAAAATATAACTGCATATGCTATTTTAGGAGTTATTCTCCTTGTAATTGTGGTTGGTTTTATTCAGGAATATAAGGCTGACAAGGTAGTAAAATCTCTTCGTTCAATTCTTACGCCCATTTCAATTGTAATAAGAGATGGAATTGAAAAAGAAATTTTATCCAAAGAAATTGTCCCCGGAGATTTAATAATTTTAAGAGATGGGGAAAAAATTCCCGCGGATTGTAAAATTATAGAAGAAAAAAATTTGCTGATTGATGAATCAATTCTTACTGGTGAATCAAGGGAAGTTGAGAAGCATGCGGTTAAAAAAGGAGGAGAATATTCAGACAAAAATATTTTGTTTATGGGTTCTTTTGTTGTAAATGGAAGATGCATTGCAGAAGTAATAAAGACTGGGATGAGTACAAAATTTGGGCAGATTGCAAGTATGATTTCAACAGCAGAGAAAGAACTTCCACTTCAAAAAAAGGTAAACAAAATTTCAAAATTTATGGCTTTTGCTGCAATCATCTTTTCTGTTCTTACAGGTTTTTTTATGATACTTGGAAAACCTCTTTCAGAAAACTTGCTTGTTGATGTTTTAATTTTGGTTATTGCTTTAGCAGTTTCTGCATTTCCAGAAGGGTTTCCTGTAGTTCTTATTACGGCTTTATCTTCTGGAGTTTCAAGGATGGCCAAAAAAAATGCAATTGTTAATAGAATGTCCATAATTGAAACATTGGGGGAGACTACAGTTATTTGCTCTGATAAAACAGGAACCATAACTAAAGGAGAAATGACTGTTAAAAAGATTTTTGAAGACAATTCAATGGTTGAAGTGTCTGGGGAAGGTTATGAAGGAAACGGTGACTTTTTTTATGAAGGGAAAAAAATAGAAATTAAAAAAGAGCCAGTTTTGAGTTTGATTTTAAATGCATCAGTCATGTGTAATAATTCAAACATTCAAAGAACTGGAGAGGACAAAATTTACAAGGTTATTGGAACTCCTACGGAGGGAGCCTTACTTATTATGGCTTCAAAAGGGGGGATATATGCAGAAGACCTCGAATTTTCAAAAATAGAAGAAATTTCTTTTAATTCTGAAAGAAAGATGATGAGTGTTCTGTGTGACTTTAATAAAGAGAAGTATGTTTTTTCAAAAGGAGCTCCTGAGTATATACTTGAGAAATGTAAATTTGTGCAGAGGGGGGAAAGAATCTTTAGACTGACAGAAAGAGAAAAAAAGAGGATATACGAATTCAATTTAAAAATGACTTCTGATTGTTTGAGGACACTTGCATTTGCTTATAAGAAAGTTAAGAAAATTAATAAGACCCATATAGAAGAAGATTTGGTTTTCTTGGGATTAACTGGTATGGAAGACCCTCCTCGTGAAGGGGTTAAAGAAGCTATAAGGATATGCCTTAATTCTGGAATAAGTGTTAAGATGATAACTGGGGACAATAGAGAAACTGCTTTGGCTATTGCAAAAAGAATTGGGCTTAAAGGGGATGTTTTAGAAGGAAAAGATATTGATAAGATTAGTGAAAAGGAACTTTTCAAAGTCGTTCCTTTGATTTCTATTTTTGCAAGAGTCAGACCAGAACATAAATTGAAAATTATGGAAGTTCTAAAAGCACATGGAGAAATTGTAACTATGACTGGAGATGGGGTCAATGATGCTCCCGCGCTTAAAGCAGCTCATATAGGGGTAGCAATGGGTAAAAATGGAACAGATGTCTCAAGAGAAGTTTCTGATTTGATTTTGAAAGACGATAATTTTGTGACTATTGTCGAAGCAATAAAAGAGGGAAGGACGATTTTTAAGAATATAAGAAAGTTCGTAAGTTACCAGCTTTCATGTAATTATGCTGAATTATTTGTAATTTTTATTGGACTTTTACTCTCCTCTCTTTTTGGATGGCCTGTTCCCCTTTTGCTTGCTTTGCAAATATTATTTATGAATCTTGTCACGGATGATCTTCCAGCCATAACTTTGGCATTGAATCCTTCTTCGAAAGATATAATGAATGAAAGGCCAAGGAAGAAAAGGGATATTTTGAATAAATCACTTATTTTCTGGTTCATAATTGCAGGATTTTGTATGATGATTTTAACTCTTATAGTTTTTTATGTGGCTTTCAATATTCTTGGACAGAGTTTTGATTCGGCAAGGACAATTGCTCTCGTGACTTTAATCTTCCTTGAAATTGGAAATGCTTATAATTTTATGTCATTTAGAAAAAAAGTTGGTTTTAAATCTTTAAAGGTGAATCCTTATCTTTCCTATGCTTCTGTAATTTCTATTTTGGCAACTATTATAATTGTATACACCCCCGCAAATAAGATTTTTGGAACGGTTCCTATTCCATTCATAGACTGGGTTGTAGCACTAATTGCAGGTCTGTCTATGATTTTAATATTTAATTTCTTTAAAGGCATTAATAATAAAAAAGAGTATTTCAAATTAGAGCATTTTTAAGCTCACGAGCTGTCTTCATCACTTTCTTCTATTTCGTCATTCAAACTAAATAAAGAAAATATTAAATCAAAGAATCTTAGTATTATTTCAAATACTATTATTATAATAAGGTATCCTAATATGTTTTCAAAGGAGGAAGGTAATTGTGTGAATCTTAAAAGTATTTCTTCAAAATTAAAAAATCCTTTTTTTGTTAATGCTATTGCTAAAAGGGTGAAAGGTAAAAGTTTTGCAAGGTCTCTTGATAAGGCTACCTTGTAATATGCTGTGCCTCTTATTGCCATTATTATTGTTGCAGAAATCATGAGTATAGTTTGAACTTCAAGTCCCTCTGTCAAAAGTATAAGGAAAACGGTAAATACTACAAACCAGAAAAATACGAAGAAGGGAAATATAACAATGTATTCTACGATATAAAGTATTACACTCAAAAACTTTTCTAAGAATGCGTGGGAGGCTCTGTTGTATTGATTTAGGTTAAGTTCGAATATATTTTTCTTAGAAATTATAGTATATATCTTCCATACAAAAATACAGAATAATATTATTAACATTACCAAAAGAATTATGTTTAGAAAATTCTGGGCCCAAGAAGGCAAATCTGAAAGAATTGTTCCATATATATCATTTATGTGAGCACCTATATCTGTTACCCCTTCTACCATACTATGATTTGGTATGTATTATTTTTAAAGGTTTGTTTAATAAAATTTAAATACGACATTTATCTAATTCTTTTATGATTGATATAAATATTATACGTGAGAATCCCAAGCTTGTTAAAGAAAACATAAAGAAGAAATTTCAGAATGAAAAGCTTGAACTTGTTGATAAAATTTTAGTTCTTGATGAAAAGTGGAGAAAATTGAAATATGAAGAAGATGGTTTGAGAAGTGAAAGGAATCATATTTCAAGGGAAGTTAGCGAAGCGAAGAAGAATAAAGACGAAAAAAAAGCTAGTCAACTTTTGAAGAAAGCAAAAGAGATTCCTTCTAAGATAGATAAGATTGAGGAGAAGAGGAAAAAATTAGGAGAAGAAATAAAATTATTGATGTATAAAATACCAAATATTATTCATCCTTCAGTTCCTATGGGAAAAGATAGTTCTAAAAATGTTGAATTGAAAAAAATAGGAAAACCAGAAGTTCCAAAATATGAAATTTTTAATCATGCCGAACTCGCTGAAAAAATGGGTGGTGTTGATTTTGATTCTGCTAGAGAAACTTCTGGAAGTGGATTTTATTATATTATGGGAGATTTGGCTCTTTTACATTCTGCAATGATTTCTTATGCAAGAGATTATATGGTTAAGAAAGGATTTAGTTATGTAATTCCTCCATTTATGATAAGAAAAAAAGTTGTTGAGGGAGTTATGAGTTTTGATGAAATTAAAGATATGATGTATAAAATTGAAGGCGAGGATTTGTATTTAATAGGTACTTCAGAACATTCTATTATTGGGAAGTTTGTGGGGAAAACTTTGAGTGGAAAAGAACTTCCTATAACTTTGACAAGTTATTCTCCTTGTTTTAGAAAAGAGGCTGGTTCTCATGGAATAGAAGAAAAAGGTTTTTTCAGATTACATCAATTTGAAAAGCAAGAAATGATTGTTTTATGCGAACCAGAGGAATCTTATAATTGGTATGAAAAAATGCTTTCTTATACAGTTGATGTTTTCAAAAATTTGGATATTCCAGTAAGAATTCTTGAATGTTGTTCTGGAGATTTAGCAGATTTGAAATCAAAATCTGCAGATGTTGAGGCATGGAGTCCAAGGCAAAAGAAATATTTTGAGGCCGGTTCTTGTTCTAATTTGACTGATGCTCAAGCAAGAAGACTTAATATAAAAGTTGAGAATAAGGGGAAGAGATATTTCCCACACATTCTAAATAATACTGTTGTTGCTTCTCCTCGAGCGTTAATAGCTTTTATGGAAAACAACCAGCAAAAGGACGGTTCAATAAAGATTCCAAAGGCTCTTCATCCTTATATGTGTGGAAAGAAGGTGATTGGGGTTAAGAAGAATTGATGAGAAAATGAAAATTATTAACATTAGAGGAAAATCTGGGGCTGGAAAAACAACGATATCTTATGAATTGGCAAAAGAGCTTAAAGGATATGTTTTTGTAGATATTTGGAAGATAAAAGAAATGTTTGAACCCCTTAATCTAAAGAACAGAAAACCTCAAAATAAGATATGTAAAGACGCTGTGTTTCAAATTATAAAATATACTCTAAAAGAAAATTTATCAAATAATTTCATTTTACAAGAATCTAGAGTATCAACCATAAAAAAGTATCTTAAGAATTATTTGTCTAATAAAGATAAAATTTACTCTTTTTATTTGGATGTTGATTTAGAAAATACTCTGAAAAGAAATATTACAAGAGAAAAGAGAACAATGTCCAAGAAACATTTTATTGAACAAGCAAAAAATAGTTTTCCTAAGAAAGATAGAGAAGATATAATTATTGATACTGGAAAGAAAACCAAAAAACAAGTTGTGGATGTCATCTTGAGAGAAATAGGAGTTAAGAGAAGTTCTAAAAAAATTAAAATCAGAAAATGTATTTGAAATGAGAAATAAAAAATTGAATATTCTTTTTGTCTGTAGGTATAATAATACTAGGAGCCAAATTGCAAAAGAATTATTTAAGAGATTTTATAAGACAAAAAGTGTCTATGTAGATTCTGCAGGAGTAATTGGTGCTAAACCTTCAAAAGATCTTAAAAAAGCATTAAATTTTATTTTTAATAAACATAATTTAAGATACAATAAACCAAAGATATTAACTAAGGAGTTACTTTTTAAACAAAATATAATAATACTTGTTGCAGAAGATGTTCCTTCTTCTTTATTTTTTCCTCAGAAAAAACAAGGAATAAAAGTCATAAAATTAAATGTTAAAGATGGTCATAGGTACAGAGAAAAAAATCGAGAAGAAAGATTAGAAAGAGTTTATTTGGATCTTGAATTAAAAATTAAGAATTTAGTTAAAAGAATAAAATGACAAAAGAAACAAAAAAGTGGTGGGAAGGAGCAAGCAAAGATTATCAAGAAGAATGTAAAATACCTATAGATATACATTATGGTCCAGGAAGTCCAAATGAAAAAAATCTTAAACTATTAGGAAATTTAAAAGGAAAAAAGGTTTTAGAAATAGGTTGTGGTGGGTCGCAGTGTGGAATTGCTATGGCTAAAGAAGGAGCTAAAGTTATTGGGATAGATATTTCAAATGAACAGCTAAGATTTGCTAAAAGACTTGCTGAAAAGAATAAAGTTAAAATAAAATTCTATCAAGGAGACATTAAAAGTTTAAAACAAATAAAATCTAATAGTCAAGACATTGTTTTTTCTGCTTTTGCATTACACTATGTAGATGATTTGTTGAAGTGTTTTAAGGAGGTTAATAGAGTGTTGAAGAAAAAAGGGTTATTTGTATTTAGTTTAGACCATCCTTTTTTTAGAACAGTTGATTCAAAAACATTAAAACTTAAAGGAAGTTATTTTAAAACAGGAAAGTGGGTAAAAGTTTTTCATGATAAAACAAAGAAATTTGTAATGTACACACATACTGTGAGCGAATTATATAATACTTTAATTAATTCTGGGTTTGGTGTTGAAAAAATAGTTGAGCCAGACTCAAGAAAAAGAAATAAAGAAGACCCATGGTATAAATTATGGGATTACACTCCAATATTTCTAAAGATGTTTCCCCCAACAATCATATTTAAGGCGAGGAAGAAATAACCCTAAAAGCCTACAAATTTTAACAAAAAGTTATGTTCTAGGCGTGGGCGTATTCCCTTTCCAGAAGAATTGAGGAATCACCCTCTTTTTGCTTTAATTATTTTACCACAATTAATCTTCAATATCTAAATCTTTTTTCATACTCTTTATGATCCACCCATTTAAGCACTATTGTAATTATTATTAGCTCTCCACCTTTTATTGAATAAATCAATCTCCATGCATTTGGCAAATTATATTTCCAAACACTATGAATCTCAAATTTTTTAATATATTCTTGAGGAATTTGTCTTTTGGGGATTTGAATTCCACAAAAAGGATTTGTTTTAATATCACAAAATGCTCTTTCTATAAATCCTTTTAAGTTCTTATCATCCAATTTGTCAAATGCTTCTTTTACTTTATTATTTGCAAATTGCACTTCACATTGTTTTTTTATCATTTGGATTTTTCCAAAATAAACGGGCTTTTTTTAATCTCTCTTGTGCTTCTTTTGGATAAAATATCCAACCAATTTTCCCTTCTGCATCTACAGAAACTTTTCCAGATATTAATAGGTAATCGAGTGCAAGACTAAATGTTTGGTACATCATTTTCTTTGGTAGATTTTCCCATAATTGTTTTTTCTTATATTCTCCATCATTTTTTTTTATAAATTCTTCAATCATTAAAATTGTATCTAATCTAGGATATCTTGCAGATGAATTTTTGTTTAATACTTGGGACGTCATGGTTATATCAGATGATATACCTTTATAAATTTTACTATTTGGGAAAGAAGGTGATTGGGTTGAAGAATTAAAGGAAGGATAAGCTGTAAAGTAAACGTCATCTATTTAGTGGGTGTTTCAGGAAGTTTTATAAACATCAGGTACCTTAATATAATTATGAAGATTAGAAAGGTATTAGACAAAAAAGTAGGGGATACAGAATATCAAAAATATCTTATTACTCTTCCTAAAAATATTGTTAAGGAGTCTAATTTATTGGGTAAAGAGTTGAAAGTAAAGCTCGAAAAAGGCAAAATAGTTATTGAGAAAGAATAGTTCTTTCAGGTACCGAAAGGTTTATATACTTCAGGTACCTGAATATATGTATGAATAATCATATAGTTAGATGCAAACATTGCTCAAGTACAAATTTCTGCAAGAAGGGATTTAGAAAAACTGGGAATAGAGGAAATATACAGAAATATTATTGTAAAGATTGTAAGAAGTTTTTTACAAACGACGACGGTTTTTATAGAATGAGAAATAAGCCTGAAATAATAACTATGTCTATTGATATGTATGTTTCTAATCTGTCAAGCAGAAAAATGAGAAATCAATTGAAAAGGCATTTTAATCATAAAATAAGTCACATTTCTATCTTGGATTGGGTAAGAAGATATACCTTGAAAGTTCACCAATTCATAGAAAAACAAGGCTACAATTTGGGTGATAGTTTCTATGCTGATGAAACTGTGGTTGATTGTGAAGGCAGAAATGATAGATTTTGGTGCTGTTTGGATTGGGACACTCGTCTAATCACAGGAGTACATTATAGTTTATCAGCTAATCCAATTGAAGCACAAGAGTTTCTCAAAAAAGCAATAAGCAAAAGAAAGCCAAAATATATCCAAACCGATGCAGGAGGTTTCTATCCAAGAGCATTTAGGAAACTTTTCTATTCAAACAAAATTGGTGGTTTAACAATAGAGCACAAAATACAAAATTACCAAACGACAAGAATGCATAATTATAGAATTGAAACTGTCTTTATGAAAATTAAAGATAGGGTTCTTGACTTTAGGGGATTAAAAGCCCTTTGGTCTGCTCCAATTTTAATGAATGCAATAGTCATCCAGCATAACTTTATAGAAAATCACTCAACTACTGATAAAGTTCCCTGTGAAAGTGCTGGTGTTAATATGGATTTAGGAGAAAATAGATGGTTGAATTTAATCAGATTATCAACATATTCACAAAAGTCCACGCCCCAATAATTTAAATCTCTTATCTGTATTTAATATTTCTTACAATGTCATAAAATTTCACTTAACTTATGCGATTTAACGAAGTTGATTTTTCAGGGCTGGGGCAAATTAAGGCAAACTCAGTGGAAAAGTTTGTATTTATAAAATATTATCATTGATTAATTGTTCATAAAATGATATATTGACTATTTCTTCTTCTATATCTATAACATATCTAACTATATCTACTAAATAATTCTGAACAGTTTTATCTTTTAGTTTTGAAATAGAATTATTTATTGTCTTTATATCATCAACCTTTATTTTCTCAAAAATTCTAGGAGTACTACTCATAATATGTTTTATACATCTGCTAAGTTCAGTCTTAACAAAATTTAAAATTTCTTCTTTATTTTTAAAGTTAATTTTAGTTTTATGTAAATATTCTGAAAGATGATTAATATTATCTCCTATATTTTCTAATCTTTTATTTATTAAAAAATATGCAGGGATTAATGATACATTTTTTATCTTAGATGAATATAAAATATTTGAATCTATTAATGATAATGAAATCATTTTTGATATTAAATGATACAACCTGTCAATTTCATTTTCATTGATTCTTATTTCATTAATGTTTAATTGTTCTAGTATATTTGAAATAGATGATTCAATAATCAAAGTTATTCTAAATAACACTTGAATGATGTCAATTTTAGATTTATCCAATAACACCTTTATAGTAATTTTTTGTTTATCTTCATAATTTATTTCAGTACCACTCATATGAGTTATTGTTTTTCTAATCTTTAATTTAACATCTTTTGCTATTTCCTTTTTAGAAAACAAATTTATATTTTCAACCCCTAAATAATATAATGTAAATAATACCTGATCAATATTAGAAGTATATTCATTAATATTCAAGGAAATATCATTTAGTTTTTTTTCTTCTATTGAACGTGGCGATATAACCAATGTTCTATCACCTTTTTCATAAAGTAGAATTTCATTTTTCTCTTTTAGATTATTTTTTTTAACCCATTCTTTTGGTAATGATACAGTATAAGTTGTTCCAGCAATTAATTGTATTTTTCTCTTGTGCATGTTAATATATAAGAATAATAACTATATAAATTTTTCTATTACTATATAGTTTATGTAGAGTAAATATATAAACCATCTTACTTTATAATAAAAGTGATAAGATGAAATATATTTATTTAATTCCAGTATTGTTATTGGTTATTTTAACAGTAGGGTATATTTACAAAAGTGGCATTACGGGAGAAGCTATAAAAAATATTGAAGATATAGAAATAAAAGGTTCTGATACATTATTACAGTTAGTTTCTAATATGGCTGAAGCTTACTCAGAACTTGATCCTGCTGCAAGAATATCTGTCACAGGCGGCGGCTCAGGTGGAGGTATCGCTGCACTGATCAATGGTGAGATTGATATTGCCGATGCATCAAGGAAAATAAAAGAAAGTGAGATAAAGCAAGCTAATGACAATGGAATTGACATATGGGAATTTATCATTGCACGAGATATGTTATCAGTTATAGTAAATAAGGATAATCAGATATCTAAACTTACCATGGGTGAAATAGGAAAAATATATAGGGGGGAAATCACAAATTGGAAAGAATTAGGGGGAAAAGATAAAGAAATCACTCTCTATGGAAGACAAAGTACTTCTGGAACTTATGCATTTTTTATGGAACATGTTTTAGAAGGAGATTATTCTTCTAAAATGAGAAATATGGAAGGTAACCAAGCCATATTAGATGCAGTCAGACAAGATAAATCAGGAATTGGATATGTGGGCATTGGATATTTAGTTGATGATAATGGAAAGCAAGTTAGTGGGATGACCATTATTAAGGTTGCAAAAGATAAAAATTCAGAATATATATATCCTTTGGATAAAGAAAAACTCTTTGATTATACAATAAGCAGGCCATTATATCAATATTTTGCAGGCAAACCAGTAAAAAATTCTGCTGTTTATAATTTTTTGATGTTTGAATTAAGTGCACAAGGAAAAGAAATCGTAAAAAAATCTGGTTTTGATGAAATTATAAATATAGACAATGAACATAATGAAGAATTATTGAGTAAAATTTAGAATGGTAATATGCAAAACCACAGAAAACTTAAGGAAAAGCTTATTGAAATATTCTTTTCAGCTATAAGTATAATAGCTTTATTGATCTTGATTGGGATTTTTGTTTTTCTTTTTATTACAGGGATTAAAACATTTACACAAATATCCCCTGCAGAATTTTTTCTAGGAACTGAATGGAATCCAACTGCTTACGGAGAGCCAAAATGGGGTATTCTAAGCTTGGTAATTGGAACTTTAATGGTAACATTTGGTTCTTTGGTTATAGCAATACCATTGGGGTTAGCTAGTGCTGTTTATTTATCAGAAATAGCTAGACCAAAGATAAGAGAAACAATAAAGCCCATTATAGAAATGATTGCAGGTATTCCATCAGTAGTTTTAGGATTAATAGGGATATTATTTCTTTCACCATTAATTGCAAAGGTTTTTGGATTAAGCAGCGGGCTTAATGCTTTAACTTCTTCTATTATAGTTGGGATAATGGTCTTGCCAACGATAATAAGTATTTCAGAAGACGTCTTAACTTCACTACCTAATGAATTTAGAGAAGCTAGTTTGGCTTTAGGAGCGACTAAATGGCAAATGATAAGAATGATTTTGCTTCCAGCAGCATTATCAGGAATTCTAGCAGCTATGATGTTGGGGCTAGGTAGAGCTGTTGGTGAAACAATGGCGGTTTTAATGGTAGCAGGCAATTCAATAGCAATGCCTTTTTCTTTTTTTGATTCTGTAAGGCCGATGACTGCCAATATTGCAATAGAAATAAAAGAAGTCGTAAAAGGAAGTTTGCATTATGAAGCTCTCTTTGCTATTGGACTAGTATTATTTGTTATGACTTTTATTGTAAATTTCATTTCAGATATTATTATAGAAAAACAGGTGAGAAAATACAAATGGTAAATGAGCATGTAAAACAAAATGTGTATTTCATACTTTTTAGAATAGCCACATTTCTATCAATTGTAGTTTTGTTATTTATTTTGTTATTTATTTTTAAGGAGGGTGTTGGTGTTATAGATATAAAATTCCTCACAAGTATGTGGTCTCATAGAGATATCACTCAGGGCGGAATTTTTCCAGCCATTATAGGGACTATTTTTCTTGCAATAGGTGTTTCTATTATCTCAATACCTATCGGCATTTGCACTGCCATTTACCTGAATGAATATGCAAAAGAAAATTTGCTTACAAGGACAATTAAATTGGCAATAAGAAATCTTGCTGGTGTGCCTTCAATAGTATATGGAATATTTGGTTTAGCATTTTTTGTTTTGTTCTTAAAATTAGGAGGTTCATTAATTGCTGCCTCTCTCACTCTTGGATTCATGACCTTGCCTTGGATAATTACTGCAAGTGAAGAAGCATTAAAGGCTGTTCCACTTTCATTTAGAGAAGGAAGTTATGCATTAGGAGCTACAAAATGGCAAACTGTAAGGAAAAATGTTTTACCGCATTCTTTTAGTGGAATGCTAACTGGCTCAATATTAGGAATATCCAGAGCTATGGGTGAAACTGCACCAATTATTATGGTTGGAGCTACATTTTTCATGGGATATTTGCCTACTTCTCCATTTGATAAATTTATGGCATTGCCTTATCACTTATTTATCTTAGCAACCCAACACTCTAGCCCTTATGCAAGAGAATATGCTTTAGGTACTGCCTTAGTGTTAATTGCTTTAATCTTTATGTTTAATTTTGGTGTATTTGTATTGAGATATAAATTAAGAAGGAAAAAGGAGTGGTAGAATGGAGAAAAATAATGTAAAAATAAGCATAGAAGACCTAAATTTTTGGTATAATAGTAAACAAATTCTGTTTAATATTGATTTAAAACTATATTCAAAAAAAATTACAGCACTAATTGGTCCTTCAGGATGTGGGAAATCTACATTGCTTAGATGTATCAATAGAATGAATGACTTAATTCCAATCTCAAAATTTGATGGCAAGATATTCTACAACAATGAGGACATTTATGAAAAAAACACAGATGTTATCGAATTAAGGAAAAAAGTTGGGATGGTATTTCAAAAACCAAATCCTTTTCCGATGTCTATATTTGACAATGTTGCATACGGATTGAGAATACAAAATATGACGGATAAAAATAAAATAAAACAAATTGTGAAAGAAAGTTTAGAGAAAGCAGATTTATGGGAGGAAGTTAAAGATAGGTTAAATCTTTCTGCATTTAGGCTCTCAGGTGGACAACAGCAAAGATTATGTATTGCGAGGTCTTTGGCTATTAATCCAGAGATTATTTTATTAGATGAACCATGCTCGGCTTTAGATCCACTTGCTACAGCAAAAATTGAGTCTTTATTAAGAAAATTAAAAGATGAAAGAACTATTATTATTGTTACACATAACATGCATCAAGCAAAGAGAATCTCAGATTATACTTGCTATTTGTTAAATGGAAAAGTAATCGAATATTCAGGAACAGCAGAAATGTTTGATAATCCAAAAAATAAACTAACTAAAGATTATATTCAGGGAGTGTTTGGATAAAAATCTAAAAACAACGCAGATCTACACTCATGTAGCTAATAAAGATATCAAAAGATTAGTAGATTTAATTTAAACTTTTTAGAAGTATTATTTTCTAAAAGTAATCTATTAACAATAATCTAGAACCCTATTTTCAGCATTTTAGGTGACGTTTACTTTACAGCTCAAGGAAGGATAAGATTTAAATATCCCTTTGTTTTAGTTATGTCATCGGTTGTCCTGGAAAGGATGTGACTGTTGGAGCCTCTGTTAAGTGCTCAGCTATTAATGTGGTGGAAGGGCTATAACTCACTGCACGAAATCTGTACTTTTTAAGCTTACTTTCAGCGCGAGGGAGATAACCATTAAAACAAGTTGGTAGGTTAAGATTGATTTCAACCATTGTTTATGGCACTTCCTCACCGAGCCCTAATCATAAAAAATAAAATGAATAACCCCGCCCTAAAGGGCGAGGTATCAAGGATAAAAACAAAATGTTAAAATTAACAAACCCAAGGTTGAGAAGAAGTAATGTAGTGTTGAACAGCTTCGGTAGTTG
>Ga0180009_10000854_pt1 | contig 39058 bp, 21 predicted proteins | sample OS_PC_MetaG_FD_123537 | JGI IMG/M metagenome (GOLD analysis project Ga0180009, IMG submission 123537) | Groundwater microbial communities from the Aspo Hard Rock Laboratory (HRL) deep subsurface site, Sweden - OS_PC_MetaG | ecosystem: Environmental > Aquatic > Deep subsurface > Groundwater... | reverse complement strand
GCCAGTATAATCACAGAGGACCTATGTCTGATATAAACATCCTCAATAACTACTACATCGGGCTTGACCTTTTTCAGTACCCCTTCTGCTGCCCGCCGAAAAAACGCCAAGCGCTTCTCTATGGCCTCCCCAGACGTTGTCTTAATCGTCCCCATTCCACTCTTCAGCAGTCTGCCATTTGACAATGTGGCATATCCTGTTGATGTACTAGAAATATCGAAACCCAGTATCCTCATATTTGGACCTCCAGTGTACCTTAGATATGGTACGCTGAGGTTCAAACGTTAGATTAGCTTTCGCAGTGCCTCGGCCTTTTCTGGACTAAACTCCCTGCCCTTGGGAATCTTAACCGAAATGGTTATCAACAGGTCGCCGGTCGGACCACCATTCTGCCCAGGGAATCCCGCATTTGGCACACCTATTACCTGGCCGGAGTTAATCCCCTCCGGTATGACAACCTGAACCTCCCTGCTGATAGTAATACGGCCAGAGCCTGAACACTTGGGGCACTCCGGAACAGGCACCTTTCCTGCGCCCCTACACACCCCACACGGCCTCGTAAATTGTACCTGCCCGTGGTTCAATAAAACAGCTCCGACGCCCCCACACTCCGCACACGCGCCGAGACAGCTACAATGGTCTGGGACCTCAAATGAGACAGTGGAGGACGCCCCAAAAATAGCGTCAGCGAGAGCCACCGTCATTGAAAGGCGTACAGGGTTTCCCTGGCGGGGGCCAAAGGGGCCGAAGCCAGACTGGGACCGAGCTGCGCGGCCCATAAAATCGAAGGGGTTAAACCCGTCGAACCCGCCGAATGGAAACCCGCCTGGAAAAGGGGCTTCTCCCCCTCGCTGAGAAGCTTCTCCGCTAGTTATAGCGGTATACGCTTCATTTACTTCTTTAGCCTTCTCCTCTGCCTCAGAGTTTCCCTGGTTTCTATCGGGGTGGTACTGGAACATTAGTTTTTTGTAGGCGGCGGAAACCTCTTCCTTAGAAGCGGAGGGGGAAACACCGAGCACCTTGTAGTAATCCTTAGACATAAAACCTACACCTTGATAAAGTTGTCAACAAGCACCTCATACCAATACTTTTTGGTAGGGGTACCGCACGATTGACAGGGGCTCGAATATACTCGAGACACCAGCGTACCAGTTATCTGAACCCTCACACCATTCTGGACTTCGCCGAGCGCATCTGCCAAATCCCCCCAAGCACATATTCCCACCAAGTCTGTGCCCTTTCGTAATGAGGTGCCCCCCAAATCCTCAGCGCACTTCTGTACCTCTATCTTGCCAGTAAACCGGGAATACTCGTTGGCTACCTTCGACAGCTCCCCATATTTCAGCTTGCCTGTAAGTATAACCAGGTTGCGGTCTGCTCTCATAATAGTCACCTAAAATAACACCACGTGCTTTTCTATATAGGACATAAGTTCTTCTTGTGGTAAATCATCTGGTGATTTACCTGGGTAGTCTACGTGCAGGGGCGCGGCTACTGTGCGGAAGTACTTGGCACACACCGACCACGAAAGCTCTAAACCCTTCTTGCCTGCGGAATCCCCATCCAGTAGTAAAAGGCAGCGAGCTCCTGGTAGGTACTCCCCTAAGGTCTCTACCTGGGGCTCCAAAACATAGGCCCCCATACAAGCTACCACGTTAGTGAACCCTGTATCGTGAACGGCCCAAGCGGCCTTGAACCCCTCCACCAGAATGATGATATTGTTAAATGCTTTGTATACTCTGGAAGCATTGTCTAAGTTATACAAGACTCTCTGCTTATCAAAGTCTTTAGCCAATTGATACCGAGGCTCGTCATCACAATCAATACGACGCCCACTTACAGAAACCAGCCTACCGTGTATATCCTTGATTGGGATGGTCGCACGTGGCACCCCATCTGGGTAAATTTTGAGGCCCACCCCAAAAAATCGCTGGGTCTCCTCAGAAATACCTTTTGAGGTGAAGTAATCTGACTGGCCAATAATATCACTACCCAAGAAGTGCTCGGGCAACTCTGCCAAGTCCGAGTCCAAGCGAGCTGACCTGTTGGAGTGCTCCACGGCCTTCTTAATATCCCGCCTGCGATATAACTCCAACAAAGCCGTCGCGTCGCTTTCTTCCCGTTCAAGGTCAAACCCTACTATATCTGCCAGCCACTTTACGGCCTCCTGAAAACCGACACCCTTTGCTCTCATAACAAGGGAGACCAAGTCATTGTCCACAGACCCATTGGACATATGACATTGCTTGGTATAGCAGGAAAACCTCTTGGTGTCCGTCCTCATTCGAAACGCAGTGGGGTTGTCCCCCCCGTGCAGAATACAACAGGCACGAAGTTCTTTGTAGCCGCGCTTAAAAATCCTGAACCCCAGCAACTCCATTACCAACGAGGGGTCGGCAAGGTCCTTGATGCGCTCCACGATGTCGGGGGAAACAACCATAATAAAAAACCCTTTACTGGGAAGGCTGCGCAGCTGGGGCTGATGTAGGAGGGCTGCAGCGCAGTTTGGCTTCTTTAATCCAATTCTGCATCAAAGAATCCCTGCGAAGGATATTGAACATATTAGCACCGTCAAAGCAGTAAAGCCCGTCTGGACACCCAAGCGCCTTAGTATAAGGGGGCAGGAGCACGGGGTCTGGTAGTTTACACTTAGAGACCTCAATGACTGTCGGGGGAGGACACGCGGGGTAGCAGCTTCTACTAGAAAAGGCACAACACCCGCTAATTGAGCCCACGGCGACCAAAACTAAAACCAACCGTTTCATCCCACCACCACCTCCTTATCCATCTCTTCCAAAAGGGCGTCAAGAGCCTCTTTACTTACATTACCTTCCAAAGAAGACAGCATCTTAGAGAGATAAGCATTCTTATCAGCGATAACCTGGTTCAACCTACCAATCTCATTATCCCTCTCTGTAATAACCCGTTGAAGCTCCTCACAAAAAGCATTTAACTTGACAAGCTCATCAGTAAGGGTGACCACCCGAAGCTCCGCGGTGTATCGAGCCTTACGCTCCGCGGCAACCCAGAACCCCAAACCGATACCCCCACCAACACACAAAATAATACTGATTACGATAAAATACGTCATTAAAATCTCCAGTCTGTGCACCGCAGCCCGCCTTCTACTCAGCGGGCTGCGGTGCTACCCGCACCCAGCTTGATTACTGTGGCGCGACAACAACAGGCGCGGGCTCCGTAGGAAGCAGCGCCTTAGCGATATCGAACAGAACCCTGGCGACCATCTCCAAAGTCTCCTTCGGGAGGGACTCCAACTGCGGAATCACTACCCGCTGCTCCTCAACGAAAGTAAGCAGCTCGTCCTTCAAATCCGAAAACTGCGCATTTGTCGGGTCCGCAACCCACTTAGGCAGTGCCTCTGCCAGACGACCGACAACAAGAACTACGTCGTGCGCATCCAGCTTTGTGGTATCATCAGGCAAAACTGCCGCAAGTGCCGCGACCATCTTGCCTGCCATACTCACCAGTGCGTTTACCTGCTCCTTCGTACGAAGAAACTTGAAGTAAACAAACACAAGCGCGCCCAAGGCCAAAACCACACCACCAGAAATTACCCACGGAAGCCAAGTATTCATACCCTCTCTCCTCCTGCTGTATCAGCAGACTAGTTAAATAAACCCTTCCCCTTCTTGGGAATCTATACCCTCATAAACGTGCTTCGGTTGGAAGTCGGCCTGCCAAAAAGACAGCGTGTCCAACGCAGATGCTATATTAATACCTTCGAACAGGGTGCCCCCTGCTCGGGTGTCCAACACTTGTAGTCGATGGAGCCCATTCATCCTGATATATCTATCATACGACTCTGGCCCGTCTGTATCCCTAACTTTGTTCAATTCCTCAGTGGATTTTCTACACAACCCCAAGAGAGTATTACAATACCGAAGCAGCCTGTCAGAATCCGCAATCATATCTGCGCGCAGGTAGCCTGTGTTAGCCCCCGCCCTTCCAATTTGGGCGGCTGTAACAACCGGGATAGACAGCTCCCCCGCGAGGTCCTTCAATCCAGAAGCTATATTACCAAGTAGCTGGTGCTCTTTAACATTCGCGAGCTGGCTCGTGTCCGTGACTTTGACGTAGTCGAAAAACAGCGCTGCAATACCGTGATTTACGTAGTACTTCTTACCTAAACTAACAACCTGGTCGATGGTCACGCCTGGCACATATTTATGGTAAAACTCACCGTGTGCCATAATTTCGGCCGCTTTCCTAACACGCTCTCTGTAATCGGTGTTAGTCCTATATGAGCCATTGGAAATGATACGCTCTTTAACACCTGAGAGGTTGGACAGCATCCGTGTCCTTACCTCTTTAGTAGACATCTCTGTGTCTATATAAAGCAGGGGTTTAGGGTTTGACGCCGCGTAACAAATATTCTTGGCCCACCCCATCAGCATCGTTGATTTTCCAACCTTAGGACGCGCTACCAAGATTGTGAGGCTCCCTGGAATAAGACCATTAATCCTCTTGTCCAAGGCCTCTACACCTGTTTGTAAACCTACGACAGAAGTCTCTAAAGCCTCAAGCTCATCCAGAAACTGAAATATACCGTCGCCCAAGTTTACCACATCGTCGGCCATCTTAGACCTGACAAGAACTTCTGTGAGTCCCCTGTCAGCCATTTGAATCAGGCTATCCGCGTCCTTGGCCCCTGGCCCACTCACATTACCAGCTACCTCGGCCCGCACCTCTGTTAACTTATCATATAGGGATTTCTTGGTACTACACTCTACAACCTGCTTAACAAATACGTCAAGGTTTTCTCTAGATACCTTAGTCCTAAAAATAGACTCAACGTACTCGTACCCACCACACTGGTCCAGCATAGAGTGCTGGGTGGCCCTCCCTATAACAGACACAAGGTCAAATTTAGATACACCTTCCGTCACATAAAGACCCCGCAAGACCGTGTAGACTGCTTTGTTGTGCGGGGTAATAAAATCTTCCTCTGTGAGACTGGCCTCGATATCGATGATAGAGTCCGGAGACGTGACCGCAATTGCGAGGACGGCGCGCTCGGCACTAGCATCTTCAAACATCAGTAAAGCACTGCGCATCAATTACCCCAGCCTATCGAGCGGGTGCGGAGTCTGAAGATATCCTGTACGGCGAGCCTGTTCTCTTTTGTATGCATTCAGGTACTCTATAAATACATTAACCATCCCGGACAGCATCGCTGCCTCTGCCTCCGCCTGGTCGCGCTTATCCATAGTAGACCTGATAGTAGAGTCATTCACGGAAACCTCAAGAACCTTCTGCTTTAAGGGGGTGTTAGCCTTCCAAACACGCGTGGTGATAGCCGACGCCGACAAAACATCCACCATACGACCATACTCAATACGTCGGACTGTGATTTCATTCTCACGATATTTAAGTGTAACCATATACTGCGCCAGCACCAGGATAAACTTAGACAAGTCTGAGTCTGTAAGAGAGTCTATGTTGGCCGCATCGAAGGATAAAGCCCTCTCCAGCAAGGACTCGTTGGGGGAGCAGCTATCTAGCAAAAGCTCCGCGGCCAAAATACCTACAGATGCCGAAGCGGAATTACGCATCTGGAATACCCGCCAATCTAAAAAACTTCTCCATTGTCATCCCTACCAAATCCTGCTTTCTGAGTTCCAGTAGAAGTAAGCCTTCTTGCTCAGCCCATTCACGTTTAAAGCGGTCCCTCTTCTTATAAGCCATATAACCTGCGTTGTCAATATGAAAGTGTTCTACAAATGCATCGTGCTGCTCTCCTTGGACTTCCACCAAAAGACCTAGTTCGGGAAGATAGAAGTCAAAGAAAAGACGAACACCCCTATAGAAAACAAAATACTCATACTTGATAGTATAAAGCCCGAGGTTTTCCTTGATAAAAGCCAAAACCTCATCTGCTATTTTACTCATCGACGCCACTTGGCACAGTAGGGGTTTTCGTACCAACGATTACCGAGTAAATATCGGCCTTGAGTACCTCGACAAACGCTAGGTCGCCGCGAAGAGCCGCTACCATCTGCTCCTTACCGTGAAACCTCCTCCCCTCGTAATCGTACCACCCACCAGACCTATTAACCAGGCCCATCTGCTCTCCGAGCTCACAAGCCTCCGACACAAAGTCAAACCCCTTCCCAAACATAAGGTCCACATCTGCCTGCCGAAAAGGGGGTGCCAGCTTATTCTTTACCAGGTAAAATGACACAGGCTGGCCAATGGCATCCCCTGTGTTGGGGTCCCTTAATAGAGACTTTTTAGTGTGGGAAGTGCTTACCTTAACACGGATGTCCGCGTAAAACGGGATAGCATTACCCCCAGTTGTTGTATCGGGGTCCCCATAAGCTATAATCTTCTGGCGTACCTGATTAATGAGTATTAAAAGGGTGTTGGTGCGCGCAATTACCGGGGTGTAATTACGACACATCTTAGACATCAAACGAGCGTGGAGGCCAATCTGCTGGTCATCCATAGAGCCCTCGTACTCTGCTCGTGGAACCAGCGCAGCTATAGAGTCCACAATAGCTACGGAGAATTCTCCAGTCTTGATGAACCTCTCCCCAATCTCCAAATTTGCTTCCGCCGTTTCGGCGTTTACCATAATCGTACGGGTGAGGTCCACCCCCATAGAGAGAATCATAGTTAGATTAGCAGACTTTTCTGCGTCTATATACAACACCTTCTTGTCTGGGTACTTGGCCAGCGCGTTTTTCGCAACACTCCACGCCAAAGTAGTCTTACCTGACCCGGGGGAACCGTAGAACTCTACCATCTTACCTCGGGTAAATCCTCCAACACCCAGTGCACTATCTAGACCAATACTGCCGGAAGGGATTATTTCTGCAGGCTTAAACTCATACTCAGATAGGTAGACGGCAGCGCCGATGCCGAACTCTTTCTCAATGGCCGCCGCGGCGGCCTTTAGGGTTGGGGATACCTCCACTGTGTTTTTGCTTGCTTTCCCTGCCATGTTGCACAATCCTCTCGTGTATGCTGTCTAAAGACTGCGTCGTCTTGTCTACATACTCAGCAGATGCTATGTACCGAGTACTAAATCCACTAGATAGTTTATCAAAAAATAGGTCTTCTTCCAGCTTATCCTCACCATTAAGGTAGGTCAGGAGGCGGTCTACAACCCAAGAGCTGCTCAAGATTCTGATTGAAGCTATAGGGCTATCTAATGATAGCTTATCCTCGTACCTAAAAAGTGCAGAAATTAACTTACACACTTCAGCGTATGCGGCTTTCCTTGATATTCCAGTACTTTGCCTTGCGTTCAAAAGAGCTGAGATTACTTTTTTGTCAGGGGCGCCTGCCGAATAGTGCATCTTTCGGTCTGGGTGGTACAAAGCCATGGATGCATAAAACAACCTTAGTATATCGTCTATAGTAGTGACGCTGCCCTTGCTGGGCAGCTCAGTCACCCTGTACCCCTTTTCCTGAAGGAGGCGCACTGCCTCCTCCAATTGGAGCTTCTCGGCCTCAGCGGCAAAAGGCAGCTTGGGTGTCTTCTTAGGTACCATTACCCCTTCATCGCCATTAGGATGGTGGACGCCCCTGCCACAGACTCCTCGCCACGGCCCTTAAAGGTAGCAGGGCGGTCGGAGGCCAAAACCCCAATCTCCAAATCGACGCCTTGGATATTCCGAACTACGGACCTCAAGTGCAGCAGGTCAAACGAAATCTCAAAGTTGCCATCAAACTGGACGTCAATAGAGTCATTAGCAGCCATACTCGTAGTTGCGACGAGCGCGCCAGGACTAAGCTTCAGAGTAACCCTATTATCATCGAAGTCCCCGTAGTCCAAGTTATTAATGTTGTCCAGAAAAACCTTCTTGTCAACGAGAACCTTCAACTCCGGAACGGCAAACAAAGCCTTATAGTCTGGGTAGGCTCCCTGAATAGTTATACCCCCCAACGTAACCCCCGGGGTTGACAACCAAAAAATGTTCTTACTAACAGCGAGCCTGACGACAGCGGTCTCTGGAGTAATACAACGTGAGGCTTTAAAAGCAAACTTCGGTGGTACTACAACAGAGAAATCCTCGATACCGCACACTTCCCCTGTGTATTCAGAAAGCTTTAGCGTATCCGTACCTACGGCCGTAAATGCCCCCTCTACCACCTTGAGATGAAGTCCTGCAATCGCCCCGGTAAGAACGCTGGACATTGCAGCCGAATGAGTAGCCTCAACCCCAGTCTTAAATATCTGAGCGGGGAACTCGAAGGATTTATCGTAGTTGAACTTGGGAGTGGCAGGAAACATATCTGCATCGAGCAGGGGAATTTTTCTTTTGTGATTTACAGTCCTTGCACCGTAATAAGTCTTCGATTTGATAAGCACCACCCTGGTTCTAACATCAAGCTCGAAAAGTAAGTCCTTCGTGCCAACCCCCTTTTTACTATCGAAGGGGCTAAACGAAGACACAACATCGGAGAGTGTACACCCGTTAGCGCAAAAAACACCCTCCTCAATAACTTCCGCGGGGCAGGCGGCACTGATAAACATCTCCGACCCTACTGCAGATAGAACTAACCCATCCTTACGAGCTTCCACTAAGATTCCGGTTGCCTCTTGGGTTACAGCCTTAGAAGGCACTACGTCTTTTACCAAAGCTACCACCCCACGAGCAGCAGCAGCACTTACGGTGAACTTCATTAAAACAACTCCTGGTTAAACCTACGTAGTAATAGTAAGACAAAATCTACGTTACCGCCACTATCTCCGCCGACAAACTATCCTCCCCCCAACCTTGGATAGATGTTTGGAGGGTATCGTTAGAAGGCTCCAAAGTCTTGATGGAGGCTCCCAAATAACCAAGGTGACCCGCTGCAGAAATTACAGCAGCCAAGTCTGGTATAGTTCTAACCTCGTAAATACGAGCAGACAGGTTGGAAATCTTATCCAAACTGTCACTATAAACGTTGGCCCCTAACCCTGCAGTACCCCCCGTCGCTGAGATAGTAGCGCTGAGGCTCTCATTAAAGGGAGACATCATACTATCAAAAGCTGCGCGAACAGCCTCATCAAACGAATCATAGTCTGTAACCACAGAAACTAGTTTGGACTTCAGGTCCTCCGGCCTATCAAAAAACGTGCCAGTAGACCTCTTCTCTCTAATGAGGACGGTCCACTGCTCCGCTGTATCTGTGCTGTACACAACCCCCGCAGCAGCATCATATATATAGGACGAAACGCCCGAGCCGAACAGTATCTCTGCCGTAATTCTGTTCTGAGGACACTGCACATCTACCAAAGTCACTTCTTTGGCGGTGATACCCCCTGCACCCCTCAACCTAATAGCAGAGATTGTTGCAGCCAAGTCTTCCTCGTGATGCACGCCTGTAATAGAAACAGCGATATCTGAAGCAACTTCTCTCTTCCACCCCGTGATAGAGCCATAAATCCCAGTAGAAGCCCTCATTGACGTTCTATAGTAGATATCCAGAAAACGCAGACGAACACGCTTCCGCCCCATGATACTCGCAGTAAGATTGTCAGACCCCCGCAGCGCCACGATACTAGCAAGCAACCCGCTGCTGGAAGTACTATATGGGGAAATACGTGCTGGTAGTCCTACGAGACCACTACCGACACTGCAAGAAAAGGACTGGTTGTAATTGATGGTAGCTGCTAAATTCTCAAAAGGCTTGGTGTGTATAGCTATAAATTCCCTACCCAAAACCTCCGGGTATCCTACAATCGAAGTAGGCAGGGACGCTATAGCCCCTGCCACATTAAGCAGCGTAGGAAGCCCAACAAAATACCCGGTAGAGGCGACGGAGGCTCCAAAGTCTGAGGGGTGCTGGCTTTGTATGACCGCGGATAAGGAGGACAATCGCGAAATATCAAGGACCCTAATACTACAAGGAAGCCCTACATATGGGTACACATTGATACTGGTCAACAACTCACTCTGCGCCCACCCAAGAAGGCGTGCGTTAAGGTCGGGGCTGGGGTGGCTATTGGAAAAAGACCCCCACTTTAGTGAGGTGCTTGGGTCCGAAGTAACAATAAGCCCGCTGCCCCCGAATAACACAACTCCAATGGTTTCTAATGTGTACGTATACCCCGCATCAGCCGAAGTTCCTGTGCTGGTGTGTTGTATAGACTTAATAGAGGCACCGAAATGAGAAAACTCTCCAACCTGTGTGAGATACGCTTGAAGACTTTTAAACAGCACATAGTTTAGCAGCACCTTGTTAACAAAAACCTTAGGTGTGACACCAACTACAGCCCCCCCAAAACTAACCGACGTAGCAGTGTAAGCACGCAAGAAAGCCGAAAGGTTGGAGACAGTAAGTGCTGTACCGTAAATGCTGGCAGACAAATCAGGTGAGAACGCGAATATAGCTTCGGGAGTTAAGAACGTCAGCCCACCTCTGCTACCAAGCACAAACTTGTTGGACAAAAAGGGGCGACGCCAGTATTGTATGTTCCTCTCTTTTGGCCCAGTATGTGCACTGATGACACCGCGAATAAACAATGGTATATCAGTAGTAGCTGCAGTGCCAGGCCGAACAAAAACACCCATATCAACGTACACCGATTTGCTCGGGTGTATAAGCCCTCTCAATCCAGGCGCGACATAATTATGGGAGATAGAAGCCCCCATATCTACAGAATGCCACCCTGTAATACGCGCGGAGAGGTTCACCTCTAGCAATGCAAAGATGCTTGCGTAAATGTCGGAAGCGCCTGGGCCGGAGGCTTTAATGCGCCCGGAAAATCCTGTAAAATACCCAACAGAGTCAATAGAGGTAGGGATATCTGCGGGCGTACCTAGAGCATACGCTCTTATAAACGCATTCATATTGGAGGGCTGAATGGCCTGTATCGCGCTTAAAAGGTCTGCTTCACACTCGAGGGTGATTGGCATAGCCGCTACCTCACAGTGTTAGCTACTTACTCTCAACATACTATACCTCCGAAATAGACCCAACACGTCCGTCAGTTAGTGCTGGAGAAGTAGCTTCTCCATAGTAATCTATAACAGTGCCAGTAGCATTATCTACGAAACTAGTACCACACTCTGGCGGAGCAACAAGACTAGCAGTGTCAGCCTCAAACCTCACATACTTCCACGACGTACGACTCTTATTCCGCAATCTAGCAGAGGGGTCAAACTCATACAGGAAAAAGGTGCCTGCCATTACGGTTCCGTTAGCGTCTGGGGTTATGACCGCTCGAGTCGCACCGTAGTACTTCCCGAGGTAAACAAGTCCCTGATGACATCCTGTAGTTGCTTTGCCAGTATTCGTCAACCTGTCATTCACTCTTATAGTAACCGCCCCGGTAGCTACAGCACCTAGATGGTCGGTGTTTAGCGAAACTGTATTGATATTATTGGTGCTATAAGAGTCAGCAACTGGGGTTTCAAATACCCCAGTAGAGTATATTGTAATCGGGGTATTTGTAGCGTACGACGCCAGAGTGTCGCCTGCCTGGTAATAGACGTAAACCTCCCCGGTGAGGTGCTCCGGAAACGCAACTGACAGCGTCCTGTCTGTGCTACCAGGAGAGGTAGTGTGGTATATTTTAGACCCAGTCCACGACGTTTGAGACGTCGGTGTCGTGGTAGCGTGATTGGTCCTAGTCCAGGTCCCAGAAGCGGACACAGGACCTCCTGCGTACTGGTCAAGAGAGCAGTCAATTACAGAAACGGATTTCTCTGGCAACTCGTCTACCCCAAATGAAATAGACTTGTCAAACCAGGACTGCGAGCGGGGAAAGGTAGAGTAGTCTGTCCGCAAAGCGTCTATAGACTCTCCATTGATACAGACACTAATAATGTTCCCCTCCCGTAAGATGCTATACACACTTTCGTCTTGCCACTCATGGGTGTAAAGGGTAGGGAACCCGCTAGAAGTCGTCCACGGATTCAGCCCACTCCAAAATCCTACACGACGAGCCCCGTTATACTCCACAGCACAGAGATTGACCAGCCTATAGCCGTCATTAATCCTACCAAGGCTAAATACATAAGGGGTAGCACGGATAGAATAGTTGCTACAAGACACACGAGTTTCATAGGCGTAGTTAGACCCAGAACTCAAAGTAGGAAGAATCCTCTTGTAGCCGTAGGTTCCATTATCATAATTACCCTTGTCGATTGTTAGCACATCATTAGATGCTGCTCGACTAGGGACACCATTATTGAAATCAACGGTGAAATTCTTGGCTTCAAGTGTGTGTTCTCTGAGCGCGCCCTCTGACCCTGCCCAAGCACCTCCGCAGCCTATCTCCAAAAACATCTTATCAATTCCGTTTGTCAGGGCCAAGGAGCCAATAATGGTACCGGAAATACTAGCAGTTAACGTACTTGTATAATAATCGTATGAAATTCCCCACTGTTTAAATTCTGAGGTCCAAGTACCGTCATTACCAACAAAAGCAGAGTAGGCAGTGGTAGCAGTGTTAGACCACGTTCCCACATCCCTCTTCACCAACATATACCTACTGCCCCCGTAATCAACATTATTGACGGCGCCCATATAGATACCGTCATACCCAATAGCACCAGTTACAAGCCCAGGCTCGTGGTACGCTGTATTATGCGCAGGCGCGGAAGCTCCGGAGCTGATACCAAAGAGGCAGTAGTGGTTCTTACCAGAAGAGTGTTGTGTCAACTGTGGTACTCTGGCGTCTATCGTAGCACTAAAGGAGCACGTTGGAACTGCAACCCTTGTTGATAGCCCACCAAACTGTGCTCGAACAGACCCATAAGTCTGTGATTTAGAATACACACGCACACAACCAGTGGCACTTCCGACGTAACCTGTGGACTCAAACGGAGAGGGGTAGTTGGTGCCACTAGCGCAGGGCTTCCAAAAAGCGCCCTCAATAGAAGAAGAGGGGTCTAATACATCCGAAGAGGGTACATAAGCCTCCGGGCCCTGCCACAAAAACCTACCAAACCTGGAAGCCTCTGGTAAGACCCCGGGCTCCCTTTCAACGCTATAATAAACGCCCTTTGTGGATGGTCTTATTGTCGACATATAAACATTAGGTGTTGTAGTTGCAGGAAGTACATACAAACGAGACTGTCGGTCATCAAAAGATAGCCAGTTATGTTGCGCTCCCATAGCAAAGGGGGTGCCAATGAACCCCGGAACCCATTCATCTGAAAGAATATCAAATACATAAATAGCAGAGTGGGAACCGTAGTGCACAAAGATTTTGCCTAAAGATTCAGACCCAGAACATACTACCGTCCGGGCCACATCTGAAACAGCAACATCGTTTGGAAGTTCACCTACCTTTTCCCACCCATTGGTCTGGCCACGCAAAACCCAAACACCTGAGGTATCGAAAAAATACAGAGAATTAACAGCAGCAATATAAGCCATAGCTAGAGCATTAGGCTGTGTAGCCGTTGTTATCGCAAACGGGGGCACAGCAAAAGAATCAAAAGAGTACGACCCTTCCCCACAGGGGGCCCAAGACCACGCGTGCGCTTTATCTGGGTACAGTATTATAAACCTAACCTTTCCTATACCACCATACACGCTACCGACCACCACGCCCCCCAACCCCCAGTGAAACACAGGTGTTCCCGCACGTGGAGATGCTGCTGCTGCTACCCCGTAACTAGTAGTTGTATTAAACCAAGTCCCAAAACCATCCTGCCGCGAAGCAGCATTGTAGGGTAAGAGTCTCGCAAATATCGACGATGCTTTTGACCCCCACCGAACTATCTCTTCAGCAACAGGGTCTACTATTCCGAGACTGCTGTATGTAGACAACACATAAAGATATTTATGTGGCTCTGGAGAGAGGAACAAAACACCAGGTACGCCTATTGTATAATACCAGGGCCCGCTGTGTCCAGTAGCGTTGTAGGCTGCTGCGTTCCTGGCCAACGGGAGAGCCACCGTGGGAGGAGCCCACCCACGTTGGTCAGATGCTAATTGGTAATCGTGCATATTGACAGCCGCAGTATAAGCAGTCGCGTAGCACGCCCCTGTCTCTTGGTCTGCCACCAGGCATCTCATATGGTTAGTAGTGCCCGCTGGAACAACTGACCATGGGTGCTTCACCCAAATAACATCTGTACCACTATCTGTGGTGCCAGCCAAAAAAATACCACTAGTTCTGGAAGAGCCAGACTGCGCGAGCACGCCTGCTACTAGCGTGGAACTACCGTATAAAACATCGCTGTACGTACGAGTTTGCTGCGGGTATGTAAATAGTTCCGACCTAATCTCACCTACAAATCTAAACTCAGAAAACGTATTCCCGTTGGATATTAAAGAGACACCTCCCTGCGCCGGAAAACTACTAACAGGAAGAGAACACTTATAGGACCCGTCCACATATACATCAACACCAGAAGTAGTGGTCAGCGCCCCAACTTCTACTATGACACCTGTCTTATGGTCGCGAAGCGTTGTGCCAGAAAATGTAACGGTATAAGAAGCATCATATGAAGGCCCTACAGAGTTATACGAAGAAGAAAACTCCCCGCAACGCATCTCCTCTTGACCAAACACTATATAACTACCTGAAGCTACGGTTATAGTACCCTCAGTGTTATATAAGGTATTAAACCCAAGCCCGTAAGTCCCAGTATTGGTCGTTCGCAATACTGCTGAAACATAGTTGCCAGGAGTATATCCTGTAGTAATAGAAGTACATAAATGAGAACCGAAAGGGCCCCGAATCTTATCTGAGCTACTTAATGAGGCACCGTGCCCCACAATAGACCCTTCCTGCTTAAGAGTACCGCTTGACACCGCCCACGAAGACGCCCCGCTATGACCTGGCATATCAGCAACTGACCACTGCGCTGGAACCCCCCCAGATAGGAAAGTAAACTTCTCCTGAACCGAGTCTACGTTATAGTTAGGAACACCTACATTAATAGACGTCATTCCACCGTCTGACCCAACAAGCACAACACTATCTTGTTGGGCAGGTTGCGGCTCAGAAAAAGAAACTACATTGCTTTCCGATATACTAACTGCACGAACAGCGCCTCTTCCGTCGTGTGTTCCACTAAAAGTAGTTAGTGGGAGCCCAAGTATCGATTTCCTACCATACTCTACAGAAAAGTTGTCAATATCAACTACCAATGTGCCAGACCCAGACTGTGTAGTCACAGGAAAAAACTGAGCATCTAGAAAAACTCCAGGAGACGGAAGAGCAGTACCAACAGACCCCGCACCTATAAAAGTGCCACCCACATAACACGAATACACGCCACCTGTCGGGTCGTAAAAAAGAGACCAACGACGATATTCCTCGTTCTCAGTACCCTCCTCCCCAAAAAAGGAGCGTGTTATATCAGATTTGTACGGATTACTATTGTCTCCCCAAATGTACTGACTTCCCTCAGGAGTCCTCTCTACACCGGAAATTCTACCAACAGAATACTTTCTGGTATCAGCAGTGTGATTATGGTCATAAAAGTCTATTGAGAACTCCTTAACCATAAAAATAGAGCCCGTGCCAGTACCTGCGGGAACTGGGGTCGTGAAAGTGAGATAAGCAGTACCCAATGTACCCAACGTAGCGGTACCAACATAGGTATTATCAACATACGCCACCATCGTTTTAGTAGAAGATTTAAAATGCAAGCGCACGTCATGGTATGCCGAAGAGTCACCTCCACCTTCATCCCCAAAAAAGGGTATAGTGGACCAGGAGGATGTCGGCGTACCAAAGCTTCTAATTCCATAATAAGGACTAGTCGAACTAGTCTGTACAATAAATTGAAGAGAGTTGCCTGACGCGGGGCTGGCAGTGTAATCCGCAACATTACACATTAAAGAGTAAGTACCACTAAAACCGTAAGTGCGCACCTTAAAGCGCACAATAAAATTCTGAGTTCCTATAGGAAAAGTACTTCTGGTATTTGTAAAATAGTATGAGGCATTACATGGAAAAACCATACCATAAGAAGCATCCTCAAACGCGGAATATTTACCAATGAACCTGTTGAGCAGATAATTTCCTTCTTCGACCACAGAGTCCAGAAAGTTATCCGAGTACATCGGAACAGAAAATCCGTTCCGCGCTGCCATATAAACGCCTGCGGTACCACCAGAAAGGCTCTCTGTAGCTTGAACACCTACGTTTTGAGCCAAGCCAAGCCTCAGTTCTCCAGGACAATCAGCTGGCCATTCCCTTATTCTAATATCCGCATTTATTAGTACAGGGGAGGGCCCCCTATGGTCCGACAAATAAAGCGCTGCCCGTTGGCCCACAGAGTCCAACGTCGTAGAAGTACCAGATATAGTAGTAACGGTGCCAGAACTGGACACATTAAAAAAAGAGCTAGTCCTTCTAATAGCACTTCCCGCAATATCATTAAAAACCAAATCTTGATTGGACGTCAAATAAGAATCATACTCAAATGAAGCAGTCCCCAAGTTAGCAGAATCCCACATACATGCTACGGTAGAATCCTTACCATAGTAAAAACCTACTACCACAGAGTCCCCAGAACAAGCCACGCTAGACACCGGGTATTTTTCGGAGGACTTGTAAATAGTTCCACTAATAAGTGCAAAAGCCCCTTGTTGTGTGCCACCAACAACCCAACCGCCGGGCACAGAGGGGAGAGTCGCTACACAAGTAACGTCTGATTCCGGGAGGGTGTACGCGGACGCGGTACTTACAGTTCTCCAACCAGGCTCTACTTGAGTCAGAATTCCCGCAGCGACATCTTCTCTATGGCCAATACCAGTAAACTGGTAATGACCAGTGCTGTCATACCTTTCAATCCTATCGTTAGGAAAATCAAGTACAATAAGACCTGCGGTACTCCCCAAGTATATCTTACCCTCACTAGCAGAAACCGAGGTGAAGGTAAAAGGTGCCAGGCTGGGCCTTATGTCCCACCGCAACCAAAGCTCTGGCTGCGCGGTGCCATCCTCCGCGTATTTAAACGAGTCCAAAATAGAAAGACCAGCGTCGTCCACTACCAGAGTGGCGACTTCGGGAAACGCCCTAGTCTTACTACGAGTGGCCGATGGAGGCTCGTCATACCAAGTGGGATAGCTAGAAACTCTGGAAACCCACGCATAATTGATAGTCCTCCCCATAGTAGTAGAGGACGCTCTAGCCAGTAAACGAACTTCAACGTCTACTACTCCTGAAAAACCACTAACATCCACTGCGTAACCATAGTATGACCAGCCATTATATAGCCCACTAGTTTCTGGTAAAGTAAAACTATCGAACTGCTTCACGCCATTGACATAAATACGTACGGCACTAGCTGTTGATGTAGGTGCGTAATATGTGAAACCCCCAAAGTCAAAAAAGAGCGTGTCAACGTCTGTAACATCTACCTCCTGCTTTACCGACCCATAATTACGATAGTCCTTACCAGAAACATCCACCCCCCAAATCATAGCTGCGGATTTGGGAACCAATGACCTTTGGTACAATGCCAGCTCTGATAAGTTGCACCTAACACCTCCCCAGTTACTATCAACATAAAACTTCACATAACGCGCAGACGTCTCCGGTAGGTCAATAAAAACTGGCTCAACTTGGTTCTCGTACGCAGTACCGCTGGCCACAGTGGTGTATAGAGAATCATTGTCAGAAACATCCAAATGCCACCCTTTTATACCCGTAGAAGCAGTCTCTGGCACGCCCGGTTGACCTGTCATACTACGCCATTCAAACATCAACTCATCAAATGTCTGTGGCGTGCCAAAATCGTGTTTCACCCAACCCGTGCTCGCTGTTGCCGCCCATGGCCAGTTGGTATATGATATAGCGTCATCCCAAGCAGGCCACCGAGTTAGACGAGTCGCTATAGCAGTGTAAAAATATGAGGTACTTTGAGTGGAAGTTGAAACGGCGCTTCGGATGAGGTCGTTAGTCCCAGCGAACAAAGTCTTAGAAGTAGAGATACAGTAGCTACCTGACACCAACTCGTCAGAAGCGTTAAGCCAGGGAGAAGACGTGCCACTAATATTAACCAAAAAATTAGGGTCAACAACAGGCTGGGCAATCGCGTTGTAATCTTTAACCCACACCTCGCCTGAGGAATCGTACACAAACACAGACTTCACGTTGTCAGACCCGATAAGGGCCCTCCCATTAGTGTCTATATCTGAGACAGTTATATTCCTGATAGCTACCATGATTTATTCTATGAAAAAGGTGGTTAGTACACTTTGTTGACCGAGGGAATAGCTGGAACTGTCTGTCTGAACATAAACATCCGCAGTCGCCTCTGGAGCGATACTACCAAAACTAATAGACTCCTCCAGTCCTACAGCGGACAACCGAGAAGACGTTCCTGAAACCGACGCATTAAATTGGGCCTGTAATTGCACGTATCGATACTGCCCTATGGACACTGTCAATAAGTCATCCATCGAGATATTGTTGTAGGTTAGGGTTCCTGAAAGTGTTCCCCATATAGGGTCCGTAGATACTGGAGCCTGCCCAGAAACCCAACCCCCAATAGGTGTGTGGTTGGATACTCTGACTTGCATTGTAGGGCTGTCTGTAGAAACCAGAGAAGAGTCTATGCTAGTACCAGTCTCATCGTAATATTCCCAATAAGCAAGACACGGACTCATAGCGGACACATCAAAAACAGGGGTACTGTACGTTCCCGACACCGCAGTGCCTTCAAGAACCACGACCGCGCCACTAATGGTCGTATACACCATCTCCCCTGTCCCCCAGGCGTAATCCCGTGGCACCCTAAAGCCCTTCTCGTGGGGCTTATAGAACACTCCAGACGGAGTACTAGCTAGCGCGAGAGAAACTCCCAGGTCAAAACTACTCGACCTATCTATACAACAATAAAGATTCCTGGTAGAAGCACCTTCATTGCGCACAGAAATAGTAGTAACCTCATGGTCACTACTAGAGTCCACAGGTATACCACTACCATAATAAGATTCTACTTCTCTAATGCCATCAGGGTCCCCGTACAACTCTATTTCGTAGCAGCACGCAGTCGAGCTCGCCGAAGCGAGCTCTACTAATACTCGACGAGGCCAGTTATCAAAGGAAACAAAAGACCCAGAGACTGAGGTGTACCCAGCTTCGGTGTAAGTACTATGTACGTCCCACAGTGACCCTTCCATAGAGCTGCTACACGAAACAGTTCCAGAAGTGTGCCAAACCCTAACCTCAGAGAGTACAAATCTATTTTGGAAATCTATAAATACACTTAGCGATTCCCCAGCTAAAACTTCGACTCCTGACGATGCTACATCACCATCTGATAATAGCCAAAGCGAAGGCTCATCCAGTACCAGGGAGCCAAGACCGGAGTTACTGAAAATACCTTGACTGTTAAGTTTAGCTATCGTCATACTCTATAAATACCCCTCCGCTTAGTGAGGGGATTTTTAGCGTGGCCGCGGCCGGGATAAAAAAATCACTCGTAAGGTCTGTGAGGTCAACAACACCATAACCATCTGCTTTCACATATGAAACTTTTTTGGAGGTAGGAGTAACTTGAAGGCCCACCGCCAAAACCGAGGGGTCTGTACCCCCAAGTACCGCGTACCCCGAGGGGTGGTCCTGTACTCTAAAGTTATCAAACAAGCAATACCGAGGAACTGTTAAAACAGTACCCCCGTTCACCACTACAAGTATCAAAAAATCTCTAAGACCGGTATACTCAGAGACATCAATACTTTCCGATAATTTGATAACAACTTCATCGTGAGAAGGTTCATCAAAGCTGGCCAGAACATCTGCTCCTACACGTACTTGGTAGGAACACTCACCATCCGTACCTATTTCCCCTCCTACCAGCTTCACATCAAAGTATAACCTTTCGATATTCGTCAAGTCCACCCTTTGATAAACTCCCGTATAATCCCCAGGACTCGTGTAGTAATTGGTAATGTTGGGGTTGCCTGGGGCCAGCTTCAAGCTGTATGTTCCAAGGGTGCTCCAAGAGCTTTCCCTAGTCACGGTAGCTACTGGCTGGGAACGGCTACGCACCGCCCTCCACGACACCCCCAAAAGATTGCTAAACCCAGGGTCTTCTATAGTATTGTCAGGTATGCTTATACTAAACGTTTCAACACGAGGGTTTTCTGTGGGAGGGTACAAGAGTACATCAATGCCACCGGGGTGGGCCAAGGCCAGATGCGATACCGTCCCATCAAAATCAGACGAAATTTGGTTAAACCTCTCCGAAGTAAGGGTGAAGGTGCCTGCCCCCGAATCAAAATAACCTGTTCGAGCAAAAGATGTTCCAGTTGCGGTGGTTAATAAGGCTACATTTGAGTAGTATGATAAATCCCCCTCATTATTGGCGTTAGTCCCTCCCCAAAACAAACCACCGTCTTCCGTTATGTGAACTGCACTAGTTGGTATTTCCCCACCAATCCCATATTTTACAGTAGCCCCATCTATAATAACATTCACACCACTGGCAGTAGCTACCCCGACAAAGGGGGTCCCGGAAATAGCTCGAGCACTTACACCGCTTACTGCGTCACTAAGCAGTCCGCCTGTGGCTGAGGGGGTATGGTAAGTCATCCTCGCATTCCTAGCGCACAGTTTATTAGTCGACTCGTACCGCAAGGAACCCGCATAACGCCACGTGGTATCTGTGGTAAAATCAATGACGCGTAACCCTGAATCTGACACGCAATAAACCCGTCCGCCTGCTGCCGCCACACTGCTGGGGCCTTCAGGTATTGAAAACGATGAGCCCGCTCGCATACGTGCCCATAACGACATCGTTGGGTACTCAATAATAGACACCCCCTCAGCATCTGCCACCACTAAAGACCGGGTGGGAAACCCTAGGGAGACCCCCCTAAACGGTGACGAAAAAAGAGCTGGGCCGGTTGCCAACGTACCAGACTCCACAGTGAAGTAGTCAGCCATCGTGTAAAAACTGTTTATCTCGGAACACTCAACACCAATCTTAATGTAGCAATCCTTCTCCCAATGAGTTCCCGAGATAGTTCCCAAAAGCGTGCTACCTGCCTTACAGGAAACCGTATCCCCTACCCTTTCCATTATCAAACTGGAATAAGATTTCCCGCTTCCAATACTCTCACTAGCCGCCGACCACCCAAAATAACGAGGGTCACCCCCGTCTGTATACAGCATCTGCGCACCTGCGGTGACGTCTTCATAGTTAGTCACCAACGCAGCGCGAATGTTATACTCAGACCCAAAACAAGCGTTGAACCCAAAACTGGTAGCTGACCTATACTCGTCGTAGTAAGTAGATTGATTTACACCCAAAACTAGCTTAAAATTACCAGACAACGACCAAAGACCCTCAGAACTAATATACAAGGACCCCTCGTCTGCATCTATATTGAACAGCGCTCCCCCTGAAACTGTACAAGTCTTTGAGATGCCTCCCCCTTCTAAAACCCAGCGGTCTGCAGCTAAGCCCTGATAAAAGGTGTCGTGGGGAAGAAGGCGCTCTGTATACCAACTAGCTAAAGAAGCCTGTTTATCCCAGGCCTCCCCTGTAGTGTCATAAAAAACAGCGCCCAGAATAGTGTCTGACCAAACCAACTGCTGGCCACTACTATCCCGAGATTCTTTTGTAAATAGTGTAGTCATAATTAGTCGTGTATTTTTACTGAGATACCAGTAAGATAGTGGTTGTATTCCTCAGGAACCCTATTGACCAACACCGAAAATCTACCTAACCCCGCAACATCCTGGCCCGAAAGGCCAGGAGCCACCGCCAACGACGGCGTTGCCCACGTAATCCCATCTGCTGAGGTTGTGTGTAATATACGCGTAACTCCGTCGATAGCACGCCCTACGTACCACATAGCAAATTCTCCCACGTCTAAAACAACGGAGGGTTTAGAAGCACCAGCTTCGTCGTAATAGCCGTGAAATCCTGGGGAAACTACCACATTATGTGTATTCCAATCTGTCCCTGAGGCAGAAGTACATGTTATAATGGAGGGGTCTCCGGAAGGCCCCAGCCCTGTGTACCACATTCTGTAAGTACCGTCTTCCAGGCCAAGCACCCAAGGCTCTTGGGCCCCAGTACTATCCGCCTGGTCCGGTAAGGCGCTAGTATTTATATCGTGCGAAAGAGCGCCAACCCCCCAAGAGATTCCGTCTGCGGAAGTGTTAAGTAGCACACGGTGAACACCTGAACCATCGGAACACGAGTACCACATTTTAAAATCAGAGGACCCTTCTTTTAACACACAGGGGCTAAAAACAGCGTGTGAACATATACCGGATAAAGTTGTGTTCTCATAGCTGAGAACAGTTTGAGGCGCTGCCCATACTATACCGTCCGCACTATAACTATAGTTCAGGCTACCACTCTCGGTAGTACCGAAAGCTAAGTTAGTTGTAGTAGAGCGTGCCTCTGAAAACCACATCTTGTACTCAGCCCCGTCCAAAATAACGCAAGGGTCAAAGTAAGAGAGGCGCCAGGGGTTTACATAACCTTCGTATGGGGGATACTCAAACGCTAATCCTGCATCCGTCGGAGAAAACGACCCATCAAAATGTGTATTTAATACATTGGAAAAATACCCCTGAAAAGCAGGTGTTTCCGTACCATCAACACGATTACTAGAGTACCACCCCAAGTAAGAATCTTCGTCCGAAACGCCCATCTTAAGATAAAAACTTGAAGTTCCAGAAACAGGCACCCTACGTATCTTCTGGGGCTGAACCACAGTAATCTTCTGAAGAGTGGCGCAGTTGTACGGAGAGGGGTTTGACTCCGCAATTTCTACTTTAAACTGGAAGTATCTTTCCTGAGGAAGGAGCTCCCCAAAAGAAGCCACAGGAAACCATGCTAGTGCCGAACTAGTAGAAGAACCCCAATCAGAGTCGTACTTCGCAGGCAAAAACCCTGGCGACCAAGGTGTCCTATCCAACTTACACTTCTTGAGCTCAATACCAATACCAGGGTCGCCTGCCTGAAAACTGTATAGGGTACCTTCATAAACCCACGACGCGCCACAGGCCTCAAAAAAGTTTTGCTGGTCCACGAAAGTACATGAGGATAGCCTATAGAAATCAGCGGACTCTACCTGATTCGTTTCTGTATCAAATATAGCGTACCCCGGAACAGTATGATATGAGTAACCACGTGGCAAAACATACACCTTGCTACCATAAACAACTGTTTGTACGGAGGTTCGTATAGCAATGGGTAGCTGAGCCACTGTACGCCACGTTTTCGTTATAAAATCAAACTCATCTATATAACCACAAAGGTCTATTCCCCACGAGCCTCCCGCCAAGTAGGCCTTCGTGCCAATAACTGCAGGCCAAGCATACCACCTCTCTGCTAGCCCGTGTAATGGCACACTAGCTAGTGTGGGGTCCCAGGTACCGCTATCTACATCATATTCAACAGTGGTGCCATCGGTACAAAAAAAGAACAGCGACTGCCCGTAGCCCACCATAGCGGCGTTCTGTGCTTCCTCGGGCCTATTTACACCCAGATGTCTCCACCCAGAGATATTGTATTCGTCTGGTTGAAAATCATACCTCATAATTCGAGCGTCATTCACGTCACCGTACCTAACCGCGACGTACATACTTCCATTAGACAAAATCACGGCGTTGTTAGTAACACGTGAGTCCGGCCTCACATTTTCAGACGACTCCCCCATCTTAGCAAATGTCCCCCAATTACCTGTAGAATAATCGTAGTACACAGGGTAGTTAGAGGAATCGGGGGCCCCTAAATAAACACGACTACCAACAACCACACCAAAATTGGGCCAGGTGCCATACGCTTGTATATTAGCAAGTGAGGCGTACTCCTGTGCGGTACTGCTGTACACATCGTAAACAGTACCGTACAGCGGGATATGCCAAGGCTGCCAAGTAAGAACTTTATGGTCACTAGCGTAAGAGGGCGCAGTCGAGCTCGACCTCACATATATAGTTCCGGAAGAGGTCGGCCCAAACTGTAAGCTTGTAGCTAACCTCTCAGTGTTGTTGTCTGTTTCCGTGTCAAAACCCGGAGAAAGATACGTTCCATACGAAGTATCGGAGAAGGCACTAAATCGCAGAAGATTCATCGAACTAGCAGAGATAAGCCTAGTAGTATCAAGACACTCCGCAATCACTAAACGAATTGCCCCTGTCTCAATCGCAGCGTCCAGCTCTAAATACACCTCATTGACTATCGCGCCGGCCTGTGTAATATACCACTCCCCAGAAACACCCCACCTGTAGTCCTTCATCGCGGTGGCTTCCGAGGGAATGACAAACATAGCAGCAGGCATACCTGGGTCGCCTGGAAAGGCAAAAGCTACGTCAGTGTAGTACTCTCCGTCATTGTTGTCAATGAACCACTGCTTGTACGTAGCATAGTCGCCTCCATAAGGCCACGCAACCGAAACCGGGGGTACGTCAACCCAATCTGTTTCTACCGAAGGGTTACCAGAAAGCACCAAATACTGTAGCTTGAATTTATTAGGATACCCCTGCTCTACCGGAATACCTAAACTAGACCCCCACGAAAACCCGACAGCGCAGAGGCGAGCATTACATGGAAATCTTCGCCATACCCAAACAGGGTGGCCAACCCACTGCCACGCCCCTGTAACATTGGAGTTACTGTACTCCGCAGCGTCTCTAGACCTAAAAATGCTCTGGGGATTTGGTGAGGTTGGTAGAGAATACCCCGCGTCATAACGAGAAAAGGCAGTAGAGTAGTCGTAGTCGACACCCTTATAAAGCCCCCCAACGTCGTGTACACGTGTTAATTCCGTAATAGAGGAATCCGCTATTGTCCAAGATTTCGACCCCCCAAAAGGCTTCATATTCTTGAAAACTCCACGCGTCCAGGGAACAACACCACTAGCTGTAGTGCTCGGGTGAGTAGTGATTGGAACGATGTTCTCCGTAACAACAACTACGTTACTTAGCAACGCAGCATCCTTCAAGGCCCCCCCATTCAACAAGTGGTAGTCCGCAAACGAAATTGTAGCGCTAGAAACGCCGGATGCAGTAGCAGCAAAAATATTTCTATACCCAAGAGTGCTTTGCAGAGTAAAAAATGCGGAGATATCACCAACAGAAATCCACGCAATCTTGGGAATCCTGCTAAAGGACACCACCCCCGCAACACCACCGAAAGTAGTCCCAGCAAGCGACGTGGGAGCATAAAGCTCTAAAGCAACAACATCAGAGACATCAAAAACTAGTGATAAGGACTCATAAATAGCGGGTGGCGCTTCTGTACACCAGCAGTTGTCCGCAGTTGCTGGTATAACTGTTCCTAACAAATAATCATAACTTGGTATAGGAGACTGCGCGCTATTAGACGCATTATGGTCTATCAAATCGAAAGACGTAGTAGAAGACACCGAAGAGATTCCTCTGCCCAAAAATAGGTTAGACTGCCTATATAGGTTCTGGGTGTCTACAACAAAATCCTTTATCTCTAGTGAAGTGATGGGGAAACGTGCGCTATTAAGGCCAATGAAAACCTTACAGCCCGCTATAGGGGGGAATATCATCCTGTAAGAACCTACCTTAACCTTATCTATAAAGCCCTCCACCAACCGGTCGACGTGGTCCCATGTTAAGATGAGCTCTCTAAATACTGCGGAGGAAGTACCATCCAAGTTTTCATTAGTGTCCCCATATAAAGCGAGGCTAAATTGTGCATTAGATACCGCACCCACCTCGTCCCACGACCAAGTCATTGACTCAGTCTGCCCGAGGTCCCCATCCGCAACACTCAGCCGGTAGATGCTATCTCCCCCTTCATCCCCCCAACTGTGGCCAGCAGAGTAGTTATCAGTGCTCCAACCTAAACAAACGCCAGCACGCACTGGACGAGCACATGAGTGTTCATCCACGTACGGATAGTAGGTATTGTAAGATTCGCAGGGAGTAGGCATCCCAGAAGAAAACCCGAGGACTACGTCCATCGCACCATAAAAAGCATTACTAAGCTTACTAACTTTTATCTTAACCTTCAACATAAAACTTTGGTCGCAACTAAAGGTATCTCTGCTAACAACCCCGTAAAAGTTAGTAGCACCTACTTGCGCCTCAGCAAAACTGTACGCAGAAGAGGTTCCTACGAAAAGGCCTGATGTCGACAAGGACACCTGTGCCTGTGCGTTACCTTGAATAACTTCCCATTGCGAAGAAAGCTCCGCTATACTATCCCCAGTAAAAGAATAACTACTTAATTGCAAAAGCTCCGTTTGGTAAGTTCCAGGCCCATAGTCGTTAATCCCATAGAAAGTCCCAGAAGAAGTCAGCCCTAAACGTAGGTACTTATCGCGGTAAGCTCCTGTAGGTTTTACAGCCAAATTTATGTCAATAGGGCCATAATGTCTATTATAGACTGGCACCTCCAACGCACGGGAACTCAACACCCCCACGGGGCTGCTTGGCATAAACCGCGCTTTAACGGTGGTTTCCGGACTATTTCCAAAACCAATCAGGTCATTCTCGACCCCGAGAACAACTATCTGTGCAGGCTCTATTTCTACGCCAGGGCTACAAGAGTGTGTTACTCTCGCGTACCGAAGGTCTCCTAGGGGAGAAGTCTCTACTGTACCGCTAGCTAGTGTAAGCGCCGCTACAGACTCTGTAGGGGAGTCGACCCCGTAAGTTATTGTTATACCACTTAATGTAGTCAGGTTCTGGTAGTATCTTACAGTATGTACTTCGTAGGTTTCACCGAAAGCAACGTCTACCGAAAAATAAGACCCCGAAATCGAGGTGCCTGTAACCGTGGTGACCGCCGTAAAACTGTCATTACACAGGCCCTGTAGTTGCCCAGCGTTTAAATAGTACCGAAAAAGCGTGGATTCCAAGCCCTCAGTGTTATACAGGTCCCCTTCCTTAATGATGTTGTACCCAGACAGTGAGGACATTAGACTACCCAACCTTAGTGCGAATTACATCAAGAAAAGCAACTCGAGCGCGAGCAGGCGCGGCTAATTCCAGCCCTTTACCCCTCAAGTACAAGGGGAAGGACCCCCCAGACGGCACATTGCGAACCAGTAGGGGGAGCCCCTCTCCGTACCCATAAAAAGAAACTCCATCTGTAGAAAGCTCCACCAAGTCGCGTGCTTTTCCTGCCGCAGAAGGGTATGTTCCTAACAACGAATCTGAAAAATCCCGCTTGGGGTAAGAATAAAGCCTTATATTGTCTATGGCGCCATCCAGCCCAGAAACGCCCTCAGAGAGTAGCCCTGACCAACCACGGCCTCCAAACACGAGTTGGGTATCAGACATACCATCTAAGTCAAACGTGCCTTGGAGGGACTCCCTTGAGTAACAGGAGGACAACTCCCCATTTATATATAGCTCTAGAATGGAAGAGTAGCTGCCCGTCAAATCCCAAACAACCGCTAGGTGGCTACGCTGGCCTGCTATCAACGATTTATCTGAGATATCCAAAAGTGCAAGAGTATTACTACTATTCGACCAAAAGACTCGAAGCCCTGAGGTAGTCATCGCAAGAAGTAAGGAGTAGCCATACTGGTTTGACATATAGAATATCGTATGTGAGCGGAGGTCCGTGCAGGAATTGCAATTAGTATCCTTGGACCAGTCCGGCACGATAAAAAACTCAAGACACCCCCTACTGTGATTCAACGCCCCTAGGGGGAACTTAGCGTAATCATCGCCTGATAGGTAGAGGCCCGTAACACCAGAAGTTTCTGGGTAATAAGCACGATTAATACCTAAGTTGTCAAGCGCTATCTTGAACTCATTATTACTACCAGTACCCTTAAACGAAAGCGTCAACCCACCGATACGAGCCCTCTTCTTCTCTGATATCCCTGCCCCAGAAATGTCCTCTAGAAATCGGGTATCTCCAACCTCGTTAGTAAGGGTAAAAGGTAGAAGCAAAAAGTTCCACCCATTGACTAAAGAGGGGTAGAGGTCCTCAAGGTCCCACACAAAAAAAGAAGAGGTGTCCTCCGTTGTACTAGAAGAGTTAAAAGTCAGCAACTCTGACGTGTACTTCCACAACTTTATGTACCCAAAAGAAGAATCCATCTGAGACTTATCACTTACAAACAAGCACAATGAGAGCGCATCCCTTTGACATAAATCGTTATCAAACCCGAGGGGGCAGGCTAAACTCAACACCTCCGCAGTTTGCGTACGTGCGGGGTAGATAACACCCACACTGTCCAAAGGGACACTATACTCCGGAAAAACTTGCGGCGTGGATACTACTGACGACCACCACCTTGTAGACGAGTATAAGGGGTTGTAGATAACCTCGCGGTCAAAATCAAAAAACACCGCTACCTCGTCACACGCACTTTTATTAACCAAGACCCACCGGTCTCGCCCCGAGGCTGGAGCACCTAAAGCACGCCACCTTACCTTAGAGGGGTCACTCGTGTCTGTCCCAGAAAATGCAATATAGCTAGAGGACAGCTGACTATCAAGGTCATTATACGTCTCCAGAAAGGAGGTGCCGTCGAGCACAGCGTTGTTGGTACTCTTAGGTCCAAGTACAACACCTATAATCGGACCAAAAATACCAAGGTCTATACAATAATAAGACGAAGGACTGGTCTTGGCCCAGGGAGAAGGAGCGGTGCCACCAGAAACACCACTAGTTAGGTTTCTCTCGAGTAACCAAGGCAGTTGACCAAAATTCCTAGATGAAAAAACATCCAGTAAAACAGAGATGTACGCCAAACTACGCTTACCAAACTCATACTCAGTACCGGGCGCCACTGAATTTACGTTCAACCTTATCCACCTAACATTACTTGTCAAACTTCCCCACACTACAGAAGAGGGGTCAGTGGTATTAGTGGACGAGTAGTTAACAGTAGAGCTCCACCCTAAGTCCAGTATACTAGAGGAAAACTTAGTTAGGGAGACGCTATCCACATCGTAAGCCGCCTGACAATCCACGGCAATATGTAGCGTTGGGTGGCCCAAATACCCCGCAGTTTCATTCGTAAGTCCATCAACAGCGCTGCCGTTTACAACAAGGGGGCCTAACACCTCCCAAGTTGCACCTGAATCGTAAGTTATATAGCAGGGTGAATCTCCCAAAAATCCAGTATCAAGAACGTATGCCGAGCTAGCCCGCGCAACATTGTGTGGGTGCAGCTGAAAGTTGGGCCTTTTAAACACAATAGCGCCAGGACCTACCTCAGAGTTCTGTGTCTCCGTTATAGACCCTACCTTGTTCCAAAGAAGAAGGTTTTCATCTGTGTACACGTCTTCTACCAACGAGATGCTATAGTTAGAAATAATATCCGACGTATTCGAGATGGTCACAGCCGTAACTGTACCAGGCGCATTTTTAGACGCCTTTAACTGGTGTTCCGACTCTCCTGCGTTGGTTTGTGCACCCTTGTCCGAAGCACTGGTATCTACTTTAACATAGGAGACACTAAGCTCTGTCGTAGGCTTTATCACCAGCTTAAGGCTTTTAACGGGGTACCCAACAGTAAACCTAGACTCTGTCGCGGAAACATCCTCCTTATCCAAGTGTGTCAAAAATAGAATACCGTCAGGAGAAGACTGGAGTTCAAAGTTGTCCTGCATACTGGCAGTAGGCACAGAATACCCGTATACCTCTATTTCCTGTATTTTTGGATTTAGGTAAATAGGGAAGTCAGCTAGTGTCGTAGTTGACGCGTAATCAGTCACCCCAGCGGTCCTGTCCAAGAACCCCCTAAACCTAATAGACCTAGTACTTACTGAATCAAACCTAAAGCTGATGTGGCGGTATTTCAAGGCCACATAATCTTCATGATAGTCCGCAACCGATACTACTGCGGGGTTTTGGTAGAAGTAGCGTGTAGTAGGAGAGAGCGCTCCATCTACGTATACTGCTGAAAAGGGGGAAGTCACCTGCTGCCAAGACCTGTTAGTATCGAGCGCATCTGTATTCTGGGGGTAGTCCAATGTAAAATGCTTGATGTTGCTAGACCCCGCAAAATAAACATCTACTCGATTAATATTAAACTGGACATCTATACCTGGAGCCAGGTCAAGTATGATACCTGCCTCTGTATAATCATAGTCCGACTGAGCGACTGTATTCCACCACAATGGGTAAGCTGAGGCTGAGGTTTCATTGACGTCTAGCTTTACGCCGTCTGTTATGGCAGATAACCCCACCCACTCCGGCGCCTTGCTCCCATCTTCCGCATACCCTGTGTACCCAGTTACTCGGGGCCCACCATTATACCCAGGCCCCGACAGCTTCGAAAGCTGTAGAACCTCCTGAGCAACTAGCTCAGACCCCCCTATATAAAGAGACTCTATCTCCTGGGGCTCGTCAAACTCTAACGTAATGACAGCACAGTCAGTCTTGCGGTCTCCCCTAGCAAAAAGCGGCGCACCTTTAAACCCAGTGCCTTTCGGTCGCAAAGACGAGGCAGAAGTCAGAAGGTTTCCCTCATATAGGAAATATGAAAAGTCGCTCGTCGTTGTGTCCTTCCCGGTGTGAACAGACGCGCTATAAAGACCTACAAGGTCTCCCTTGCGGACCCGCAAAGCGCAGGAGGCCTCAAACAGCTTGTTAGTATTATAATCTGTGGCACTGTTAAAGGGAACCCCTCCAACATACGTGATAGTGCCATCAAGTACCTGCCTATACACCCTAAACTCAGTATTTTTATGGGCAGTACCGCTAAACCCGACAAAAGAAATGACACCGTTTTCTGTGATAGGGTTGCTGAAGTCTATGAAGGTTTCGTCCTCAAAGTCCAATGTTGTATCTTGCTGCGCCAGGTAGTACTCTGGATTACCCCCTTGTACAACATACCTCCCAGGCGTGACAGTAAAGACACCATTACTGCTGTCACCCGCGCCCAATGAATAAAACCTGTCGAGAGAGTCCCGCCCAACCATAAATGCGCCCTCTGGCATATAGCGGCTGGCCGCTGCAACGCCCGCAGTCGAAGTATACATAGGGTAAAAGCCAAGGGTAGCTGCCGCGGAAGCGGACTCCGAAGGGGACACAGCTACTGTAGACCCCCCCTCGGGAGTATCTGCCTCTATTACGAAACTGCCATCAACAACTGTACACGTAGCAAACGCGTACCCCCCTACCCCGACGAGATTCAGCTTAGACTCAATGTCCTTAGCCACGTCTGCTGATGGGACGTTAGTTCCTGCGGCCAGTGTTATGGCTTGGCTACCATAGTCGTTTATATCAACAATAAGCCTATCATTCACCCCAGACTGTGTAGTCAATACTGCGGGTACCTGCGTAGAGGTGGCCTTACCTCCCGAACCCCTAAAAGGGCAAGGATGCGAGTAATCAAAAAACCTATCACATACGTCCCCGAAAAAACCAGAAGAGCAGCTAAATACTGTTGGAGAAGAGGCCTCAATACCCCGAACAAAAATTTGCTGACCGGCTGTCCCACTCACCATAGGGAAAAGCCGCAGTCTAGTTATGGTCCCAACCCACTCCTGCTTGGCAGCCATATCAATGGAGTACTTTCTGTAGCTATTGTCCGGTGTTATTGAGAATGAAACTTCCTTCTCAGCATCCCACTCTACATCCCCCGACGTCATAAAACCCAACTTACCCTGGGCAGGACTTGCGTGGCCAAACCCAGGGTATATGCGCATATAGACATCCACAGAAGTGTAAACACCCGCGTCAATAGCAATTGTGGGGCTATCCGTCGTTATATAGCAATCAGGCCCTGTAGTGACCATGAAGTAGTAGCCGTTGTCTACAAGCCGAGCAGTAATGCCGCTGTATGTGGTATACCCTCTAAAGTTATCCGCCTCATCCCAGGCAACAGCATAGCCTAGATTTGAATCAAACCTACACTGCGAGCTATTTCGAATACGTGCGTTTCTCAGAAGATTGTACAAGGTGCCCCTCGTTTAGAAATAGCCGCCTCCCACTGGTGCCCTTTGGAACAAATCCACCAAGCTTTCTTATCAGACCCTGCTGTAATCTGGTTGGGAGAAAGTTCGTTTCTCTCGAAGTCCCACTGAGCAACCAGAAATTCATGGGTTTTGCTTATTGGCGCGTTATAACGGAAGGCCATTACTTTTTAAATCCAGATACTACATCTGTGGCGCCAAGAGGCCAGCTCTTACTCTGCGGAAATGCTGACAATTCTTCAAGCCATCCTCGTGGGGTGCCCCCAGGTGCGTAGTTCAACGCCTGAGAGATGTTGGTAGGAATGCCTACAGACATAGTACCTCCGACGTATGTCGCGGGGTTATCCCAATACTTCGGGTTATCGGAGTAGAAATCCGGGGCCTCAACTTTAACATTGGTATAGGACCCTACAGGCCACGTCCTAGAAGCTACATAGTCGGGGGGGTGCCTCTCAAATAGCGTTTCGCCCAAATGCGAGCTTATTTTCTGCATGATTATCGCAGTACAGCTCCAATTCCACACAGGCCTCCCCAGATATAGGAGGTGACCTAAAGCTCTCCAGGGGGGAATCGCGTGTACCCTGCCATCAAAGTACTCAGTGGTGTACCTCGCCGTGCCTCCGTAAGTCTGGTGGCGCATCACCCTCGATAGCGGAGGTAGAGTACTCCTTACAGTGAGCGTCCACGTAGGCATCTCAGTGAGACCCCCCTTCGCAGTAAAAAAAGCTACCTCGTCGGGGTGCCAGAAAGATGTGTACACAGTAGACATAGTCCTTAACAGCCTTCCGGCATCACTATATAAACACTCTTGAAGCCCTTCGTCCAAAATACCTTCAGAAACAGCGCCAAGACAGGTGCTGGTTTCATTATTTGCAAGCGTGCTAGACCACGTCAACCCAGATGTTTGGGCATCTATAGGGTCGTCAACATGAGCATTTGTAATAACAGTCTGCCCCTTAGTGTGTATATCCAAAGACTTGTCTATATAGTACGCCCCGCCCGCTGCTTGCTTAATATCAGGCAACGAGGCAGTCGGGGCTTTAGGATAATTGAAAACAGTACCTGTGGGGTCCATAAAATGGTAATAAATCAACACATCTTTAGCTGTCCTACTCTGCCACTTTAGGTCCTGCTGGAAAGGGCCGTTGTTGTTTATGTCTTCCTCGTAATTAACATCACTGAGCCCAAAATCGGCGAAGGTCCTACCGTAATAATAAAGCAGGTCGGAGGCGTATCTATTACCAAGGTCCCCGTAGCTAACGTTCACCGCCTGGTTATATACAGTTATGTACTCCGTCCTGGAAGTAGGTTCCCCTATGTACAACTTCAGCTCATTAATTCCGTTGTACGTTTTATTCGCGGGCCGCCCAACGCGTATACGAACCTTGGTGTAACGCCCGCTCATTGACGCAGTCTGCGTTCCACTAGTAAAAGCAGTCGTGGGCCCTTTAGCCACGAGATACGCGATGTTGCTAACCCAAATTCCTGTGGGCAGCAAGCCGTCCAACGCTACCTGTGGCAATGAAAACGATTTTCCAGCTGAAGTATCGGGCCCAAGGATGTACCTCATCTGGAAAGAACGCAACGTCTTCGACCCTCGCAGTTCAATTGTGTAAGTCTTTTCACTGGAAACAGAACTTAACCCTTGTATGTCACTTCTAATAGCGCTATTATACAGTAAAGCGTCTACTTCAGTAAGCGGAAGTAGGGACACCAAAACATCAGGGCGAACAGAAATCCCTCGGAAGGTCTCTACCCTACCCGTACTAGTTTCAAAAGTATGTAACCCAGAAGAGTCCGCCAAAAACCCGTTACCAGCCCCTGTTACCTTTCCGAACAACTGAAAAGAGGCCCCATTAGCAGAAACGTGCGCAGCTACGTTATAAGGGTCAGCCCCCCACGACGAAGGCGCACCCCCCACTATTCCAGTCAGCCAATTAATCTCCCTAGGAGGGCCCCCAGCCCAGGCCAAGGTTGGGTTGCTCGCAACTGTACCATTCGAAGTAAACCTGGGCGCCGTATAAACAAGGGGGTATGTCCCATCAGGCATAAACGTAGCAGACGCCATATTTTTCTTGAAGCCATTAACTGAGGGGTTATAAACAAATACACCGCCGATTGCTGTGCCATTAACTGCGCGAACAGGGTTTTTAGCTATCTCCAACCAAGCCCACGCAATATTGTCGGGCAGGCCCACATCTGACCCCTTCTTAAAAACCCAGAAAACGTCCTTACCTTTCGTAAGTTCACTCCCCTCATCTGAGCTAACGAAAAGGGGCTCCGTCGGATTATAGACAATGTTCCCGTTTGAATCTCGCGTTCCCTCTTTTATTAAGTGCCTCTCCATCAGCACTGAGGCCAGCAACCTACGAGTTGGGTCAAACGTTTCGTTTACCGTATGGTCCGCGGAAGTAGTAAGGAGTACGTTAGAGAAGGGGTGCTTAGCCTGTGAAGTGGTTCTGTTCACCACGGACAAGTCGTCGAAGCAGTGAAGCCATACAGGTTTTTCTCCGGCTACTTTATTACCGTTAGCATCAAAAAGACGAGCGGTGCCCTCGGAAGACAGTGTTTGTGAACCATTATACCCTTCGGTTCGCACCCACTCGTTCCGAACCGTAAGATTCTTCTTGGAGTAATGCCTACTAAGACGAGCACCCTCCCTATCAGTTTGGTAGGGGCCTAAGAGATGGCCGCTGCGTATACGCGTAAACCCCGCGAACACAGGGTCTTTAATGGTTTGGTAGTCCCCTTCTACCCAGCTCCACGTACACCCAATAAAATCCTGCAAACCTAGTCGTACCGCCCAATAAATATCAGGGCCCCTCATCTTTTCCCAATAATCCCTGCGCTTACTAGTGTAAAATCCCTCTACCGTAGTAGCACACAGTATTGCCTTAGTAAGTGGGTCGTCTTCGTGGTAGCGCGGGGTAGAGCACGCTTTATAGGGATACCAAAGTGGGCCCGAGTCGTCTGTAGCAAGTTGGGTAGAGGTGCGCAAGGCGTCCACCGAATTATTTAGCCAGTTAATCGACTCGCCGCCAGCTGGAACAAACTTAACATAGAAGGTTTGCCCCGCAGTTTGTAGATTGTGGTCGCCACACTTAGGCTCATAAAAGTAATCCATTAACACCGTGCTACGCACCATAGGCTTGTAGTCTCGCGCCAACAGGGAGGTGTGGTCTCTTGGGTCCACAAAAGCAGCCTGCGTGCGCCACTTATAGTAAATCTCTACATCACGCGGAGAAACATACGCAGACTGTAGTAATAACGCCACACGTTTTACACCTATAGGGCGTCCGGTCTCGTCCTTAAAAACCACTCGGTATTCTTGCGTGCCCTCATAATAGCCCGCTACATCCAACAGCGCGCAGAAGTTGGGTAGAGAAACCGCTGCTCCACCGTCAAAAACCATCCCGTCGTATTTAGCATTAAAAGAAGCCTCTTCGTCTCTGAAGTGGCGGTCGGCATCAACAAGCTCTGACTCCTTATCACCTCCCGCAGCAAACGACTCCAAGGCTTTCCTTTCGTTCTGGTCCATAGACCTTTCTATTCTACTTAGGGCATCCTCAAAATCCGTAACACGTAAGTACCCCTGAACAACGCCACCTTGATAGTAAGGAAACGAAAGACCACTTACGGAAAAGGAATCTCCCGCGGTGTTCATCTCGACCTTATAAGGCATAGAAGTGATGTAGTTGGAGTACAAAGTAGGGTACTTCAAGTCCCCCCTATCAACATCCCCGACTGGCCCCTGTTTATATTCCGTGTACGCAAATGTGACTACAAACCTATCGTACCTCTTATCAAAGGAATAGGCACCTGTAGTGGGCCTAACAAAAATAACATTGGCGGGGTGATATATACCCTCCACACTCTTTGATACCACACTCATCGCTACTATAGTGGGGGAGCCCACAGGCAGGTTCGGGTTGGCAGACCTATCGCACACGATACCCAGAACTGTAGAGGCCAGATTTAGAGCAGTTTGACTTCCCTGGGTTACAGTCCAGGGTTGTACAGAATTCGCGTGTACATTCGACAACGTCAGGGCTACTACACCGCAGTATATATCTTCCCAAGTCGCCAAAGTCTCGGTCGCAGCTTTCTGCACAGGGAATATGGTGGGCCTGTAATAAGCTACAGAGTCCCAAAGAACTGAAGTACCTGGGGTAGAGACATTTTTAGATAGCTGCTTTATAGACACATTAGCGTCAAAGTCCAAGAACCTATCTACCCAAGGCTCCACGGCAGCCACCCCAAACCTATCAGAAAAGGAGGTTTGTGCCAGGTGTGCGTGATAAAACTTGTGGCTAACATAAGTAGACGCAGTGTACATACTACCATCGGCAGAGTTGGGCTTATAGGTAAAAACCTTTATATGGTTGAGGGCTGGCTGGTATTCCAACTCCACTGTGAATATGGTGCCCACAACAGCAAGAGAAGCTTCCCCAACATCTATATCGTCCGGGTAGTTATCAAGTAGGTACTGTATAAACTCCTCATCAGTCTTCCCACCTTGGGGATGTTTGGATATGTTTGCGGCGTATACTGCGTACGAAGAACTAGCACGCACCATAATGTAAATCTTGTTCTGCCCTGCCCTAAAAGTTCTAAACACATAAGGAGTGGTAGCACTACCGACAGGCCACTTTATGTCCAAATAAGAAACAACACTACTCAACTCCTGGATTAGTGTCGGAAAAGCAGGAGTGCCCCCATCTACCTGGGTGCCCTGCTGCCCATATCGGGTGGCCCCTACTGAGAGCGCGTGCTCAAAACTGTCAGCTGCCTTGCCATCAAACAGTGTAGCGCTCCGGACCCCAGGCACCGCAGTGGTGCCCAGAGAAGAGTCATCAAAGGCACCTGACCACGCCCAGAGGGTGGGCTGTGTGAATGTTTTTAGGTACTCCGCACGAGGGTCGCTATACTTAGCCCAATCCCTACTATAATACCTTAACTCCATTATTTGCGGGGCTGAAACACGCGCACCCATTTCCAAATTAGCATCCGTAAGGTACTGAAATCTAGGACCCGTGTAGTAAGGGCATCCAGTTTTTGCCCCATTACATGGTATGATAGAGTTATTGGGGCTACCCTCATGCCAAGGAATCTGCCAGTCAGAAGCTGCTACTACAGTACAACGCGTAGCCACTGTACCGCCACCCGTACCACTAGCCGATATCATCTTTGGGTATGCTTTGCCAGCCGCGTCTAGGGATAGCTCAATAGGAGCTCCTTGCCAATTACAACACTTAGCAAGCGCAGCTCGAAGATTGTAAATAGCAAGATTAGTGGGTGTTTGATGGCCACTACCACCAGAAGAAATATCAGAGGAAGATTTATTGGCAAGTTTGAGGCCCGCAACGTTATAACGCGAACAGTTAATACAGGTACCGTAGGAATTACAGTTGCCAGAGTTGTAGCAGGTTATGGAGGCCTCAGCAAAGTAATCTTTAGCCAGGCACCCCGACGACCAATAGATGCATACCTTGGTACCCGTGCGGTCGAGTGTAGACAACTACTACCCCTCTTTTACACGCAGGGACATCCTTCCTGTGTGCTCATTAACGGCATATATTACCTTACGACCTGCCTCGTCGTAAAAGCCAATACACCTCTCCTCGATAGAAGCGCTGGAGGAGCCCCCACCAGGGTTAAATGGCACGCTCTTGCGTTGAAAACACACATAACTATCTTTTCCGATAATATCCCAGAACCTATCATACCACTTTAGGTGTAGAGACGCGACCTTGCGCTTTACAACCTGCGACCAAGGCACGTCACCCTCTACCACAACAGTGCCGTCCAGGTACACCACTACCCAACCCTTTGACAAGTTCATTATTTTGTCGTTCATAACCGGAGGTGCCATGACTACTCCAAATGCTAAAGTATACCAAGCTTTTGTAAATCTGCTTTACGCCATACATCTATACTATTTCCAGTTTGTTCTCTAAACAACCTCACCTTATCCAAAGACGCACGCCAGTTATATCCCTTAATCTCAATATACAAATCTTCGCCCGGCAGGTAGAAATCAGGGAGGTAGGATATATCCACGCCTTTGGAACTAGTCAGAGCGAACGTCTCAGGTTCATAGTAGTAATCTATGCCCCGCCCCCAAAAATACTCTGCTACTAAGGTCTCCCAGCCAGACCGAGTCCTCTTTTGCCCTTGATGGGGTGTTTCTATAACAGCACCCCAACTACTGTGGTTCCCAGAGGGGTATTCTCGGACACCTTCTAAGTATGCCTTAGACATTTTAGAACGAGCTTTCTTTGAGTGGTGTGCTTCAAACATCCCGTTATTAGACCCAGACAAAGCTTCTGACTTAGACCTCAACCCTAAGTGCTCAATTTTAAACCACACCGCTACTTTAGAAACTCCGAATTTATCTGCTATCTGTTGAATAGACAGCCCCTCTTCAAAATACATTTTAGCAAGCGAGTCCATACAAGGAAGTACACGTTGGTAATACTGGGGCGTGCGTATATCAACCTGTTGTCGAGAAAGTGCCGAGTTGATACACCCTGCCGAAACATTGTATTTAGCAGCCAGTTCGACCGTAGAAGACCCCCTTTCGTACTCTTCAGCAATACCACGTTCAAGCTCGCTAGAAAATGTGCGAGCAGAGGGAGCACTAGTAGGAGCTAACCCTACCCTACCTAAGTACTTGTAAACAGTGGGAACTGAGATACCAGTGTGTTCCGAAATCTTGTACGCGTTATAACCCTGAGAAAGTTGCGACACCAAAAACTCACGAGTCAGCACCTGTTTCGGAGGTGGGCGCCTCTCTATCCTGTACGTATCTATTAATCTCCTAATAGATGCCTCCGAACATTCAAAGTACTTGGCAATAGAAGCGAAACTCAAACCACGTACAATGTAGGCATCTTCTAAGGCAGCCTTAGATACCCCTAGGGTAGGTTTATTACCACACCTATTCCGGGGGATACCTTCTTTTTCCAATCGATTGATTATAGTCGTGGGGTTTACACCGAAGTGCTTCGCCAGCTGTGTTAAAGTAGCGCCCTTCACACTATACTCTTCAAGCCAGTCCTCATAAGTCATCTCGTTAATACATATTTTCAGCATAAACCATCCACTAGATATCCAAACCAAAACCGGGGAGTATCTGGTTTAAGAACTATAATCATAGTATAATCTATAGTTCACCGTCGAATTACTCCCGGTTTCAGAGGCCCCAAGTTGAATTGCGGTAAATACAAAGTCGCTAACTAGATTTTCGTTTCCGATATCTTCCGCACTATCAGCAGACGCTACCACCGAAAG
>Ga0180009_10000853_pt1 | contig 39091 bp, 32 predicted proteins | sample OS_PC_MetaG_FD_123537 | JGI IMG/M metagenome (GOLD analysis project Ga0180009, IMG submission 123537) | Groundwater microbial communities from the Aspo Hard Rock Laboratory (HRL) deep subsurface site, Sweden - OS_PC_MetaG | ecosystem: Environmental > Aquatic > Deep subsurface > Groundwater... | reverse complement strand
CCCAAATTGCTGTCTTTGAAATAGATCTGCGTAATTGCGTGTCTATTATACGAAATGCATAAGCTCCATAACCTGTAAGGGCTAACACACATTCCACCTAAAGATTGCTCGATTTGCTCCCTGTCGGGTGGCATCTTGATAAAAAACACCCGGCAGGGGGTTAGTTAAGAAACGATTTCCCTATTTCATATTGCGGAGATAGTCCAATAGGAAATAAGGGTGGTATAGTTGTGCAATAAATTTATCCATGTTGGTAATGGCGCCCTTTTTTATCTTCCCGCCCTCTAAAAGCCCCTCGGCCTGCATCTTGGCACTCTCTATATTCAGATACGGAGGGTAGGGGTGCGGGGTAAGCGCCCATGCCTTCACGACCACTTCTTTTGGTGCGTTTGTATATTTCACGACCATATCAAGTGTTTCGTCGTGATTCTCTTTGCTCGCCATTTCATACTGAAATGCCTTCATATATGCCCTCATTACCTTTTTTACGGTCTCAGGTTCCTTCCTGACGAGTTCACCCCTGGCCACGAGCACACAGCACTGATGTCCCGGAAGGATATCATGTGACGTCAGGAGGATATGGCCATAACCAAGGGCCGCTGCCTTGGTGTTATGAGGCGACCAGGCAATGAAGCCGTCTATCTCCCCTTTCTGAAGATAGATGGGCATGTCTGGCACTGACATATGTTTGTGGATTATTTTGATGTTATTTCTTCTTGCAACTATATCTACCATGGCATCCTGGATGGAACCAATTCCCGGGGTGCCTATCTTGGCGCCATCAAGATCTTTGACAGTCTTGATAGATTCCTTGACAATGATACTGGAGCCCTCGGCGTTGCTGCCGGCTATTACGACCACGTCAACACCCCGCCCCCGGGTGATCATGGTAGGAATAATTCCACACGTAGCGAAATCCACTTCTCCAGCAGCTAAGTGCTGCATGACATAGGCCCCGGCTAAATACTCTCCCCACTCCACCTGAAGGCCTTCTGCCTCAAACAACTTTTTCTCCTTTACGATCATGGAAGCGAAATTGTGGATCTGGTCCGCCACCAGATAGCCAAAATGGATCTTTTTGTCTGCCGCAAAGACTGCAGGCTGGAAACCTATCACAAAAATGAAACTCATAATGACTATAGAAAGCACCCATGTCTTTTTCATTTTACTCCTCCTTACATTTAAAGGTTAAAAAAATGAAAGTCCTCCTTACCTGTCTTCGTTTTTCTCATCACCTCCTTATTCCGTTATAGGGTTCATTTTCCGTACTTCGCAAGGTAATGCCCGAATAATTCTTCGTCAGAAGGTTTCCTTTCAGCGATGGGCCTGGCGAGCCTGCAGATATTAATGAAGTGTTTATAGTTTAGATTTTCAGTGGTACTGTTACCACCCCAGGAGCCACAGCCCATCGTCAGAGTAAATGGAAGACCATTGTTAAAAAACCCGCCATTACCAAAGGCCTGGACCTGGTTCACCATGATGCGGCTCACCTTGGCCGACAGAGCAAGTTTTGTTATGTTTTCTTCCGTTGTGGTGTGAATTCCGCAGGAATGGCCTCTTCCCTGATAAGAGGTAATGCGGTTTACTATATCAAGTGCCTCATCAAAATCAGAGTACTTAAAAACTGCCAGAACAATCGTCAACTTTTCCCCGGAAAATGGATAGTTCGGGCCGATTCCTTTTTCTTCTACAAGAAAGCATTTAGCCTTTAATGCCTCTTCCGATGTAATGTCAGCCAGAGTGGCAATGGAATCAGGGCTTTTGCATACGACTTTACCATTTATGGCCCCATTTATCCATATGGTTGCCCCTAACTTTTTCTTTTCTTCCGGAGAAACCAGATAGCTTCCTTTTGCCTTGAATTTTTCTATGACCTCATCATAAATCGCTTCCTGGACAACAATCGAGCTTTCCGAAGAACAACTGGTCGCGTAGTCAAATGTCTTTCCCGCGAAGATTTTGTCAACTGCGTCACCGACATTGGCAGATGGATCGATAATGACCACGGCATTGCCCTGACCTACTCCTAAGGCCGGTTTGCCGCTGCTGTAGGCGGCCTTTACCATGACCGAACCACCTGTTGCTATAACCGTATCAGCCTGACGCATAATTTCCTGTGAAAGATCTTTGCTGGGCTGTTCAACGGTCTGCACTAAATCAAGGGGAGCCTTTAGTTTATCGATTTCCTCGCGCACAACTCTTACCACTTCCATTCCGGTTTTCTTGGCATGTGGGTGACTGGCAAGTATGACGGCGTTTCCCCCCTTTAACACGACCATCATATTGTTGATAGCGGTCGCAACCGGATTCGTGACGGGGGTAATTGCGCCAATGACACCCATCGGCTTTGCAATCTCTGTCACGCCGGTTTTTACATCAATGTTAATAATGCCCCGGGACAGAGCACCTTTAAGGTCCCTTAAAGTTCCTATTGTTTTGTTGTGTATTTTCTTTACTCTATCCTCATAGAGGCCCATGCCGGTTTCTTCTATGGAAAATTTGGCGAGATACTCGGCATTGCTATATCCGGCCCAGGCCACCGCAGTGATCACCTCGTCAACCTGTTCCTGGGTGTATTCTTCAAAGATTTCCTGGGCTTTTCTCCCTTTTTCTATCATCTCTTTAGCCGTTCTTTCAATTTCAGACATCTTTAATCCTCCTTACCCGTTAAACCAATCATTAAGATTCATATCAGAAGAAGTTAACAGAAATTCTCCTTTCTCTATTATATGTTTAAGATATTCCGCCATTTTATTCTCAGAGTGAGTTTTGTCTTCAAGACGAGGCAACTGGTCGGCCTTGAGGCATTCTTTTAAGTCGTTTAAAATCCCAACTGTCAAAATCGGAATGGCAAGAGCCACGGAATTTGCTACGGTGGCACAGGGGTCTGGCTCAAACCCGTTTATGGCATCCGGGTCCATTTCAAACATGTCGGCGGCTAAAGATAGCGACCTGTTTTCCACTGTACTGCGTGTTCCACAGCCGATCACAATGCCCGGGGATTTGTTCAGCAATATCTTGCTTCCGACTTTAATGGTTCTCAGGTGACGATCTCTTGAAGATCCCTTGCTTTTAGAGCACAATTTACTGAAGAAGCAATTGTATACATACATCCTGGCGAAATCCGCCTGGTCCAAGGTGAAGGTAGTCTTGTAAATATCTCCTTCCACGGAAAGGCATTCAACCTGGATCTCTTCTTTTCGGATAACAGCCCCTATGAGTTGTGCTCCGCTGTAATTATCCTTCCTGTTATTGCTCATCTTACTGGAAAAGAAAAGTCCTTCCACCAGTCCTAACCGCTCATTGGGAGCCGGGCCAGGGTACCCGAGAATGCCGTTGAGCCATAGTTTTTTCGCACGCGTAAATACTCCCCTTTCCGCCACAGGGACGCCTATCATGGCCGCTGTGCCTGACGTTTCCGCACAGAAGGCGGTTGTTACCACATCGATATCGGCCAGATTGAGCTCTGATCCGTTTTGGATCTCCTGTACGAACTCGGTATCGGTCAAAACAACCGCGGTGCCGCCTTTGATTTTTTCATTGGTGTTGGTGATTGATTTTTCCTGGCCTACCATGAATCACTCCTCGGAGTCCGGAATCGGTTCAATTGCCTCAACCATGTGAACTACCCTTTGGGGGAGGTGATACCTTTCAATATTGTCAATAAGCTGGATCATACAGCCGGGGCACGTGTTGATAACGACATCTGCCTCTGTCTTAGCTACAAAGTCTATCTTTTTCTTAGCGATCTTTTTGGACAACTCATAATGTTCTACATTGAACGAACCGCCCATGCCACAGCACCCATTGCTATCCATTTCCACAAAGTTATCTCCGAATATCTGCTTCAGGATCTTGCGAGGTTGATCAATTACTGCCTGATAACGCGCCAGATGGCAGGGATCGTGATAAGTAACACGGGTATTTTCAGGCAATATTGAACGATATCGAAGGGGCCTGAAATCGGCCAATTCCACTAACAGCTCAGATATGTCTCTGACCTTTGCCCCGAACGCTTCGAATCCCTTCCTCTCTTCTTCATTTCTGGGCAAATAGCTTGTCCATCCGTCCTTTAATGCTGAGCCACAGGTCGCACATCCGGTAACAATAAGATCCGCATCCAATTGTGAGAAGACATTGAGATTATGACGTGCCATTTCTCTGGCGGTATCTAAATCACCACTCGCAAATACGGCAATTCCACAGCAGCCCTGTTCTTTCGGGAATACAACCTCTACCCCCAATTTATTGAGGATCTTGATAAGGGCCTTGCCCACCTCGGGAAAGCTGAATTCCGTAGCGCATCCTGCAAAATAGGCCACGCGCAGGTTCCGATTATTGACATCAGCTACCGGTGGATGAAGCTCCGGTATATCCTCACTCAGAGACCTCTTTGCTATGGGAGGGAGCTGTCTTCCACCGCCCAAACCAGCAAGGAACATGGGGATATGACGGATCTTCCCCTCTGTTTGAAGGGGAATATGATGTATCTTATTTTCTGCTTCTTTAGTGACAGGGAGGAGCCACTGGAACTTCGATGCCGCCTTGAGGGCCTTTCTCATCAATTTCCTATTATTTAATACCTTGCGAAAGGGGAGTGATTTGTAAACAGGGAGCCCGTCCCCCTTTACCAGTTCGGCCCTTGCTGCAATGTTCAGAAGATCTGTTCTTACTCCTTGAGGGCACACCATCGTACACCTGCGGCACAAAAGACATTTGCTGAAACGATCCTTAAGGCCTGTCTTGAGATCCTCGTGATTATCGATGATCTCGCTCAGCAGGCGATTTCGACCTCTGGCCACATACCTTTCATCTTTCTCCTCTGCATATACGGGACAGGCGGTAAGACATAGCCCGCAGCGAACACATTTTTCAGCCTGCTCCCGAACCAGATCTATTTCTTTCAATGCTGCCATGACTGTCCCAAGAATGCTCTATGCATCGGTAAAATCATCCATCTGAAAAGCCAATTCCACTAAACAAACATATCAGTCCTGCCACAACTTCAATCTAAAGTCAGAATCATTTAGGAGAAATTCTCCTTTCTCCATGATCTCTTTCAGGTATTCGGCCATAAGCTGCGAGCGAAAGCGATTGGATTGCCGGAATATCACAGGGATATCCGTATCAAAGGCATGGACCTGCCCGATGTACCCCTTAGGCGTGTCCCCCTTGCCCATAAAGGCACCGCTAAGACAGTTTGAGGTGCAAGCGCCACAGCCAAAACAGAGGGTTTCGTCAATCTCCTTATCTTTCCAAGAAATGGCACCCATGGGGCAGTAGTACTCAGCCGGGCACTGAAATGAACAATAAATACAACGGTCCGGATCAAATTCAACCTCAAGTTTTGCGCCGGACCAGATATCCGCATAGGTCCGGTCCACAATGGGAATCCGGTCTCCGATATCGGCAATGTGCAAGGGAATATTCTCATCCAAGCAGTTTGCAAGATCATCAAGGATATCCTGGTTAAGGACAGGGAAGGGCACTCCGATACCGTTGGTTACTTCTACCCCGTAACTCGTCTTGAATCCGCCCATGAATTCCGGATCCATCCCGAACATATCTGCAGCAACCGAAAGGGATCTCATCTTGGGAACGCTTCGACTCCCATAACCAATTACAACTCCCGGGACTTTGTTTACTAATATCTTCATTCCAGATCTGAAGATTCTTGAATTGGGGTCATTCTCCAGGGGATTGATCTCCCCGCTTCCGCTCATTCCCAGTCCTTTCAACACAGGCAACGGGCGGCAGGCAAAAATAGATAGAGGGTTCTCTCGATAAGATCTCTGGCCTTTGATATTGGCAAAGGCATAATAATTTTGAAAATCGTTTCGAAAACTGTAAATTCTTGCGAACTTTAGTTGATCTAATGTGAATGATGTATGAAAGGCCTTTCCTTCTTCCGTCAGGCATTCCACCTCAATCTCTCTTTTTTCCACGATATCCCTTAGAAGATGGCCTCCGCCATAGCGGCCTTCATGATCAATGCTCTCCGTAGTGCCATATATTACCGTATCAACCATGCCTGAACCTTCAACCGGGTTAGATCCAGGCCAACACGGGACCCCATTTAGCCACATCTTTTCAGCCCGTTTGAATGAGTCTTTTTGTGCCACAGGCACTACTAACATGGCCGAGGTGCCAGACATGATAGCCCTTGTGCCTGTTGTTACCACATCAACATCCGAAACCTTGAATTTATACCCGTTTCTGACTTCCTTTTTGAATTCCATGGCCGTCATAATCACGGCTTCGCCTTTTTTCAGTTTCTCGTTTATTTCAGAAATGGTCTTTTGTTGTACTGCCATTTTATTTTACCAGTTAGTTCAAGAACTCAATATTACCCCATGCGCCCATCTGGTCCTCAATCAGGATGAGGGTTCCGAGAACTCCGATTTCCTGTGCCCTGTCAAGCCCCTTCTTAATATCGGATGGGCTTCTTATGAGGTTTGCTATGCCTGTAGCTGCAGCATCAGCGATCGATGCGGTAGGCCCTACTACCATAACAGCATCTGCCCTGCCATAACTCAACGAATGCCCCAATTTTCCGGATGAAGTGCACACTCCAACCGGTTTTGGGGATGGCTGGATGGCGATTTTCATGGCTGTGAAGTCGGAACTCTCGGCTAAGAGCAACATTTCCCTTCTCACCCTGGAACAAACAAAGACATCTCCCCCATTTTCGACAATAACATCCCGGCTGTACGGCAAAAGGCCTAAGCCGACATATTCGGCAATGGCGCCTGCCACAGAGGCCATTGGACCCACGTTGGCCCTTGAGCCTGCTTCAATCATGCTGTTTACTATTCCTGGAGCAAAAGGATCCCGCTTGAGAGGATAGAATGCCCTTACAAAAGACGGATGCCTCTCAATATAATCCTCGATCTGTTGGCGGTATTTAAACACCAGACTCTTAGCCTCTTCCTCAAGGTTCTTGAATCCGGACACCAACAGGTCGGTCTGATTCACCAGGACTTTGCGAGTGATTAAATCATATGCCTTTACCACCCTCCGGTATACATCGGAGGTAACCCGGGAAGGCAAGATCAGGGAATCTCGTTTATTATCCAATGATCTCAACATCTCCCATCTCACGGAGTCCCTTTTCACCTAAAGTAAAAGCAATATCCTTAAAAGATCCAAAATAGATCGTCTTCATACTGCATCTGGTTGCACACGCCGGCCACATGCCTTCCCGCGTCCTGTCAATACAGGAATCACAGGATATGAATTTTTTTCCCTGTTTCTTACCTTTGGGACAGGTGGTCCAGAAATTATACGGGCTATAGTAGTCGCATGGCGATTCACAATGCCGGCACGCTAATGGAAGATATACTAAGGGGCTCTCTGCATCTTTATCTTTGCCTTGAACTTCAATGGGTCTGAAGGAACCCGGTATGCCAATGGCATCACCATGTTCTATCTCACACGCTAATTGACATGCCCCACACGAAATACAGCGATCAACATCAACCAGCATCACCAATTCTTCGGGATCGCGTTCCTCTGAATCGATCGGTTTTCTTTGTTCAAAATTCTTGCTTACAAATAGTATTCTCATGGATTTCTCAAAAACCTGACAAGGTTTTGCTTGCTTTTGGGTTTGTCCTGGCCTGCCTTGTAAATCGTTACCATTGTAAAAGATTTTTTCTCCGAATTCGCAACAGGTTCATCAAAAAGAGAGAGAGGACTCTCGCAACCCATATGAGGCTGATACGGATCAAAACCTTCCGGACAAAAGATCACCCTGGGATCCAGGTCCTCGTTTAGCCAGGCCGGAGCCGAAATGGTTCCGCGGTCGTTTTCGATGGTAATAATTTCACGGTTCTCGATCCCAAGGACTTTTGCGATTCGCGGATTTATCTGGACCATCATGTTGGCCGTCCACGTGTCACGGTCAGTGACGAAATATCCAAAGTCCTCAACAAAATCCACCAAGACTCCGGTGGTCAGTATCAAAGGAAATTTGATATCATATTCAGAAAGGTATGAATCAGGAACAGGTTTTTGATGTTGGAAACCCATTTCGTAATCAGTGTCTTTTTGGCCGGCATGACCGGAAAGACTGATTTTCCCTGACATGGTGGGGAAACGCCTATCGCTTAATGAATAATTCTTATGTCTCTCGAACAATATATTCTTGCCCCTGACATTGCCTTTTCTGCCTATAAGAAAACGGCTTTCTTCAAAATCCAGATCAGCCTCTTCTGTGCATGGCCATAGTAACCCTCCGGGCGGGTTCTTTTCCGGGTCCAGTTTTTCCACAGAGGCCGCCCGCGTTAGAGGATTTTGGTGCAAGTAAAAATCCATTGCCTTACGCTCATCAATAATCCCTATTTTTCCATTCCAGGGGAAATGCTCCCCAATGTTGCACCAATGAGCCAGGTCATACCAGAAAGCCAATGGAGACTTGCACTCGCCTGGTGGATCGATCACCTTATTGTGCCATTGAATAGCCCGGCCGTTGTTGTTTGCAACCAGACCGGAATATTCCAGCCATGAACTCATGGGAAACGAAACATGAGAATAATTGTAAGTCTCATTTGGATAGGAAGAAAGATGAACAATAAATGGTATCTCTTTTAAAGCGGCCTTTGTTTTTATTCCTTCAGCCATTCCTGTACAGGGGTTGCCATACCATATTAGTGCCCCGACCCTGTCTGGGGAGTCAAGAAGGATGTTATCTAAGGAAAAATTGGGGGGTACATCTTCCATCACTTGTGAGATGTTGTCATTGCCCCGAGACCAGGCCTCCCATGAAAAGGGGGATACATTTAAGAGATTCAGACCTCCACCGGGAACACCCACCGAGCCCCGCAGACAAACCAGTGCGCCGCACATAAGGAGGTCTTCATCAGAAAGATACGACCGGGTAGCCCAGTCTCCGGCGATCACCTGGAGAGGTTTGGTCCTGCCGATCAGGTCAGCCATTTTTTCCAGATCTTCTTTCTTAATCCAGCACGATTTCGCCACGCTCTGGGGGGTAAAAGACTCTACCTTTGATCTCAGGCGATCAAAATCAGTTGTGGATTCTCTTAAGAAATCTTCATCAAAAAGACCTTTTTGAATCAAGATATGAATAATTCCTTTAAGGATGGTGCTCTGGCTGCCGGGTTTTACTCTCAGGCTCAGTGTAGCTTTGGAGCTTGTGATGGTCTTCTTTGAACTGATAGTCAAAAGGGTGGTACCACGGTCGTGAGCATCAATAATAGGCCCAAAGGTTATAGGATCTGAAGCAGCAAGATCACACCCGTACAATAGAATGCACCTGCTGCTGCACCAATCCCTGGGGGGGTTCATCAATAACCGCGACCCGGGAACTCCAAACATCTTTTTGATAAGACCCTGGTGTCCAAAAGGATAGGGAAAAAAACGATAGGGTGTGTTGGGTGTACCAAAGTGTTTAGCGAACAGACTTCCCCCCGCCAGATAGCCAAAGGGAGCACTCTCATTTCCATGGATGAAGACGGATGCCTTGCCTCTTTTTCCCGAAAGATCCTGAATCTTTTCTGAGGTAAAGGCTAACGCTTCGTCCCAAGTTACAGTTCTAAAGGGATCGACCAGGCCTTCCCTTATCTGCGGGCAAACAATTCTTTTTGGGTTTTTAAGATGATAATAGCTGAGCAATCCCTTTGGGCAGAAAGCCCCCTTATTGATGGGATGTTCCTCGTCTCCGTAAATATCGACAATAGTGCTATCTTTTATAAAGACTTTAACACCACAGCCTGTAGGACAATTACAACAGGTTGTCCTGCAAATAGAATGGTACTCACGAATTGAATCTTGTTTTTTCCTGAGTGTCATCTAGCCTTCTTGCTATACCACAGCCTGATCCCCTTTGAACTCTTCAACCGCCCTGACCATTGCCTTCAGGTTTTCCGTCGGGGTCTGTATCGGAACGCCACATGCCGGCGCTAATAAGTCGAGACCATCCCCAAGCGCATTTAATGATTCTTCACGGACCCTTTCCGGGGTACCGAAAAGCAGGGTGTCATAAGTGGGAATGTTTCCCACCAGTAACATACTGTCACCCATTTTCTGTCGTGCTGTTTGTACCGAAACCTTAGGCCCTTCAAATGAAAATGCCTCAAAACCTGTCTCGGGGAGCAGCGCCAAAAAACCTTCAGTGTTTCCACATATGTGAAGCGAGATGGGACCCTGAATCTTCTCCCTCATTCGCTGGTAAGCGGGCATAACATATTTTTCAAAATATTTTCTGCTAAGGAGGTCACCGGAGGCCGTGGGATCTAAAATGGACAGGACGTCCCCGCCCGCATCAAATAAACGGTCGGCATATTCCGATAAAAAACCGGCGGCCCGCTCTAAATTGTCATCCATTCGTTGAGGATCCTTGATGGCCCAGCGCATGACCGTTGTGGCATCATAAAGGGCGCCAATCAAGGTCAATGGACCAACTATACCCGTATAAATGGTAACATCATCTCCGAATTTATCCTTAAGTATCCTGATTGCCTCAAACACAACCTGGAATCTGCCCTTTTGGAAAATATCTTCAGGCACCATAAAGGCATCTTTTTCTTCAAATGCCTCTTTTGTTACCGAGGGCGGGGCGTCTTTGCCCCCATTTCGCAGTTTACACCCAAAGGCTTCGGCCTCCACGCACAGATCAAACGGAATGCGAATCCCTTGAAATCCAATAGAAGTAAAAGCAAAGCTGGAGAGCCTTGCCATGGACTGAGGATCATTATGGGCGGTTGGATAATAGGAAGCGGATGCCTCCATCTGTTCTAAGGTGACAGTAACCAACGGACTCGAACAGACAGGGCCCTCCGTCCTCTCACCCTTGAAGATCCTCAGAACAGGATTATTTGCGGAAACGTCTCCTTGGCTTTTCATTGTCCGCTCAACTTAATCAGTAGTGGGGCACAGAACCCTTCAGACCATACTACACAGCCTGAGGGGCCTGTGCCCCGGAGGGGGAAGAGGGTATTACTAATTCACATAATCATAGCCAATCTGAAATGCCTTCCGGTTCCGGTCATGGAATTTCGGGATGATGTGCAGAAGGCTTTCCAGGACAACATCTTTTTCTAATCCTTCGATAATCCTGGCTATGGCCCCGAGTACGAGTGTATTGGCAAAGAGCGGGTTATCAAAGTTCTTCATGGATAGCTCTTTGGCAGGAAACGCCTTCTGAGTGCATTTCAGGCTTTCATCTGTTTTTTCAACGAACGCCGGATCATAGATGATGACACCATCATCAGGCACGGTATCCTTGAATCTTTCATAAGCGGAGCTTGACAGGGCCACAAAATAGTCCGGGGTCTCACACATGGGGCTATCAATGACTTCTTTTGACAGCACTACCTGGCTTCTCACATACCCGCCGCGCATCTCCGTACCATGACTTTTGAGCATGGTAACACGCAGACCCTGCTTGACGCCCGTCTCTCCTATGATCTGGCCTAATCTGACCACACCCTGTCCACCAAACCCACTTGCAACTATTTCGATTCTATCTTTCATAGCGTCCCTGTCCTCCTGATTTTCTCGACTGTTTCAAGCACGAGTTCCTGGAATTCAGGCCTTGAATTACTGACATCGTGCCATATTCCACAGGCCCAGAAGGTGTTCTCTTTTTTCTGGCCCAGGGGAGCTGCATGTTCCTTAAACCACCTGTAAATATTCACTTGATTCCTCGATCCGAGTTCGGTCGAGCCAAAGTTGGTGGGGCAGGGGTAGGGCATATGCACCAAAGAGAAACCCTTATTGAGAATTGCCTTCTTTACTGTTTCAACGGCCCAGGCCCCATCCATGGCCACGTGGCGGGCAAGAAATGTGGCGCCGGCCCCTTTCAGTATCTCTAATACGTCCATGGTTTCGCTCATCAGGTTTTGCTCGAACATCCCATATGGACTGCTGTCAGTATGACTACCCTGGGGTGTCGTCCAGCCAAACTGTCCACCGGTTGATTGGTAACCAAGGTTGTCGTTGACAATAACGGTCATATCGGCATTACACCGGGCAGCATGGATAAGGTGGGTCAGGCCGATGCCAAAGGCATCCCCATCGCCAACGGTCAAAATAATTTTCTTCTCCGGTGGCAGGGCAATGCGCAGTCCTCTTGCTATGGCATAAGCTCTGCCGTGGGTGCCTGCAAATCCATCCCCCTTCCAGGTTGCGAATGTCTGGCGGCCAGCGCATCCAATGGATGTTCCCCAGACAATATCCGCTATTTCCAGTTTGAGTTCCTTGATTGCCTGGACCACAATCTTATGGTTCATGCCTAATCCGCAGCCGGAACATGCCGTGCTGGGAATCTTCCTGGAACGCAAGTACTTCGATTTGATTTCACTCGCTCTATATTCCATCTACCACGCCTCCAATATCCAGCCCTTTCGACTAAGGGGTTCATTGTTGAGAAGTTTTTCAAAGGTTTCGATCAAATCCGGCACAGTGGGCAGATCCCCGCAGCTCCCTAAGAAATGAACTTCGGAATCCTTTGGAACCGCACGCTGGACCTCACGAACAAGCTCTCCGTCCCAGTTCAGTTCTACCGATAAGTATTTGGTTGCCCTGGTGAAGTGCTCGTCCGGGAAAGGCCACAGGTTGATTAGCCGAAGGGCACCCACCTTGAGGCCATTGCCCCGTGCTTTGATAACTGCTGTATTCACAACACGGGATGGGGTCCCGTATGACACCACGACCAGGTCAGGATCATCATCCATGAATTTCTTTTCATAATGATGGTTGAAAAGATCCCTGTGATTGCGCACCTTGTAGATCAACCTGTAGGCGTGCTTGTGGTGTGCCTCAACCTCTTCAATATCATACCCCTCTAACGTCGGCGTCCAATCAGAGCAGAGTGCCCCGGTATCATGACCTAGAACAACGGGCGGGATATCAAGCTCATCTGTAAAGGGATAGAACTCAGGCCCCTGGCAGACCTTCCTGGGCCAGACACGGAAGCCCAGTTCCTTCATCTCATCCTCGGTTTCAGGCACGCTTATATCCTCAAACCCGTCGGTGATGAGCTGATCCGCCAGCACCGTGACCGGCATGCGGAATCTTTCTGACAGATAGAATGCCTCAACCGTCATGGCCATGCACTCCTGAGCGGAATTGGGCGCCAGGCAGATGGTCTCAAAATTACCCCCTTGAGTGGGATAGCGCATTAAATAAAATTCCCCCTGTCCCGGTGCCCCTGTGATGCCGCTTACCGGACCCACGCGGCCTGAATTTAGGACAACTACCGGTGTTTCACAGCCAAGGGCCCAGCCGTAAGGGTCCGCATAAAGGATAAATCCCGGGCCTGATGTCGCGGTCATGGCCTTGAGACCTCCGAGAGAGGCCCCAATGCACATGTGGAGGGCAGCGCACTCATCTTCGGCCTGAAGGTAAACCCCTCCCTCCTGCGGCAACCGGAGACTCATGGCCTCGGCTAATTCCGTGGCCGGAGTGATGGGGTAACCAGAAAAGAACCGGCATCCTGCCAAGATCGCCCCTTCAGTTATTGCAAAATTTCCTGTTTCCAAAAACCTTTTCATATCAGAAACCTCCTATATCTCATGCAGTTACTTCTATGACATCTATTGCAAAGTCAGGACAGGCAAAATAGCACGTGAAGCAGCCGACGCACCAGTCCGAGGACTTGACCTCCTCTGGTCTATAACCTTTGGCATTAAAAAAATCAGCAGGGCCAAAAGTGCCTACATCGCAGACTTCCGCGCAATAACCGCATTCTTTGCAGAATTCAATATTCAAAATAACCTCGAATTTCCTGGCATCGCAATTCAGGCAACGGCCGGATTCTGCCGTAATTTGCTCGTCCGTTAATCCCAGTTCAGCCTGGTCAAACCCTGAGATTCTTTCCCACGGTTTTAGAATCGCCATATCGAGCCGGGGCTTCGCATCCAACACGAAATCAGGCAGGAGGACTTCTTCTTCAGGTGCGGCCAGTACTTCATCAATGTTTCCGTCGCCACCCAAATATTGATCAATGGCCGTAGCCGCTTTCCTCCCATGAGCCATGGCGCCGATGATCGAATCAGGACCACTAACCACATCCCCACCGGCAAAAACACCTTCCTCGTCCGTAGCAAGATCTGTTTCTGCAACCGCAATGCGACCACCAGAAGTATTAATATTCTTCAATCCTTCTACAAAGCCGAGGTCTGCTGCCTGGCCTATAGCTAAAATGATATGATTCGCGTCCACCTTAGAGGTGACCCCCTCCTCGTATGTAGGATTGAAGTTTCCCGCTTTATCGAAGACAGAGGTGCACTTGATCAGCCCGAGCCCGGTAGCCGTTTCGTCTCCTAAAACCTTTTTTGGCCCCCAGGAATTGTTGATCAAGACGCCTTCCTCTTCAGCCCGGGCAACTTCCCACTCATGTGCGGGCATTTCTTCTCTTTTTTCCAGACAAAAAAGATGGACATTCTTTGCTCCCATCCTCTTGGCCGTAAGAGCCACGTCAATTGCCACGTTGCCGCCGCCGACCACGATCAGGTCTCCCTTGAAATCAAACGCTTTTCCGAGCCCAACGTCTCTCAAAAAATCCCATCCCCAGAGGACGCCTTCTTTTGCAGCACCTTCTAAGGGAATCTTAGCGCTCCCGTTGGCCCCGCTCGCCACAAAGACCGCATCAAAATCCTTTTTGAGCTCATCTAAGGTGATGTCTTTTCCAATGACGGTGTCCCCTTTAAACGTTACACCCCACTCTAAGATGTCATTGATGTCCTTATCCAGCCTCTCTTCAGGCAGTCTGTAATTGGGTATCCCGTAACGCATGGTGCCGCCCGGTTTGGGAAAGGCATCAAAAAGTGTCACCTCATGCCCTTTGGTCACAAGATAATACGCGGCCGTCAGGCCCGCGGGACCGGACCCTACGACAGCCACCTTCTTGCCAGTCTTGGCGGCCACCTTCTTGTTTTTCTTCCATACGTCCCCCCCCTTGTCCACTGCAGCACGTTTAATCGCACGAATGGCAATGGGTTCTCCAAACTGCTTGTACGCGCATACATCTTCGCAGGGAGCGAAACAGGCATCCGCGCATACGGTTGGAAGAGGCAGCTTCTCTCTTAAAACGGCCACGGCCTCGTCATATTTCCCGTCTCTCACAGCTCGTATGTACCTCGGCACGTCCACACCGGCCGGACAGGCCTCCGTACAACGCGGAACAATGAAATCACTTCTCCGAACAGGTTTTAGGTCCATAATGAAGTATCCCTCCTCAAAATTAACTGATAACCATCCCGTGAATGAAAAATATAAATATTGAACTGTTGAACCATCTATATAGCAAAGATAATGCCAGCAACTGGGAAGCAGTGTTATGAAGTTGGTAAATTTGCATCCCTATATGCTTGAATTATAGATGAAAAAAAATTTGGTTCGGCTACCTTCTGTGATGATCGTTAAGTAAAAAGCTGTCTTAATATTCGGTCATGTCCGGTTTTTCATACAGATGAAGGCCGCACGCAGTTCATTATCCGGAATGCACTGTTTAGGAACCTCTTAAGTCTTCGTCTTTTCCCAGGTAGCCAGTCGGGCCATCTGGATAAATCTGGCGGAATCCATGAACAGTTCTGTCATCCCGGCTAATTGATCCACAGTCAGACCTTTTTCCATTAGATAGGCTAAATACGTGAATGAATCCTTGGCGCCATAACCCACGTGATGAAGTCCTAAAACCTTTCCTGAATCTGCGTCGTAAATCATTTTTTGGAACCCGGTCTTTTCGGGATAGAGATGCCCCATGATCATCATCCTCTCGGCCATGGGCGTAACCCCGGGCTTGCGGGCATCTGCGATGCCTAATTTCAGTACACTGGCGTGCTCGCATTGCTCTTTGGCCTGTTTTTCCGTCAAACCGACACAGCAGATTTCGTATGTAGAATGTAGCTGGTCAGGGCAAAAACCTAACTTGAGTTCAGATTTCTGACCCAAAATATTTCGGGCCGCTGTAATGCCGCTTTTCCTGGCCTTCCATTGTTCCATGGGAGGACCGATCACATCACCCGCAGCATATATGCCAGGGACATTAGTTTCCATGCGACCGTTGACCTTTATTTCCGAATTCGGACCTAACGCTACCCCTAAGTGACGGACAATTTCAGAGTTAGGAACCATCCCAGTGGCCATAAATACAGCATCCACATCCACCGCCCAATCTTTATCTCCCTTTCGAAGATGTACAGATTGGACCCGATCTTCACCTAAAACCTCAACTACTTCCGTCTCTTGAAAGAGGCTCATCCCACGTTCGACCATTCCCCGGATAACATATTGCCGGACCTCATGGTCTAAGAACGGATAAAAGGGGACCTGGTCCATCAATGTGGTTTCACAACCGCAGGCATTAAAAAAGGAGGCATAAGGAGTCCCCACCTTGGATGCCCCCACCACTAAAATCCGTTCAGGTTCATAGTCCAGCTCTTCCACTAAGGTAGCATGAGTGAAAACACCCTTTAAGTCGGTACCAGGGATAGAAGGAATTCTAGGTCGGGCACCTGTAGCCACGACCACCGCCTTAGTCCTGATTTTTCTCTCGCCCACCCGTACCAGATGGGGGGTAATAATCTCGGCCTTTTGTCTTAGGATATAATCCACGCCCCGAACTCTGGCACCCAACTCGATGCCTCCATAGGTTTTCTCCCTCTTGGCTTTGAACAGATCGATAATGGGTAAAATAGCAACCTTACTGTCGAATTCAGGCCACCAGAGTTTACCGGCAAACTGGCGTGAAAAATCGAGTTCAACCGCACAGTCATAGAAGAGGTGGTGCGTATAGCAGGCATTCTTGGGACACTTTCCGCCAAGATGATCATCCTGGTCCACAATCAAGGCCTTTCCACCCTGGCTTTTCATAAAAAGTGCGCCAATGTGTCCTGCCCCGCCACCACCAATAAATACGGCATCATATTCAAAGTCAGATGAGTCAGATTTTCTCTTCATTCCCATGTCCAATAAACCTTTTCAGATTTGGCCCTGCTCTAAAAAACCAAATCTTCTATTTTGTTTAGGGGTTCAAAGGTTCAGATCTCGGCTAAACCCTAAACCCTTGAACCTTGAACCCTAAACCCATGAGCGGTTTCCTACTTTTTCCCTAAGCCAAGGGCGGGGATCAGTTTTGCTGCCCCTTCATTAACCTTTTGAAGATAGAGCTTGTAATCCGCGCTGCCCAAGAATGTTATGGGCATACTCAGCCTGTCCATGGTTTTTATGAATATTTCATCTTCCATCCCCTTTTTGAGCGCTTTTTCCAAAGCCGTGACAATCGGTTCTGGCAAGCCCTTAGGGCCTGCAATACCCACATATGACGGATAGGAAATATCGTATCCGCATTCCTTGAGGGTACGAATGTTGGGAAAAACGGCCATACGCTTATCACCATAAGTCACAAGCAGGCGAAGCGTACCCGCCTTAACATGAGGGATAAACGCCGAAGACCCTGAAGCCGCGGTGACATGCCCTCCTAAGAGAGCGGCTATGGACGGTGGGTCTCCTTTATAGGGCACATGTTTCCACTCCACCCCGGCCTTTAAACCCAGCTCAGCCATGGCCAGATGGGGAGATGTTCCGGTCCCAGGGGCTGAATATTTGACTTTCCCCGGGTTTTCCTTGGCATACTTGATAAAGTCTTCCAATGTCTTCCAGGGGCTGTCGCTCTTGATCACCAGACCGAATGACCATCCTCCATAGACCATAATAGGGGTGAATGCCTCTATGGGCACAAAGGGGATGTTTCGCATGTAGTAGGCATTGAAAATGGCCGGTGGCAAAACTGTCAGGGTGTATCCGTCATTCTTTGCATTGGCTACCTGCGCTGTGCCCACCGTGCCACCCCCCCCATCTTTGTTAATAACCGCAATGGGCTTCCCCAATTCCTTCTCCGCCCCATTGGCTAAAGGCCTGGCTGTGACATCGGCAGACCCACCAGCCGGGTAGGGGACGATTAATTCGATCGGTTTGGATGGGAAATCACCTGCTCCCCAACATAGGGTTCCTGCAAAAACCACCATACCAATGACTGTGCACACCAAAAAAACCCAACTTCTTTTTTCCTGCATGATAATCTCCTCCTTTCATGGTTTGCGTTAAAGGTTATTAAGTCTATGGTTATCGCTCCTTTGCCTTACGGTATATGACGCCAGCAATTGAGAGGAAGGTTAAGATCAAAAAAGCAAGAGAGATAGGACTCACAAGAAAAATCCGCATGCTTCCATCGGAAATAATCAAGGCCTGTCTCAAGTTGATCTCTGCCATTGGCCCCAATATGAAGGCAATAATCAGAGGGGGAATCGGGAACCCCCATTTCCGCATGAAGTAGCCAATGATTCCGAATATGAACATAATCTCCAGGTCGAAGAAATTGCTGTTAATGGCGTAGGTACCCACAATGCATAAGGTGACGGTAACAGGAAAAACAACATGACGGGCAGCCTTAGTGACAAGACCTCCAAACTTGATAAAGAGCCTTCCGACCAGCAGCATTACAAAATTCCCCACCAGCAGTCCAAGAATCAGCCCAAACATAGTGGGTCCTTGAGTCTGGAATAGTTCGGGACCGGGCACCATACCGTGGATAATCAAGGCCCCTAATAGGATAGCGGTCACCACGTCCCCTGGGATTCCCAATACCAGTAGGGGGATCAGGGCCGCACCGGTCACGGCATTGTTTGCCGTCTCTGGAGCAGCCACGCCCTCAAGGGCCCCTTTACCGAACCTTTCGGGTTCTTTTGAGGCCCGCGCAGCAGCGCCATAAGAAATAAATGCAGCGGTTACGGCTCCGATTCCGGGAAGTGTGCCGATGGACATTCCAATGACAGATGACCTCAGCAGGAGCCATTTCATACTCAGGAACTCTTTCAAAGAAACCCGTTGATCCTCACGTTTGTTAGACTCAATGAGAAAGGCTTCTTGCCCCTTTCGCCTAATCGCCTTCTCGGCCTGGAACATGACCTCTGACAAGGCAAAGATCCCGATGAGCATGGCAATAATGGAAAGCCCGGATGATAGGTTGATGTTCTCAAAGCAAAAACGAGATGTTCCTGAAATGGGGCAGAGTCCAATGGTGGAGAGGAGCAGACCTACTGTAGCACAAATGAGCCCTTTTAACAATGACTCACCAGAAACAGACCCAATAATGGTGAGAGAAAACACGATAATTGCGAAATACTCGGGCGGGCCGAATTTTAGGGCTATCTTTGCCAACAGCGGCGCGATCAAGAGAAGACCCAATGCACTCAAAATCCCCCCTGTAACCGATCCGAAAAGGGCCATTTTTAATGCCTTCTGGGCCTTTCCCTGCTGGGCCATGGGATAACCATCGAAAAGGGTCGCTGCGGAATTGGGTGTCCCGGGGGAATTCAGCAGTATCGCGGTTATGGACCCTCCATAGATCCCTCCGATGTAAATGCCCAACAGCAACATCATTGCTTCTAAGGAACCCATGAGGTAGGTGAAGGGGAGGGCGATGGCGATTACCGCAACAGGGCCAAGTCCAGGAAGGGCTCCGACGATTATCCCGATGGCAACCCCGCCGAAAATGGCAGCTATGTTATACCAGTCGCTAAATAGAATGGCTAGCCCTTGTAGTAACAGATCCATCCGTATACCTTCCTGTAACGTAACCGTTCACGGGTTCAGAGGTTCAACGAAAGAAAGGTAACCCTGAACGGTGAACTCTGAACCTGTGAACGGTTCCCTTTTAACTAAGGCATGGGGAGCCCGAGAATTTTCATGAAAATATAATAAATTGCGACGGTTGTAACACTGGCCGTTATCAATATTGTTACCCAGTCCTTAATACGTGCCCCCAAAATCACCATTAAGAGGATCAAGAGAGGAGGTGTGGCAGCGACAAATCCTACTAAAGCAATGGCAAAGATATAAAAGCCCATGCATAGAGCCGAAAAAAACACATTCAGTTTTACCCTTCTTTCTATTGGGTCAGGTGGCTTGGGCTTGGGTTTTCGGTTTCCTTTTATGCTGGCAGCCGTAAAGATAACGCTGAGGATGATTAAGAGAACGGTTCCCGCCTTTGGGAAGAAGGCTGAGGACATTGCACCGCCTTCGTACTGGAACTCAACCTGGCATGGGATAATAAAACAATATAGGAAAATCCCGAACCCGGTGAGACTAATGCCAAGGATAGTTTCCTTGTTGAATGCCAAGACTACTTCCTCTCTTGGTTTGCTTTGTTTGTTCAGTAGGCTTAGGAATATATAACAGTGGAGAGATAATTCAGATTAATACGCAACTATCATGCCGTTGCGGGAGGAGGGAATCGAGACGAAAAAAGCTGATTCGCGAAAACGCTGGAAATCGCTTTTATCTCTCTGATATCTTTGTATAATTAAGCATCAAGGAAAAAATATCGGGTGTTGAGATTTGGCTCTTGAGAGGATAATTCAATTACAGAACTGACCTGTTGGCGTGTCCGGAAGTTCGGACGTGTCCGGATTTCTTTACACTTATTCCATCAGCAGTTGCTGCCCCAATTATAGGAAAGGAGATTATGCTTCTTGCACTTTTCATAAAAGGTTGATCTGGACACCCCTAAGATTCTGGCGGTTTTGGACATGTTCCCTTTTGTCAACTTAAGGGCTTCAACCAAGATGTTATACTCGCACTGAAAAAGCTGTTTTGACAGGAGCTTGCCGGACTCACCGCGTTCCCGTTTAATATCATATTGTAATGTTATGATCTCAGACGGAAGATGTTCCACGTCTATCATATCTCTATCAATGAGGCTCACTGCTCGTTCAATTACATTTTTAAGCTCACGGACATTTCCCGGCCATGGATACCTTTGCAGAATCTCCATGGCAGCTCCGGTACAACGAATTCTCGATTTTCCCATGGCACTGAGGAAATAACTCAGCAGCAATGGAATATCTCCTTTTCTTTCAGTAAGCCTGGGGGCACTGACGGTCATCGTGTTAAGCCTGTAAAAGAGTTCCTCTCTGAACTCATTGCGGCTTATCATTCCCCTCAGGTCCTTGTTGGTTGCGGCTATGAGTCTGAAGTCCACTTCAATCCGCTTAAGATCGCCCACCCTCTCCAACACCTTACCTTCCAAAACCCTCAGGAGCTTGGCCTGGGCATTTAGAGGCAGGTCGCCCATTTCATCCAAGAACAGGGTCCCTCTATGTGCCATCTCTATCTTGCCGGCCTTCCCTTTCTGGTGTGCGCCTGTAAATGCGCCGGGGGCATAGCCGAAAAGCTCCGATTCCAGGAGGTCTTTCGGGATAGCCGCACAATTAACGCATACAAATGGGGCATTGGCCCTCTTGCTGGCCGTATGAATGGCATGGGCAAACAGTTCCTTACCCGTTCCGGTTGCACCCAATATCAGAATCGGTGCATCAGTGCTGGCATATTTTGAGCAAAGCCTCTTGGCTTCACGAATACTGCTGCTTTCTCCTTTAATATCATCAAAGGAATATCTGGCCGAAAGGAGACTTTTAAGCTCGCGTTTATAGAATTTGACCTTGGTCTCTAAGAGATTAAGTCTGGCCACCAAGTCCTTGAAGCTGGCATAATCCTTGAAAATGGATTGCAGGATTATCCCGATGGTGTCATTCCCTCGTTTGATCGGGAGCCTGTTCACGAGAAAAGGTACCTCTCCTTTCAGGCTGCACCTCTGCCCTAACTCAGCTTTTCCACTGCTCACAACCAAAGGAAGCCGCGAATCCGGGAAAAATTCAAATATGGATTTGCCCACAGCCTCCTTTCTATCCACTCCCAACAATTCCGCATAAACCTGATTCATGAATATGATATTGCATTTGCGGTCACAAAAGATGATACCGGAGTAGACGTTGTCGAGGATTAACCCCAGAACCTGGGTCAGATCTTTCAGTTCGACAATCCGCTTTTCCCGATCCTTTTCCAAATCAGAATCGTAAGCCAATAGCATCTCGTCATGAGGCATATAGCTTGTACAACCTAAGTCGTTGGGATGATTAGACTGAAATTTATCCGGGCCTAATTTGATCAAACCGTCAATTCTTTTCATAGGGGTTTTTTCTGGAGTAAGGTGTTTCATTATGCTACCCCCAGATTAGCGATGAACTCAGATAATGAGGGCAGTTTTTAAATATAAACAGAATAGCGGGAGAAGCCTTCGCTGTCAAGCAAATAACCTCGCCCGAGTCTGCAAAATATGTGCATAGTTGGGGCCAATAGGCCTTTTTATCTTGGCCGTGAGGACATTAAAGAAATGGCTGGCATCTATGTGTCAACCAAAGAGATAGAAAGGGCCTCCCATCAATTATACCTGAATAACTTGTCCAGGCCTAGCTATGTCCCGGATATTCACCAAAGACCCGATCCAACTGCTCATCCTCCACATCAAAAACGGTGTCATTGGGTGGCAGCGGTTCTGTATTCATAAACTCCGGGAGACGGTCATGGCCCGGTCCAAATCCGGCACGCGTGTTGAATGTTCTTTCCTGCCAGAGCGCATCCCGCCCGATCGAGCGGATGTCTGCTTCGGTTGGTATCTTGCCAGTCAGCGGGCCGACCAGCCTTACAAAGAGATTGTGCTCGGCCCGGAGGCCCGTGAACAGGCACAATCCCAGGCTGTCGGCGATAACCATATTGATCTGGGAATCACGGGAGCGCTCCACATGGCCCTCTCTTGAAAGGGGCTCCTCAGATACGAAACCGGAAGTATGATCAGCCCCCTGAGGGCTGGTGGCGCAAGTCACACCCAGACCCTTGATGGACTGTACACAGTAGGCAGGCAGGGACTGGCCCTTAACCGCAACTACACGCCTTATGCCAAAGATTTTCCCGGTCGTGACCGCCCCTTGGCCTAATATCCGCCCTAAAACGGTGCCCTGGCCGATCTCGTCAATGAGGGCGATGGCCCGCTTACAATCGCCGAAGACAAAAAGATCCGTCGCAGCCAGCACTCCCAAGGTTGCCCCGATTTCAATGGTGTCCATGCCGTAATTGTCACAGCGGAAATCTATCTGTGCAATTGTATCCAGATCGTCTATGTCCAGGTTGGAGCCCATCATGACGATGGTTTCGTACTCCAGACCGGAGGTGAGGTATTGGCCGTTTTCATTGTTAAAGACATTGGAGCACCGGATCACACAGCCCCTCATGCAGGTATGGCCCATGCTGCCACCGCGCTGCCGGATCAGCTCTTTGAGCCGTTCGGCGTTTATGGCGTCCTTTCTTTCGTAAGATCCGGCCGTGAAGTAGCGGGTGGGCATGCTTCCCCTGGCGTGATTCACATCGACCAGACCAGCAGTGCTGTTCTCTTGCAAAAAGGTTGTTCTCTTACTGGATTGAACAATCTTTGTATACTCCTTCACGGCTTTGGAAAAGGCAGGGGCATCCACAGCTTTAAGTGGCCTTGCTCCTTGAGGATCAATGACAATTGCCTTGAGTCCTTTTGCACCCATGACCGCGCCCAAACCGCCACGGGCGGCATGACGGCAGGGTCGGCCGTTATTATCGGTCACGGCCACAGTGGCGGCGGCCATTTTCATCTCACCGCACGGACCGATGGAGATAATAACCACCTTCTGGCCGAATCGTTCTTTAAGGGCAGCCACGGTATCGTAATTACCTAACCCTTTGAGTTCAGGTGCTTCCACAATTTCAGCAGAATCCTGCCGGATGAGTAGCACCTGGAGCGATGGGGAAGAGAACTCGCCTTCTATTACAAGTGCGCCCATACCCAGTTGGCTTAATACGATGCCGGCCATGCCGCCCACATTGGACTCTTTGATACCTCCCGTGAGGGGACTCTTGGCGCCGATGGACAACCGGCCTGCCGTGGGCATGGTTGTCCCGGCGAAAAGGCCCGGCGCAATAATAACTTTGTTGTAAGGTCCAAGGGGATGGCACGTTGGCGGCACCTCCGCTAATAAGATTGAGTCAAGCAGGGCACGACCTCCCAGCCATGCTGCCTCCTCCGGGAGATCCTTCCGGTCAACCGTTTGTTTTTCCAGGTTAACTGTCAGTCTGTATCTCATGGATTAACTCCTTTCTTCACTTCGGTGACACCTGAACCTTGGACATCATTTCGTCAAAAAGAGACAGGACGGTATCGGAAAAAATTTTGTCATTGAGGTGGGCATCCAGCTCTATGACTTTAATTTCCGGCTTAATTTTATCCTTAAAAGCCTCAGCAAAAGCAATGATTCCCTCCGGATCGTAGAGGTCACTACCAGGGCGATCCCATTCACTCAGTCCTTGTAAAGGAATGACCACGGCTGTTGGCCCTACGGATTTATTCAGCTTTTCCGCCATCACATTGCCTACCATTGCCTTTTCTTCTTTAGTGGTTGATAGAGCACTGATTAGACGGTTGTGTACGTGTAAGGGCCGGCCAATGAACCGGGGAGGCAGGGGTTGCCATGTTGCCACGTCGTATCCGTCGATACAGCTCGGTGCCACAATCTGTGGAATTCCCATCTTGCCCGCTGTTTCCATCCTGGATTCCCCGGCAGAAACAATGCTGCCCAGGGCGTGGTCACTGACCTCAACAGCCGACAGGTCTAAAAGGGCATTGATTCGTCCGTTGGCTATGAGAGACTCTAAGGCCCTGCCACCCATTCCCACTGTATGAAAAACTACAACCTCATAGCCTCTTTCTTCTAAGCCCGGTTTAAGCCAGTTAAGATATCTGCAACAGGATTGCCCCAATGAAGTTACGGCAACTGACGGTGGCCGGGTTTCTTCTTCTCTCGTATATACCTCAGCAGCTCCTGAAATAGCGCCAGCCGCAGAATTCAGCACCTGGTTGCATATACTGTTCAGTCCCCATAAGCCCCCGGCCCACAGTACCATCATGAGGTCAGCACATATCCTTTCTGGGGGTATTAGATGAGAGAAGGCAACACTGGAGACTATTAGCTTTGGAACACCCAGGGGCAGCGCCGCCATCACGTCAAGGGCCAAATCGGTGCCCATGGTTCCGCCTATAGCAAGTACTCCATCCAGGTCACCATTGTCATAAAGGTCCATGCTCAGTTTAACTGCTCCTTCAGCCATCTTCTGCATGGCCTTGTCTTCGTCGTTGTAGGCGGCGATTTCATCTAAGGAGACCCCACTCGCTTCAGCAACCTGTCGACGGTTGATTTCAGGCTCGAAAGGAGTTTCGCCCAGCACTCCAATATCCATAACGAGTGCATGATGTCCCCGGCCTTCTATTTTTTGCTTGAGATATTTTATTTCGTCGGCTTTCGTGTCTACTGTTCCAATAATGACAATTTTTTTTAGCATATCGTAACCCCCTCACTTGTCCAAATTCTCTTTTTGAACTTAGAATAGGCCGCCAGCGAGTTATCCCAGACGGGCGCTTTATAGCTCAAGCCTTTCCCTCAGTAACTGAAGATATTCTGCAAGGTTTTTCTCAAAATATTCATTATTGCTAAAGGTGTAATCTATTTTCTCAAAGGGCTCGAACTTCGATTTAAATGAGAGATACATCCCGTATCCAACCATATGACCTTCTTCTTCAGTTCGTCTTTCGAGCCTTTCTTTGACAAATTTTTCATCAGTTTCAACAAAAGTCAGGATAATGCCCCCAAAAATTTTCCTGGCTTCCTCAAAGAATGGCTCACGGATAGCTTTCTTATGGAACGTTTCTTCAACAATGGCGTGCCGGTGTTTCCTGGCTAATTTCCGCAACCTTTTCAGCGTACTCTGAAAGACTTCTATACGAAACTCATCAGGAAAGGGAATACTGTTCTCGATCCAGTGTTGAAATTGGGGGTATCTTTTGCCGGTTTCCGCCTTGTCATCATCAATGCTGTGAAAAGGTATAGAAAGCCTCTCGGATACTTTTTTGGCTACAGTAGATTTTCCCGCGCCAACCAGCCCTGCAATAACAATTAACATAATTTTATGTCTCGGAAATGTAAGTTATCAATAAGAGTATACTATAATGATAAGAGGTTATTTATGGTGCTTACTGCCTACTCCGTACTGCTTACTGTAATTGCTAAAGCACCCCGTCTCAGGCTTTGAAATTGGCCACAGCTTTTTTAATGGCCGCCAATATATCGTTCACATCGTCTCTGGTTACAATGAGCGGAGGGCCTATCTGTATGCGACTGCCACCGGGGCGGACAATTACACCCTCCTCCAGGATAGCCTTTGTAAGCTTCTTTTCTTCCTTATTCTTAAAGGGCTCTCTTGTTTTCTGGTCCTGGACCATCTCAAACCCGAGGAACAGACCCATGCCCTGTACCTGTCCGATAAAGGGATATTCCTGCAACTTGGTAAGTTCATCCAGCATATATCTGCCCATTACCGCAGAATTCTCCACCAGGTTTTCTTCAATCATGATCTCAAGATTTCTCTTTGCCACTGCGCAGGATACCGGATGAGCCCCACAGGTATGAAGATGGGGAAAAGACTCTGAACAGAGCATTCCCTGAAAAATGTCTTCTGTAAAGGCCACACCTGCAATAGGAAGTGCGGAACTGATCATCCCCTTTGACATGCAAAGCATGTCTGGCTTTACATTCCAGTGCTCACAGGCGAAATTCTTGCCCGTTCTTCCAAATCCTGTCATAACTTCATCAAGAATGAGCAGGACCTCGTATTTATCGCAGACCTCTTTTATCTTGGGAAAGTATTCCGGTGGCGGACAGATTGTTCCTGAAACTCCATATATTGGTTCGGCAACAAATGCGGCGACACGGTCTTTTCCCTGTTTTTCAATGGCTTGAGCCAGGGCATCGGCACATTCCAGGTTACAGCCCGGATAATCCTTTCCAAAAGGACAACGGTAACAATAACATTCCGCTATGTTCACAATATCCGGGTCCGGGGCCCCGAGTTTCCCTTGAAATCTGGGAATTCCCGTAGCCCACATTGAAACCATGTTGAGTCCGTGATAGCCAAGATTTCGGCTGATAATCTTGTTTTTTTCCTTGAACCCCTTAGTGGCCCAGTAATATCGAGCGATCTTATAGGCCGTTTCATTGGCCTCGGCCCCGCTATTAACAAAAAAGAACCTGTCAAGGCCTTGCGGGGTAAATTCAGCCAGGGCGTGGGCATAATCAATGGCGGCTGTGCTGGTTATCCCTGACCATGACTCAGCGTAACTCAGCTTCATCATCTGTTCCTTTGCCGCCTCTGCCAGTTCTTTGCGGCTGTAACCACAGCTTGTGCATATGGCACCTCCCAGGGCATCAATATATTCTCTGCCGTGAATATCTTTCACCCTGATTCCACAAGCTGAATCCAATATCAACGGGGTGCCGTTCTTGGCAAAGTCATCCAGCGGGACACCGCCGTGGAGCATGTGCAACTTGTCTTCCTCAGTCCATCCTCTGTTAAGCTTGAAATTATTCATTAAAGGCCTCCTTTTTACATGGATTTAGGAATTAAGGTATTTAGAAATTGCGAATTATTTAAGTAGGTTATGGTTGTGCCAACTTGAATAATGCTGTGAATTTTGGCTTTTACGAATTCATCAACATTAACTAAACAATATGGTTTGTAAAGTGAAAAGACACCATCAGCCCAGGACAATTGTTTCTTCTGCTCAATGAATACAATTCAATCCCTGATTAAAGATGAAGTGAGAACTGTTTTCATGGTTAAACTTGCTTCTTCAAGGGCCTTCTTAGGTTCCTTGGACTGTGCAATCCAAATTGCCAGTTCATTTGCTGCACCTCCTATGAAGTGAACTAATGCCTCGATTGGCAGAGGTTTGATGATTCCTTCATTGATAAGGTTCAAAAGGACGTCTTTTAATAGACGCGTAGTTCGAATTGCATCAATTCGACGCCATTCATGCCAACCCAGGATTGCAGGTGCATCTATTGCAACGATTTGTTGAATTTCCGGGTGCATACATGCTTTTAAAAAAGTGTAGTTGGCAGTAAGAAACCTTTCCCAAGGATCTCCTGGCTTATTCAAAACTTTTATAAGGCTATTTTCAATATCAATTTGAGCATCGTCAAAGGCAGCTAAAAAGAGACCTTTTTTTCCATTAAAATGATGATACAAGGCTCCCCGGGTAACGCCCACCACCTGAACAATCTCTTCAGTGGAAGTATTGGCATAGCCCTTTTGGCTGAATAACCGCCTTGCGATTTTCACTAAATTAGCGTTGGTCTTTTTCCCTTGTTCAATTTTTTTACTATTTTCAACAGTCATGTTTTTTAAATCCTGTTTTTTTACTTGACATACATACAGTCAGTATGTATGTCAAGTAAAAAGCATGAAAATAATCGAATGTTCTCGTTCTGCAAAAGCTATTTTTTAATTTTATTGCAAAGGAGATGTGAAATGAAAAAGCTGTTAAGGATTAATTTGGATGAGATGGACTACCGTTTGGAGGAAATGCCTTCCGGATATGCAAATTTGGGAGGAAGGGCCTTGAGTTCACAGATCATTAATGAGGAAGTTCCTCCGAAGGTTGATCCTTTAGGCCCAAAAAACAAATTGATATTTGCGGCAGGTATTCTTGGCGGTACGGCTTTTCCAAACAGCGGAAGATTGTCAGTGGGCGCGAAAAGTCCCTTAACAAATGGCATTAAGGAGGCGAATGCCGGAGGAAATGCGGCTCAAAAACTCGCAAGATTGGGTATTCAAGCCGTTGTTGTGGAGGGTTCGGCAAAAGACCTCACCACATTAAAAATAGATAGTAAAGGTGTGTCTTTTATTTCGGCAGCACGATTAAAGGGGCTTGGCAATTATCAAATTATTGAAAAGATAAAGAAAGAGTTAGGGGGCAAAGTCTCCATTATTTCGATCGGTCCTGCCGGAGAGATGAGATTAAGAGCAGCCTCTGTTTCGGTCACATCCCCTGATTTACATATCAGGATGGCGGCAAGGGGCGGATTAGGGGCCGTGATGGGTTCCAAAAACCTCAAGGCGGTTGTGATCGACGACAGGAACACCAAGGGTGTTGAGATTAAGGATAAAAAGAAGTTCAAGGAGTCGGTCGCACGGTTTGCGAAAGGCGTATCATCCCATCCGATGATGGACCTTTTGAAAGAATTTGGGACGCCCTTGCTTGTTAATATGATTAATGAGTTGGGATGTCTTGCAACGAGGAACTATTCCGTCGGTCAATTTAAGGGAGTTGAAAAAATTTCCGGCGAGTATATTGCGGAATTGATGGCCAGGCGGCCAAATGCTGTTGCAGCTCATAAATGCATGAACGGCTGCATCATCAGTTGCTCCAATATTTTCACGGATAAGAAAGGCAAGGTGATCGTTTCCGGTCTTGAGTTTGAGTCGATCGCTTTAATCGGCTCTAACTGTATGATAGATGACATAGATATCATTGCCCGTATAAATCGGGCCTGTAATGACATTGGAGTTGATACCATGGATATTGGCGCTGCAATAGCGCTTGCCATGGAGGCGGCTGTGTTGAAACTGGGTGACGGAGAGGCCGCTCTTTCACTAATTAATGAGATCAGGGAAGGCACTGAAAATGGAATTATGATCGGCAACGGCTGCAGGTTTACGGGCGAAAAGCTGGGGTCGAAAAGGATCCCTCATGTTAAAGGACAGGGCCTGGCCGCTTATGATCCTCGAGGACTGAAAGGTACCGGGGCGACATATGCAACGTCGGCAATGGGAGCCGATCATACATGTGGCAACGCCATCCCCAACCCCTTAAACCCGGCATACGATCCCGCTTCGCCTGATGGACAGGGGCAGATGTCGAAGTTTTTGCAGACGTATCATGCCGCCATAGACAGTCTTGGCATCTGTCTATTCGCCGCACTGCCTCCCCTTGATATGACGGACCTTCAGGGTCATATGGTTTCGTGTGTGTCGGCCATATTCGGCAAATCTCTTGACGAGGACTACCTTACCCAGTTGGGGACAGCCACCTTGAAGGCTGAAAAAAGCTTTAACAAGAAAGCCGGTTTTACCAAAAAGGATGACCGACTTCCAAAATTCTTTACCGAAGAAGCCCTGTTACCTTACGGAAACGTCTTTGACGTATCGAATAAGGATCTGGATGAAGCCGCCGCCTTCTGAAAGGTGGCAGATTGAGGATTCCGACTATTAAGCATCAAAAAAAATTAAATGATGGAGGAAGAACCATGATTTCCGAAGAAAAAATTGAAAAGCTTTCATTTTCCGATGCACCAAAAATCGTGACCAAAAAGATTCCGGGCCCTAAATCTAAGGAAATTCTTGAAAAAGAGCTGGCAAATGAAACTCCTACCAGAATTGCCCCCATAGGAATTCCGCTTGTATGGGATGAGGCCTTTGGCGCCACCTTTAAAGATCCGGACGGCAATGTCTTTATCGACCTGTCGGCGGGTGTAGCTGTAAATAATGTGGGTCATTCTCATCCGGAAGTAGTGAAAGTCATCCGGAAGGAATGCGCACGTTTGATGCATACTCCTGACGGTTCAGCGCCCCATAGACAGAAGCTGGGGGCAAAGCTTTCTGAAATTGCCCCGGGAGGCCTTAAGGGAAATGTGAAGATGGCTTACGGGCTGAGCGGCAGTTCCGCAAATGAGATCGCAATCAAATTTGCGAGAGCATCAACAGGGAAAGCTATCATTCTTGCATTCCAGGGTGCTTATCATGGCTCCATTGGTTCTACGCTCACATTGACCACATCCCCGACATTCAGGAGTAAGTACAGGCCGTTTATGCCTTTTATTGAGAGGCTCGGACCTTATCCCTACTGCTACCGCTGCCCTTATAATCTGACTCATCCGGCCTGTGATCTTCAATGTGCCAAGTATGTGGAATTCCAGTTGACCGATCCTTATGGCGGCATTGATGTTAATAACGTAGCAGCCCTCATTCTTGAACCCATGCAGGGAGAAGGCGGTTATGTGCCCACGCCTCCCGGATGGCTTGAGTACATCTACAACCTGTGTAAAAGACTGGGAATTCTTATTATTGATGATGAGGTTCAGATGGGTATGGGGCGGACAGGGAAGATGTTCACAGTGGAACATTACGGTGTTGAACCGGATATTATCACAATGGGAAAGGCTCTCGGAGGAGATTTGCCGTTCAGCGCAGTGCTGGCGAGGAAGGATCTTGTGGAAGGCCTGGATCCCTTCAGCCATGTGCTCACAGCGGCAGGAAATTCCATGTCCTGTGCGGTGGCATGCAAGAATATCGACTTAATCAAGGATGGGCTTTTAGACAGAACAACCGAATTAGGCGCTTATACCCTCCGCAAGTGTAAAGAATTGGCGAAAAAACGGAAAATAATTGGAGATGTCAGGGGGATGGGTTTGGGCATTGCCCTGGAAATGGTAAGGAATAGAGAGACTAAGGAACCCCTCCAAACAGGAGAGATGGTACGGATAGTGTGGGCGCTGAGGGACAGAGGTGTCTTTGTCCTCCCGTGCGGCCGGTATGGCAATGTCCTGCGTGTGATTCCACCATTGGTAATATCCAAATCATTAATAAATAAAGCAATAAAGATCATATCTGATGTTCTGGAAGTGGCTGATATGAGCAGATTCAGCGTTAACTGGACATTTCCGTTCAAAAAATAAGCTGTTTCACCCTTTATTTCCATTTTTCTTGAGTTAGACGTTGAGGGCATTGGATGAAGAGACAAATCTTTGAAAAGGCACATCTGAAGTTGGTTCTATTAAGCTAAGCCTCCATGGGAGGTATAGTGCTCCTTTGGAGGTTTTTTTTGATCATCATATAAAATTTGGAAGCCATTTTTTAATCGGATAACTGGAGCAGGCTGGAACGTAAATTCTTGATTAAAAATTTTGTAAAAAGGAGGACAAGATGGAAGCGAATTTAGCAATCATTAATGCTAAAGTCATTACCGTAGATAATGACTTTAGCATTAAGCAGGCAGTGGCTATTGAGGGTGGTAAAATTGTAGCCGTCGGTGAAAACGATGAAATAAAGAAATTCATAGGGTCCAACACCAAAGTCTTAGATTTAAAAGGGAAGCCGATCATGCCTGGCATTAATGAGGCACACATGCACGGGCCATTCTTTGGCGCTACCAGGCCGCCCTTGTGCATTGATTTAACCTATCCCGCGGTCAAATCGATCCCAGAGCTTGTAGAAGCACTTCGTCGTGAAGTGGAAAATGCCAAACCAGGTGAGTGGATTCGGGGTTTCGGCTGGGACCAGGGTTCCCTTGAAGAATGCAAAGACGACCCGACCAGGCTGCCCAGGCGCTCTGACATTGATCCCGTTTCCTCTGACAACCCGGTGATTTTCACGGATTTCTCCGGCCATACGCTTCTGGTCAATGGCAAAGTGATCGAAATGGCAGGGATTACTAAAGACACCCCTGATCCTGAATCGGGTGAGATGGAGAAGGACCCGACAACAGGGGAGCCGACCGGTATATTTAAGGAACCCGGTGCCCAGGCCATGGTCTCTACGGTTGTACCTCTTTTGACAAGGGAAGAAAAAAAACAGGCCCTTCTCACGGCTCTCAGTCATCTCAATGCCAACGGGGTCACCAGTTTTACCGATGCCGCCATTGGTCCAGGAGGTGAAAACTTTGTGAGTGGCGTGATGAGCGGACAATTCGTTGATATTTATAATGAACTGTTGGAAGAGGGCAATTTAACGGCCAGAGTGAACGTCTTACTGCTCATGGGCGATTACGGCGCCCTGACATTAGAGGATTTAAGGAAAAATATCGAGACATTCAAGGTGCCGACAGATGTGGATAAGGAATGGCTCAATTTCCCCGGAGTCAAGATATTTGCCGATGGAATCCCACTGACCATGACCTCCTGGATGAACGAAGATTATGTAGCTGGCGGCCACGGAACATCCGTGATTCCGGGAAAAACGGATCAGGAACAACGCGATAATCTGATTGAAATGATTACCTACGTCCACTCTAAGGGTTACCAAATAGGCATTCACGCCACGGGTGACCAGGCCATTGATGCTGCGGTGGATGGTTTTGTCAAGGCTTGTAAAGAGAAACCCGGCGGGGACCCTCGACACTATGTAATCCATGGAGATTTTATCAGCCCGGAAAAGGCAAAGGCCTTAGCCAAATATAACTGCGGGATCGCCATGCAGCCCTTTATTAGCGTGATGATCTCCGATTTTGAACCTGCCGTGGTAGGTGAAGAAAGGGCGGCTTATGAATGGCCAACTCGGACAGTTTTAGATGCAGGAGTAAACCTTACAAGCAGCTCTGATGCGCCGGTGACCTATCCCAATTGGAGGATGGGTGTTCAAGCGGCGGTTTTGAGGGAAGGTTTGATTTCGGGCAAGGTGAGCGGCCCGGAAGAATGCATCACCGTGGAAGAAGCGATCCGCACATACACCATCAACGGGGCCTGGCAGGATCATATGGAAGATGTGAAGGGCTCTATTGAAGTGGGTAAACTGGCTGATTTCTGCATTATCGGTGACGACATATTGAGTGTTGATCCGCACAATATCGGGGAAATCCCTGTATTGATGACCATTGTTGGAGGCAAGATTGTTTTTGATGAAAGCGGCGGGACATTTGAGTAATTTTTTAGTTGAGGTATTAACATTTTAATAAGGAGGGATTGTCATGAGAGGGAAAAAAAGGAATTGGATCATTGTTATGTTGGGGGTGCTTGCGCTGTTGCTCGTCCTAGGTCCGACCGTTTCGGGCCAGGCCGCAGAGAAAAAGATCAAGATCGGCTCGATCATGCCCATTTCCGGCCCGTTAAGCGTCGTCGGCATGGCCTGGACAAGGGGATGGGAGCTTTTCTTCGACAAGATCAACGAGCAGGGTGGCATCAAGGTTGGCCATGACAGGTATCTTGTGGACTTCATTGCTGAAGACAGCAAGCTGAGCCCTGATGCGGCAGCCACGGCCGCCCGGAAGCTAGTCCACAGGGATGGGGCCAAGTATGTCTTCGGCGCCATCTTGGACCAGTCTGCAGAGGCCATCTATCAGATCTGCGCCCCGGCCAAGGTACTGCACATGATCTCCTGGATCAATGTTCCCGGCCATCCGGGTGACGTCAGCCCTAAGAAAGCTTTCGCTGTGCGACCCTGCATCTCGGCCGATGACGCCGTTGCAAATGATTACGCTTACCTGAAGAAAGCTTATCCCCATGTCAAGACCGTGGCAATTAGCGTTTCAGATACGGGTTACGAGGAAGTAGTTAAGAGGAACGCGGCCAAGGCCAAGAGAGTCGGCATCGAGCTCATTGGCGTCGAGAAGTGGCAGATCGGGATAACCGACTTCCTGCCAACCTACACTAAACTACTGGCCTATAAACCCGACGCCATCCACTGCATGACCAGCGCCCAGGCAATGTATCAGCTCAAGGCGGCCAGGCAATTGGGTTTCAAGGGTCCGTTCTTCTCCGATTCGCCTTTGGGGCCGGATGTCATACTTCGGGTGGCTGGTACCCAGGCCTCCCACGATGTTTTCTGTAACGGCATGGATCTTGGGGCAGCTACCGATGATATGAAAGACGTCATGAATAGGTGGCTGGCCAAGTACAAAGAAGAGTTCGTGTCTGACGCTTTGCTGGCCTGGGATGAGAGCTGGATTTTGGTACAGGCGATTGAGAAAGCCCAGAGCGTCGATCCGATCAAAGTCCTTGAGGCGCTTAACGGCATGACGGAGCCAGGAAGTCTCCAAACCGTCTTTGGTCCGGCTCATCTGAGCGGTGCCCAGAGGTTTGGAGTGAACCGGGTTCTGGTGAGGCCAATTCCTATCAGCCGGTTGATGAATGGAAAAATTAAATTCGTGGGTTTGCAAATGCCTTGAGTCGATTGACATGCTGGATAGACGGCAGTGCGGGCTCATTCCGCCCGTATGAATCGAACCATACTCATTTCCGCTTGCTTCAACAAGGGCTGGACACTCGGCCTCTGAGACGGGTGCCAACCACAGCAAATGGTAAACGGTAAACAGGCAGCCGAAAGGATAAATTTGCGTGTAGAGAAGGAGGATTAAGTTTGAATTTGTCAGGTCAAATGATCTGGCAGGGCTTAGTAAACGGACTGGCGCTGGGGTGGATCTATGTTCTCATGGCACTCGGCCTGACCCTCATCTTCGGCATTATGAATATCATGCAGTTTGCCCATGGTGAAATCTATATGATGGGCGCCTATGTAGTTTACTATTTAACTGCTTCTTTTGGTTTTCCGCTCCTGCCAGCCACGGCAACGAGCATGGTGATCATGGCTCTCTTCGGCGTGATCCTAGATCGCTTTCTCTTCCGCCGGCTTAAAGGGCAAGTCATAGGGCCAATTGTCGTCAGCCTGGGTCTGACCTTGATCCTCATGAGCAGCGCGGTGGTCTTTTTCGGCCTTTATGAACGTTCCATCCCTATGTTGGCCCAGGGCTCGGTCAATATTTTTGGGAGTATTGTGCCCAAGGACCGGATCCTGGCTGTGGCAGTGGCCGTCTTGCTGACCTTCTGTCTGCACCTTTTTCTTAAAAAATCCAAATACGGTCAGGCTATGGTCGCCACCGCCCAGAGCCCTGAAGGAGCCATCCTGCAGGGTATCAGCCCGACCAAGATGTCGGCTCTGGCTTGGGCTATCGGCTGCGCTCTGGCTGCTGCCGCCGGTGCCCTGGGAGGTTCATTGTTTATGCTGGGTCCCTCTATGGGCCTTTTACCCTTGATAAAGGGTCTTGTTATCATCGTAGTGGGCGGCATGGGAAGCCTGCCAGGGGCGGTATTGGGCGGAATGATCCTCGGCCTCATCGATGGTCTGGTACCTATAATCTTCGGCCCGGCCCTAGCGGCATTACTACCATTGCTTATTGTTATTCTCGTCTTGGTCATCAGGCCACAAGGACTGTTTGGTGTTGAACATGAATAGGAGCATGCTGATTAAGATTTTCGGTTTTACAGGGCTGGCCGCCCTTTTTATCGCCGCGCCGCCAATTGTGTCGAACATCTACTGGATTTCGGTATTGATCCTGACACAAATCTACATCCTCATGGCCGCAAGTATGAGAACCATTTTATTGATTGGCCACATCTCATTAGGCCATATTGGCTTCATGCTTCTGGGGGCATACGGCTCGGCTCTCCTGGTCATGAAGGCGGGTTTTCCCTTTTGTATGGCCTTAATCGTGGCTGGTTTTTTGTCTGGGTTGGTCGGGCTTGCCTTGGGTTATCCGTTCCTGAGAGTGAGGGGAATCTATTTTGCCATCTTGACCCTTCTCACATCTGAGAGCTTCAGACTTGTGGCCTTTAACTGGCGGGGCATGACAGGCGGGGCAATGGGTCTGATGGGTATCCCATCGCCTGACGCGATTTCGATCCCCGGCCTTGGAGTAATTGATTTCAGTACAACCGAGGGGTACTATTATCTCACCCTTGTGGTCATCTGCCTGTCCCTTATGGTGCTCTATCGTTTAGAGCGGTCGCGGCTCGGTTTCAAGTGGCGGGCCATTCGCGAGGCCGAAAAGCTAGCCCAAGCTGTCGGTGTTAACGTGATGTGGTACAAACTGGTCTGCTTCGCCGTGGCCTGCTTCTTTGCCGGCATTGCTGGCGCTCTATTCGCGCATTTCCAGCGAGGTTTGAGCGCAGATGCCAGCTCTATTTTTAGCGTCCTGACGTCCATCTATCTGCTCGTCTATATCGTCGTCGGGGGAGAAAACAAGTTCGCCGGCCCAATCATTGGGGCCTTTGTCCTGTCAATGACTTCCGAATTTGCCAGGCCCCTTGAGGAATTCCAGCCCATGATGATAGGTGGTCTGGCGATCGTGGTGGTGATGCTCATGCCTGGAGGGATCCTCGGTTTTCTTGGTCAGATCAGGTTTTGGTGGAGTAAAGTTTTAAAGCAAGAAACAAGGCAGGGGATTAAGGGGTGATCTTAATTCAGGAATAGTTAAACGACCAGAGGTTATAGCGTTGGCTCTGCTGGAGATTCGAAGTTTGACGAAGTTGTTTGGCGGTTTGACCGCCATCTTTGAACTTGACCTTGACGTACACAAAAGGGAGATCGTCGGTCTGATCGGCCCTAATGGTGCAGGCAAGTCCACGGCCCTGAACATGATTGGGGGCGTGTATCTGCCCACCAATGGCCAAATACTGCTCCGGGGTGAAGACATCACCAGCCTGTCGTCCCATCATCGGGCCGCCAGAGGAATCGCGCGCGTGTTTCAGGATAATCTTCTATTCAGCACGTTTTCGGTCCTCGAAAACGTGCTCGCTGGCCTCCACCTCCGGACGAACATGGGGCTCAGAGACATCCTTTTCGGTGGACATCGGGCTCACCACCACGATCAGGTCCTTATCAACAAGAGTTTAAGTATCCTGGAATCTCTCGGCATTGCTTCCGAAAAGGATGAGTTGGCTATGAATCTTCCCCATGGAAAACAGCGTATTTTGAGCCTTGCAATCGCCCTGGCTCCAGGTCCGCGGTTGCTTCTCCTGGATGAACCAATAACTGGTATGAATGCTAAAGAAGTTGAAACCATGCTGGCCATGATCAGGGCATTGAGAGACGAAAAAGGAATCACTTGCATTATCATAGAACATAACCTGAGGGCCGTTATGGGGCTTTGCGATCGGATTGCTGTCCTCAATTTTGGTAAAAAGATTGCCGAAGGGACATCCAGCGAGATCGTTGAGAACCCGGCTGTAATGGAAGCCTACTTAGGGACTGAAGAAAATGTTACTTGAAATTATGGCCTTAATGGTTCGCTATGGGGGGGCGGAATGCCTGAAAGACATCACCCTTGAAGTGGAAGAGGGCGAAATTGTGACCATCATAGGCAGTAATGGGGCCGGTAAAACCACGACCTTAAGGACCATATCCGGATTGAAAAGACCTGCAACAGGTAAAATCCTGTTTCAAGGAAAAAGAATCGAAGAAACTCCGGCCCAGGATATCGTTAGAATGGGTATTGGACATGTCCCTCAAGGGAGAAACCTTTTCCCTTACATGGCCGTCCTGGAAAACATAAAACTTGGTGCCTACTTGCGGAGCAACAAGAATCAGATAAAGGAAGATTTAGAGAAAATATTTCAAACCTTTCCAGTGTTGAAAGCAAGGAGACGGCAGCAAACAGGAACTCTAAGCGGCGGAGAGCAACAGATGCTTGCTATTGCCAGGGCTTTGATGGGAAACCCCACGCTGCTTTTGATGGATGAACCTTCCATAGGCCTGGCACCGATCGTGGTTCGAGAGATAGGGAAAATCGCGCTTGATATCAACAAGCGGGGTACAAGTATCCTTTTAGTTGAGCAGAATGCTAAGCTGGCCCTCAAGCTGGCTCACAGGGGCTACGTGTTGGAGACAGGGTGCTTAGTCCTAGAAGGTAAAGGCGAGGATCTGCTGGATGATGAACGTGTAAAAAAGGCATATCTAGGCCAGTGAATGGTGGAGGGTTTTTTTATTTCGATTTTTATAACAGTTTAAATGCCTCGACGGTTTCCCCGTTCCGGGACAGGAAGGCGGAGCTTAACAAAGAAAGGGGGAAATGACATATGTACCTATACATTGAATTATGGAAAGCTAAACAAGAGTGGCTTGACCTCTCTCAAAAGGAGCGTGGAGACTATATGTCTCAGCTCGGACCTGCTATCGAAGGTTTGGCCAAAGCTGGTGTTGAAATCGTGGGATGGGGGCTTAACGACGCAGAGATACCCTATCGAGGAGATTATAGCTATCTCGCTGTCTGGAAGATGCCGGACAAGGGGCTCGTTCAGCAATTTGAGGAAGCCGTTGAGCAGGCCGGCTGGTACAAATATTTCGAGCAGATCAATGTGAGAGGTGAGCTTCTCACACCCGAAACTGTCATTGGGGACCTGATAAACCTATAACCGAAAGTTGAGCAGTAATTCTAATTATAACCTTTAGACTTTGCTAATGCAGGGTCAGGTTGAAGCCATAATTAGAATTGCTGAGGACAATTCCATGTTATTGACAAATACTTATGAAATGTGGGAGCCTTAGCAATCAGTATCGCAAAGGCTTATCTCGATATAGCCCCTCTCCGACATTACTATATGATGGAGGTCATGGCATGACGTCACTCAATGTTGACAGGGCATATGCAAAATTCAAAGATTAGGAAGGAAAAAGGTGAAAAGAATCCATCCGTCATTATAGAAGCTAATAGACTATACATGAAAGGAGGTGGTATGTAAGGCGTTAAGATAGGCATAATAATAACATTTTATTAAAGGAGGAGACAAATGAAAGGAAAAAAACTGTTTCTGTTAGGGTCAGTCGTACT
>Ga0180009_10000852_pt1 | contig 39109 bp, 43 predicted proteins | sample OS_PC_MetaG_FD_123537 | JGI IMG/M metagenome (GOLD analysis project Ga0180009, IMG submission 123537) | Groundwater microbial communities from the Aspo Hard Rock Laboratory (HRL) deep subsurface site, Sweden - OS_PC_MetaG | ecosystem: Environmental > Aquatic > Deep subsurface > Groundwater... | reverse complement strand
AGAAAAGTTTGTTCAACAATTTAAGAAAATCATTAAAAATTAATACTTTCTGCTTCTAATTTATTCTTTCAGACGACATTGCTATGAACGATTAGAGGCGACATTTATGTGATTGACAACATGATTTATTAAATTTATTTTGAAAGAACTCTCTTTTATCATTTTCATGAAACTTTAACATTGAATCAGAAACAACAACAGCAGTTTCAAGACTATGATCGATTTTTTTCATTTTCTTAATTTGAATAAATTTAAATATTTTTTCTATAAAATTAAAATTAAAAATTAATTCAAAAAATTTCTTTAAAAAAGGCTCTTTACTGTCTAAATAGTATTTATTTAAGATTTTTCCATAATTAAAAAAATATGATTCTACCCATTTATTTTCTTTAATAAATCTTTCATAAATATTATCAACAGAATAAACAGGCTTTAATTGAAATACCCAAGAAGCTAAATAAATATCAAAAGGTTGTATTTTAATAGATTTTAGATTTAAAGAATCATCTGTAATATAAAAACTTAAGCATATTTTATTTGATATTTTATTATTATGCCTCCACTGTCCCATTGCCCAAACAGTAAAAGTAATTAAAAATCTAGTAATAAATATTCTTGATTTTTTAATAATTATGAAAAGATCTATATCTGCAGATTTTTTAGAATTATTAATAGCTAATCCATTACAAACAGAAATCATTTTAACAAAAGGAACATACTTAAGAACTTTAATTATTCTTTTTACCTTTTTCCATCTTTTAATAGATATTTTCTGTCTTTTAATTCTTTTATCAACTATATTTCTATTTTTTAAAAAATAGAATCCATTATACTCTTTAACAGATTTTAATTTATTTAAAATTTCTAAAATATCTAAATATTTAATTTTTTTAATTGGCTCTAATGAATCTTTAGAAATTAAATGAACAGGATTAATTAAATATTTAAAAACTTCAAATCCTGTTAATGGATAATCAAATATATCATAATATTTAATTGTTGCTAAAACTGATTTTTCTAATTGATTCATATTTTAATTATATCACTTGTAAAAAAAATAAAATAAGGATAAAATTAATTAATGGCTGAATTGCCTAAAAAAACAGAAAATAAGATAGAATCTAGAGAAAAAAAGAGAAAACCAAAAATGAAAGTTTCTGGTAAAAGTGTTTTTGAAATTAAAAAATTAATAAAAAAATAATATGAGATTTTTAACTAAATTGATAATACAAGTGATAGCTAATGCTATTGGTATTTTTATAGCAGTATATTTTATACAAAATGTTTCATTTTTAGGAGATTTAACAGATTATTTAATCATTGGCGCAATACTAACTCTAGCCAATTTAATAATAAGACCATTTTTAAGACTTATTTCTACTCCATTAATTTTTATTACCCTGGGTCTTTTCTTAATAGTAATAAATGGTATAATTCTTTTTGGAGTAGATTTCTTTATAGACAATTTAACAATTATTGGTTTTTGGGCATATTTATGGACAACATTAATTATTAGTATAATTAATGCTATAATAGTACCAATAGCTAAAAAGAAAAAATGATATTAGATATAGTTCAAATAATTATCTCTGTCCTATTAATTATCACTGTTTTGTTCCAACAAAGAGGCCAAGGCCTTTCTGGTGCTTTTGGTGGTGGTGATAGTGGCGGTGGAAGTGTTTATTTTAAAAAACGAGGAGCAGAAAAAATGTTTTTTACTGCTTCAATTATCTTAGCAGCTCTATTTATTATTAGTGCTGTTATTAGAATGATAATTTAATGTTAAATATACCTTCTTGGAATCAATTTAAAAGACTCCCGAGTGTTCTGGCAAAAAAAGAACGCTATTTTATACTCGGGCTTTTTTTAATTCTAATAATTTCTTTGATTTTATGGATTGTTGCCCTTAGCTTAAACAATACAATTTTAGTTCCAAAACACGGAGGATCTTTTAAAGAAGGAATTGTTGGTAGTCCTCAATATTTAAATCCTGTTTTAAGCGAAACAAGTGATGCTGACAGAGACACAACTCAATTAATATTCTCTGGTCTAATGAAATATAATAGTAATAATGAATTAGTAACTGATTTAGCTGAAAAATATAGTATTGATGAATTAGGAAAAACATATGATTTTTTCTTAAGAAAAGACATTAAATGGCATGATAATCAATCATTTACAGTAGATGATATAATATTTACAATCCAATTAATACAAAACCCAGAATATAGAAGTCCTTTAAGAATTAATTGGACTGGAGTAGAAATAGAAAAAATAGATGATTATACTGTTAGATTTAAATTAAAAACTCCTTATGCTCCATTTTTAACAAACACAACAGTTGGAATATTACCAAAACATATTTGGGAAAACATTCCTGCAGATAGTTTTGCTTTCACTGAACAAAATCTTTCACCTATTGGAACTGGTCCATATGTGCTTAAAAGGTTAAAAAAAGACAAAGAAGGATTTATTAGCTTTATTGAATTAAAAGCATTTGATAATTTTAAACCACATAAACCATATATTGAAAAAATTGAACTATCTTTTTATTTAGACGAAGAAAGTTTAATTAGAGCATATAATAAAGGGAAAATAGATAATATCAACTTATCTTCAGTTAGAAATAAATCCTTGTTAACAGGAATAAATGACAACAAAAATATATATAAATTAAATCTTCCTAGATATTTTGCAATATTTTTTAATCAAAGCAAAAGCAAAGCACTATCAGATAAACAAGTAAGATTAGCCCTAAATTATGCCACAGACAAACAAACAATTATTAATGAGGTATTAAACGGAGAAGCAAAACCAGCTTACTCGCCTATTCCATTTGGAGATTGGGAGAATACAGAGGTTGAAAAATATGAATTTGATTTAGAAAAAGCAAAACAAATACTAACAGACAGAGAGTGGACAGATGAAAATGAAGATGGAATAAGAGAAAGAGGAACTACTAATTTAGAAATAGAATTAATTACTACTGAATTAAAAGAATTACAACAAGTAGCAAATTTATTACAAGAACAATGGTCTAAACTAGATGCAAAAATAACTGTTAAAATTTTAAATATTGGAGAAATACAACAAGAGCATATCAGACCAAGAGATTATCAAGCTCTTTTATTTGGACAAGTATTAGGATCAGATCCTGATCCATTTGCATTTTGGCACTCTTCTCAAAAAAAAGATCCTGGATTAAATCTTTGTCTTTATGACAATTCAAAGGTAGATACATTGTTAAAAAACGCAAGACAAAATTTAGACAATGAAGAAAGAAAACAAGAATACAAAGATTTTCAAGAAATAGTTGTTAATGATGTTCCTGGAATATTTTTATACAGTTCATATAATTTATACTTTGTTAATAAAAAAGTAAAAGGCATAGAATCAGAAAATATTGTTCTTCCATCAAAAAGATTTAATGATATTGAAGAATGGTACATTAAAACAAAAAGAGAAAAAAATGAAACAATCAACTAGATATTTAAATGAAATGGATGATGTAATATATGATAAAGAATGGCTAAAAACAGCTAATAAAGATTTAGAACTTTATTACATGCAAAGAGGGGTAGAAAAAAAACATAATCTTAGATATGATATTACGATTTTAAAACCACTAATGCTTGGTAAGGAATACAACAAAACAGCTGGACACAAACATCCATCAAATTATCCTGAACTATATGAAGTATTAGAAGGTCAAGTAATTTTTTTATTACAAAACGATAAACATGTATACACAATAAATGCAAAAAAAACAGATAAAGTAATCATTCCACCTAATTATGAGCATATAATGATAAATACTACAGAAAATGAAGCAAAAACATGTAATTGGATATATGAGTTTGGCAATAATATTTATGATTCAATAAAACAAAAAAAGGGACTAGCATATTATTTAATAAAAAATAATCAATGGATTAAAAATCCCAATTACACAGACATACCCGAATTAGAAATAATAGAACCAAACAAAGATTTTTCAAAACCAATTAAAGAATTTAATTTACAAGAGTTAGACTTTTTAAAAAATCCTGAGAATTATACATTTGACAAAGGTATTTTAAAAAAGATATAATAAAAATAGTTCTTCATTCCACCCCCAGCCCATCCCCTCCTTTTTGGTTTCCCCTCTCTTTCTTGGCTGGGGGTCTTTTTATTTTATTTAATAAACTATATTATATAATTTAACATCGTCATTAACGTCAATACTTAAATCCCAAAGGGTTTCTTCAGATTCTAAATAAACATCTTTTAATTGTTGTTCTTGCTTAGTCATTGCTTAGTCATAATGGTATTGACAAATTACTAATATAGGTGTATAATTATAGTAGATTTAAATTTGAAAAGGAGATTAAAATGTTAATAATCATTGCGTGGTTAATCCTTGGTATTTTGGCGTATGGTATGCTGAAAGGAGGCATGAAGGAATCTCTTGAACACGAAGCAATTGTCAAATATTCCCTCTGGGAAGAAGTCATTTGTCTTCTTGTTGGAATGAGTGGATTGCTTGGTCTTATAATTGCCTGGTACATGGTCGAATCAAATCAAGGAAAATTTTCTTTTTGTTTTCGAATGCCCAAAGAGTTAAAAAGGGGGCATGGGAAGCGCATACGATAAAATCTGTCCCCACCAATCCGATTGAGCGTTATCAACTTGTTAAGTTGCTCTGACGCTCTTTTTTTATTTGCTTAGTGATTTTTCATTTTAAGAGAAAAAATTGTTAACCAACCATATATTAATTCTGTACGCTCTCAGACTTTGATCCCCCTCCATGGGTACCAGGATAAATACTAGATATTTCTACTAGACATAGGTGCAAATAAAGAGGATCTAAATAAATGCATATCTCTTGGGCTATATATCTATTGTATTAAGTAGGCTATAATGAGTCCTTTAATTTATTTGGTTAATATATGAATCATAAAAAGAATTTAAACCTCATTTTTTAATAAGAGCCTTGCACAAATAAGGCCTTTCTATTTTTAAAAAAGTATAATATAATAAAAATATGATTAGCTTTGAAGATTTTCAAAAATTAGATATACGAATTGGTGAAATATTAGAAGCAGAACCTGTTCCAGAAACAGATAAGCTTTTTAAATTAAAAATTGATTTAGGCAACGAACAAAGAGATTTAGTTGCTGGGATAGCAGATACATATTCTGCGCAAGATATTATAGGAAAACAAATACCAATATTAATAAACTTGGAACCAAAAACAATAAAAGGAATTGAAAGCAAAGGAATGATTTTAGCTATTGATGTTGATAATAAAGCAACATTAATACATCCAGATAAAAAAATAATTAATGGATCAAAAATAAGATGAGAATATTAAGTGCAATGCAATCAACTGGAGAGCTTCATATAGGAAACTATTTAGGAGCATTACAACAATGGATTGAACTCCAAAAACAAGGAGAATGTATTTTTATTATTGTAGATCTACACGCAATAACAATAGATTATGATCCAAAAAAAATGCAAAAAAGAATTTTTGATATTGCACTAGATTACTTAGCTGCTGGAGTTGATCCTAGAAAATCAATAATTTTTATACAATCTCATATTAAAGAACACGCAGAATTAGCTTGGTTATTAAGCACAATAACACCAATTGGAGAATTACAAAGAATGACTCAATTTAAAGAAAAGTCAAAACAACACGAAAAAAATATTAATGCTGGTCTGCTTTCTTATCCAGTTTTAATGGCTGCAGATATTCTTTTGTATAAAACAAATATTGTTCCAGTTGGAGAAGATCAATCTCAACACATAGAATTGGCAAGAACAATAGCTAAAAAATTTAACAATAAGTTTGGAGAAACTTTTCCTTTGCCAAAAACATATTTGTCTAAATCTGGGGCTAGAATAAAAGCACTTTGTAATCCAAAAAAAGAAATGGCAAAATCACTTGGTTCCCAAAACAATATTTATTTAACAGATTCTCCAAATAAAATTAGAGAGAAAATAAAAAAAGCAGTAACTGATACTGAAAAAGAAATTAAACACGATGAGAAAAATAAACCAGCTATTTCTAATTTATTAAATATATATCATTTATTTTCTAATAAAGAGATTAAAGATATAGAAAAACAATACAAAGGAAAAGGATATGGAGAATTTAAAAAAGATTTAGCAGAAGTTATTATTAAAGCATTAAAACCATTTCAAGAAAAAAGAAAAAAATATGAAAAAAACCCTAAATTAGTTGAACAAATACTAATTCAGGGCGCCAAAAAAGCAGAAAAAATTGCAAAACAAACAATGAAACAGATAAAAACTAAAATGGGATTAATTTAAACAGTTCTTCTTTTTTTCTTTCTAAAATATCTTTTCTCTTTGCTTCTATAATAATCTTAATAATTGGCTCAGTATTAGACATTCTAATATTAAACCACCAAGTTTTTCTTTCAACAGAAATTCCATCTAATTCATAGATTTCTGTTGTTTTTTTATACTTTCTTTTAATTCTTCTTTTAAGTTTTTTAAATGCTTTTTTATTATTAACTTTAATATTAATTTTTTCAGTAATATATATATTAAATGGTTCAATTAAACTAGACAATGGCCTTTTAGAAACAATTTCTAATATTTTTAATAATATTATCAAAGGAGATTCTAAATAATTATTTTCTTTTAAAAAATAATGGCCAGATGATTCACATGCAAAAATAGCTTTTTCATTTTTCATTTCTTGTTGTACAAAAGTATGACCAACCTTAGAATCTATAGCAATATTATTTGTTTTTTCTATTTGATCTGTTAAATTTCTACTGCTTGCAGTAGTATGAACTATTTTTCCTTTATTTGGTAATAAATAATTAATTAAAAGAGCAGAAATTAAATCAGGATCAATTTTATCTCCATTATCATCAATAAATAATATTCTGTCACCATCTCCATCAAAACAAACACCTAAATCAGCTTTTTCAATTAAAACTTTTTCTTGTAAATTTTCATTGGAAGAATTAATAAGATTTCCATCTAATTCAGAATTAATATGAATTAATTCACACGGTAATTTTTCAAATAACATAGGAATTATCTTACCAGCAATACCATTAGAAGTATCTATAACAACTTTTATTTCTTTTATATCCTTTATTTTAATAAATCTTAAAACATTTTTAATATATGAATCATAAATACTAACTTTTTTAATTTCTCCTTTTTCATTAGATCTAAATTTATTTTTCTCAGCTAATTTTTTAATTTTCAAAAGTCCAGAATTTATACCAATAGAAATTGCTTTTTTCCCAATTATTTTAAACCCATTATACTCTTTTGGATTGTGAGAAGCAGTAATCATTATTCCTCCTTTAAATTTTCCATTTAAAGATGAATAATAAAAAGCTGGGGTAGTTATTAACCCAGCATCTATAACATTAACTCCTTGATCTATTATTCCATTAATTAAAGAATTAGATAAAGAATCTGAAGACAAACGATTATCTCTACCAACAATTAATTCTTTTGCTTTTAAAAATTTAGTTGTTGCTTGTCCTATTTTAAAAGCAACATCCTCATTAATTTCATCAGGATAAATTCCTCTAATATCATATGCTTTAAATATTTTATTTATACACATTAGATCTATGGCCTGTTTCTAAAATAATTATTGTTTTCTCTTTTTCACTAACTTCATAAATTATACGATATGGATGTATGTGAATCTTTCTTTTTCCTTCAAGCTTCCCCCATAATTTCTCACCCATAAAAGGATTTTCTTGAAGCGGGTCTATGCTCAATATAATTCTGCTTCTCCATGGTAAAGGAATTTTTTTCAATCCTTTTGCAGATGATTTAGAAACTATTATCTTAAATTTTCGAGACATAAATTATTTATTACTTAAACCAAGTTCTTTTTTTAAATCATCCCAACTAATATATTCTCCTTTTTTGTGTTCTTCTTCTGCTTTTTTAATGTTTTTCATTGTTTGTGGATCACTAAGAATTTCCATTGTCTCAACAATAGAATCAAATTCTTGGCTAGACATTAAAACAACCTTTGGTTTCCCATCTACAGTAAATTCATAATAAGTAGCTGGTTTTTGTACGTATTCGGCAATTTTAAAGAGATTTTTACGACCTTCTGTTATAGAAATTATTTTTTTACTCATAAATATACTATTAATAATTATATGTACATTATAACGTACATAAAATTAACTTGTCAAGTTTTATACACCTTCTTCTTTTAATTCTTCAATTAATTGTTTTTCTTTTCTAGATAATCTTTTTGGAACAATAACATTAATTTTTACATATAAATCTCCTCTACCAGAACGATTTAGTCTTGGCATTCCTTTATCTGCTAGTCTAAATATTTTATTAGATTCAGTACCAACTGGTATTTTTAATTTAACATTATTTTCTAATGTAGGAATATCTATTTTATCTCCTAAAACAGCTTGAGTAAATTTAATTTTTGCATTGTAATAAATATCATCTCCTTTTCTTTCAAATTCTTTATGTTTTTTAACATGAACCCTTACATATAAATCGCCAGAAGAACCATCTGACTTAGAAACTTCTCCCCTACCAGCTAATCTAATTGTTTGCGCATTATTAACCCCAGCTGGTAATTTAAGCTTTATTGTCTCAATATCATACACCTTGCCCCTTCCTTTACACTTTTTACATTCTTTTTCTGGAACCTCTCCTTTCCCATTACATTTAGGACAAGAAATTACTTGAGAAAAAATACCAAAAAAAGTTCTTTTTGTTTGTTCTATTTTTCCAGCCCCATTACAATCAGAACATCTTTTCTTTCCTTTTCCTGGCTCTCCACCAGTTCCCCGACAATTAGAACAATTGGTTAATTTTCTTAAATTAATTTCTTTAACAATTCCTTTAAATGCATCTTCTAAACTAATTTCTACATCAACAACAATATCTTTTCCTTTTTGTTTTCTTGAAAATCCAGCTCTAGAAAAAACATCTCCAAACATATCAGAAAAATCAAAATTAGAAAAATTTCCTTGGAATCCACTAAACATATCTTCAAAACCAGCACCAGAAGAACCTGCTTGATTAAAATTAGTTCCAAATTGATCATATTGTTGACGTTTCTGATCATCAGATAAAATCTGATAAGATTCATTGATTTCTTTAAACTTCTTATCATCTCCTCCATTTTTATCAGGATGATATTGATGAGCTAATTTTCTATAAGCTCTCTTAATTTCTTCTTTAGAAGAAGATTTTGAAACGCCTAAAATTGAATAATAATCTTTACTCATAATTTAACTGTTGAAACTTCTTTTTTAATATTCTCTTTAGAAATAAATTTAATATTGATTAGAAAATAAGTTAAAAGAGAACTAAAAGAAACAACTGTTATAACATATATTATGCTTATGATTTTTAGAAAAATAAAAAGTCCTATTGCTAATCCAAAAGGAATAAATTTTCTATACGGCCCTGAAAAATTATTTAATTGAAAATTAATTAAATTATATAAAACATCTTTTCCTGTGTCTGTTTTTTCAACAACAATACCATATCTTTCTTTTAAATCTAAAATCTCATCTTCTTTTAAAAATTCATTAGCATTAAAATCTAAATTAACACCATCTGGTAATCTTTCAGCAATTAGATTTTCTAATGGACTTATTACTTTATTAAAAATATCTCTAGATAAAGAAAATTCAAATTCTTTGATTTGCATTAGAGATGGAGAAAAATAGTAAATAAGAGAAATAACAATAATTAAAAATGTAATTAAAAAAGAAAAACCAGATTTATATATTTTCCAATAATTTAATTTAATTTGTATTTGTTCTTGTTTTTTAATTTTTCTACTTGCATTAATAAAAGAAAAAAATAAAAGAATTAATACAATTAAATAATAAAATGGTTCATTGTTAAAGAAAAATACAAAAGAAACTAAAGAAATAAAAAAAGAACCAAATAAAATTCTTTTATCTTTTATTAATAACATTGATAAGCACAAAGAAACTCCCCAAATAATTAAAAGGATTATCCCAGATATCCAACAAGCTAATGTTAAATTGCCAAAATAAAAAATGGATTTAATAAACCACCAAGAAAAGATCGATAATATAAAAAGAATTGATCCCAAAATTAATTCTTTTTTTAATTTGGTCATAATTTTAAATTTAATTTTTATTATTTAATTATACTATAAATATATTTGTTTTCTTAAAAAACAAATAAAAATCAAAATTTTTGTAAATCAAATTTAATTATCTTGTTCAGTTGAATCTTGGTTTTTATCTTCTTCAATCTCACCTTCTTCTACATCTGGAGCTTCTACGTCTGGATTTTTCTCATCTTGTTTTTGAGCATCTTGCTGTGCTTTATATAATTCTGTCCCTACTTTCTGAATAGCTTGTGATAATTCATCAGAAGCTTTTTTAATTTCTTCAACATCATCTATATCTTTTACTTTTTTAAGATTTTCTACTTTTTCCTGAATTTCTTTTTTATCATCTTCTTTAACTTTGTCTCCAAATTCTTTTAATGTTTTTTCTGTAGAAAAAACTAAAGTATCTGCTGTATTTTTAGCATCAATTAATTCTTTTTTCTTTTTATCTTCTTGTTCATGTAATTCAGCATCTTTTTTCATTTTTTCTATTTCTTCTTCTGGAATACCAGAAGATGCTTCTATTCTAATAGATTGTTCTTTTCCTGTTGCCTTGTCTTTGGCAGAAACATTTAATATTCCATTAGCATCAATATCAAAAGATACTTCAACTTGAGGAATTCCTCTTGGAGCAGGTGGAATACCGTCTAAAATAAATCTTCCCAATGTTTTATTATCACTAGCCATTGGTCTTTCTCCTTGTAAAACATGTATTTCCACAGATGGTTGATTATCAGCTGCAGTAGAAAATACTTGTGATTTAGAAACTGGAATAGTTGTGTTTTTTTCAACTAATTTAGTCATAACGCTTCCCAAGGTTTCTATTCCCAAAGATAAAGGCGTTACATCTAATAATAGAACATCTTTAACATCTCCTTGAAAAATGCCAGCTTGAGTAGCAGCACCAAGAGCAACAACTTCATCAGGATTAATATCTTTATGAGGTTCTTTCCCAAATAATTTTTTAACAGCTTTTTGAATAGCAGGCATTCTTGTTTGCCCACCAACTAAAACAATTTCATCAATATCTGAAATTTTAAAACCAGAATCATCTACAACTCTTTTAGTAACTTCAATTGCATTATCAATATATTCTCCTACTAATTCTTCTAATTTAGCTCTAGTTAATTTAATGTTTAAGTGCTTTGGTCCATTAGCATCAGAAGTAATAAAAGGAATATTAATCTCTGCCTCTGGAGTAGAAGATAATTCATGCTTGGCTTTTTCCCCTGCTTCTTTTAGTCTTTGAAGAGACAATTGATCTTTAGATAAATCAATTCCTTGATCTTTTTTAAATTCATCAATTAACCAATCAATTATTTTTTGATCAAAGTCATCTCCACCCAAATGAGTATCTCCACCAGTTGATTTAACCTCTACAGTATCTGCTGATACCTCTAAAACCGAAACATCAAAAGTACCACCACCAAAATCAAAAACAACAATTTGTTCATCCTTTTTCTTATTTAATCCATAAGCTAAAGCAGCTGCTGTTGGTTCATTAATTATTCTTTTTACTTTTAAACCAGCTATTTCTCCTGCATCTTTTGTTGCTTTTCTTTGAGAATCATCAAAATATGCTGGAACAGTAATAACAGCTTCTTCTATTTTTTCTCCTAATTTATCTTCTGCGTCTTGTTTTAGTTTTTGAAGAATCATTGCTGATATTTCAGCTGGACGATAATATTTATCTCCCATTTTTACTTCCACGCCTCCTTCTTTAGACTCTTTCATTTCAAAAGGAAAAAGTTTTTTATCTTTTTGGACAACTGAATCAGAATATCTTCTACCAATTAATCTTTTTGTAGAAAAAATTGTATTTTCTGGATTAGTAACAGATTGTCTTTTTGCTAAAAGACCAACTAATCTTTCATTAGCCTTAGACATAGCAACAATAGAAGGAGTTGTTCTGTTTCCTTCTTTGTTTTCAATAATTCTTGGCTCACCAGCTTCAATTATAGCCATAGCTGAATTGGTTGTGCCTAAATCAATACCTAATATTTTTGACATATATTTTTTAATTAATTTTTACCAATTTTAATTCTTGAGGGCCTAATAACCTTATTATTTAAAACATATCCTTTTTGTATTTCCTGAATAACAAATCCTTTTTTTCCTTTAATTTCTCCAATAGATTCATGAAATTCAGGATTAAACTTTTCTCCAATAGATTTTATTTCTTCTAAACCATTAGATTTTAATATGTTTTTAAATTGTAAATATAGTTGTTCAATTCCTTCGTTTTTATGTTTTAATGCTAATTCAAAAGAATCTAAAACAGGAAGAATTTCTAAAACAAAATTCTGATTTGCAAATTTAAAAATATCAGAATTTCTGCTCTCTTGTTCTTTTCTAAAATTAATTAAATCTGCTTTAGCTCTTTGCCAACCAGCTAAATATTCTGATCTTTCTTTTTGACAGATCTTTAACTTATTTTTTGCTTTTTTGTTTTTATCTTCCTGTTCAGAAACATATTTTAATTCACTCATAATCTTGTTCAATTAATTGTTTTAATTTATTAATTAATGAAATATTGTAATCATATTTCATTCTCATTGGACCTAATAATCCAATTAATCCTTGTTCTGGTGTATTACAACCAGAAACAATCAAACTTATTTTTTTAGTTTTTTTAAATGGACTCTCTTTTCCAATAAAAACACGTGTTTGATTATCAGATATATCTTCAAATAGTTCATCAAAATGATTTTCAAATTCCTCCATTATTTTTCTAGTTTCAATAGAAAAATCTTCATCATGTTCTGCTTCTTTTAATAAATTAGAAAAACCAGACTGATGAAAATCTTGTCTTATTCCACCAAACGCAAAACCACCAGATAATTCAGCTAATATTTTAGTCATTTCTCTAAAATCAGAAACACATACATTTATTGGAACGTCTACTTCTTCTAAAGAAGAAATATATACCTTATATGCTTTTTCTGTTGGGATTCTTCCTCCAGATATATGTGGCTTAATTAAATATCCTTTTTTTTCTAATTCATTCATTTCATTTCTAATTGTAGCAGAGCTTAGGCTTAATTTTTTAACTAAGTTTTTTGAACTAATTGGCTTAGAATATTTAACATATTCTTTAACAATTATTTCTAATAATTTTTTCTGTCTTTCTGTCATATATTAAGTTTATTAAATTAGCACTCTCATGTCAAGAGTGCTAAAAGAAAATCGGGCATGAACATTGAGTCCATACCCGAGATAAAAAACTATTTTAGAAATTTTCCGAACAAATCACTAATACCAGGAAATTCCGCAAGAATTGTTTTTGTATCAGAGCCACCAAATTCATTAATAGCTCTGAGAACCTTATAAAGCTCTGCAGCTGATTTCTTGTCTCCGGTGTATTTTTCCAACATCTCAATTGAAAGGTTGGTAAAAAAAACATCAGCCTTCCCCTCTTCTTCTACTTGATATCTTTCTGCATCAGCCATCAACATCTTTGCCTTAGATTCTCCTTCTGCTTTTAGTATTGTAGCATCTCTTTCGTCTTTTGCTGCTCTCTTTTTATGGACTGCGGCTTCAACTTCTTTTGGTCTTCGAATATCCTTTATTTCTGCTCCTGTTACTTTAATTCCCCAGTCAATTGGTTTTTCTGCTTCATTCTCTTTTGTCTTTCCATCAACCTCACTCATTAAATACTCTGTTATTTTGCGTCTTTCTTTAATGCATCCTTTTTCTGTCATTCTTCCCATTTTGCCTCTTATAACAGCCATTGAAAAATCTTGGGTCGATCCATCTGGGTCCTGGATGTTAAAAGTATATGCCTTTGCATCATCTGCCCTGTACCATATTACAGCATCTACTTCTAAGGTTATTCCATCTGACGTTATAACCTCCTGCTTTGACATGTCTTTTTCTTTTATTCTCATGTCAACAAAGATTACTTTCTCAAATGGCCAAAAAATGCTAGTTGGTCCAGCTTTTCTGGTTCTTTTATATTTGCCAAGAAAAATAATCAATGCCTCTTCCCATTCTTGCACAAACTTAAATGAAAAGGTTAGATAGGCTGAGAACAAAAAACCAAAAACAAAGCAAAGAAAGAATAAGAAATAGTAAAAGAAAATACAAGCATAGCAATGGAAATAACAAAAAAGATTTTTCTTGCTAATCTAAATTTTTTCTTTAATTCCTCAATCTCTTTTTCTTCCTTTTTTAACCTTTCAATCTTTACATCTTTCTTTTCTTCCATAATAATCTCCTTTTTAATTTTTAAAGAACATATCAATTATACCATACAAATCATATGATTGTCAACTGTTTTGACTTTTTTAAATATTTTTATGATATAATATATAAATAAGAATTAAATATAAAATTATGAATGAAATAAAAATAAATGAATTAACCTGGATTGATGTTATAGATCCAGACAAAAAAGATATTGAACATTTATCAAAAAAATATGCTTTTGATAAAATTACTTTAAAAGAATTATTATCCCCTACCCTAAGACCAAAAGTAGAACACTTTGATGATTATCTTTTTATGGTTCTGCGCTTTCCTATTTATGATCCAAAAGAAAAATCAACAAATTCAATAGAATTAGATTTTCTAATAACAAAAAATACATTGATAACAATAAGATACGAAAGTATTAAACCATTAGAAGAATTTTGGAAAACATGCCAAACACAAGGACAAAAACTAAACTCACCTGCTCTTCTAATGCATTGCATCTTAGAAGAATTAACTAATTTTTCTCTAAGACAAATAGATCATATCACTAAAAAAATAAATCATTTAGAAAAAGGCATGTTTAAAGTCAGAAGAGCAAAACAAGAAGATGAATTAGTAAAAAAGATTTCTTTAATTAGAATGGACATTTTAAACTTTAGAAGAACAATTCAACCACAAGAATCTATTCTTGAATCATTAAAAATAAGAGGTGTGGAATTTTTTGGTAAAAAACTAAAACCATATTTTACAGATATTATTGGAGATCACATGAGAATATGGAATTTATTAGAAAATCATAAAGAAACAATAGAATCTTTACAAGAAACAAATGATTCTTTGTTAACCAACAAAGCAAATAGAATAATGACTGTTCTTACTATGTTTGCTGTTGTTGTTTTTCCATTAACGCTTTTAGCTGCTATATTTGGAATGAATACAAAATATCTGCCATTTGTAGGAACATCTAATGATTTTTGGATTATTCTATCAATAATGATGATTGGAACTATGTTTATGTTAATAATGTTTAGAGGCAAAAAATGGCTTTAAAATTATACAATACTTTATATAGAAAAAAACAAATATTTAAACCAATTAAAAAAACAGTTGGGATTTATACTTGTGGTCCAACTGTGTATTTTTTTTCCCACATAGGAAACCTTAGATCATATATTTTCTCAGATATATTAAATAGAGTTTTAGAATTTAATAATTTTAAAACAAAGCAAATAATAAATGTCACTGATGTTGGTCATTTAACATCAGATGCTGATCAAGGAGAAGATAAAATAGAAAAAGCAGCTAAAAAAGAAAAAAAATCAACACAACAAATAGCTAATTATTATTTAAATAATTTCAAACAAGATCTTAAAAAACTTAATATTAAAGAACCAAATATCTGGGCAAAAGCAACTGAACACATTAAAGAGCAAATTGAATTAATTAAAATTTTAGAAAAAAAAGGATTTACTTATAAAACAAAGGATGGAATATATTTTAATACTTCTAAAATTAAAAATTATGGAGAGTTAGCCAAATTAGATATTAAGGGATTGCAAGCAGGAAAAAGAATAGAATTAAAAGAAAAAAAGAATATTACTGATTTTTCTTTATGGAAGTTTTCAGAAAAACCAGGCATAAGACAACAAGAATGGAATTCTCCTTGGGGAATTGGTTTTCCTGGTTGGCACATAGAATGTTCAGCAATGGCTTTAAAATATTTAGGAGATAAAATAGACATACATACTGGTGGAATAGACCACATACCAACACACCACACAAATGAAATAGCACAAAACCAAGCAGCAACAGGAAAAAAAGTAGTTAATTTTTGGATGCATGGAGCATTTCTATTATCAAATGGCAAAAAAGCATCTAAAAGCACTGGTGGATTGTTTACATTATCAGAATTAGAATGCAATCCCCTATCTTTTAGATATTTAACATTTTTAACGCATTATAGAAAATCATTAAACTTTTCTTTAAAATCTTTAGAAAAAGCTAATAATGCATATTCTAAATTAAAAAATATTATTCAAGAATTAAAAGATGATAAAAAAATTAATAAAAAATATTTAAATGAATTTAAAAATGCAATTAATAATGATTTAGACATGCCAAAAGCTTTAAGTATTTTATGGAATTTAATAAGAGACAAAAAAGCACAAGGAAAGGTTAGAACAATAAAAGAAATGGAAAAAGTTTTTGCATTAGATTTATTTAATAAAAAAGAAATATCTATTCCTAAAAATATTAAGGAATTAACAGAAAAAAGAAAAATAGCAAGAAAAAACAAAAATTATAAAGAATCTGATAAATTAAGAGATAAAATTAAAAAACTAGGATATATAATTGAAGACACAAAAAAAGGACAAAAAATTAAGAAAATTTAACCCCCAGAATATACACATTTTTTCCGGAAAAGCTTGTTTGACTACAGGCTTTTTTATTTGTTAACATTAAAACATGCCAGATGAAAAAATAGACAAACTACCACCTCAAAGTATAGAAGCAGAACAATCTGTTTTAGGTTCTGTGCTTTTAGATAAAAAAGCTATTGTTAAAATAGCTGATATTTTACATCCAGGAGATTTTTATAGAGACACACATAATATTATCTTTGATATAATGCTAGAATTATTTGAAAAAAATGAACCAATTGATATTATGACTCTATCAAGCAGATTAGAAGAGAAAAAAACATTAAATAATATTGGTGGATCAAGCTATTTAACAGAATTGGTTAATTTTGTGCCAACAGCTGCTAATGTTGTTAAATATGCAAAAATAGTTCAGAAAAAAAAGATGTTAAGAGATTTAATAGAAGCAGCTCATAATATCACACAAACTAGTTTTCAAGAATCAGATGAAATAGAAGTGATATTAGATGATGCAGAAAAAAGAATTTTTGCCGTATCTCAAAAATCTTTAAAACAATATTTTACACCAATAAAACCAGCCTTAGAAGAAGCATTTGAAAGAATTGATCAATTACACAAACATGAAGGAGGGACCCTAAGAGGAATTCCCACTGGATTCAATGATTTAGATAATCTTTTAGCTGGTCTTCAAAAATCAGACTATATTCTTTTGGCTGCAAGGCCAAGCATAGGAAAAACAACTTTGGGGCTAGACATAGCTAGAAACATTGCAGTAAATGAAAAAATACCAGTAGGAATATTTTCATTAGAAATGTCAGCATCTCAATTAGTAGATAGAATGCTTTGTTCTCAAGCAGGCATTGATCTATGGAAATTAAGAACTGGAAAACTATCTTCTAAAGGAGAAGATAATGATTTTACAAAAATACAAAAAGCAATAGGAAAATTATCAGAAGCACCAATATTTATTGATGATACAGCTTCTTGTTCTGTTTTAGAAATTAAAACAAAGGCAAGAAGATTACAATCAGAACACGGATTAGGATTAATAATCGTAGACTATATTCAATTAATAAATCCAGGCAATTATAGAGAAAGTGAGGTTCAACAAATGACTGATATTTCTAGATCCTTAAAAGCATTAGCAAGAGAATTAGATGTTCCTGTTTTAGCTATTTCTCAATTGTCTAGAGCATCAGAACAAAGACATCCAAAAATTCCTAGATTATCTGACTTACGTAGCTCTGGTTGTTTAACAGGAGATACTTTAATTACAATAGCAGATACTGGTCAAAGAATGCCAATTAGAGAATTAGCTGAAAGAAAAGAACAAAAACCAATTAAAATATTGGCAGTTGATAAAAATTTAAAAGTTAAATCACACAAAATGACAAAAGTATTTTCTTCTGGAAAAAAAATGACTTATGAATTAAAAACTAGAAGTGGAAAAACTATTAAAGCATCATCAAATCATCCATTTTTAAAATTAGAGGGATGGCAAAGATTAGACAAATTAGAAATTGGAGATTTTATTGCACTTCCTAGAAAATTCGAGCCAGAAAAACCATCAAATCCTATTTCCTTAAAAGAACTTATTTTACTTGCACATCTACTCGGAGATGGTTGTATTTTGCCAAAACAACCATATCACTATACAAGCGCTGATAAAGAAAATATTGAAATAGTTAAAAAAACAGCAAAAGATTTATTTAATATAGATGGAAGAATTGTAAAACAGAAAAACTGGTATCATATATATTTAACAAGTCCATATCATTTAACTCATAAAAAATATCATCCAATTACCAATTGGTTTAATAAATTAGAAATTGATCGCGTTCGTTCTTATAATAAAAAAATGCCAAAAGCCATATTTGAATGTGATAATAAAAGAATAGCAATGTTTTTAAAACATTTATGGGCAACTGATGGTAATTTAAGCTGGAAAAAACTTACTGGAAGAAAACCAGCTGGAAATATATATTATGCTACTAGTAGCATAATTCTTGCTGAACAAGTACAACATCTTTTATTAAGATTAAATATTAAAAGCTCTTTAAGAGAAATTACAAAAAAAGGATATAGAAAAATGTATCATATACACATAGAAGGAGCTGAAGAACAATTAAAGTTTTTAAACGAAATAGGAATTGTTGGACAAAGAGCAAAAATCATTCCAGAACTTAAAAAATCTCTTAAAGAAATTTCAACAAATACAAATATTGATATTATTCCAAGACAAGTATGGCAATTTGCAGTTATTCCAGCAAAAGAAAAAATTGGAGTAGGATGGAAGGGTGTTTTTAAATCTATTAATTCTTCTCGTTATTCTCCTAACTTTAAAAATGGAATAAGCAGAACAAGAATGACTAAAATATACAATACGCTAAAAGACCCATTTTTAGGAAAATTAGCAAACTCTGATATTCTTTGGGAAAAAATTGTTTCAATAAAAAAACTCAAAATAGAAGATGTGTATGATGCAACAGTAGAAAAAGCACATAATTTTATTGCTAATGATATTATTGTTCATAATTCCTTAGAACAAGATGCAGACGTAGTTTTAATGATTTATAGAGAAGATTTAGATTTAAAAGACAGTGAAAGAAAAAATATAGCAGATATATTTATTGCAAAACATAGAAATGGTCCTATTGGACAAATAGAACTATACTTTGATCAAGATCGAGTAACTTTTAAAACATTAGAAAAACATAGAGACGAATAATGTTACCAAAACCTATACAAAATTTAATAGATGAATTTGCCAAACTACCTTCAATTGGGCCAAGACAAGCAGCCCGATTTGTTTTTCATTTATTAAGTCAACCAAAAGAAGAAATAGAAAAATTTTCTAAAAAGATTGATGAAATTAAAAAAATCACTCATTGTGATTTTTGTAATAGAGTTACTGAATCAAATGTATGTGAAATATGTAAGGATAATAACAGGGATAGAACAAGTATATGTTTAATAGAAAAAGACACAGACATTGAAGCAATAGAAAAAACAAAAAGATATCAAGGAATATATTGTATTTTAACAGAAAATGAAAAAGAACAATTAAAAAGATTGAAAAAATTAATAGAAAGAATTAAAAAATCAAAAAAAGAATTAAATGAAATAGTTATTGCTACTGATGCAACAACTGAAGGAGAAACAATTGCTTTATACGCACAAAAACAATTAGAAGAATTAAAAAAGATTTATCCTGAATTAAAAATAACCCGGCTAGGACGCGGGTTATCTACTGGTAGTGAATTAGAATATATGGACGAAGATACTTTAAGTAATGCATTTTTAGGAAGAAAATAAATTTGACAAGAGAATTTTAAAGAAATAAAATTAAGATATGGAAAAAAATATAACATTAAAAGGAATAGAAAAATTGTTTGATAAACAAGCCAAAAACATAGAAAAACTACTTAATCAACAATCAGTGGTTATTATTGATGCTATTGACGAAAAAATGTCTATCTTAGATAAAAAAATCGACAAATTAATAACAACTGTCGACAAATTTGTTAATATATAAATCTATTTTTCCTCTTTTTTCTCTGCAACCTTTTGGGTTGTTTTTTTAATATCTATAATTTCTACTTCAGTATATGGTTGTCTATGCCCTTTTTTCTGAGAATATCTCTTTTTTGCTTTATATTTATAAATAATAATCTTATCTGCTTTTTCTTGTTCTAAAATTTTTCCAATTACAATAGCTTTAACCAATGGTTTGCCTATTTCTATTTCTTTATCTTTTAATAATAAAATATCAGTGAATTCAATTTCTTCACCTTTTTTCTTTTCTATCTTTTCAACTTTAATCTTATCACCCTTTTTTACGAGGTATTGCTTACCTCCTGTTTTAATTATTGCTAACATTTTTTATTTCTTTAGATTTAATTCTTTCTTTTCCTTGAGTTAATTTAGCTGTATCTTTATCAATTTTAGAAAATTCCTTATAAGCCCTATTATATGCATTAACTGCAGTTCCAAGATGTATTCCAAGCTTACTCAAGAACTCATTATAGTTTAACATATGTTTACGTAAGATTTCAACCCTTTTAAGAATATCTTTAGCTGATTCTTCTATTTGCAAAGCCCTTAATCCTTGCAAAACAGTTTGTAAGTATGCATAAAAAGATGTTGGAGATACTATAATAACATGCTTTTCTTTAAAGGCATATTCAATTAAGTCATAAGTAGATATCTTAACAGCTCCCACACGATTAATCAATAGATCGTAGTAAATTCCCTCAGAAGGAATAAACATAAAAGCAAAATCCATTGTTCCCTCACTTGGTCTAATATATTTTGCTGTTTCTTCTATTCTTTTTTTTAAATCTTGTTTTAAAAGTTTTTCTAATTCTTTTCTTTTTAAAGAATCTTTTTCTTGTAATATACGATTGTAATTTTCCAAAGAAAATTTAGAATCTATAGGAATAATTTTGTCTTTAATAAATATTACAGCATCAACTATTTCTCCATCCTTAAATTTATACTGTAGTTTATATTGATTTGGTTGGAAAACATTTTTTAATAATGTCTCTAAAAAATACTCCCCTAAAATTCCTCTTTGTTTTGGATTAGCTAAAATATCACTTAATTTACCTAATTGGTCTTTTACATCTTTTACGTGTTGTTGACCAGAATGAATTTTTTCTAATTGAGAAGTAACTTCTTTAATATTAATATTTGCATCTCTTGCTATCTTACCGCTTTCTATTAATTGTCTTTGCATTGATTCCATGCTTTTTTCTCTAGAATCAATCATTTCTTTTCTAATCTGCTCCTGTTTCATAAAAACAAGATATATTAAAATACCCAACAAAACAATTATTAACGCTAAAAGAAAATATATCATATGATTATGGTAGCATTTTTATAAAAACATTAAAAGGGACATCTATAACTTAGGCGCCCACATAAAAATCATTTTTCAAATACTAATAAATAAAAAAACAGGGCCTTCAATTAAGAGGGCCCTGAATTAGACTAAGTGTCTTCTTTTGGAAAATATAATTTTTTATTACAATGTGGACAAAAAACATAATTACCTGATCCTTGTGGATCTGTTTTGTAACAATGACTACAAAATGATTTTCTACAAAAAGGACAATCATAATCACTTCCACGGCTCATGCCAGAAATTGAATTACAAGAAGGACATATTCTTGGTGAAACAATTATTAAAGAACTCATCAATACCTCCTTTCATATTTATGACCCAATAGTATCGTAAAGTAAACAAATTATCAACCCCTAAACAAAAACTCAACAATTAAAAAAGCAACATAAAAAAGAATTAAAAATAATCCCTGCTTCCAAGAAATTTTTTCTTTTGAAGAAATAAATATATTAACAAGTAAAATAGAAACAACCATAAAAAAACCACCAATATATATAACATTTAATGATTCTAATTGAATTGGATGAATAATGGCTACTAGGCCTAAAATAAAAGTTGAGTTAACAACAATACTACCTATAAGGGTACCAAGACTTAATCCTTCATGCTTAGTAACAGCAGCCCTAACACCAAAAACTAATTCAGGCAAAGAAGTACCAATTGCAACTAAAATTATTCCAACCAGAGCTAATGGCAAATATAATTCTATGGCAATTAATTTAGCTGTTTCAACAACCACCAAAGAACTTATAATTAAAAAAATAAAAGCTATAAAAAAGTATAAAAAGTTTTTTACTAATTTAATATATGCACCAACATCTCTTTTCATATGATCCATTCTTTTATGAAAAGCGTCTTTATCTTTTAAAATACGATATATATACCATGCAAAAACAAGCACAAGAAGCACTCCTTCGCCCCTAGACAGGTTTTTATCAAAAAGTAAGAGCAAAGGCAATAAAGAGATAAAAAGTACAATCCAAGCATCTTTTTTAGCTATTTTGCTTTGTATTTTTAATCCTTTAGATACAATAACAATTATTCCTAATGTAAGTGTTAAATTAATTAAATTGGCGCCAATAATATTTCCCAAAGAAATATTTGATAATCCCCTAATTCCAGAAGTAATACCAACAAATAATTCTGGAACAGAAGTAGCAAAAGCCATTAAAACAAAAGAAAATACATATTCGGTTAATTTAAAATAGCGGGACAACATAATTAATATCTTAACTAAAAATCCCCCGCTTTTTATTAAAACAAAACACGCAATAACAAAAATTATTAAATACAAAAATATCATTTTTCTTTAAAAAAGAATTTAGTTATTTCAATTAAAAATAAATTAATAATTCCAATACTAAAAACCAAACCCCAATCAAAAACATTTAAAGGAACTGTTTTTAAAATTACTTGAAAGAACGGAACATAAATAGCAATTAATAACATTATAACAGCAAAGACCCAAGATAAAATTAAAGGTTTATTAGAAAATATATTAATCTGCCAAATATTTTTTCTTAAATTTTTACAAGAAAAAACATAGAAAATAGTATCAATAACCAAAGCAGCAAATATTATTGTTCTAATTTCAGCTAAATCAAACTTCTTATTAAACAACCAAGCAAATAATCCAAAAAGGATAATACTAGTAATTACACCAATAACAATAGCTAATGCTTTTATTTCTTTAGTTAAAAGAGAAGCCTTTGGATTTTCTGGCTTTCTTTTCATTATTCCTTTTTCTGATTTTTCAAAACTAAGAGCAACAGCTGGTAAACTACCCTCTATAAGATTAATCCACAATATTTGAGCTGGCAAAAGAGGCAATGGCATACCAACAGCAATACTAGCTCCAATTAAAATCATTTCTCCAAAAGCATTAGAAAACAATAGTGTAATTACTTTACGAATATTATCAACCATTGTTCTGCCTTGTTTTATAGCAGTAAGAATAATTGAAAAATTATCAGTTAAAAGAATTAAATCAGAAGATTCTTTAGCAACATCTGTTCCAGAACCAAGCGCAATACCAATATTAGCTCTTTTTAAAGCTGGTGCATCATTAACACCATCTCCAGTCATTGCAACAACTTCTCCTCTTTTTTGCCATGCTTTAACAATTCTTAATTTTTGCTGTGGCTCCATACGAGCATAAATAGTTATCTTATCTAATCTTTTTTCAAATTCTGCATCTGTTAATTTTTCAAACTCTGATCCAGTAATAATATTTTTATCATCTGCTAAAATACCGATTTCTTGAGCAACAGCTTTTGCTGTTAACGGATGATCTCCAGTAACAATAATTGGTCTCATACCAGCTTGTTTACAAATATCTATTGAATGTTTAACATCTTTTCTTACTGGATCACTTATGGCTATAAAAGCTATAAAAGACATATTCTGCAAATATTTTTCATAAATTTTTTGTCTTTGCTCTTCAGATAAATCTTTTATACTTTGTAAATCTTTAAATAAAGAATCTTTTTTAATTTCAACATAACTAGTAGCTACTAATCTTAGTCCTTTGCTGTTTAATTTTTCAAATTTCCTTTTAAGTTTTAATTTGTCTTTGCTAGATAATTTTTTTGAATCTAAATAAGTACATTTATCTAAAACTATTTCTGGAGCACCTAACATGTATAAGGTTTGTTTTTTATCACCATGTAAAGCAGCAGAATATTTATACCCAGCATTAAAGCTTAGAATATCAATTCTGGGTTCTTTTTTCTCTAAAATATCTCTTCTTAAACCAAATTGCAAAGCAGCCATAAGAAGAGCTTTTTCTGTTGGTCTTCCCCTAACAATCCATTTTTGCATTGGTTCATGAATATTTTCAACAAATGCCTCACTACAAAACATTCCAGTTTTTAAGGCTAATTCGTGAGAAACACCACTTCCACCATCAAAAATATCAGTAACCTGCATTTTAGCAAGAGTTAAAGTTCCTGTTTTATCAGTACATATTATTGATGTGCTACCCAATACTTCTGAAGCTACCATCCTTCTAACTAATCCTTTTTTCTTTAAAATATTTTTCATTCCAAGAGCCAAAATTACAGTAATAGCTATTGGCAATCCCTCTGGAATTGCTGCAACTGCAACAGCAACAGAAGTAACAAACATTTCTAAAATATCACGACCAGTTATTACTCCTCCGATAAAAATTGCTAAAGAAACTAACCCAACAATTATTGCAATAATTTTACTAAATTTAGATATTTTAATTTGATAAGGAGTCTTTTCTTCTTCTAGTGTGTTCAAAGAAGAAGCAATCTTGCCTATCTCTGTTTTTAGACCTGTGCCAATAACAATTGCTTTTCCTTTACCGCTTTCAATAATTGTACCCATATATACCATATTCTTTTTATCAGCCAAGCCAATTCCTTCAGGTAAAATATCAACAGATTTATTAGAAGCCAACCATTCTCCAGTTAAAGTAGATTCATTAATTTTTAAAGAATAATTTTCAATTATTCTGGAATCTGCTGGAATTTTATCTCCTGGTCTTAAAATAATAATATCACCTATTGCTATTCTGCTTTGAGCAATTTCTCTTTCTTGTCCGCCCCTAATAACAATTGCTTTATCACGAACAACTGTTTTTAATTTAGATAAAATATTAGAAGTTTTGTTTTCTTGAAAATATCCAATTAAAGCATTTAAAAAAACAGCAGCAAATATTACTACTGAATCAGTCCAATCTTGTAAAGCCAAAGTTATTAAGCCAGCAATAACTAAAATATATATTAAAGGGCTTTTAAACTGTTCAAAAAGAATCATCAACTTAGAAGCAGATTCTTCTTCTGGTAATTTATTTAAACCAAACTTACGAAGTCTTGATTCAGCTTCTTCTTCTGATAAACCGTGTTTATTTGTTTTTAAGTGCCGAAAAATATCTTCGACACTCATACTGTGCCAATTTTCATTCATTAATTATATTTTAACATAAAAAAAATCGCAAAAAAAGCGATTTTTAAAATAGCCCTACGGGGACTCGAACCCCGGTTTCCGCCGTGAGAGGGCGACGTCCTAGACCACTAGACGATAGGGCCCTATTTTTTTAACCAAGCCTTATCTTGTCTAGCTAATAATTCTTTTGCTTTGTTTGGCTCAGCCATTACTTCTTTAATGATTTTTTCTAATCTAATTCCTTGAGATCCTTTAAATAAGATTACATCATTTTCTTTAATTTCATCTTGAATAGCTAATCTGGCTTGGTCAGATGTATCAAATTCAAAAACAGGCTTGTTTTTAATCTCCTTAGCTATAAACTTAGCTCTAGCACCAATACAAAAAACCACATCAGCTATTTCATTGGCTTTTTTACCAATAAGCTTATGAGCTTCTAAAGAATAATCCCCTATTTCTAACATGTCTCCTAAAACAACAATTTTTCTTCTGTTAAATATTTTTAAAGAATCTAAAGCAGCTTGCATTGATAATAAAGCAGCATTATATGAATCATCAACAATTAAAGAATTTTTAATTCCTTTAATTAATCTCATTCTTCCTGAAAGTGGTCTAAATTGTTTTAATGCTTCAACAATTTCAATAAGATTCATATTAAAAACAATTCCTACTGCTGTAGCAGCCAAAGCAGAGTATAAATGTTGTGTGCCCAAAACATCAATTAATTTTCCAGGAACGCTTTTACCATCAAATTCTAATTTAAAATTTAATTCATTTTCATTTAAAGAATAATTTGTAGCTTTAATATCAGCTTGTTCATTTAATCCAAAAAATAATATTTTTGATTTTAAATCTTTTGACATATTTTTAACTCTTTTATCGTCATAATTTAAAATAGCTGTTTCATCTTTTTCTAAACAAGAAACTAAATTTCTTTTTTCTTTTGCAACAGCTTCTGGTGATTTAAAAAACTCTACATGAACAGGAATATCACCCATAGCAGTAATTACTCCAACCTTGGGATGAATAAAATCAACTAAATATTTAATATCACCTGGTCTATCAGCTCCCATTTCTAAAATTAAAAAATCAGGATAATTAATTCTATCAATTAACATATAAAATATTTTTAAAAATCTTAATAACCATTTTAAAATAGATTTGCCACCTGTTTCTAAACCAAAAATAGTTAAAGGAGCTCCAATTTCATTATTGTAATTATGAATATTTTTTCTTACTCTGTGTTCTCCAAAGTGAGTTTTTAAAACATGAAAAATAGCTTCTTTTGTAGAAGTTTTGCCAACAGAGCCAGTTATTGCAATAATAACTGGTTTATACTTTTTTAAAACTAACTTAGATAAAATTTTTAATATTTTTTCTAAAATTTTTCTCATGGTGCTATTTCGTAATAATTAAGAATATATTTGGCTATTTTACTAAATATTGGAGTTACAGAATCAGAAGCAAAACGAATTCTTTTTGGTTTATCTATTTTAACTAAAATAGAAAATCTAGGACTTAATCCTGGAAAAAATCCACCAAAAGAATGAATTGTTTCTTCAGAATAACCACCTGCTTCAGCAATTTGGGCAGTGCCAGTTTTACCAGCTATTTTATAACCATCAACTCCTGCTTTTCTACTAAATCCATTATCTACTACACTAATAAGCATTGCTGTTAATTTAGAAGCTGTTTGAGAAGAAATTACCCTTCTTCTTTCTTTCACCTTAGTTATTTTTTCTGATCCATCTTTATAAATAATTTTTTCAACAACATATGGTCTTAATAGGATACCATCATTTGCAATTGCAGACAAGGCTGTAATCATTTGAATTGAAGTAATTGCTATCCCTTGTCCAAAAGCAGCAGTAGCATATTCTAAGTCTTGTTTTTTATTTAAATTAGACAAATTACCATTTAATTCACCTTTTAAATCTATTCCTGTTTTTTCATCAAATCCAAATTTTTCAACATATTTTTTAAAGTTATCCTTACCAGTTTGTTGTTGTGCAAATATTGCTCCAGTATTTAAAGACTTTTCTAAAACCTGAACCATTGTTTGTATCCCCTTAATGCCATCAGTAGCATTTTTCAAAATATATCCACTAATTGCTATACTTCCTTTGTCTTCATATGTTGTTCTTGGAGTAACAGCTCCACTATCTAAAGCAGCTGCCATTGTTATTGGTTTAAATATTGAACCAGGTTCAAATAATTCTTGAATTGCTGGATTTAAAAAAACATTAATATTTTTCACTTCATTATATTCATTTGGATTAAAAGCCGGATAACTAGCCATTGCTTTAATAGCTCCAGTTTTAATATCCATAACCAATATTGTACCTGATTCTGCATCTAGATCTTTTATAGATTTCTCTAATATTTCCTCAACAAAATATTGAACATTAGGATCAATTGTTAAAATTATATCTGCGCCATCTTCAGCTTCTTTTAAAACATTATTATTAACTGATAGTATGTTGCCAAGACTATCTCTTTTTGCCTCTACAAATCCTTGCTCACCACCTAATTCGTCTTCATAATTTTCTTCTATCCCATATCTACCAATTTTTTTATCTTCATCAAAACCAACAAAGCCTAATAAATGACAAGCCATATTATTAGCTGGAAAATATCTCCAATTTTCTCTTTTTAAGTCTATTCCTTTAATATTTAAGTTTTTAATTATTTCAGCTGTTTGTTCATCAATTTTGTTTTTTAATGGTTCATAAGGATCATCTACTTTATTTATTCTAGATTCTAAAATACTTTTATCCATTTCTAAAATAGGAAATAATTGTTCAATGGCCTCATCCTTATCTTCAATTATATTCGGTATCGCATAAACAGTATATAAATCCTTATTAAGAGCAACTGGAAACAAAAGAGAACGAGAATCTGAAGAAGTATATCTGTCTCTCATAAAAATCTCTCCTCTTAATGGTTCTATTATTTGAAATGTTTGGTGTTGATTAAATGCTAATGTTTTATATAAACTATATTTTAAAGCTTGTAATGAAAAAAATCTAAAAATAACAATGATGAAAATCAAGCTAATAAAAAAAACTAATGCATAGAAACGCCAGTTTTTCATAAATTTGGATGTATTTTTACTTTATTGCCACTCCATTAACAGCAGAAAGATTCACATATTCTATTTCTTGAGCTGCAACCATATCAAAATCTTGTGTTTTTATTTGTAAACCATTAATTGATTTTAAACTAGAAACACTCACTTGCAATATTTTGTTCCTATTTTCTATTTCAGATGCTTGTTTTTTAATTTCTCTAATTTTATAGTCTTTAGTTGAAATATTATTTACTTGAAAAAGATAAAAGAAAACACTTAATCCAATTACAAAAATCAAAGCTATTGCTAAAAATTTATTAGCCTTGTTTTTACAACAAGTCTTTTCTCTATATACAGATGATTTAGACTTGATAATATTAGATTGAGCTAAGCCAATTACAGTCATATATTTTTTAGAACCTTGGGCAAGGTTCTACCTTGCCTAAGATTCTAAGGCAAATCCTTAGTATCCTTAATATTATATTGGAATATTATTTAAATTTTTTGTGCTGCTCTTAATTTTGCGCTTCTTGATCTAGGATTAAGATTCATTTCTATTTCATCAGCAATAAGAGGCTTTTTTGTTAAAATCTTTATTTTTCCTTGTAATTCTTTTTCTTTAAAAAATCTTTTAACTATTCTGTCTTCTAAAGAATGAAATGATATTACAACTATTCTTGCTTTTGGATTAATAATTTCTAATGATTGTTCTAATGCTTGTTTTAAATTTTCTAATTCATCATTTATTACAATTCTTAAGGATTGAAATATTCTAGCACAAACCCTATTTAATCTTCCTCTTCCTTTTTCTGAAATAGGAACAGCCCTTCTAATTGCTTCTTTTAATTGAAATGTTGTTCTTATTGGACTAAGCCTCCTATAACTAACAATTTGTCTTACAATCCTACGAGAAAACTTTTCTTCTCCATATTTTTGAAATATCTCAATTAAGCTTTCTTCTGGCCATGTGTTTAATATTTCTTGAGCATTAACTTCTTGACTACTATTTAAAATCATATTTAATGGTTCATCTTTTTTAAAAGTAAATCCTTTTTCACTTTCATCTATTTGCCAGCTTGACAAACCAAGATCAAATAAAATTCCATTAATTGGTTTAAAATTGTTTTTCTGAACAATTTTTTCTAAATCCTTAAAATTTCCATGAGCAATAATTAACCCTTTATATTCTTTTAATCTTTTTAAAGAATCAAAGTCAGCATCAATTCCTAATACTTTTCCATCTGGCTTTGTTTGCTCAAGAATGGCACGTGCGTGCCCTGCTTGTCCAAGAGTACAATCTATAAAATTCTTTCCTGGTCTTGGTCTTAAATATTCAATAACTTTGTCCAAAAGAACGGGTATATGCATAATATATTAAACACCTAACTCCCCTAATCTTTCTGCTATGTTGTCAGCTTCTTTTTCGCTTTGTTGTTTAAATATTTCCCATTTTGATTTATCCCAGATCTCTAAACGATCATATACACCAGCAATAACTACATTCTTTTTTAAACCAGCATAGGATTTTAAATAGTCAGGAATAAGAATACGACCCAAGCCATCCAAAGAAACTTCACTTGCACCAGCTAACATTAGTCTTTTAAGACTTCTACTATCTTTGTCTCCAAAAGGAAGATTAGACAATTTATCAACTAATTTTTGCCATTCTTTTGTGGTAAAAACAAAAAGACAGCTATCTAGTCCTCTAGTAATAACTGCTTTATCGCCAAGGTCCTTCTTTATTTTAGAAGGAATGGCTAATCTTTTTTTTGTATCAATTATATGTGTGTATTCTCCAATTAACATGTTTTATCCACAAAAGAATTAACTTATTAACACTTTTATCCACAACGCAACACTATACCTAAATTTTATTCCACTAAAATACCCATGTCAACACCTTTAAAAACCATATGTTTAAACAATTAAAAAAAATAGGAATTTAGCTTCAAAATTCCTATTTTAAACAAAGTATTAAAAAATTTTATCCACAGGTTGTAAACAAGGCTATTTTAATTCTTCAAGTTTAATCTCAACAAAATCCCCTCTTTTAAGATTATTCTCTAAAATATCTCTAGCAATCTTACTTTCTATTTTATCTTGTATAACTCTTCTCATTGGCCTGGCACCAAATTCTGGTTCATAACCAAGTTTAGCAACCATATCTACTAATTCATGACTAATAACAAAACGAATCCCCTTTCCTTCATATAATCTATTAGCTAAGCTGGTTAACATTAATTTAGCTATTTCAATTAAATTCTCATGAGTTAATGGTTTAAATACAACAACAGCATCAAAACGATTTAAAAATTCTGGTCTAAATAAATTTTGTTTTAATAAGTAATCAATTAATTCATCTTTAAATGTTTCTAATCCTTTCCCCTGTCTAACTTTTTGTCTAATTAATTCTGCTCCTGCATTAGATGTTCCAATAATTATTGAATTTCTAAAACTTACTTTTCTACCAAAAGCATCTGTTAACCAGCCTTCATCAAAAACTTGTAAAAACAAATTTAAAATATTTGGATTGGTTTTTTCTATTTCATCAAAAAGAACCAAAGAAAATGGATCATCAGCAATAGCTTTGGTTAATAGCCCTGGTTCATCTTTTTCAGGCATACCAATTAATCTACTAATTGCTTGTATTTGTTGATACTCAGACATATCAAATCTTATCATTCTTTCAGAAGAACCAAAATATGCATTAGCTAATGCTTTTGATGTTTCTGTTTTTCCAACGCCAGTAGGACCTAAGAATAAAAAACTACCAATTGGTCTTTTTCCTTCTTGAACACCAGCTCTTGCTCTGCGCATTGCCTCAGAAATCATTTTAACTGCTTCTTCTTGATTGATTATTCTTTTATGAATAATTTTTTCTAAGTTTAATAATTTTTGTCTTTCTTCCTCTTTAATTGCTCCTACTGGAATTTCTGTCCTTTCTGAAATGATTTGATTAACATATTCTGATAAAACCTTGTTTTTGCCTTGTCTTTTTGTATAAACAAGAATTTCAGTCAATAAATCAATTGCTTTTTCCGGAAAAGGAATATTTTGAATATATTGATCAGTTAATTCAACAATATCTCTTAAAACACGATAATTAACATAAACCTTATACTTTTTTTCTAAACCAGGAAGCATATCTTCTAAAATTAAAATTGTTTTTAATTTATCTGGCTCATTAATCTCTAATTTAACAAAAGATCTTCTAATTGTAGAATTATTCTCAATATATTTGTGCCAACCATCATATGAACTAATACCAATAACTTGAAAATTAGGAGAAGAAAGATAAGGAGCAATAACAGGACCAATATTTATTGCTCCTGGACCTTTATTTGAACCTAGATAATTATGTATTTCATCAATTATTAGAATAACGTTTCCAGCGCTAACTGCTTCAGAAAATATTATTTTTAATCTTCCAAGCATTTCTCCTTCTGTGTCTAGGCCAGCCAAAGCAACTTGTATATCTAATTCTAAAATTCTTTTATCATTAAGATTAGAAAAAGATCTTCCTTCGCATGCTTTTTTAGCAAAAGAATAAGCTATTGTTGAACGACCAACTCCTGGCCTACCAATTAATAATATATTATTCTCACCACTTCTGGCTAAAATTCTTTCTATTGCATAAACTTCTTTTTCATGAGCCATTAAATGGATAGAAAGATCTTGTTTTCTAATAATTTTTGATACTTCTATACTATAACGATCTAGATTTACTGTATAACCAGCAGCCCATTGTTTTCCTATTCCTCTGATCTTCATTAGATTTTCTAATCTCCAAAATTGCTTTTTAACCTTAAACTCATGTTCAACATAATCTTCCCAAGCAACAACATGATCAACATCTTCTGCCTTCATATCAGCTTGAGCAAGAATTTCAATAAAAGATTGATCTTGTATAGCAACTGCAACTAAAAAATCTATTGCCCAAATCTGACTATGAAAATTAGTATTAGCTATATATGCTGCTTTTTCCAAAACACTTAAAAATCTTTCTTCACTTTTACTTTCCTTTAATTGTTCTATTCTATCTTTTAGTTTTTGTTTAAATAAATCAAAGTCTAAATCTAATTTTTCAAAAATTGCCTTAACTCTTTTGTCTTTTAAAAAAATACAAACAACAATAAAAGCGTCTAAAGGAATGTTTTTACGTTTACAAAAAAGAGATGTTTTTGCAATTGCCCTGGTAACTCTAAAGCCCAAATACTCTGCTAAATTAATATCTTTTAAGTTTTTTCCAGAAGCAATCTCATCAACTAAAGATTTTTTTGAAGAAAAATTAGCCTTAAGATCAGATAAAAATAATAAATAAATTAAACCCTTTATAGCTACTAAAATACAAAGTATAAAAATACCAAGAATTTCTTCTGATGATAAATTTAAAAATCCTGGTTTCATAAAAACCAAAAAAAAGAATATTGCCAAAAGAAAAAACAACCAATTAAATGATTTTACAACATCTGGATGAAATAATCTCTCTAATCTTACAGCTTCATAAACTAAATTTGTTTTTCTTGTTTTAAACATATTAAACAATTAGAAAAAAGGCTAAAATTAATAAACCAATAAATATCAAAGGCAAAATTAACCAAATAATAAAAATGAAACAACCAATTATTAAAGTTAATAAAAAAAATAAGATTCCAACTAAAATAGTAAAGAATCTTATAACAAAACCTAAGCCACGAGAAATAGTATTAAATGATATGTATTCAAATATTTTTTTTAAATCAAGACCACGTGGCTTTTTAGTAATATCTCTTTTCCATGGAGAAAACAAAGTTTTTAAAAGCAAGGGAATAGAAAAATATTCCACAGAAAATAAAATAAAGTTTTTCCATGCAAATAAAATATTCTTAACTCCCTTAGTATAATACCATTTCCAGAAAATTAATATTATCATACTTATATTATACAATATTTTTAAAAACCTTGAAATAATCAAGGTCTTTAAAATATATAAATGGCTTTTACCACAACCTAACTCTTTGAATTAAAATCTCTCCTTTATCACTTATTAAATCTCTAACAAATCTATCATACATATCATATCTATAATCAAATTCTTTTAATGTTAAAACTGCGCAATTTAATTCTTTTCCAACTTCTGCTTCTAAATCTTTAATGAAATTATTTAATTTTCTTTGATTTATTTTACTACCAACAATAAGCATATCAGCTACTGAATTATTATTATTAGTAAAAATACCGTTTAAAACAAAAAGCTTAATAGCTCCTATTTTTTTTACATCATTTAATAAATCTTCTTTAGAAGATATAACAGATTTAAGAATTAAATTTTTTAATTCATTAATAAACTCTATTTCTGGATTTAAATAAAAAACTGTTTTTTGTATTTTTTTAATATCACCTTTTTTATTTTCAAAAGATAAAAATGCTTTTTTTTGTTTAATAATTCCTGTTTTTTCTAATTTATTCATTTCTTGTCTTAATAAAATAACATTAGATCTTAAATGTTTAAATATTTCTTTTTGTTCAAAAACATCTTCAGCATTTCTAAAGAAAAACTTTAAAAGCTTTACTTTTACTTGTGATTCAAATAATTGATCTAAAGGATCTTTACCAACAAAAACCCTTGGTTTTGATGCTTGTTTTTTTGCTTTTCTTTTTGCTGGTTTTCTTACAATTTTTCTGGCTCTTTTCTTAACTGGCTTTTTAATAGTTTTTTTGATTATTTTCTTAACTGGCTTTTTAACAACTTTCTTTTTAAATTTTTTAACAACCCTTTTTTTAGGCTTTAACATTTGTCTTGCTTTTTTACCACTTTTTCTCAATTTAATTGATTTACTATTTTTAACTGCTTTTTTCTTAGCAGTTTTTTCTTTTACTTTAATTATTTTTGTCTTTTTTGCCATATATTGTATATTACCCCCTAAAATCAATCTTGTAAAGAGTTAATTTATGATGTATAATGAAAATTATGAATTTACGAGATCTTAATCTATATTTCCAAGAAATTGTTTATCATAACCCTTCAAACAAAAAGGACTGTGTTTGTGGGGTTTTTTCATACGAGGCATTAAATATTGAAGAAACAAAACTAGGAAATTTATACTTAATTGGGAAAATATCTAATATTTCTCCTAAAAAACAAAAAAATGCTGATTTTGTTTTAAATTTATTATCTTCAGCAATTAAAAGAGATTTTTATTCTGATCCAAATAAAAATACATTAGAAGCATTGGAATCTGCGCTTCAAGGATCAAATATTTATTTAGATGATTTTGTTAAAAAAGGACATAAAGATTTAATTAAAAATCTAGATTTTACTTGCTTAGCGTTTGTTAAAGATAATATTCATATTGGACAAACAGGAAAAGCATTAGCATATTTATTCAGAAGAGGAACAATGACTAATATTGCTAGAAAATTTACAAACAAAGAAAAAACAGGACAATCATCAAAAGTCTTTTCTAATATTGCATCTGGAAAATTAGAAGAAAATGATAGAATTTTTGTTGCTACCGAAGAAATATCAGAAATAATTACAAGTCAAAAAGTAAAGGAAATGATATCTTATCCATCTACAGAACAATTATATGAAGAGATTAAAAATAAATTGGAACAAAAAAACAATCCTATTTCTTGTTTGGCTTGTTTAATTTTAGAAACAAGGCATAAACCAGAAACAGTTATAGAACAAGAACCTAAATTAGAAGAAAAGATATTTGGCATTGACTTAGAAAACGAATTAAAGCTTAAAGTGTCTAAAATAGATAATAAATTAAAGGAAAAAATTAAATCTAAGTTTTTGCTTAATTTGCTAGAATATAATGCTCCAAAATATCTATTCATGCTTTTCCTATTTTTAGCCCTACTTCTCTCTCCCTATTTAATACAAAAAACATCATATGATTCAAAAATCAAAAACATAGATAATATTATTAAAAGAACAAATGAAAAAATTGAAAAATCTAAAATATCTTTAATATATCAAGATCAATTTAGTGCCAAATCCCTATTGCAACAGGCAAATATTTTAATAGCAAATGCTAACAATATTGTATTTGATTTACCAAATAGAGTTAAGCAAGTTTCAGAAGAAAATATTGAAAAAGTAAAAAAAGATTTAGATCTTCAGAAAAATAGCATAAATAATATTGTAAACATTAATCAATTAGAAGAAATAGTTGATTTATCAAAAAATACTTATAGCTTTAATCCTAGTGGAATATTAAAATTAAAAGATAGTCTTTATTTATATGAAAATAGCTCTGGATTTTTATACAAAATGGACTTAGAAACAAAACAACCTACATTAATATTTTTATCATCAAAAGATACATTTAAATTAGGAGCTGTAAAAGACAATTCTATTGTTCTTTTATCAAGTCCAGAAAAAATATATATTTATAGTATAAATGATAATTATAATACTTACCTTTTAAAACCAGATTTACAAAATACATTTAATATTAAAGATGTTGCTGAGTATAATAATAATTTATACTTCTTAGATTCAGAAAATAAACATATTTTAAAATATTCACCAAATGAAACATATCTTAATGGATCAATTTGGGCATCAGATGAATCTTTAATAAATTCTAGATCTATAGCAATTGATGGCAATATATACGTTTCAAAAGAAAACGGAACAATTATTAAATTTACACAAGGAAACAAAATAAAAGAATTTAAATTAAATATTAGTCCTGAAATAATAAAAGGAAATCAAATATTTACAAAAGAAAATATGAAAAATCTATATATTCTAGACTCAGAAAACAAAAGAATTTTAGCTTATGATAAAAACGATGATAGAATAACTCAATATGTTTCTGATAAGTTTAATAATCTCATAGATCTTTGGATAACAGATGATGAAAAATATATATATGTTCTAGATAATCATTTGGTTTATAAATTTGATATATAAAAAAATACGTAGAAATACGTATTTTTTTAATACAAGGATTTATATAAATTATTTAAGCTCTGCACTACCACCAGCTGCTTCAATCTTAGATTTAATCTCTTCTGCTTCTTCTTTCTTAACATTTTCCTTAATAACTTTAGGAGCTCCATCTACCATATCTTTTGCTTCTTTTAATCCTAAACCAGTAACCTCTCTAACAATCTTAATAACTTGAATTTTTTGTTCTCCACTACTCTTAAGCTCAATATTGAATTCAGATTTTTCTTCTGCTGCACCAACATCACCAGCGCCTACTACAGGAGCTACTGCTGCAACCATAGGAGAAACACCAAATTTCTTTTCAAGAATTTTAACTAGTTCAGATAATTCCATAATACTCATTTTTTCAATTTCATCAACTAGTTTTTTAAATTTCGCAGGAACTTCAACTTTTTCATCAGCTTTATCACCTACTTTAGGCTCTTTTTTAGGAGCTTCTTTTTTTTTCTCTTCTTTAACAGGAGTCTCTTCCTTAAGGGTCTCTTCTTTTGTTTCTTCTTGTTTTTGTTCATCAGTCATAATATTATTAATTAATTATTATTTTTCTTTAATAGCATTTAAAACTCCGACCAAGTTTCTTATACTTCCTCCCAAAACATTAACAAATCCTGTTATTGGAGCTTTTAAACTACCAATAAACATACCAAGCAATTCTTGTTTAGAAGGAATCATAGCTAATTGTTTAACCTCATTAATATCTAAAAACTTATTTTCCATTACTCCGCCTAAAATCTTTAGATTTTCATTTGATTTAGAAAACGTATTAATTATTTTAGCTGGCAAAATCGGATCATTATATCCAAATGCCAAACCAACAGAACCATCAATTTCAGACATATCTACATCAATTTTTTCTTGTTTTAAAGCTAAATCAATTAAACTTTTTTTAGCTACTTGATATTCTATTTCTGATTGTCTTAATTCTCTTCTTAGTTTTTGCATTTCAGACACATTAACACCAGAAATATCAGTAAAAATCAAAGATTGCTGACGTTTAATTTTATCAGCTAATTCTTCAACTATTTGTTCTTTTTGTTTTCTTGTTAACATAAATTAAAAAATCTACGTAACCGTAGATAGAATACAAAAACTAAAATAGCTTTTAATTTCCTCGGTAGGACTTATTAATCGCCTACTGTCTACGGTATTAATATTTAATTAATTTAAGTTTATAAGATATAAAATGAGTTGTCAAGAAAAATGTCAGCAATTAATTAAAATTGCTGACAAAACTATGCAATACCATTTTTTCTTCTCCACGTTCTAATATTAGATTCTGATATCTTTCTTATGGTATCTGGACTTAGTTCTCGGCCAATTAATCTTTTTCTTAATTCTTCTCTTCTTTTCTTTGTCCATGCACTTTTCATTTTTTTGCATTGTTTTTTTCGATATTCTGGATTATTCCAAAGATTTTTTTGAGCTTCTGAGTGATTCAATTTATATCTCCTTTAATTTTAAAGATAACAAAAAAAATTTATTTTATCAAGTCTAATCCAAATATTTATCTTTATTTGCATTATGCTCCTCTACTGTTGCAGAAAATATAGTTGTTCCATCAGAAGCAGATAAAAAGAAAAAATAATCTGTGAATTTAGGATAAATAGCTGCTTGTATAGCTGGCAAACTAGGATTATTAATTGGTCCAGGAGGTAAGCCAGGATTTAAATATGTATTATATGGAGATTCTATTCTTGTATCTTCATATGAATATCTTTTTTTATCTTTTCCAATAATATATGCAAGTGTAGCACAAGACTGTAATGGATAATTAATTTTTAATCTATCCCAAAATATTCCAGAAACAATTCTTCTATCTTCGTATCCAAATACTTCTCTTTCTATAATACTAGCCATTGTTAAAACATCATGAAGAGTTTTTCCTTGTTTTTCAATTTCTAATAATAAATCTTGATCAACTTTTTTATTAAAATTATCATTCATTTTATTAACAACATCTTTTACAGAAGATTTTCTGTAAAAATAGTAAGTATCTGGAAATAAATAACCCTCTTGTTCTAATGGTAGTTTTTGTTTTTCAGTAAACACTCCCAATTCAACTAATCTTTTTTCTATATTTTTATTTGTCCAACCCTCAGGAATAGTTGCTTTAACCCAGTTAGGAGCAATATCTCCTTTAAAAATTATTTCTGAAATTTTTAAAACACTCATATCAGAATTTAATAAATATTCACCAGCTTTTAATGAATCATTGAAACCACGAAACCAAACATAAAAAACAAAAAACCATTTGTTTTTAATCATTTCCTGTTCTTTTAATTTTTGTCCCATTTCATTTGTTCCCCATCCTTTTTCAATAATAATTAATTTTTCTTGAGAACCGCCAACAGGAAAAGAAAATATTAAAAGAATAACAATAATTAAAACAATTCCTAAAACAATTAGGAATATTTTATTTTTCAATAATTTCAATATTTTCTTTATATTCTTTTTCATGTATATAGTTATTAGTTAAAATTAATTAATAGACAAGTAATCAAATATTTTCTACACTTTAACTAGTAGAAACATTAGTTAAAGAAGTAAAGTCAGATTTTTTCATGTGGGCATT